>Ga0208375_1000021_pt1 | contig 323414 bp, 283 predicted proteins | sample RifOxyD1_FD_184038 | JGI IMG/M metagenome (GOLD analysis project Ga0208375, IMG submission 184038) | Soil microbial communities from Rifle, Colorado - Rifle Oxygen_injection D1 (SPAdes) | ecosystem: Environmental > Terrestrial > Deep subsurface > Rock core/Sediment | place: Rifle, Colorado... | reverse complement strand
TCCAGATCTGAGGTTTAATCCTCCCCCAGATTTAATTGCTCGCTTTAATCCACTAAAAGAAGAGATCCTTCACCGGCCAACCTCGTATCTGCTTAAGCAAGTTCTTACATAGTTAGTGAAAGTTATTTGTATGCAAAAATAATAATATCCTGAGAAAAGGTATGTCGGTATCTTGATTGCCGCACTCAAAATGTCCCCTTAACAGCTTTGTTCCTCAGACCAACTCATAACCTATACGCAACATGAAAATACCGATCACCTATATTCGAGCATGTTGAGCAAAAAACTTGATAATGGCCTCTGTTTCTTCTATTCTTCATAAAAATAAAATATAATTTAAAAAATGGAGAATATGGATGTCAAAGATACTGCCGCTTATTGGATCATTTATTATATTAATAACGCTAAAGGCAAATGCGGTGGAGTCTATTTCGCAAGTTGTTCTACCAGCGAAAGATGGGGCATCTTCAATACCAGATCCGACAACTGACCAAGTAACAACAACTACCTCATTATCTAAATATGCTATTAAAGTTGGTACTTTTATAGAGATTCCGTCTAGCGGAATTTTATTCTCGGTTGGCGAAGGACGCAGCGATATAGAAGCAATTGATAAGCGTATTGAATATTCACCAAGTGCTACTACGGTTTTTGGAATTAATTTATCGGTGCTCGATTTTTCTGTTTCATGGAAGAGTGATATGTTTACCAAAGATTCAGATCGTGCACGGAAATATGGCAAGTCAAAATTTGATGATTTTGTATTTGGGTATAGCTTTGGGTATTGGGCAATCAGAATATTTTATCAAAAAACTAATGGGTACTATACGGATCTGAATGCGTTATCCGGTGGGATATCTATCGATTCGGGATTAGCATCAACGGATCAAAATTCCAATGATAATACTACCGAAGAAACAACTATTAGAGATGAGTTGATTGTCAAACGCGCGGATATGAAATCTATAAACTGGGGAGCTTCCTTGGGAATAGATTTTCCTTTGATTGATATCACGTCGACCGGCACAAGCTTGGCCACAGATCTTGCTATCGAGGAAAGTCTTCCTAAAACAGAAATTTCTAGCGGATTTAATTTTGGAGTTCATGCTTTGGCAAATCTTGATTTCGCTTATTTTGCTTTGGAAGGATCTGGAGCATTGGTTGATGAGAGTAAACGGGCGGCGTTTGGAGATAAACTTGCAACATTAACAGGAATAGCATATCAACGATTAGGGGTAGAGGTAGGTCTTTTATGCCCAATCAATTTCGGAGAGCGATTTGGAATTTTCTTTTCGGGGCTTTTGGGCAACGGCCTGCAACGATCAGGACGAGTTTTTAGTAATAAGAGTGATAGTGATTTCGGAAAATCAGAACATTTCAAATTTACATTAGGTTCTACTTAATTTTCTAATTTACGCTGAAAATATAAAGGCCCAATCCTTGTTCCGTTAATAATAAAGTCATCGACATAATATTCACCCTTCATTCTTGGCCCAATCTTCCAGGTGTTACTATTATTACCGCCAATAAAAATTCTATTTACAGTTAGGCCAGCTGCCAAATCACAACTGGACATCCAAGGGCCACTGTTTCTACTTCCAAGATAATGTTCTGTTCCATCTTTTTCATACCACCACAACTCCATCACCGAACTCTCATCTACCACCACGTTTGGCGCCAATCTTGCTTCCACCCCGTACCACTCATTTTGCGGTGGATGCCCACCGGTGTATGGATTAACTGGGTAATCGTATTTGCCATAATCATTAGCGCAAGTATATCCACTTCTTCCCTCCGTTAGATGATGCATTCCCTCAAATTGGAATTCTGGGTAGTTATTATGAACGCCATGATACATAATCGCACTCGTTCCAGTATATGGCTCTACTGGATATTCCCCATCCATTCCCCAGTGGGTCGTCAAGAAAGTTGTGTATGGAGTAACACCGGCCGTTCCCCAAGAAATAAATTTTTCAGTAGATGCAAATGAATCATAACCGCTGCTTTTAAGTTCACTTTCGTTGAAATATCCACAGGGACTACTACCTCCACAATCACTCTCCACACCTCCACAATCTGCTTTTGTTTTACCACCGCTTCTAGCAACGCAAGTTGGGTAATAATTCTGAGGATGATAGACCATAAAAAATACATAAGCATCGCTTCGATATCCGGCCTTCGCATTCTCCTCAACATCCAGGCCCGTTGCAGAAAGAGTAGCACCAAATCTAGTCATCCCATGATTTTGGCCATCCACCTGCTGGGCCCCGGCGACATTCATAACTAGCGACTTGCCGCTACCAATATTTTTTGGATCCCAAATGACACCGCCTCGCTCCCTATGATCCATAATAAAATTGTGCGGCGCTGGTGAGCTGCTCCAATAATCCATCGTATTAAGCAACGTATTCGCCCCATTCAATCTTTTGGGGTGATGGGAATGAACAATGGTATTCAAGTGAACACCATTTATATCAAGAGGCTTCCAGTCCAGTAAATCATCAAATGTTTCCATGAAGTCAAAACCATATTCTATTGCTTTCTGTGATCTAAATGCTAATTCAATACGGTTATCAATGTTACCGTTGTTAACATCTGGAGATTGGTTAACCTCGTTGGTCGGAGTGTCAGTTTTGGTTGATTCATCAGAACATTTTGATTGTAGAGAACTACTTCCATTGCTACATAGATCCTTTGATGCTAGATCAACAAACGGTGTACAACCAATAAATATTAGCAAACTTACGAATACAAATGCTTCAATATTTACTGTTAGTAAGTACATAGTGTCCTCCGATCAATATATTTTTACACAGTCAGGGGTAGAAACAAGTGATTATTAAGTAAGTCTAATCATTTCGGGAGATTATGCATTTAAACGTGACTTTCGCTTACAATTGTTTTGAAAAAATGTGACAAGAAATTGGGGCATGCTCAATAGTTCTGATCAATTTTAGTTTGAAATCGGCCATGTTTCTGTAACCAAATCATCTTGGCATAAATATACGATGATTAAAATAATCTCAGGCAAAAGTTTAAGTTATACTTTCTGACTTAGCTCATACAGCCGAGCATAGTCAGAGTTATTGGCCATAAGGGTAGAGTGAGTGCCTTGCTCAATTAGCTCTCCGGCCTTTAGAACATAGATTTGATCGTAATTTTGAATTGTCGATAATCTATGTGCCACGGCCACAACTGTTTTTTCCTGCGCTAACTCTTCTAGTGCCTGTTGGACAATTTTTTCTGATTCGTTATCCAATGCCGAAGTGGCCTCATCAAAAAGTAGTACGTCATTGTTTTGTAAAAAAGCGCGGGCAATAGTTAACCGTTGTTGTTGCCCCCCCGAAAGGCGTGTGCCTCGATCTCCTATTACTGTGTCTAGTTGTCGAGGCAGTTCGCGAATGAAGTTATCGGCATAAGAAATTTTAAGTGCACGCTGAAGATCTTTATCAGAGATGTTTTTTCCCACCTGCAAATTTTCTCGAATGGTATCGTTGAATAAAAAGATATCTTGGCTAACAAGTCCAAAGATTTTTCGCAGTGATTGTAATTTAATGGAGCCTATCGGATGGCCATCAATGAGAATCTCTCCGCTATTTATGGGATAAAGGCCTAGCAGCAAATTGATTATAGTCGATTTGCCAGAGCCAGAAAGACCTATCAATGCCACTTTTTGGCCTTTGTTTATAGTAAGTGAGAGATTTTTAATAATAGCGCCCTCTCCGTAGGAGAAGGTGACATTTTTCAACTCAATGGAGTGATGAAATTTATCAAGCATAAGTTGGCCGCGGTCTATTTCTTCATCTAAGGCCAGTAGAGAGAAAACGCGATCTCCTCCGGCGGTGGCCTGACTCAATTTAACGTTGGCCTGGGAATATTTGCGAATAGGATCCATAACCATGGCCAGTGCGGCCACAAAGCTGACAAATCCTCCGGTGGATAATTGTCCTGAGGTGATGCGAAAGTGGGCGAAGACAATTACTCCGGAAAAGGCCAGTGCGCCAACAACTTCTACTAATGGATGAGTGAATTCTTCAATGAAGGTAGTTTTGATTTTAGATTTAAAAAAAAGTTCCTGGGCCTTATGAAAACGTAAAATAATATAATTTTGCAGATTAAATGCCTTGGAAATTTTTTGTCCCATGATCCCTTCGGTGGCATTGTGGGCCATAATGGCCAAATCTTCTTGAACAACTTCTTGTGTTCGTTTTAATTTTTTACCAGTGGCAATAAAAATGGCCAGAAAAAGTGGAGTAACGATGAGCATTACAAGCGTCAATTGCCAATCATGATACATTGCCACTCCTAACATGATAATAGCGGTAACTGGCTCTCTAATGATATCGATAATGGCGCGAAGGCCTTGGGCAATGATGGTAGTATCATTGGTTAAAGCAGAAATCAGTTTTCCTTGTTTGGCAGTAGAGTAATATGACATTGGCAGTCTTTGAAATTTTGCCATTAATTTAAGACGTAAGTCACACATTACTCGTTCTTCGACGAAACGGATCCAGTAAAAGTGCAAAAAGCGAATAGGAAAATTGATAAGTGACAGTGCCAATAGCAGTGATGCTAAAATAAAAATGCTGCGAAAAGTAGCGTTAGGGGCCAGACCTTTATCAAAGATAGGCCTTACCAAATATATTTGATAACCTTTGATTCCGGCCAAGGCAAAGGAGAGTACGATTGAGCCAATAATTCTTGTCCAATGCTGGGAGATATAAGGGCGAAAATTAAAAATGAAGGTGCGCATGATTTTAGTTGCCTTTAAATTGAGGAGAGCGTCTCTCTTTTAGTGCCGCCAGCCCTTCCTGATGATCATGAGTTCGTTGAGCAATGCCTTGGAAGGTGGCCAGCATATTTAGTTGGGAAGAAAGATCCGAAAACTTATAGGCCTTCAATGCTTGCTTGGTCATGGCCTGAGCAATAGGGCCATTTTGCGAAATTTTTGTGGCCAATTCAAAGGTTTCATTTTCCAGATTATTATCGTCGCACAGTTTATTTATAAGCCCCATGGCAAGTGCTTGTTCGCCATTATAACTATCGCCAGTTAAAAACATCTCCATGGCCTTAGAGTAGCCGACTACTCGTTGCAAAAAAAAAGTTCCTCCATCTCCAGGAACTAGCGATAGTTTAGAAAAAGTCTCGGCAAACTTGGCAGATTTTCCGGCCACGCGAAGATCACACATTACTGATAAATCACAGCCGGCACCGATCGCCGGGCCGTTGACCATAGCTATAATTGGGGTTTGAAGAGCTTCTATACTGCGAGGAATTTCTTGGATTCCTTGAATATAGCGATTACGCAATTCATTGGATTCGCCGGCAAACATCCCACTTTGTTCTTCCATGGCCTTGACATCTCCACCGGCGCAAAAACTTTTTCCCGCGCCAGTTAGGATAATAACGCGAATTTCATTATCAGTATCGGCATAAGAGAGAACCTGTTTAAGGGAGTCAATCATTGGTAATGAGATAGCATTGCTTTGTTCTGGCCGATTAAGTGTAATGGTTAAAAGATGTTTATTCGTAGTAATTAGAAGATCGGCAAAGGGACGCTGATAAAAACTCATGATTTTAATCCTCAGATTATTTAATTATTAGAAAAAAATAGTAGCATATTTAACAGCAATAGGCGAGTGATCAAAATGAGAACCCCAGAATTTCTTCTGGGGTTCTTTGCTCATCAAGAGGCTGATGATAGACGGCGTTGTTTGATGACTAGTGGCAACGACGGAAGGCAATTCGGTAAACAATCCCTGCAGAGAAATCGGCAGAGTCAACAGTTGCAAGTGCCTCTTGATTTAATCTGGTCATAACACGCATGCTGGCATTGACTCGTAGGTTTACGTCAGTACCGCAGGCCGACCAAACGTTAGCAAAAATTCCAAGAGTATCTTCTAAAGTATAGTCAGTATCAGTTGGGCCCGAGAAAACTTTAGAGAACATTGGGCCTCTTTGTCCGGCAAAAAAGTACTCAGCAGTGAAAGTAGCAGAAGCGCTACGTGGAAGCATTACGTATCCTCGGTAGTCGGCATCAATTAGAGAGATACTAAAGCCGCCTGGCACATGAACTGGAATAGAGACGTTACAACTTTTTCGACCGATAGATCGGCGTGTGGCCCCTCCAGCTTCTACAACAAATTGGTCAAAGATAATGCTTAACTCTTTTCCATCGGGACTCAAGGTGGCGGAGGCGGAACCTTGTGGACAGCCAGTTCCACCATATCCAGGTTCTCCTAAAGAGATGTCATCGGCCATTGCTGATCCGACAAAAAGTGCTAATGAAACAAACAGTGAAAGAGATGTTAGTAGATACTTCATAATTTTTTCCTCCTAAGGTTAAGGCCACGTTGTCTTCCCGGCCAGGTTTTAGTTTTTTATCAAAACGAACCCTTCCTGGAATTCACATTTTGATCATGCTTACAAAATCGCTGATAATTTTTCGTTCGGCAATTGCAATTTGCTGCCGTGTAATGAAAAGTGCGCCACGTGGACGATTGCTAGGAGTAAATGCGCCAAGTGGCGCAGAATGCTTTCAAACATTATAGAAGAAGTTTTTTTTTGTGAAAATTTTAGTTAATAAAGAAGGAGGACGGTGAGAGATGACGAAGGCAAACAAAAGAAACGATGAACAAGGAGAAATTTGGATGTGTAAAAAATTTATAAAGATGATGGTAGTTTTTAGTGGGATGTTGTTGCTCACAACTTCTTTGGGATATGCCGCAAACATGCGCTTTGAAAATCCCACGTTGCGCGGAACTGGTTGTCGCGCGGGGACATCTAGTGTTACCACTAGTCCAGATGGGCAAGTTCTGACAATTATTTTTGATGACTTTATTGCGGAAGTTCCTCAGTACAAAGGAGAAAATGACAATAATGAAGCAAGTGCCGATAATCCAGTTGCTCAAAGTAAAGGGATGATAACGCTTGATCATAAGGTATGTAATATTGCAATTCCCGTAGTTGTTCCTGCTGGACGAGTTATTTCTGCCTTAGAAGTGTCATCTGATTTTCGTGGATATACTATGACTGAAGAAGGAGCGTTTGCTCAATTTAAAAGCCATCTAGAGTCTTGGGAGAGTGGAGGTGGGCGTAATAGTGCTAATAAAGATGATTCATTTTTTTTGAAAAAGTGGAGAGGTATGACGGATGAAAATTGGACTGTTTCTCAACGCACTGTTATTCCGATAAAAGGCCATTGTATTGGGCATCGAGAGGATCGAGTATTACTAAAACTAAAAAATGTTATTAGAGCAATGGATATGAGCAGAACTCCAGGCACTCGTGCCCATGCCATGATATTATTGGATAGCCAGGATATGAGTGGGCTAATGACTTTTAAGGTCAAAACTGCTGTTTGTGGTAGAGAAGTCGGGCCACCGCCTATTCCCCGGCCGCTGCCACCTATGCGTCCCGTTCGTCCCGGATTACGTTTTAGATAGGAGACAAAGTGGCACTGCTGTGAAGAAATTACCTGGTGGAAAGAGGAGAGAATTTAAAAAAATATTACAATTGCCACGATAAGGCATGGGGGAGAGAAATATTATTGCTATATTTTTAAATTAGGAGGAAAAGTTAGTTGTGAGGGAATAATAATTGTGAAAAATGAAACCCAACAACCAACATCTTCCATAAATGATCAACTGAAGGTTTTAATTAATCAATATTTTGAGCGGTATCCAAATATGAGCATAAATGGATTGGCCAAAAAGTCGGGAGTGGGGACAACAACATTACGTCGAATTATTCATCAATCTACTAAAAACGAACCCGCCCCTCATACGGTATTAAACATTATCAGCACGATCTATAAAGAAAAGAGAGTTCCCACTCTGCTAAAATCTGTGGATGGGCCAGTGGGAGAGATGTTGAATCGGGCCTTTGGTGGTTATGTTTATACTGACAACAAAGAATATGTTTTTTCTGATGAGATCAATGAGGCGTTAAAAGATACTACCAGCTATCTAATTTATAAATTGGCCGCTAATCGCTGTGGGACAACACTGGCAAAAATAAAAGAGATGTTTGGCGAAATTGGTGTGGCAAAGTATGATCTTTTAAAAGAGGCCAATTTTCTTAATGTTCATAATAACGGAGAGATTCATGCTAAGGAAAAAAATTTTTCCATAGACCTTTTCTTGGCCAAGAAACATTTAAAAGAGTTGGTAGAATTTTACAAGCCAGAAGAGTTAAGTGATAATAAAAATATCTTTTACACACTATCTGAATCAATGAATGAGGATGGAATAAAAAAAATTAAAGATGTGCAAAGAGAGGCGGCCAAAAAGACTTTGGCCATTATGAAAGAAGAGAGTAATCAAGGGATGATTCCATATTTTACTGTCAATTTAGCAGATACCATTGAGTCTTCTAAAAAACCTGGAGTCTTACAATGAAAAAAGTAATTTTATCGCTCTTGATTTTGTTAGTTATCTTTTCTATGGAGAGTTTTGGAGGTGAATTAACAGGTGCTGGCCAGGCAGTAAGAAATGTTTTACTTCGAAGTGGTATCGATGTTATCCATTTGGAGGAGTCGGGATATAAAATTTTAGCTGGCGAGTTAACCGGCGCCGGTAAGCGCGCATCCATGGCCGCTATTAAGATTTTTGTTGCAAATGGTGAAGTTTTATATATTGAAGATGTAGATTCCATTTTGGTAGGCAATAAGAAGATTGTTTTAGATGCTCCCTCTGCCCCTGAGACGTTACGTGTTCATTCACTACCTGAATTAAAGGGAGTGGAATCTATGGGCAATATAATTGCGCGGCAAAAAATTCAAGGAATTGTGATTTTACCCGAATTAGCTATCCCATAGCAAAATCGGCCTATAAGCAAATCGATGAAGAGCTTAGATTGGCATCGTGAGTAATTTTTTGAAGTAGGCCATCGGCATGAAATGCTTCTGCCGGAGAAACTGTTTGGCCTAATTTTTTATCACCTATTAATAAAAACTCTGCGGCCTGTACGGCAAGTTTGGCAGTTATTCCATACATATCATATCCTGCAAGGGATATTAGTTTTTTTACCCCGGCCGCTTCTTCGGCCATTATGAAGATGCGAAAAAATTGCTTTTGACGAACTTCGGGGGCCGGCCCAGATAGTTGAGTGTTTGCTAATTTTGCCACCACACTCTCAAGAGGCGGAGGGGCGTGGTTGGTGCGCGCCAGCGCAAATTGAATCATCGCTTCATCCATTATCAAGAAACTTCCACATTCTTGCACTTGAAAGTTTTTATGAAAAAATAAAACTTCGGGATAAGGAGTGAAGAGCGCTGAGGTTAAATTTTCTAGTTGAGGAAAGTTAAGAGAGTTGAGAGCAAAAGGCCGTGTAATTTTTATTAGCTGGCCGTGATTAATAGCAAATTGGTCAAAGTATCCATGAACTTTCATTGTAAAGCGAGTGCCACGAGAAGGATTTGCTGAATCAAAATAGTAAAAGGAATTGATGAGATGGTAATTTTTTTTAGAATCCAGAAAGTTAAAGGCCAAAAGATCAACGAGTGCCGACTCAAAAGAACAAGAGTGAATAATGTAAGCACTATTTGGAAGGTGTTGATCAAGAGAGTTTTTAACAAAACTTTGCTCCCCAGAGAGATCCAGATAGTAAATAGGATATTTGCGCAACTCCTTCATTAGTATCGGCCCAAAGAGAGAATAGGGCCCTACACAATTTACCAAGATATCGGTTTGTTTTAGAAGTTGAGTTATTTCATTTAGGTTGGCCAGATCAACTTTAACAGATGCTTTTAACTGATTATAGAAGGGGAGTTTTTCAAGACTTCGTACAGCGGCAGTGAAAGGAATTTTTTTTTCCTCTAAGAGTTGGCAAATAAGAGTTCCGGTGTAGCCGGTGGCGCCTAAAATGGTTAGTCGCTTCAAAGAGGCACCTCTTGTTTGAATTTAGTCGTTAATATGTTGTCAGGCGGTGGAAGCTTTAGTCTATTGGGAACAATTCTTCCAGGCGCAATAATATTTCCGGCCCCCACCACGGCATAATGTCCATAGGCAATACCGAGTAAGTGCTGTCTTGAGTTTATCATTCCGGCGTTGGTAGGAATGGTTATTTCTTGGTTATCCAATCTGATATCACAATTTATTACGGCCATGACGGCCACATTTTTGCCAAAAATGGAAAATTGATAGGGGCCATGAATCAAGAACACATTTTCATAACTCATACATAGATTAATAAAATTGCCAGCAGAAACAAAGTTATTGCAACCGAGGATGGAGTAGTTAATCACTACATTGTCTTCTAAGGTCGTGCCGGAGCACAGCTTGCTCATACGCACAACGCAGTTGGCACCAATAGTAACATCATCGCCCAGTTCTACTCCTTCTAAAATTGCGGAGGGATGAATTTTATTTCGCTTGCCAAATTTATTTAAGCGACGAAGCGCCCAAAAATAGGGACGAGAGTTGAGAGGAAAAAAAATCTGCGTTAGAGATGGCGGTATTTTGTTTTGTATGCTGATGGCCCGTCCTAAATTTAGTGCCAAGTTAGCGTAAAGGAGGTGAAAGGGAGATGCCATTTTTGAGATCCAGATTGCGCATTGGTCTACATGGTATTTGCCGGAAGGAACAATTTGAGAGGGAAGTTTTATATGGTTTTCAAAAATTTTTTGGGGGATCAAAATTTTTAAAAAAGAAGGGCCTTTTTTTTTGTAGTAGCGAAAAGCGTATGTCCAGTGCCATTGCTTGTCATTGGTGAAGGGAAGAAGGAAGCGACGATTAAAAGTATTGTCGGAAAAATAAAATTCACAACTACTATTTTGAGTTGAAAGGAGGTTTAAAACGGCCAGCAAAAAATCTTTAGTGAAGAGAAGATCATCTTCAAAGGCCAAAAAATCGTCATCACCAATTTGCTCAGGGCATGTTGCTTCTCGTAATGTCATGCCGGCCTCGTGGACAATTTTTTCTTGAAAGTCTTTCAAAGTGCTATCGCCCACTGGTACTGCCCCGATATTTTCTCCGAAGGAAAAAAGGGTGCGATTGGTTTTTAGGCGATATATATTTACCATATTGAGTATGCTAGTTTTGTAGTTTTTTTTCTACTATGTTGCAAAGTGATTGCACGGATAAGAGGTAGGGGATTTTGGCAACCGAAAGGCCTGGAGTAATTTTGTCTGCAGGTATTTCTGGCATCGTTTTTCGTAGTGATTCTAGGCCTTCGGGGGTAACGATATTATTTATCGCAAAAGGTTTGTCACCAATGGCCGATTTTGCGTAGGTCTCAAATTCACTTATCTTCATGCTAATGTTGAAATCCTTCTCTAAAGTGTAAAGCAGATCGATCAGATCAATTGAGTCTATATTAAGATCTTCAATTAAGGTTTTTTCTGGAATGATATCTGCGGATGAAAGTCTGCAACTAGAAATAAGTGCTTGTCTAACTTTTTCAAAAATTACATTTTGTTCCATATTTCCTCACGAAAAGGTTACAGGCGTATACCGCCGTCTATAAAAAGTTTACTACCAGTTATAAAAGAGGCGGTGGCCTCAGAAGATAAAAACAAAATGCTGTGGGCAACTTCTTCGGGAGAAGCAAACCGTCTAAGTGGGGTTTGCTCAATTAGCATCTGGCCGTGTCGCTCCTGAAGGGCATTGCTCATAGATGTTTCGACGACACCAGGGCATACAGCGTTAACCCGAATATTTTTTTTCCCCATCTCTAAGGCCATTACTTCGGTTAGTCGGTTAACCGCCGCTTTCATGGCCGCATAGACAGATACTCCTCGGCCAAAGCGTTCAGATACCAAGGAAGAGACATTGATTATGTTACCAAATTTTTGTCGCATCATGATTTTTCCCACTTCTCGGCTAACTTTTGCCAGCGAGGAAAAATTGGATACATAGATGGATTCAAAATCATCATCGTTTAAGGCCAAAAATGGTGTTTCCAGTGTGGCACCAGCATTATTTACTAAAACATCAATTTGTCCCCATTCTGCTATGATTTTTTTTATGGCCTCTTGGATGGAAGTGGTGGAATTGATGTCAACTTCAATAGGCATAAAATGCTTTTCGTTAAGGCCCAATTCGCTAATGCGGGTAAAAATTTCTGAAAGTTTGGAGATTGACTCTCGATATAGTCCAACGACTTTTGCTCCTTCTTTTAAAAAGGAGATAGTTGCTGCAACTCCGATACCGCCATTACATCCGGTGATGGCCACAATTTTATTTTGTAATGCTAGATCCATAACTAACTTTCTTTATAATAATAGAACTGTTAACGCCGCCAAAGGCAAAATTATTAGTCATTCCAATGTTTAAGTTTTTCTTTTTATTTTCATGCATAACGATATCAATGGGGTGAGTAACACTGATAGGGTTTTCTAAGTTGAGATTATAGGGGACAATATTTTCTTCCATACAACTCATTAATAAATTAAATTCTTGAATGCCTGCGGCGGCAATGGCATGGCCATGTCGTGATTTAGTAGAACTAACAGAAATGTTGGCCGCTTTTTCCTCAAAAAGTTCGACAATAGATTGTAGCTCTATTTCATCGTTGGATAATGTGCCAGTACCATGCAGATTTATATAGTCAATTTGCTCAGCAGAAATTTGGGCGGAGGCCACAGCATTACCTATGGCCGCTTTCATGCCAAGGCCTTTGGGGTCCGGGGCAGTAATTTTATATCCATCCAGAGTGTTCCCCATACCGATTATTTCAAATTTTGTGGGCAAAGAATATTTGCTAACCGCCTCCTCATTTGCCAACAGAGAAAGGCCTGCCGCTTCTCCAATAAGCGTTCCTCTGCGTGCGAGATCTAACGGTTTGCAATATTTAGAGGGATGTTCTGAAGAGGTAGACATAACGCCGAGTTTGCCGAAGGCCAAATAGGCCATCAAGTTAATTATCGAATCAGTTCCACCGGCCAGAACTGCTTCTACCTCGCCAGTTTGTAGAGCTCGCGTTGCGTAGATAATTGCTTGCGTTGAGGCCGTACAGGCAGTCAAAATAGTTTTTTGAAAAGCGGCCAGACCTAGTTTTTCGGCCAAGTAGATGGCAGAGATGTCTAGTGGGTTAAGAAGAGTATTGACTCGGCCTTGGCCATAATTTAATTTTTCAATAGCGTTGATATAATTCCAGGCCGGGTTAGTAGAAGAGGCAAAAAATTCTGCCTGAATTGTTTCCAAGGGAGTGACATCTAATCCTAATCCTAAAATAACACCTTTTTTCTCTTCGGGAATTGGCATTAGCATTTTTTCTAAACGTGTTTTCATTAGATGGTAGTTGGCCACCATTAGTTCAAGTTTTTTATCGTAGTGTGCCATTTTTTTTATTTGCGGCAATTCATTGGCATAAATTTTTGCCAAGTCGCCGCGGACTTCTGCTGCCCCCGTAGCGCCTAATCCTTCCGTGCTAAAAGAGGTGATAGTATTTCCGGCAGAATAGTTATCATGAATGGATTTCATGATATTTTCGTTGCCAATTCCTAGTGGAGAGCAGCTATCGTAATCTACGATAAAGACCCGTTGCCCTTTTTGCATTAGACTACCCTCCCAAGACGAATGAGGGAGGACCTTCCATAGGGATCGTTATTTAAACAGTCGATATTTTCGGAGGTGCTCTGTAAATGAAAACAGGCACCATAGATATTCATTAAGGGAGCAAATACGCCCATGCAACCCCAAATGGGATAATAACTAAAAGCTTTTTTCCATTTTTCTTCAACTACTTTTTTCTCAAGTTGATAATCTCCTTCTCCTAGGCCTCCGGAGAAATAGGCAAGTTGAGATCTCTCCTGAAACGAATTATAGATCAACTCTTGCTTGGAAAATAAAGAAGGCCTGGTGGTGCTTTTTTGAAGAGATAAAATTTCCGCTATGGGAGTTGCTTGACGTTTTTTGACGCTCTCTTCTGTTTCGATAAGCAGCATGCCCGCAGCATTAGAGAGTCGCCAGTCGAAAGAGGAGAGATTGGCCAGATTCTGAAAGGTTAAGGCAAAAAAGAGTCCGGCGCCATTGGCCGCTCCGACCAAGGCCATCTCTGCTTCTTCTTGAGAGAGTGTGTAAATGGCCTCCTCTAGCGCATCAACGGTAGAGTGTGAACTATTTCCATAAACAGTATTATCGCCTTTGGCCCCAGAATATTGAGAGACAAAACTTTGAGAAGCGTTGGTCAGAACATTTAAGACAAAAAGCGCGGGAGTGGCCTTTTCCACTCTTCGATGTCTGGCGGCAATATCATCTCCCAAATCGTGGGAAGAGTAGGCGGAACTAATTTCGTTGATACTACCTAGTAGTTGGTCTAGACAGACTCCGTTTCCCATATAAAGTGGAATAGTGGCGCGCAGATGGGCGGGAATTTGTGCTGACTCAAAAATCTCTTGGCCGCAAATGGCCGCCGCTAAAACATCTTCCCGCATAACTTTTACATCTTTGAGTGAAGGGTAGTAGCGCGCGGACTCACTTATATCTAGATGGTGTACGCTCAATTTTTGAGATTTATCTGGCCCTAAGAAGTGTGGTTGAGAGTGAAGCTTATGGGTATTTAAATATTTTAATCCATCAAAAGATTGTACTCCTGGAATACGAAAACTGACTGCTGTTATAAAAAGACGTTTTTTCACAAAATAGTCTGGCCTCGCTGGGATTCTGCTTGCGTTAGAATATTAAAATATTCATTTCTCATATCAACTAAGCGTTCGTTGGGCATTTTACTTTTTGGAATGAGTACAAAGCTAAGATCGCAACTACTAATAAGCTTTCCATCGACAAAAGTATCAACCACGCCATTGCCATGATTTATATCAAAAGTATTAAGTTTTCCCACCATCTCCGCGCGATCTCCCGGAAGTAAAAAACTTTTAAATTTTGCTTTATGAACAATAGATAAGACGGCGTACGACTCGTGTTCTTCTCCAAAATTTGCCAAATGACTTTTTTCTAGCAAAATACCCAGCAGTTGGGCCATCGATTCAATGGCCAAAACGCCAGGAACGATGGGGTATCCAGGGAAATGTTCATTAAAGATCCCCTCGGTTAGTGACCAGCATTTTAGGCCCTTGGCGCTCTTGCCCAGTTCCATTTCGGTAATTCTATCTACTAGGTAAAATCTCACTAAGTACACCTCTCAAATTTTACAAAATAGCTTCCTATATCTGGAGATGATAATCAAGTATTAAAAGACAGAATTGGCCCAAAAAGAAAAAGAAGGAACAAAAATACCTTTTCATCGAGAGGCTTTTTTTCTATGCTTTGGGCGAAGGTGGTAGGCAAATGGAAAAAAATTCTCCAATTACTCAGATGTTAAAAATAAAAACTTGCATTGATGGAGGCGATCCTTCAGTGACGCCTATTTTTCAGAATTCGGCATTTGAAAGTAGTAGTCCCTATTTTTATACCAGAAAAGATAATCCCAACTCGGCAGAGTTTGAAGCGGCAGTGGCAATTTTAGAAGGGGCCGAGTATGCGTTGGCAGTTACCACTGGTATGACTGCTATTACGATTGTATTAGGTCTATTGCGTCCTCATCAGCATCTTTTAATTAATAAATATATCTATGGTTGTTCCTACAAACTCTTTCAACGTTTTTGTGAAAAACTTAAAATAAAATTGACAGTACTAGATCTCTCTACGCCAGAGGGGATTGCCCAGATCCCGGCAGATTGTGATATGATTGTTTTTGAAACTCCTACTAATCCATTTTTAAAAACGATTAATATCCAAGAGGTGGCCTCCCGAGCAAAATCCACTAGTGCAAATTGTCTGGTGGTAGTAGATAACACTTGGGCCACACCACTATTTCAAAAACCACTGGAACATGGTGCCGATATTTCTTTGTATAGCGCAACAAAATATTTTTCTGGCCATAGCGACGTTATGGGAGGGGTTATTTTAACCAACAATCCAGAGATTGCAGAGAGTTTGCGACAAGAGCGTTTTTATACGGGAGCAATTTTATCTCCTTTTTCTGCCTGGTTATTGCGCCGGTCCCTGCAAACACTACCGTTGCGAATGAGAGAGCATCATCGGGTTACTGTAGAAATGTGTGATTTTTTGAAAGAGGTTAGGCAGATAAAAAAAATATATTATCCTCACATTGACGGTAAACAGATGACTTCCTACGGGGGAATTATATTTTTTGAATTTGTCGAGGCCCTTGCGGCCGAAGATCCCTATGTTAAATTTTGTGATTCACTACAACTATTTGGCACTGGCACAGGGATGGCCTGTGTAACATCTATGGTGGCCCGTCCGTATACGGGAAGTCATGCCTCTATGGATGACGCTGAAAAGGCACAAATGGGAATTACCAAAAAATTAGTAAGGCTTTGCTTTGGACTGGAAGAAATGGAAGATTTAAAAAAAGATTTGGCGCAGGCCTTCGCGAAACTTTGAAAAAATTGTTTGTAGTACTATGCGAACATCAAAATAGGATTGAAGAAGATATGATTCTGTGGCCAGACGAGAGGCCAGGAGAGCTAAGGGGATTTTAAATTTTATGCTACGCACTTCATCTGGCAAGTTCCCGGCCAGAGCATAGGCCTTGGAGATTTTAGTTTGATAAAAACAGAGATTGAATGAGGCCAGAACATTTTTTAATTCGACAATTTCTAGAGAGATTGTTTTGCCATTAAACCATTTTGGAATAAAATTTAGGCCCAGTAAATTTAAAATTCCTGGGATGGCGAGAGTGAAATCCATCTCCTCTTTGGGAAAATTTGGAAGGTGATGGTGAAAGTAGTCATAAACCATTTGACGGTAGCAATCACGGTAAATTTTATCTTCCAGTAAACAGCCAAAAATAATTTTTTCCACTCTCTTCATAAAAAGAAGCACTCGTATTCGAGATATTTTAGCGCGTTGATAAAGAGAGATGGGAACATTCATTTGCGAGAAAAATTTTTTGGGTGTTAAAAAATCCAACCAAATTTTCACTCTAAGTTTTTTTAGTTCTTCTTCATCAAGTTGTGGGTGGGCCACTAACTGGCGGGCCTCGGTAAAATCACTCCATGGACGATCAAGCAGAAGTCCTTCCTTTTTTAGCTCTTCTCGATAGCGAGTTCCTGGATATGGTTGTGCATAGAGAGGTTCAATAAAGTTGGGGTCAAGCTGGCGTGCAAAAATTCCAATATTGGCGATGGCCTCTTTTGAATCTTTAGGGTCCCCAAATACATAGGAGTTTCCAATATGCACAATTTGGGCCTCTTTAAATTCTCGATTAACGTTGGCAATGAAGTTGTCAACAAGAGGATGGTTTTTTCCGTAGCGAAGCAGTTGTGAGGGATTGGGGGATTCTGCCCCATAGGAGAGCATGATAAATCCGGCCTGTGCCATTTTTCTTTTAAGCTCCATTTGTCCTAAAAAAGGGCGGATGAAGGCAAAAAACAAGATAGTAATTTTCTCAGCAATAAGTAGATCGCATATTTGTTCAAGTCGAGGAAGATCACCGCCTAGTTGATCATCTGTTAACCAACAAAATTTAACTCCCGTTTGCGCAATTCTTTTAATCTCATCAACAACGTAGCGCGGCGAGTGTGTACGATAACAGGCCGGATATGAAGCGGCCGGGGAGCAGAAAGTGCAGTAGTGAGTGCAGCCGCGTGAACTTTCTAGTAAATCCATGCGAAAAAGAGGATATGCCCCATAATAATATTTTTTCTTTCGTAAATGTCGGGCCGGGGGAAGAAGGAGATCTAGCGATTCTGCAGGAGTGGCCAGTGGATTGGTAATTAGCTCGTCATCTTTTTTATAGCAAAGGCCGGCAATTTTGTCAGGAGCTATTCCCTCTACAAATTGTCTGAAACTTAGCTCTCCATCGCCACGAATGACATAGTCGCTATATTGTAAGGCCTCTTGGTAGCAGTGGGTGGCGTGCAATCCACCCATCACTATAGTTGCGTGTGGAAAATTTTCTCGAATATGCACGGCCAGTCGATAGTTGGCCTGTGCATGCATGGTGGTTTTTATATTAATGCCAATTATGGTAGGAGCAAATTTTTTCATGGCGGAAATAATGTTTTTTTCAAAGCGCAGATCAAAAATTTCCACCAGGGCAATGTCTTCTAGGTGGGCGGCAATTCGCTCTAATCCCAGAGGAGGAAGCACAAAACCGTAAAAGGCATCATGGCGGATTTTAGTAGGAAAAACTAGTGCAACCTTTTTAATAAGCTCCCCTTGGCAAACAGACACATTCTATTTCTTGAAATTAGTCTAGGCGAGTGGTTATTCATTTACAATGGTGTTATATAGACCATTTTTCCCGCCAAGAAAAATAGTCCACTATTTAAATAAAGTAGAAACTGATCTTGTAGAAATAGAAGATCAACCATCAATCCACTCTATTGGCCAGTCGCAAATAGATTGGCCAATACCAAATTTTGATCAGCAATTGCCTGATCCATTTTAATTTTTTGTTGTTGGGTGAAAAACAGATCATTTCCAATTCTCCAATAACCCATAATGTTTTTTCCTATACGCGTATCACTATCATCATCGGCAAAACCATATTGACATTTTAAGGTTACTTTTTCGCGATAATCGCGCTCCTTCCAGCAAACTGCTTCAGATCTATCTTTTTGCTCTTTTTCGGAAGAAGATGCGTTGGCCAAGAAAATTCCCGGAGCACTATCTGAGCAGAAAAACTTACTGGCAAATTGGCCTTGTTGGCCAAAGGTGGTTGCATAGCAGTAATTTTTATAAATGGAGACACCATATCCATCAAGTGTAGTATCGTCGATTCCATCTCCAGTTAAAGGCCGGCCACTTAGTGGTTCCACCGTTATATTTTTTTCGGGAAAAACGATATTACCGGTGATGGAGCTTTTTTCGCAAACGCTCTTTTGTTCAGCTTCTTTGAGTGAGCATAAAGTCACAGAAGGGTTATCCTCGGCGTGAAAAGGATGTTGAAGTGTGAAAGTATGGCCTATTTCGTGGGCCAAAGTGGAGTCATAAGCAGAGTTACCAAGAACAATATTGGGAAAAATACCGTTGACGGTGAGAATGGCCACACCAACAATCGAGCCGTGAGATGCTAAGAGGTTATTGGCAAGAAAAATAGGAAGGGTTCCATTTTTGATATATTTTTTAGTGATTGAACGCAGATCTGAAAGGATGACGGTTTTTTTACCGTTATAAAGTGGACGGATGGGAGCGGCCGAATTGTCATTTATGTAATAGTCATTTCCCAGTCGCTCATTGGAATCATCATGAATGTCTATTTCCTCATAACTAGCAACAACAAGTTTTTTCCATCCTGCAAAAATGCGATTGGATTCGTTGACCATATTAAATATCTGATCGATTTTAACGGAAGTGTTTCCTTGTAAATTGCGCAAATTTAGAAAACTAACACCGAAGGCCGGGACAGCACTGGGAAGAATTTTTAAAGAAAAAGTGAAGTCGTTTTTGATTCCATTTTTAGTGGTAAAGCGCATTACTGGGCGATAGAGGCCGGCCCGTTTTACTAGTCCGACTGTTTTATTTAAAATGTTATTCATCGTGATTTGGTGTACAGGGCGTTCGGAGTCGGCGTCAAAAATAATAAGGCCATCGTTTAAACCGATAATTGAAATTTCCTGGTAAATGCTAGAAAAACTTTCGCCTTTTTCTAGGGAAAAATTTAATGACAGCGAGTCGCCTTCTGTAAATTTAATCACCGCGTTTTCGCGCAGTGGAGATCCGTTTAGGAGGATAGAAGGGTAGGGGCGAAGAATTTTTAAGGTGATGTGATAAATCTGTTTATCCAGTTGAAGGTAAAAACTATCGTTTTTTTCTCCTGGCAAATCGTTCCACAATACGCTTATAACAAAAGAGTTCTCTTTGAGTTCCATTTGTAAATGAGGGTAGGCAAAGTTGTTAATTTCTTTTTTTTCATCATCATATAGACGAATGCAATTTTGACATTGGGGTGAAAAGGGTAAATCAATAGAGAGTTCACGTTTGTAATTAGTGCTATTTTGCGCCAGTATGGCATTTGTTTTTAATATATTTAAATCATCGGCAGAACTAACATTAAATTTATAATTAACAATGTGTTCACCAATTTTAAACTTAGCAAAAAGGCCTTCTTTGTAGTTCTCGTAAACAACATATGTCCAGCGTCCAGCATTGAAAATTATGCTGGAAAGATTGCTTTCTATAAGTTCCATAGACTCTTCATTTTGAATTATATTCCCAACGTAGTTGCCATTTGGCATTAGCACAAGTGAAATCTCTTTGTCTAAATTGGTGGTGTGTTTTATCGAAACTATTTTATTGCTAACTAAAATGCCATCAGTAGATCGGATAAGCAAATTACTCTCTTTATTTAACGGAAATTGTTCACTGTCTATTATTCCGCTTGGACAAATATTTTGTTCGTTAAATAGGCAAGTAGTTTGGATGGGGTCATTTTCCTGGTCGTGAACTATAACTTCTAAACGGCCATCGAGACTATTAAGGTATAATTCCTCTGGTAGTAAGATTTGTGGAGCGGTATTATTACGCCGCAGTTGTACGGTTTTACTGTCCCAAAGTGTTTCTGGATCATTTTTATCGCCATCATAGGCCGTGCAATTTGTTTCATCTTCTACAAAGTATTCTCCATTACTATTTTTTTTTGCATCACATTCTAAAGTAACCTCTTCACCATCTGGATCGGCAGCGCTAGCACTAAACCATCCTCCATTGGCCGCACCTATAATATCGACATAGTTTGGTACCGATAATAGTGGCGCTCGATTGGCATTTTTTACGAGAAGATGGAGGCGATATTCTTTCGTGACAAAGCTTTCGTCGTTTTGCATTAGCAATTTTGGTATTAGAAATTTCAAATTAATAGTTAGTTCTTTTGTTTGTTCTGATTTGTTAACAAACTCTTTTGCCAAGATTGTGTACTCTACTACTTTACGGGGATAATCTATTTTTTCCCTTAGTGTGATTCCTTTTTCTTGTACAACCAAGCGAGGTGTTGCTCCAGTATTTAAAAAATCAGTGAAAGCAATCTCAAAACGGATGGCCTCTCGTTCAAATACTTCTGCTTGCATGGTAAGCAATTTATTATCAATTTCACAGTTTTCTATGCAGTTAACATTTTTAAAGTATTTATCTAGTATTTTTTTAAATTTAGGAGCAATTTTTCCAATGGCCTGTTTACTTTTTTCTTTGGCCTTGGAAGCGGAATTTCCCCAGTATTGAGTGGTGTCTTTTATTATGTTTTTAAATTCAAAGGCCAAAGAAATGGAGCTAAATGTTAGGGTATAGGTGAGGAGTAGAGATAGCAGTGGAAATTTCCAGTTAATTTTCATTATTATTACCTTTTTATAATTATAAAGCTGTAAGATTAAAGTATCATATAGAGCTAAATGGCAAAATGAATGAAAACTTTAGTGACGATAAATTACATGGGCGTCAAAAAAATATACAGACAAACTCTTTGAAAACAGATTGCTTTTAAGATAGTGAGGAAAAAGATGGCCACAATTTTTGAAAATGGAAATTTTATTTCATGTGACGAGCAAAATACCATTTTTTCTGTTTTGGTGGAGGACCAAGGAAAGATTGTCTTTACTGGCAATAAAATTCCTCACCAATATCAAAGTGCGAAAAAAATTGACCTGCAAAAAAAAACAGTACTGCCTGCTTTTTTTGATACCCATATTCATTTTTCATCTTATGCTTTTTTTAATCTAGGGCTTGATTGTCGAAATGCCGGTGACTTTCGGGAGCTCCAAGCTATTATTGGGAAGTATGTAGCGCAACATTTAGAAGAAAAAATAGTTTTAGGTTTTGGGATTTCTGCTCATACATTAAAAGAAAAGCGCTTGCCGACCAGTAAGGATTTAGACAAAATTACCAGTCATCCACTTTTATTAATAAAATATGATGGCCATGCGGCGATGGCCAATGAAGCTCTAATTTCTCACTTACCTTCCGTCGTTTTGGAAAAAAGGGGATTTGAAAAAGAAAGTGGACAGTTTTTTCAAGAGGCCTTTTATGAGGTAGTAAATTATATTTCAAAGAAAGTTTCTCTCGCAAAAATCTTCACCAATTTGGTGGAAGGAAGCAATCAATTAATTAAAAACGGTATTGGATCTATCAGTAGTGTGGAAGGAGTAGGTATTCCTTTTGATGTTGATTTGATGCGTTTCGCGGCCAGAGGACTTCCGATAAATATAAAAACTTATTATCAGACGATGAATGTGCAAAAAGTTTTACGGCGAAAACTTGATTGTATCGGAGGATGCTTTGAGACGGCCTTAGATGGTTGCTTTGGAAGTGTAGATGCGGCACTCAAAGAACCCTACAATCACGATATCAGCAATAAAGGAGTACTCTACTATTCTCAAGAAAAGGTAAATTCCTTTGTAAAAGAAGCACACAATAGCGGGTTGCAAATGGCCTTGCATGCCATCGGAGATGCGGCAATTGAGCAGGCCTTAAACGCGTTTGAAACGGCCTTAAGAGAGAATCCACGCAAAGATCATAGACACACGATCATTCATGCGGAGTTGATGGATGAGAAATTAATTGCTCGAGTAAAAAAGCTAGGGATATGTATAGCTTTGCAAACGCCTTTTTTACATTGGGAGTTAGAGCCAATGGAATATTTGCAATCTATTTTGGGCCAGCGCACACAAAATTTTATGCCACTAAAAAGTATGCTTGCTGCCGGCATTTTGTTGGCCGGAGGTTCTGATGGCCCGACTACCTTGCCTAATCCAATTTGGGGAATCCATTCTGCCTGTAATCACCCTAATTCGGCCGAGAGTGTGGAGGTGATGGACGCCATCAAAATGCACACTATTGCCGGAGCAAAAATATCTTTCATGGAGAAAACGCACGGATCATTGCAGGAAGGCAAATATGCTAATTTTGTAATACTTTCTGAAAATATTTTGCAAGTAGAAAAGCATCACATTCGGGATATCAAGATTGAAGCAACCTTTTTGCGCGGTAAGCTCCCGAAAAATTTATCTGGTAATAATTTGAAGTATGTCATGGACTGTTTAATCAAAAATAAAGACTGAAATAATTTCTATCCGCCAATATTGACATTTATCTATCTGCGGCCATCTTGTCTCTAGAGACTGAAAAATGTCTGGAGGCAAATTTATGGATAAAAATGTTGAGGAAAAAACTCCTAAGTTTCTAATCAATCTCAATGACCGCGCCAAAGAAGGCAAGCTTGATCCGGTGATTGGTCGAATAAAAGAGATTCGATCAGTAATTGAAATATTGGGGCGGCGTAGTAAAAACAATCCGGTGCTAGAAGGGGAGGCCGGAGTGGGGAAAACTGCTATTGTTGAAGGATTGGCCGAGCAGATTGTTAAAGGGCAAGTGCCAGACGTTTTGAAGAAAAAAATAGTTTATAGCTTGGATATGGGCGCATTGATGGCCGGTACTAAGTTTCGCGGAGAGTTTGAAGAGCGTATTCAGCAACTATTGGCCTTTGTTAAAGAGTCAGCAGGAGAAAGTATTTTATTTATTGATGAGATTCATCAATTGGTGGGAGCAGGGAAAACAGAAGGCGCGATGGATGGGGCCAACTTACTTAAGCCTGCGTTGGCCCGTGGAGAGTTGCACTGTATCGGGGCCACAACTCCGCAGGAGTATCAAAAGTATATTTTACAGGACCCCGCACTGGAGCGACGTTTTTGCAATGTTCCAGTGCGGGAACCATCGAAAGAGGATACCATTGAAATTTTGATGGGGATTCGGGATAAATATGAAATTCATCATGGTATAAAAATTTCTGATGATGCTATTTATGGAGCGGTTTTTTTATCAGACCAATATATTACCAATAAGCATTTACCTGACAAGGCCATCGATTTAATAGATCAGGCCGCCTCAGCACTTAAGCTTTCGGCGGAATCCATGCCCGCTGATTTGTTAGAGTTAGAATCAGAGATTAGATCCAAGCGAATATATGCACAAGTAGAAAAAAACAATAAAGAAATTGCCCAGCAAATTGAAGTTATGCAGGCCGACTTTGATCGACAAAAAGAGATTTGGGCAGCGAAAGTGAGAGCAGTAAAAAATATCACGGCCTTGAAGGCAAAACTAGATCGTGCAAAATTCATGCTGGAGCAGGCCGAACTTTCTCAAAACTATGAAGAGGCCTCAAGGATAAAATATTCTACCATCCCAGAGATTGAAAAGGAGTTAGGTAATACTGCTCACGATTGGGTGCTAGGTAAAGAACATATTGCCTTAGTCATTTCACGACAATTGGGAATTCCTATAGAAAAGATTTTAAAGACTAAGCAGGAAAATATTTTGCAATTGGAAGACTTTTTGAATGAGGCCATCTATGGACAAGAGGAGTCGATCAAAGAAATTGCGGAAACATTAATTTCTAGTTATGCCGGCCTATCCAGTATTCACCGGCCTTTAGGATCTTTCCTATTGCTTGGGCCGACGGGAGTAGGGAAGACTGAAACTGCAAAAAAATTGGCCAAGTTTTTATTTGAAAGTGAAGATAATATGATTCGCTTGGATATGAGTGAATATTCAGAACGTCACTCAGTTGCCAAATTGATTGGATCGCCGGCCGGATATGTTGGATATGACGATGGTGGCGTTTTAACAGAAGCGGTTCGCAAGCGGCCTTATTCGGTCATTTTATTTGATGAAGTAGAAAAGGCGCATATAGATTTTACGGACATCATGCTGCAGATTTTAGATGATGGCCGGCTTACTGATAACAAAGGTCGTACAATAAATTTTAAAAATAGTATTATTATTATGACCTCTAATTCTAAAGACCTGCAAAGCGATTTTAGGCCAGAGCTTTTGGGCCGCATTGATGCTATTTTACGCTATAGTAACTTGAGCAATTTAGTTATGCGGAAATTAGTAGAAAAGCAACTGAGAGAATTAAACTCTCATTTACGTGGGAAAAATATAGAGGTCGAATTAGAGGATAGTGCCTATCATTTGCTAGAAGAGCGCGGATATGATGCCACCTATGGGGCAAGGCCGCTAGCAATAGTCTTTAATAAATTTATTGTCCGGCCATTGGCCAAAATGATTGTTTCGGGAGAAGATCTTTCTCAAAAGATTATTGTTCGTTGGATAGATGGAACAATGCAACTTACTTCCAAATAATGAGGGATTCTTCTTATGATGACAATTATTAGATGGGCGGGTGCCCTTGGCCGTCTTTTGTTTTCTTTAAGATATAAAGTAGATGTTGTAAATTTTGATCAAATAAAGCGTAAGGGGAGTTTGGGCATTTTATTTTTGCCCAATCATCCGGCCCTGATTGATCCCATTCTTCTTTATTCTTTTCTTTTAAAAAGATTTACGCCTAGAGTATTAGTGGATGAGCGTCAGGGGCGGCGCTTTGGGGTGGGGGCCTTGGTTAAGGCCGTTAATGGCCTACCGATCCCGGATATTAGTCGAGTCGGTAACAAAGGTCGAGATAAGGTTGTTGCGGCCATGCAGAATCTCTCTTTGAGTTTACGCAAGGGAGAGGATGTTTTGTTATATCCAGGTGGACGTGTTTATCGTAGCTGGCAAGAAGAAATTGGTGGAACCAGCGCAGTACATACTCTTTTAAACGATAATCCTGATTTGCAGGTAGTGCTAGTGCGAATTAAAGGATTATGGGGGAGTAGTTTTAGTTATGCTCCCACTGGGAAAGAGCCCAAAATTGCCAATCTTTTGGGTTGGTATTTATGGTTGCTTATGGCCAATTTTATTTTTTTTATTCCACGAAGAGAAGTGAGTATTGAATTTGTATCAACGCATGACCTGCCAAAAAAAGGAGAGCGCAATGAGATCAATCGCTATTTGAGTAAATTTTATTCGAAAGTTTTTCATCATCATCTATACGTTCCCTATTATTTCTGGAGAGGTGAAAGCACTAAATATCTACATGAAGTTAAACAAGCAACTTTTTCCCAAAAAGCAGCGACGATTGCCGATAGCACTCGAAGCATTGTCTATAAATATTTACAGGACAAAACAGGGAAGCGCAAAATTGCAGATGGCGATTTGTTGGCCTTGGATTTAATGATGGATAGTTTGGCGAGAGCAGAGTTAGTCTTGTGGCTGGAGGCAGAATTTGGTTTTTCGCAGAGTAACTCTGATTCTCTTCGAAGTGTAGAAGATGTACTTCGTGCGGCGGAAGGAGAAGTGATGGCCAGTAGTGTAGGTATCGCCATCACGCCGGCAAACGCCAAATGGTTTTGGAATAAAAAAGATAACTCCCCTGTAATTTTTGAAGAGGCTGCCACTGTTACGGAAATGTTTTTAAGAAGCTTTAAAAAGTGGCCGAATAAAATGATTATTGCAGATCAAAAAAGTGGGCCCAAAACTTATCGCAATATTGTTACTTCAATATTTGCGCTCCGCCCCTTTATTGAAAAGCTAGAAGGAAATATGGTGGGAATTATGTTGCCAGCATCGGTAGCTGGAGCAATTGTCTATTTTGCTACTTTGTTTTCTGGAAAAACTCCAGTTATGATTAATTGGACTGCCGGTATTCGAACTATTAAATATGCCCTAGATTCGCTCGCTATAAAAAATGTGATAACGGCCCAGGCATTACTGGATAAGTTAAAAGATCAAGGCCTTGATTTTTCCGAAGTGGAAGATAGCTTTTTTATTATGGAAAAGTTGGCCCCCAAAATAAAGTTAAAGGCCAAACTTACTGCTTTGTATAAAACTTTCTTTTGCTGGAGGGAGTTGACGCAAGTTTCTGTTTCGCCCATTGGTGTAGTGCTTTTTACTTCTGGTTCAGAAGGATTCCCCAAAGCAGTACCGCTTACACATGCCAATCAGCTTACCAACATTAAAGGTGTGGCCGAGATGATAACTTTTTATCGTTCAGATAGTTTTATTGGATTTTTGCCAACGTTTCACTCCTTTGGAATTGAGCTGACTACTTTGGCACCCATTTTAATGGGACTGCCAGTCTATTTTTCCCCAAATCCAACTGATGCCAATACCTTGGCCAAATTAATAAAGGAATATAAATTGGCCATTATGGCCGGAACTCCAACTTTTGTGAACGGCATTGTGAAGGCCTCCTTGCCAGGAGATTTGGATAGTTTGCGTTTTGCGGTAACTGGTGCGGAGAAGTGTCAGGAGTATGTTTATGAAGCGCTGAAGGAGAGTTGTCCGAACGCGCATATTTTAGAAGGTTATGGGATAACCGAATGCTCTCCGGTAATTTCCGCCAACACTCCGGAGGATTCTCGTCCAGGAACCATTGGGAAAGTACTTTCTAATATTGAGTACACCATAGTTCATCCAGAAAATAATGGGCCTATTGCGAAGGGAGAGATGGGAATGTTGTTAGTGAGAGGGCGTAGTATTTTTGGAGGATATTTAAATTATGATGGCCCTTCGCCTTTTGTAGATCATGATGGAAAGAGTTGGTATAAGACCGGTGATTTAGTGCAAGAAGTAAATGGATATTTGATTTTCAAGGGGCGGCTAAAGCGTTTTATAAAAATGGGCGGGGAAATGATCTCTTTGCCGGCCATCGAACAGGTATTGGAAAAACATTATCCTAAAAGCGAAGAAGGCCCGACGTTGGCGGTGGAGGCCACCGCGGAAGAGATTCGTCCGGAGTTAGTTTTGTTTTGCATAACAGAAACTACCAGAGAAGAGGCCAATCGTTTTATTCAGGAGGGCGGACTTAGTCCGTTGCATAATATTCGTCGAGTGGTCAAAGTTGATACTATTCCGGTGCTGGGAACTGGTAAAATTGATTATCGCGAATTAAAAAATAGATTGGAATCATCTGAATCATAATTACTGCAAAATTTTTATACACCTGTCTAATCCTTAGACAGGCCATCTTTTCTATAAAATTTCTATGCGTTTGCTGCCTTTGAAATTATTGGGGAGCGCACTCTTTTGGTAGTTGGAATGTTTATTGCTCATATTATTATGAAGAACTATTTGCCAAGGATTTTGGATGAAGTTTTTAGGTAAAAATTTGCATCGCCTATCTTTTTTTCTGGCCATTACTTTATCGTTGGCCACCACCTCTTCTTTTGCCACTTACAAGTTTGGTGGAGTGGCCATTTTAGATTCGGCCATGAAGCTAACCTATGAAGCGAATAAGGAGTTTGCCAACAGCTTAATGTTAAAAGTGCTGGCCATTGAAGGAAATAACATTTTTTTTGTCGGTGGGGCGCTTGATAAGATATATCCCACCATGGTGGGACCTAATGAATCAGATATAATTTTAAATCCCCCCTTTGCCGGATATAGCTACACTAAAGTGTTTAGCGCCGCCGGATATAGCGTAGATGAACTTTCGGCCAAGGCACTTTGGACGACGCCGGATTTATATAAAAAAGAAACGCTCTATGGTGCAATGGGAGTAGCAGGTGTTCAATCATATAGTTTTTCTAAAGAATTAGCATTAACTCATGCCTTAAGTGTGGGGAAAAATTTTCATAAATACTACAACGGCCCTTTAGGGCAATACACTTCAGTTGTGATGAAAAATGCGCTAGGAATTAGATACTCCGTTGGAGAATTTTTTTCTTGTGGCCTAAATTTTGTGTTTAGTAATTTGATGAATTATGCTGGACGGTGGAGTGGCTCTCATGCGACTGAAGCGGCCTTGGAGTATGCAATAACGGAAAGTTCCTTTATGGCACTAGGAATAAGTTCTGGTGGGCCTAATTTGAAATACGAGCAAGCAAACTATAGTTTATATCATACCGATGCTACACAAGTTGGTGTGTCGCTGGGTGTGAAATTTTAAAAGGATGCGCAATGAGAAATTTAATTACAGTTTTAGGAGCACTCTTTTTACTTTCCCTTTTTGCCTGTGCGGAAAAGCGCCCGGTTAAGGAGCTAGAACCCAATCGTTTTCGCATAAAAAAAGCTCTGATTAGTGATGGCCTGTACTATTTTAAGGAGACGATCACCAAAAGTGACTTGGAGGCCTCTACCGCGACAGTGGGAAATTTAGGCAGCAGTCGCATCGTAAGATTAAAATTTTCTGAAAATTATCTAACAATTTACAATGTTGATAAAAAGTCTACCGACTTTATGAAAAAAAGTTCTGACACTCCGTTTTCTTCAGAGCGAGTGCTGAGTCGTTTTCCTGTTAGCAAGCATATCGATGTTCGGAGAGAGAAGGATGAAAATGGTGATAAAACCAATAAGATGGTGGAAACGGAAGAAGATCGTAGTTGGGATAAGCGCGAGTATGCAATAGTGGACTTTACCGATGAAGAATTATTAGATCGAGGAAACTATTACGAAGGATATGGAATCTATCAAGATGGTGAATTTTTAAGTCTAGAATCTGCTGGTGAAATTAGTGAGCTAGTGGTTTTAAAAGATATTATTAATATTACTGCCCTCAAACGGGCCAGTCTAGGTAAGGGAGAGAATTCTACATTGGTAAATGTGCGTTACTCTTTTATGCCAGTAGAAAAAAGTGACTACAAAGGAAAAGAGGTAAGTGCGGGAATATTAGATAAAGTTGGATTCTTTACTCAAGATCAGATGGTGGTAGATAACAATTATGTCACAAAAGATCGACCACTTTTAGTTCGTCGAGATCCTCGAAAAAAAGTTGTCTATTATCTTTCAAAAAATTGGACTTCTGGTAATGGTGCAAAGTATAAACATCTGGCCTATCAGGCAGTGAAAGAGTGGAATAAGGTTTTTAAAAAGCAATTGGGAATAGATAACTTTATAGAGCTAAAAGAGAGTGATGGTACGCAGCGTTTGGGGGATATACGCTATTCTATGTTGGAGTGGATTGAGGAACCCTTTGATTCGGTACCATTGGGATTTGGGCCATCGATTAATAATCCGTTTAGCGGAGAAATTATAAATGCGGATACCATGATCTACGGAGGGGCCATTTTAAGACATGTTTGGTACCTGCGAGATAGCAAAAAGCATACAACGCAAAAGGCCATGTCGGAGGAAAAGAGGCCAGTAGAAAAAGAATTGGTAAAGGAAGAAAAAGTAAAGGCGGTAGTAGAATCTTCTATAAAAAAAGATGAAGATAAAAAAGGCCTTGTTAAACATTTGGAGAAAATAGATTTGCGCTCTTTGGCCCAACGTTATTCAGATAGAGAGACGCAACAAAAATATCTCTCCTTTAATGCTAAATTTAATAGCAAAGAAGAAAATAGTTTGGCCGAACTGATGAATGCTATTTCTTCTAATAGACTTGTGGGAAAAAATATTGCGCAATTGGTAAGAAATAAAAGTTCTGAGCATAAACATCTTAATCACGCAGATCATGCAGATCATGCAGATGAAGGGCGAGACTGTTCGGGATTATATGATCGCGATAAAATGGCCATGGCGCTAGATGATGCGGCAGAGCTTGGAATGAGTGATGAAGAATTTATCGAAAGCTTTATGTTGTTTGCCATCACTCACGAGATGGGACATAATTTAGGATTGCGGCATAACTTTAGGGCCTCGGTGGATAAGAAAAACTTCTATCCGGATTTGGATGAGAAGGGAGAGCTTAAATTTCGCCAGGCCTCCGTTATGGATTATTCTGCGGATGTGGCCCACCTTCTTGATCGTCCTGGGAAATATGATATTGCGGCGATTGATCTTTTGTATAATGATTCTTCTAAAGATGCTTTGCAGAATAGACTTACTAAATTTGACTATGAGTTTTGTACTGACCAGCATGTGGATATCGATCCACTATGCAACCGTTTTGATAAAGGCTCAACTCCCTACGAGGTGGCCAAAGATATTGCCGATTCCTATCATGATGAATATGTACTTCGCAATTTAGAGAGTCCATATGGTAAGCGTTATTATACCCAGTATTTTGATGCTATGTACTATTATCATTTGCGAAATAACTACTTTTTACCCCTTCGATCATTTATCGATTACAAAGAGAAAAATAATTTACAAGGAGAAAGTTGGGATAAGGCCGTTGATTTGTCGGTTAATTTCTTTTTGAGTGCACTTTATAACTCATATCCCTCAGCACACGAGATGAATAGGGATGAAGAGGTTAAAGTTATTGGTACTGGGATGGATAGAATGCTAGCAGTTGATTTTTTAACAATGGAGTCAATTTCAGAGGAAATCGGAGAAGGATATTATGACGCTTCTTCGGGAATTAGCTACTTTGATTACATGCAAAAAAAGAAAGGAAAAGATGATACCTTAGTGCGTGATTATCGTATGGCCATTTCGGGAATTTTTAGGCCTTATGATATGTATCAAGGGGAATCAAAAGATGAAAATAGTATGATGTTTATGTCCAAAGGCCTTCGGGCATATGCTGCTGCCAAGCTGATAAACATCTTTGATAGTTCTACTTATCATTTGGCCATCCCTTTTAACTTTTCTTTCAAGGTAGTAGAGGATCCTTATTTGATAGATAGAATTAGCAATGCGGAAAATAACTATTTGGAGATGTCTGCTGATTTGAGTGAGAAATTTGAGCCGATTTTGGAAGAGAGAGATTTAAAATCTTCTACCGAGGTTATGGCCTTTAGAGATAACTATATAGTTGAGTTAGAAAAAAGAAATATTAAAGCACAAGAAACGGAGATTATAAAATTACTAAATAGTTATGTTGAAAATTTAAAACAACTAGAAAATATGAATGCTAATGCTGTAAGCAAAGAGGATGAGAAACGACGAGAGCTTTTAAATCAAACCCTATCTTCGTTGGAGACAATTCGGATGATGATTGCCAATATGGAATGGCCATATGATCCACCTGTCACTACCGAAGAATATGCTCAATTAATTGAGCGGGCAAAAGCAAGTAAGCGCTTTTCAGAAGAAGAGTTAAAAGCGCGCGAAGAGGGCCTTCGCATTTTAACGGAGTGTCGAAAAAATAAGGCAATTTTAGATGAAGAGCTGGAGCGACATGGTATAAATAAGAAAACCAAGTACTATCAAGATCTGTCCAGCTCCCGCTTGATAATTGCATCAGGCAGCGAAAAGGATAACAGTGGCCGCTTCTCTCAAGCATTGCTTGAGAAGGTAAAAAACTTTGAAGATTTAACCTATAGCAAGGAAATACCAGAAGAGGTTAAACAACAAATTCGCTTATTGGTAAATGATGAGTTATTATTTATCTATCAACTGCACGATATTTATCGCGCTATGATGCCTGGATTGGCACCATAAGATTAGAGGAGTTTTTTTGCTATGGATTTGCTGGTAGGGACGCGCACGGTAGTTCTATTAATATTGAGCAATATTTTTATGACTTTCGCTTGGTATGGCCATCTTCGCTTTAAAAACAGCTCTATTTGGTTGGTTATTGTGGCAAGTTGGGGAATTGCTTTTTTTGAATATTGTTTACAAGTGCCGGCCAATCGATGGGGCCATGCGGTTTTTTCCGCCTCTCAATTGAAAATTTTGCAAGAAGTTATAACTTTTTTTGTTTTTTCAATTTTTAGTATTTTTTATCTGCGCGAGCGGCCCACAAAATATGACTTGCTGGCCTTTTTGTTCATAGTAATAGGAGTTGCCATCAGTATGCTACGGCCGAAGGCCTGATTAAAACGGGCGGCCATTGAAGGATTTGCTTCTTTTTAAAAAAGAGTACAAATATCTGGTTTGCGCAGTATAATTAATTATTATCAAAAGTGATGGGCCGTTATGGATGATGGCGAGCAAAAATTTGTTGCTGAAATTCAAGAAGAATTTCTGGCCGAATCTTGTGGCTTTTTAGAGCAAACAGAAAAGCGTTTTTTAGAGCTAGAAAAAAATCCCAACGATAAGCGAATAATTGAAGATATTTTGCGTATGGCCCATAATATAAAGGGGTCAGCAGCAGCAGTTGGGTTTGAAGAGTTTTCCACTTTTGCGCATCAGTTTGAAAATTTATTAGTTCGCATTAAGCAAAGTGAAGTCAATGTTTCGGCCAATGTGGTAGATATTTTATTGGCATCTAATGATGTGTTAAAAACATTTATTAGAACACTAAAAGAGAATAAAAGTGCGCATATTGATACGGCCGCGATTGTTAATCGTATAAACTCTATTTTGGCAGAAAAGTCAGCAGCAGACAATTTAGCGCAAATTGAATCTATTCAACAGATGAAGTCTAAGTCCACACTTTTGGAGCGTCCATCTAAGCGTATTTTGGATAATCCTTCCAGCGAAGAGGAAGGAGGGGTTAAAGGAAAAAAGAATGATGATTTTATTCGCTTACCAATTAAAAAAATAGAGGATCTGCTTAATGATTTTAGTGAACAGGTTATTTTACAATCATCATTAGAACATTATAAGGACGATATTATAAAGAATGCAGATGCTATTCATCGCACTATAATGCAATTGAATAAGATTACCTACGAGTTACAACAAAATTCGATATCATTGCGAATGTTATCACTGAAAAATATATTTAATAAGATGCAGAGAACGGTAAGAGATACTGCAAAATTTTTAAATAAAACAGTCCGTTTTGTTGGTGTAGGCGAGGAGACTGAATTGGATAAGACCATGTTGGATGAGCTCTCGTCTCCTCTGACTCATATTATTCGTAACTCCGTAGATCATGGTATTGAGTCCAAAGAAGTGCGACAAAAATCAGGAAAGCCAGAGTATGGCACGGTTAAAATGAGTGCCTCTTATAGTGGCCGATACTTTTATTTGATTATTGAAGATGATGGCGGAGGATTAAATTTAGAACGAATAAAAAAGAAGGCCATTCAAAAAGGAATGTTGGAAGAAGGGAGAGATGTTAGTGAAAAAGAATTAATTAGTTTTATTTTTGCTAGTGGTTTTTCTACCAACGAAGTTGCTACTGATATTTCCGGGCGGGGCGTCGGAATGGATGCCATTAAAAAATCAATTGATAAGTTGCATGGAACCATAGAGGTAAAGAGTGTTGAGGGACAAGGAACTAAAACAGTTATTAAGCTGCCTCCTACCTTGGCCATCTTTAATGGCATGGTCATCGTTGTAGATAATAAAAAATATATTATGCCTAGTTCGGAAGTGCTAGAAATCCATCATGCTTCTCTTCAAGATGCTCGTAGCGTTAGAACGGGAGAAAAGATCTTAAAAGTAAAAGATGCGGTATATCCGATTATTGAATTACGAGAAGTATTTCACTTGCCGCCCAAACAAAAAGTTGCAGGTAATAAAAACAACGACATTCTTTTTTTAGTGGCACATCATGATAAAAACTATCTGTTACATGTTGATGACATTTTAATTCAACAGCGAATTGTTTTTAAAAATCTGGGCGCAGAACTTGAGGGCCTTCCGGCCATCGCTGGAGGAACCATTTTGGCAGATGGAACAGTGGCCTTAATTTTGGAGGTCGGTGATATTGTCGACTTATACAAAGAGGCCCTGGGATGAGAGACAGTGCCAAACGAAAAGAAGGGCCATTTATTAGTTATCACTTGGTAGATAATTCCTTAGATGAGGAGTCTTTTCAATTTATTCGAAGTCTAATATTAAAAGTTGCCGGAATTTCCCTGAGTGAAAATAAAAAATCAATGGTGCAATCACGTCTATTCAAACGAATGCTTGCTCTGGCCGTAAAAACCATCCCAGATTATTTGAATTATTTAAAAGACAATAGTAGTGAATTGGGCAATTTTATTAATGCTCTTACTACAAATAAAACAGATTTTTTTAGAGAGGTAGAACATTTCAATAGACTGCGAGATGAATTTTTGCCGGAAATTGCTCGGAGAAAGAGTGGAGAAAAAAAGGGTGTTAGTTTTTGGTCTGCCGCCTGCTCTACCGGCCCGGAGGTATATACCATCGCCATGGTTATGCAAGATTTTGTGTGCAAACATCCTGGCCTAGATTATAAAATTTGGGGAACGGATATTGATACAGAAGTCATTCATAAAGCAGAAGCGGCCATTTATGGCGAAGATGAAATGGCCCCTATTCCAGAAGAGTTCTTGCGATCTAGTTTTGTACGCGGTACCGGAAAAAATGTGGGATTGTACAAAGTCGTTGATTCTCTCAAAGAAAAAATTAGATTTCGTCAACACAACTTGATAGAACCATTAGTTGGATTTCAAATTAACTTTGATTTTATATTTCTGCGCAATGTTTTAATTTATTTTCAACTGCCAGTTATTCAAAAAGTTATTGATAATGTGGTAGCGCACTTGGAACCAGGAGGAATTTTGTTCATAGGACATGCCGAATCATTAAATGGAATTAAGCATAATTTAATTCCATTGGGATCATCTGTTTATAGAAAGTTAAATTATGAATAAGGCCATAACTATAAATACACATTATCTTAAGTCCGGTGAACTATTTTTTGCCGAAGAGTCTACTATTATTGAAACGTTTTTGGGGCCATGTGTTGCACTATGTGTTTTTGATTTGGTAAAACGGGTAGGTGGAATCTGTCAATTTAAAGTGCCTGGAGATAATTCTACTTGGCCAGTGGATGCAACAGATAACAATCAGGCCATTTTTGCTATTCCCAATTTGCTTCGCGAATTTAAAAAAAGGGGTTCTCGGCCTGAAAACCTTGTTCTTAAGTTAGTGGGAGGTACTTCTGCTGGAAAAGAGCAGCGACTGGGCAAGGTAATTGTGGCAAGTGGGCAAGAAAATATTAAGGCGGCTCATGAATTGATTGCAAGCTATAATCTTAAAATTGTGGCAGAGTCGATAGGTGGGCAGTTCGGAAGGCAGTTGCGTTTTTTTACTGAGACTGGTGAAATTCAGATAAAAAAAATAGAGTTAAACCTTCTAGCAGATAAGGAGAAAGAGAGTTCGCTATGCAGTGAAGCAACTCAAGTGGAAATAGGGCCGGATCGTCAAGTGCATATTCTCAAGGCAACGACAAAAATTAAAGTGATGATTGTGGATGACTCAACTCCGATTAGGATGATTTTACGAAAGATGATCGAAATGAATTCTAAATTAGTAGTAATAGGCGAGGCCAAAAGTGCGGCCGAGGCGGAAGCGTTGATGGCCAAGGAATTGCCAGATGTTATTACATTAGACATCAATATGCCGGAAGTTGATGGGGTTACCTTTCTGCGGAAAATGATGCAAGAAAAACCTATTCCAACTATTATGATTTCTGCTTTGAATTATTTAGAGTCTGGGCCAGTTTTTGAGGCACTAGAGCTGGGGGCATTTGATTATATGAAAAAGCCGGCCTTTGAAGATTTGCAGCATATATCTGGAGAGTTGCATGAGAAAATTATTGCTGCTTATACATCGAAGTATGTTGGACGTATCAGTAAAGCAAATAATTTGGCCTCTTTCAAATCTCCGCTGGTAGTTAGCGGTAAAAATTTAGATGATTATATTTTGGCGATAGGAGCATCTACCGGAGGAACAAAGGCCTTGTCTGATTTACTTACACAATTACCAAACACTGTTCCGCCAATTATTATTACGCAACATATACCACCGGTATTTTCCAAAGCATTTGCCGAGCGCTTAAATCAGTTATGTAAATTTTCTGTCAAAGAAGCAGAAGATGGTGATGTTTTAAAAGCTTCGCAGGCCTTTATTGCGCCCGGTGGGCGGCATATGAAAGTAGTTTATCAAAATAGCAAATATATAATTAAGATAACAGATGATGAGCCGGTTAATAGATTTAGGCCTTCTGTTGATTATATGTTTAACTCACTTATTCAGCACGATAAGTTAGGAAAAAAAGTTATTGCGTTGCTGCTTACGGGAATGGGCCGAGATGGGGCAGAGGGGTTGCTAAAATTAAAAGAGTTAGGGGCCAAAACGGCTGCGCAAGATGAATCTAGTTGTGTGGTTTATGGAATGCCCAAAGTTGCCTACGAATTGGGAGCGGTAGATGAGATGTTATCGTTGCAGGACATGCCCAAATTTATTGTTAAGCATTTAAACAGATAGGTTTATATAGTGATGTATGGTGATATATGAATAGCAATGATGCAATATTAGAAAAAAACGAAGTGAGTAATGTTTCTAATCTGGGAGCGTCGATTGCGGCCGCAGATGCGCAAGTTATAGATGAATCATTGGGCTTAAAAAAATATCTTACTTTTTCCTTGAATGGTGAACGTTATGGAATGTTACTATCGGTAGTTCGCGAGATTGTAGGAATGTATAATATTACCGAAGTTCCCAATGTGCCGTCCTATTTTAAAGGGCTAATTAATTTGCGGGGAAAAATAATTTCAGTCATAGATTTAAAAAACAAACTAAATTTACTGGCCACCAGTAGTTCTGCGAAAATGAGTTCCATTATTATCACACAAGTTAATGAGCTTACTATCGGAATAATTATTGATCAGGTAAATGATGTTATTGGATTGCACAAGGATCAAATTGAAACGAAAATAAATGCTCAAAGTAAAATCAATAGGGATTTTATCGCAGGCATTGCTAAAGAAGCAAATAAGCAATTAATTTTGCTTTTAAATTTTGAAAAAATACTTTCAATAGATGAATTAAAAATTCCTAAGAAAAAGAGCAGATGAATAAGTGGTTTACAGAGAATTATCATCGTCTTTCCTATGGTGGTATTTGGGCCAGAGGGGAGGAGATAAACACGCTCCCTCTTTCAGAAATGGCAAATCGTCCAATGTCGTTATTGATTGTGCGGCCTTCTTCCTATGCTGATGTTGCCAACTCTTTTACCCATCAATATCTATATCAGTTGGCCGCTAGTAATAATAATATTTTTCCTGATTTGGCCTATCTGCCCTCGGCAGTAGAACGCAAAATATTTGAGAAAGAAAATATTTCCTGGGTTTTTGGAACTAAAAGTAAAAAGGCCATGTCTGAATTTTTTGCAGTAGCATTTTCTTTGTCCATAGTGCAGGAAATAATAAATTTGCCGCAGATGTTGCGACATAGTGGAATTCCTTTAGATAAACAAGAGAGGATGAAGCGTGACGATCTTCCTTTAATCATTTTAGGTGGGGCCTCAGCACTTTGGACGCCGATTTTATGGGGAGAAAATTCGTTAGTGGATTTAGTTTTTGTCGGAGATGATCCGGCCACCATTGAAAAACTATTTGCCGGGCTGGCCCAAGGAAAAATGGAGAGAAAAAGTAAAGATACTATTTTAGAGCAGCTGGCATGCTTGCCAGGTGTAATTTTGCCGGATGTATTGCGGCCAGTGCGCTATGCGCTTGCTAAATCAGCATTGCAATATGAAAGAGGTCCTGTGCTTTATAATCAGGAGAGTATGGGAGAGGGCCACTTAAAAATAAGCTCTGGCTGTCGAGGATTTTGTTCTTTTTGTGCGGAGAGCTGGGAGAAACGTCCTTATAAAGATTATGAGTGTAGTTCGTTGTTGGCCTCCGCCAAACGTGCCAAGGCCAATATGGGCCTGGAGAGAATAGACCTTTTTAGCTTTAGTTTTAACATGTACAAGGAGTTACAACCTTTGCTTTTTGGATTACTGGCCTTGTTTAAGGCCATTGGGCTGAAGTCTGAACGCTTTGACTATTTGGCCTTAGACTTGGGACTTTGGGATACGCAGAAATTGTTAGGAAAATCGATTATCAGTTGTGGATTAGAAGGTATTTCTCCGCGATTGCGCCGTTTTTTAAATAAAAATTTAACAGAAGAGCTATTGCGAAAAGGAATAGAACTAGTTTTGCGAGATGGACAGAGAGAGTTGAAAATTTTTCTACTGGCCACTGGCCGAGAAGAAGAGGCGGATTATGTTGAATTTGAAGAATTTGTTGAGCTAGTGAGGAAAAAGCGAGAACAATATGGTGATAAAACGCGAGTTATTTTTTCGATTACGCCTCTGGTTCGGTTTCCTTTTACTCCGCTGGCATTTGATCATATTCCGCAAATAAATACTTTAGAAAAAAGCATTCAACGGGTGGAGAAAATTGTTGTTCAAAGCGGATTGGAGTTTCGCTTGTCAATGAGTTTAGCGGAATGGAGTGTTTCGCAAACTTTAGTGCGGGCCAATTGGAAGCATCAGGATAAACTATTGGCCTTTCTAAAGGCCTCCGAGTTTGTATATGATAATGAAATTTCCACAATCATTTCAAAAAAGTTTATAGACTTTATGGGACAGGATTTTTCAGAAGGTGTGGAGATCCCTGTAGATTTGGGTTTGAAAAATAATTTTTTAAAAGAGACTTTTTTAAAAAATAGTAATTATGTAGAGATTGGAAGTTTAGCACTAAATATCGAGAAGAAAGATAATGTGCGCAACGAGGCGATTAGGAACCTATTACGTCAGAAGCGAGAGACGCAAATGGTAGTTGATTTTTATGTTAAAATAGGTCCCTCTTGTCTTGGACTTCCTAAAAAATATGCCGGACAGGCCTTGGCGCGTGCTATTATGCTGAGCTTTCCAGAATTAGTAGAGAGTTATTACTTTTTTAGTGGATCGTCGGTGGAAGCGACAAAAGGAAAAAATTATTGGGTATGCGGTGATGATATTTTATCTTTGGCCTTTGAGCGAGAGGGGGCAGGTAAGTTGCGTGAGTTGTTGGCCCACCCCGATAACGTTGAGAAGATTAATGGCCACTTTTTACCACATGGCGAATTGATCTCTTCTTTTAATAATTCATTGGCGCTTAAATCGGTCAAATACCTTTTCGATTCACCATTTGTTATCAACGATGACTGGCCATATTTGAAGGAGAGAGGATTACGTTTTACTTTAAGCAAAAAAGAGGGGATTACTTATTTGGAGTTAGCAAAAGATTCACTAAAAAAGAAATATCTATCTCGTGTTGTAATTACAGGCAAAAAAGTAGAAGTGTCGGCGTTAGAAAAATTTGAACCAGAAGAATTTGCTCAAGGTTCCTTTAAATATACTGTGCGGGGAGAGTGGGTTAGAACTTTAATAAGTAGAACATTGACTTAAAAAAAAGACTTGATGATAGTTCGGGAAAGTGTCATCATTTGTGATTGTGATAATAAATAATAAAATAATAATGCAGCTTGGTAATTTCATTAAGCGACTGAAGGAGAGGAAGTTTCGTAACTTTCTGATAAATCCTCGCTTTCAGTTTAAGTTTGTGGCCTATCAATGTTTGATCGCTTTTCTAATAATTTTTACCGTATATTTTTCTAATTTTTATTTTTTTAATAAATTTCGAAAGACTGCTATGCAAATGGGAATGCCGCCCGGACATGTCTTTTATAAATTTTTATCGCTGCAAAAGATGGCCATGGATGGAATTTTAATTTACACATTTCTTGGCGCCTTTTTAATTATTTTTATTATGGGAATTTTTACTTCTCACAAGTTGGCCGGGCCCATGTTTAACCTGCGTCGCTATCTTCTTAATTTAGAGAACAATGTTGATTTACGGCCTCTTTCTTTTCGCTCTACCGACTATTTTCGTGAAATAGCCGATGCCTGTAATATTGGTTTGCGCGGCCTTAAACGGCGCTTAGAGGCAGATCTCTCTTCATCATCACTTCCACCACCACTGCCATCTGGTGATGCCAAGATAAAGCAAAAGGGCGCCTCCTAAGCGCCCCTTTGTGTATTTGCGATATTTATCGAGATGTCGTCTCTGTTTTTTAAAAAGAGCGACTAACTATTTTTTAAAACCACGTCCTAGTCTGCTCATGCAGCTAGGTCCGGCAACATGTCTAGACTCCTTGAATAATTTTTTAAATTCATCTTTAGAGGATGATTTGTAGGCAGCACGTTTTGCTTCTTGCCATTGTAGTTTCCAGTTAAGTCCATTTGCTTTCAATGAAATTAAGCATTCATTGCACTCTTTTTTGCTATATTTAATTTTCTTAATGTGCCAATGAGCTTTTCCCTGGCCATGATGTCTGTGTTTTGTTTTTAAAAGTTTAATTTTTAAACATGCCAAGTTATTTCGCTCAGTACTTATAGCAAATTGGTCGGCCTCTGCGCTGCTGCCAGAAAACTCCAGCTCCTCTTCGCTAACCTGTACGAAGCTGTCTTCCAATGAATCATCTACGCCCTCTTCATCATAGGAGTACTCAATGGAAGAGCTCTCTTCAATAACGCTACTAGAAGTACTGTCTCCGTTAGCTGGTGCAGCAACAACTGGTGCAGCAACAACTTCCTCCTCAGAAGAGGCGGGTGCACGCACAGGTACCACTTCGGGCATAACGGCCAGTTGCGCTACTTCCTCTGGAATAATTGCCGGTGCAGGAGCGACAGGTTCTGCAATTACCACTTCGGGCATAACCGCCAGTTGCGCTACTTCCTCTGGAATAATTGCCGGTGCAGGAGCGACAGGTTCTGCAATTACCACTTCAGGCATAACCGCCAGTTGCGCTACTTCCTCTGGAATTATTTCAGGTGCGATCTGCTCTATTTTGGGAATTATTACGTTGTAACTTAATTCAATCCACTTATTTTCTGCAATGCTAGCAACTACATCGTGCAAGTAGTCTTCATCAAATGCTTTATCGCACCAGGTAGTTCCATCATAAGGAGCATCAACATTAAGAACCTCGCGGTAATAGACTTTAAATTTTGATAGATCCAATGGGATAAAGAGGTCCTGAGAAAAGTATAAAATGGCAGAAGCGCGGTCATTACCGAATACTATACTTTGGATAACGCTGTCAGGCGCATTTTCAATAACCTCAAATTCATTAAAACACATCAAAGAAAGGTCGCTACTGCTTCCTATTTTGGCCGGATCAAGCTTTCCGGCAATAGCTGTAGCTATTTCGCTGCCACTTGGGGCAACGAGTCCCAAGCTGTTAATTGAGAGTGCCGACTGAGCATCTAAAATCATGGCAAATTCAGTAATTTTTTCTTTGTAGACCAGGCCCATTTCTGCGACATCACTGCTAGGAGCGTTAATTATCTCGCGGATGGCCTCAGTAGTTGGGTCAGAAGGCTGTTGTGAAGTAATACCTTCTTCTGCGGCAATCTCTTGGCCAGCTTGAGCGTTTGGAGCACCTAGCTGTTCTGGTGGGATAGAGTCTTCGCCGTCATATCCAAACTCAGGGGAATTTTGATCAGAAGGATCTTGTCCGCTGGCGTCTAGATAACTTTTTTCTGCAAAAAACTGCTCATTAGGAGTACACCCGATCATCGATAATGAGGAAACAAAAAAACCAAACACAATAAAACGAACGATCATCTTTTTCATACGCGCCACCTTGTTAAAGGTTGATAATCTTTTGGAGTTTTCTAAAAGAGGATACGTTCTGGAGAAACTCACTAAAATACACATTTACCTATTTAAAATTTTATAATGTAATTTTAAGAGCGGGATATGTTTTTTTTAATTAATATGCAATATATTGATTTAATAGGGTTTGTTTTATTTAAGCAGAGCTTTGTTATTTTCAAATAACCGTTTGATTTTTAATTATGCTGCCCACAAAAGTTGGCAGTTGCGAGCCGGCACGTCATATCTGTTTGTGTGCCTTTTTCCTGAGGTTCTCATTCTGCTGCAAAAAAAGATGGATGCTTTCGCTTCCCTCTTTTCATGAATCAACTTATACGTCTTCTAATTCTTTGCTACGGCCTAAAGAAATGAAAAATAGTATTGTGCACCTACGATAATCTTAGCACTAGGTCGTTTTTCGCTTACCTTTTGCATGTAAACTTTTTGGACAGCAACAAGTATTTCCCCTATAAAAAATTCAACCTCATAGTTGCGACCGATGATTTAGATTAACATTATAGTAGCTGTTAATTAATCTGGCTCAGTACTCAAGTGAAGAATAAACACAGAAGTTCTGGGACAATATCCATAAGGAGAATTTTTATGAAACAACTAAGGTCTATTTTTGTCGCTGTTACTTTAACGCTTTTATCGCTTTCCTCCTCAGCAAGTGAGACTATTACAATAGGGGAAAAGAAACGAGATCTACGTAGCACTCAAGTTGCTTTGGAAGAAGTGGAGAAATCGATTGAGAATTTTCAAATAAAAGAGGGCAAGGCCATGATTGAGATCACAGACGGTATGAAAAATGCCGGGATTGCAGTGGTTGGCGGTACACTTTTAATTCCCGTGGGCCTATATGCATTCCAAGCTACTGGCGCCCTTGATGGAATAAGTACTAATCGGAGCTCATTCAAAGAGGTTGTGAAAATGATCTACGGGAATGGCATTGGAAAAACCTATTTGGCAGTACTAGCTGCCGGTGCTGGAGCCTATCTACTATATAAAGGGAAGGATTATTTGACGTTAGATATGGATCAACTTGAGGATCTTAAAGCTAAAAGAGAAGAACTAGAGAAAGAAATTAAAAGTCTCCAGGACGATATTCAAGATTTTCCAAACGATTTAGAGATTGATCAATAACGCTAAGATATTCGTGGTGGACGATGTGAAAAAAATTGCTTTCGTAATATTGATATTACTTGTTTCGTACTCATCTTACGGTTTTCATGGTGATTATCAAGATGAGTACGATAGAACCTTGGTTATGTGTGAGGGAACCAACCTTAAGGCAGACCTTCTTTTGAAAAAGAATTTATTCCTAAATGGAGTTTGGGAAACTATAAATTTTGAGGTGGTTGACAAGAGTATTAAAGGCATCAAAAACAAGGAGTTTAAAATTAAATTAGGGAGTGGGATGGAAGATCTCATTTCCTCCAATGGCTTTTTTGATGCCCTTCAGACCTGCTATGGAGACAATCAACTCTATAAAGATTTATTCTTTTTTTCCCTTATTGGTCTCGATGTATCGAGTAAGGCCACAGCGACTTTATCTTTTCTGTTTTTAAACCAGTATATTTTAGCAAGGTTGTTAGCGAACTATCCGGTGATTTACTATAGTCTTCTAGCTTCCTCCATCATGCCACCAATAATATTTCACCTTTATCTAGATTATAAACTCAAACAAGACTCTAGTGTTTACGCCGAAGGATTTAAAAGACAAACCGAAGCAGTAAAGGACCTTAGAAAAAAAATATTCCAGTCTGCCATTAGATCAATCATTGAAGAATTTAAAACAAATAGTCTTCCCTCTACCAAATATCAAGAACGTGTCGAGCTACTGATTCTTTCACTTGAAAAATATTCAAAACTAAAAGATCTGCAACACGGTGATCGTTGTTTTATACAAGCATCTGTAAAAGAAGTTAATAATGCTATCGATGAAAATATCATTCCAAGGCCTGAAAACAATCAAGCTCAGGAATCATTAAAAATATTGAATGATTTTTAGCGCCGTCGACTCTCGCATGTGGTTAACTTACTATTAGAAAGGAATTTTGGGCCGATTTATTGAAACCCTGGCACTTTGTAAAAAACCAACCCAAATTAGGGATAAAATAGAAAGAAAAATATTGCCAATATATGTGGTTTTGCCATTTTTTATACTGACTTAACGTATTTCCGCTTATACCATTTTGGTAATTTATCACCATTTATATATACAACTTAATTTTGTAAGGAGAGTTAATATGGCCGCAACAATGTTTGAACAGATCGGAGAAGAAATCAAGGCGGCGATGAAAAGTAAGGACAAAGATCGCCTAGAGGCCTTGCGCTACCTAAAGAGTATGTTGCTAGAAAATAAAACTTCCGTAAAACCCAAGGAGGAGATGGATGTTTTAGTGGCACATGTGAAGAAAATGAAAGATTCTTTGGAAAATTTTCCTAAAGGTAGTGAGTTATATGAGAAAACTTCAAAAGAGGTTGCTATCTTGACCGAATATTTACCGGCCCAATTAGATGAGGCAGCGGTTATAAAATTAATAGGCCAGATCAAGGGCAGTTTAACTAATCCCAATATGGGAATGATAATGAAAGAGTTAACACCCAAGATTAAGGGGCAATTTGATGGGAAGCGTGCCAGTCAGTTAGTGCAAGAGGCCTTAAAATAAATTGCTGACAGCTTTCAGTAGATATTATATTTTTTTACAAGATACAAAACATCCATTTTTTAGGTGGTGATTTATAAAACCAGATTTTCCCGAAGTGGCGCAAACAGTAGCATCAGTATTAAGCAATTTTAAACGTCCAACTAAGGCCGTGGTCACTGGGGGGATGCCGTATGCCAATGGGCCACTACATTTAGGTCATTTGGCCGGGGCATTACTGCCACCAGACATTTATGCTCGTTGGTTGCGAATGTTAATTGGCGGGGAAAATGTTTTATTTGTTTGCGGTACAGATGATCATGGCTCTACCAGCGAGGTTTCGGCCATTCAGAGTGGAATGAATATTCATGATTTTATTGATTCTATTCATCAAAAACAAAAAAAAACGCTAGAGCGTTATTCCATTCAGACCGATATCTATACAGGAACTTCTCGTGCAGAAACTTTTCCGCATCATGCCGCCCTAGCACAAGAGATGCTACGGAAAATGTATCGCAATAAAATGTTGAATAAGCGCATTAGCAAGCAATGGTATGATCCGAAGCTAAATCGTTTTTTACCAGATCGTTATATCATGGGGAAATGCCCGAACGAAAAATGCAGTAATACTAAGGCCTATAGTGATGATTGTGATGTTTGTGGTGCGCAGTATGGGCCACAGGAATTGATCAATCCGCGGAGCGCTCTTAGTGATGCCACGCCAGTGTTAAAAGATACCGCTCATTGGTGGCTAGATATGTGGAAAGTCTCAGATTTATTGCGAGAGTGGGCCCAAAGCAAAGAAAAAGTGTGGCGCAAACCAGTTTATCGTGAAGTTATCAATACAGTTATGCCTTGTATTGTGTTTAGCAATGTAGATGAGCAGAAGTTTAAAGATCTCAAAGATAAACTTCCTGCACACAAGAGTCGCTATGCTCCCGGCAAAAAAATTGTGGTACAGTTTGAATCACTAGGGGCGTTGACGAGGGGACAGGAGATATTTGCAGAACATCACATAGCGACATCCCTACTAGATGGTTGGGCACATCGTTCGATTACTCGAGATGTTTCTTGGGGAATTCCTGTGCCGGCAGAGATTGATGAGGAGATGGCCGGTAAGACGTTATACGTTTGGCCAGATTCGTTGATTGCCCCGATCTCTTTTTCTAAAACTGCCCTTAAAGCACGCGGGGAAAATCCTGAGCGTTATCGAGAATTTTGGTGTGACCCGAAGGCCCGCATTTTTCAGTTTTTAGGACAGGATAATATCTATTTTTATACCCTAATGCAGGCGGCATTGTGGTTGGGGTCCCAAGATGATCCGATGCGAATGCCTAAAGAGGGTGAGCCCCAGATGACCGATGTTTTTGGCTGTTTCCATTTGCAAGTAGATGGAGAGAAAATGAGTAAGTCCCGAGGTAATTTTTTCTCGGGAGATCAGTTGCTAGATGAGAAAGGTTATAGCTGCGATCAGATTCGGTATTTTTTGGCATTGCTTAGTTTGCCCGAGAAGAATTCCAACTTTGATTTTAAAACTTTGGATGAGCGCAATAAGTTTTTGGCCGGGCCGCTTAATGCCTCCTTTGAAAAACCTATTTCGGCAGCTCATTCCAAGTATGAGGGAAAGATTCCGGATGGAAAATTGCTAGAAAAGGTGGAGAGTGAGACGGTTAAGATAGTTTCCAAATATTTACGGTCTATGGAAAAAGCAGAATATTCTACACTGCTGTTTGCCATAGAAAATTATGCGCGCATTATTAATAGTCTCTTTACTCAATATCGGCCGCATGATGATCGCTATCCTGAAAATGAGCGCAAAGATGCACTTTTCTCCTCCTTCTATATTCTAAAAAATATTATGATAATGCTTTATCCCTTTGTTCCTCAGACGATGGATATATTACGGCAGTCTCTTAATTTGCCCAAAGATGTTTTTCGAATAGATGAGTTGGGGATTCCTATTCCCGCCGGCCACCAGGTGGGGGCGCAACAAAGCTACTTCCCGGCGGTTTTGTCATAGCGAATAAATAATCTTCAATTTTTCTTTTAAACATCGTTGAGTTCATAAAATCGATGTGCTAGACTTTTGCAAACTTAAATTTCAGGAGAAAGTATGCCTCTACAATTTTGGGAAGTTGAGGGATATGTTGCCGCTGCTAGTTTACTAGTTATTGCGATTGTTCTAGGCAGTGCACTGCTCATTATCAATAATTTACTCGGTATGCGGCCTAAGGAAAAAAACGGTAAAGCATTGGCCAAGAAATTGGATGTGTATGAGTGTGGTGTTGCTTATGTTGGGGATGCTCATCAACAATTTTCTGTTCGTTATTACTTAATTGGAATTATTTTTTTGATTTTTGATGTGGAGATTGTCTTCATGTATCCGTGGACGTTAGTGTACAAGCACTATCGCTCTATTGGCCCATTTGTTCTGTTGGAGATGCTCTTTTTTATCTTGCTTTTGTTGGGTGGATACATCTATTTGCGAAAAAGGAACGCCTTTAATTGGGATTAGTTTTTAAGAGTTAAGAGTTAAGAGATATTAGGAGATATAAAGATGTCTAAAGATGGAAGTGCAATGATCTTTCCCATGCTCTTTGAAGAGGCGGCCAAGTGGGCAAGAAAAAATTCTCTCTGGCCAATGCCCTTTGGAACATCATGCTGTGGAATTGAGTTAATGTCGACGCTCTCTTCTCATTACGATGTCTCTCGTTTTGGAGCGGAAGTAGTGCGGTTTTCGCCAAGGCAGTGTGACATGCTTTTAGTGGCTGGCACAATTACTACTAAAATGGCGCCAGTTTTGCGAACAATCTATGATCAGATGTTAGAGCCTAAGTGGGTTATTGCTATTGGAGCATGTTCCTCTTCTGGAGGTATTTTTGACACCTATTCTGTATTGCAGGGCATTGATGAGATTATGCCTGTAGATGTTTATGTTCCAGGGTGTCCGCCAATCCCAGAGGGATTTTTGTACGCCATTTTGCATTTGCAGAAAATTATTGATGGAAAAATTTCCCGTTGTAGCGCAAACAAGCCTACCTTTGATGATGCGATAAATGCTATGTCCTATAATAACAAACTATCCCAAACTCGAGAGCAGATTATTGCTGCGGGCCTAACCATTACACCTGAGTATGTGGCCTCTCAGCGGGCCCAGCAGGAGGGGAGATAATGAGTGGCGCACAAAACTATGAAAATTTAAAAAGTAAATATGGCGATAAGAGAAAGTCACAAATGGACGCGGCCTTCGAGTTGATCTTGTGGGCAACTTCTCCGACTGATATGGTAACTCTGGCCGCTGAATTGAAATCGGATAAAGAGTTTCTTTTTGATTATTTGGTAGATCTTACCGCTTACGATAATATTGATGGCGTAGATGGCAGCGAGCGTTTTGTATTGGTTTATCAATTATATTCGCAAAGTACGCACATGCGAGTACGTCTCAAACTTTTAGTGGGGTTAGATACACAAGTTAAAAGTCTTGTATCACTTTTTTTGGGGGCCAATTGGTTAGAGCGAGAGGCCTTCGATATGTATGGGATTGTGTTTGAAGGCCATCCCAATCTCCGTCGCATAATGATGGATGATCGTTTTGTTGGTTACCCGTTGAGAAAAGAATATCCAATGAAGCAGCGTCAACCATTTTCAGATAACATAAAGTTCCACTTAGGACAAACACCTCTTCCTTTGTCCAATGAGGAGAGTGGTGAAAACAGAGTTAATCTTAATGATTTTTATAATCCTAATGTTTTGTTAAATTTAGGACCTTCCCACCCGGCCATGCATGGAACTTTGCGAGTTATGTGTCGAATCAATGGAGAAACTATTGAGGATGCTGCCTGTGAGTTAGGATATCTTCATCGTGCCATTGAAAAATTAGGAGAAAATCGCAGTTATCATCAATGGATTGTATATACTGATCGCTTAAACTACTGCTCCTCTTTGGCCAATAATGTTGGTTACTGCATGGCCGTGGAAAAATTGATGGGGTTGACAATTACCGATCGTACTATGGTTATTCGAGTGATGGCCATGGAGTTGTCTCGAATTATTGATCACCTGGTGTGTGTGGCCATTAATGCATTAGATTTGGGGGCCATGACTATTTTTTGGCATTTTTACTATTGGCGAGAAGAGGCCTACACCATGATTGAGAGCATGTGTGGAATGCGCCTGACGACTAGTTATGCGCGTATTGGTGGAATGAGTTATGATCTGCCAGAGAATTTTGAAGCTCGTATGCGCCGCTTTGTAGAAGAGTTTCCGCGTACCTTAAATGAAGTTTCTAATTTGCTAACCTCTAATCGTATTTGGATCGATCGCACCAGAGGTGTCGGCATTATCTCTAAAGAAGATGCCATTAAATATTCGCTGATGGGGCCAGTGGCAAGAGCGTCGGGAGTTGATTTTGATTTGCGACGAGATCGGCCTTATTACAATTATCCCAACTTGGATTTTGACGTGGCCGTGGGTACTAATGGGGATGTTTACGATCGCTATTTGGTGCGGATGGAAGAGATGCGTCAGTCGGTACGTATTTTACAGCAGTGTGTGGCCAAAATTCCTAAAGGGCCGATTTGGGTGGATGATAAGCGGGTAAAAATTCCGGCCAAACAAGATGTTTATACGAAGATGGAAGATCTAATTCATCATTTTAAAATTTTTATGGAAGGAATAGAGATTCCTCCGGGAGAAGCCTATTCTTCCATAGAGGCACCTAACGGTGAGTTGGGATTTTATATTGTAGCGCGTGGAGGGCCAAAGGCCTGGAGAATGCGAGTGAAGTCTCCTTCGTTTATGCTTTTCCAAAATTTTGAGCAAACTGTAAAGGGCGGCAAGATTCCTGATGCCGTCGCAACGCTTGGTAGTATTAACATTATTGCTGGCGAGTTAGATCGTTAGCGCTGTTTCTAAGATAGATTTAGAGAGGATAGAAAATTATGGCAATATCCCAGCAGTTAAAAGAGAAGATAGATCGGCTGCGGCCCAATTTCCCGACTACCCAGGCGTTGGTCATTCCCATGTTGCATGAAGTGCAGCATGAAACGGGAATGGTGAGCGAAGATTCGATGCGAGAGATTGCCGTTTTTTTGCAATTACCGTTGATGAAAATTAGAGAAGTAGCAACCTTTTATACTATGTTTAATAAGAAAGCGGTTGGCCAAGTTCATTATCAACTTTGCAGCAATATTGGTTGTTGGCTAAATGGTTCTGATAAACTTATGCATCATATGGAGCAGCGATTAAAAATTAACGCCGGTCAGAGTTCTACCGACGGAAAGTATACGCTAAGTGAGGTGGAATGTTTGGGTGCCTGCGGATCTGCGCCAGTATTGCAGGTGAATGAAGATTATTATGAAAATGTGGATCTGCCGATGTTAGATGAGTTGATGCAAAGTTTTTCCAGCAAAATTAATGCGGGAGAAAAATATATTGGACGAGAAACCTATAATCCAGAGGTTTGGCCATGATGGGAGAGAAAATTTTAACCAAATATATTGCGGAACAAAACTGTCAAACCATAGATTTTTATCTGGCCCATGATGGTTATAAGGCACTTCGTAAAGCGCTTTCTATCACTCCAGACGCAGTAATCGAAGAAGTAAAAAAATCTAATTTGCGCGGGAGAGGTGGCGCGGGATTTCCCACCGGGATGAAATGGTCATTTATGCCAAAAAATCCGGTGGATGCAGATGGCCGTCCTAGGCCAAAATATTTAGTATGCAATGCAGATGAAGGAGAGCCTGGGACCTTTAAAGATCGTTTGATCATGACAAAAAATCCTCATGCTTTGATTGAAGGGATGGTTATTGCGGCACATGCGGTGGGGGCAGTGCGTGGATATATCTATATCCGCGGTGAATTTTTTAAGGAGGCACGTCTTCTCCAGCGGGCCATTGATGATGCTAGAGGCCAGGGATATTTGGGAAAAAATATTTTGGGGTCAAATTTGCATTTTGATCTTTTTGTCTATCGAGGTGCAGGAGCTTATATTTGTGGAGAAGAGTCAGCGCTGCTTAATTCTCTAGAAGGAAAGCGTGGTGAGCCGAGATTGAAACCGCCTTTTCCAGCTCAAGTCGGGGCCTTTGGCATGCCAACTTGTGTAAACAATGTAGAAACTTTTGCAGTGATCCCTTATATTATTGAGCATGGTGGCCCGAAGTTTGCGGCCATGGGAACGGAAAAATCAGGTGGCTTGCGACTGTTTTGTGTTTCAGGCCAAGTTGAACGGCCGGGTATTTATGAGTTGTCGATGCGGACTACTTTGCGTGAGTTAATAGATATCGCAGGGGGAGTACGTAATGGAAAAAAATTAAAAGCGGTTATTCCTGGTGGCGCTTCTGCTCCGATGCTTACTGCCGAAGAGATAGATGTACCACTTTGTTTTGATGCGATGATGAAGGCCCAAACTATGGCCGGATCGGGTGGTGCAATTGTGATGAGTGAGGATGTCTGCATCGTAGAGGCCACCTCTATTTTATTGCGTTTTTATGAACATGAGTCCTGTGGCCAGTGTTCACAATGTAGGGAAGGTAGTCACTGGTTAGCGCGCATGTTTGCGCGGATTGAGGCCGGGAAAGGAACGCATGATGATTTAATTACTATTGAGCGCATTTGTGCTAATATGGCCGGCCAAACTATCTGCGCTTTTGCGGATGCCGTAACCGGGCCGGCATTATCGGCAGTTAGAAAATTTAGATCGGAATTTGAAGATCATATTCGACAAAGACGCTGTCCGCAGAAGGCCATGCTGCGAGCACCGGCCACAGATTCAGTGCGAGGGCAAACGCATGTGTAATACAACAGATATAAACAGAGAAATGGGTAAGCATGAGATTGCTTTGAATTATTGTTCAAACAAGCATGCCGTGCAAAAAGGGGCCAATCCTGCTCCCAAGTTAATTTTAGATGGAGAAGTGGTAGAGTTTGTGGCCGGAGATACTATTTTACAAGTGGCCGAGCGGGCCGGACGAGGACATTTAATTCCACGTTACTGTTATCATCCGGGCCTTCCTATCGCAGGTACTTGTCGTATGTGTACAGTTGAAGTGGAGAAAATGGTCAAGCTTATGACTGCCTGTTCTACTCCCGCTGCAGACGGGATGGTGGTACATACTAAAACGGAAAGAGTTTTAAAAAGTCGCGCAGGAGTTATGGAGTTTTTGCTTATCAATCATCCACTGGATTGTCCGGTTTGTGATAAGGCCGGTGAGTGTGATTTACAAGATAATAACTATCGCTATGGGCCAGTGACTTCTAGTTTTTTAGAGGACAAGCGTACTTATCCTAAGGCGGCCACCAAAAAGCTTTCAGAAAAAATAACACTTAATATGAATCGTTGTGTGCACTGTGAGCGTTGCGTACGTTTTTCCGAAGAGGTCGTCAAAAGTTGTGATTTGATGATGGTCAATCGCAGTTGGCATAAAGAACTAACTTTAGCAGATGATAAATTGGGATTAACCAGCGAGTATCAAGGATGCCTTTCAGATTTTTGTCCAGTGGGGGCCTTAACTTTTAATGATTTTCGCTTTGTAAAGCGCTCTTGGTTTTTGCAGCGCCATCCTTCCGTGTGTGATGGTTGTTCTAAAGGATGTAATATCGAAGTGCATAGCGAGGATAATATTATTTATCGCTTCACTCCGGCCTATAATGAAAAAATTAACGGCCATTGGATTTGTGATACTGGCCGGCTTAGTTATCATCAGGTGATGGATCCGACGCGTATCGTACGTCCAATGTTAGCGCACAATGGGGCCTTGCAGGCCACTAGTTGGGAGTTGGCGCAAGCGGCGACTGGACACTTATTGGAGACGGCAAAAAAGGTAAAAGTGGTAATAGGAACAGATGCTACTATTGAAGAGATTAGATATCTGCAAGCGGCCTTGCCGGATATGTTTGGGAGTAAATTTACCTTTAGATCTTTTAATGGAACAGGAACACTCTCAACTTCTTCCCAAGATAAAAAATTAGACCACTTGCTGATTATGCAGGATAAAACTGCCAACTTGCGTGGAGCGGAAGAGTGTAAATTGGCACCACTAGAAAATGGGCAGATTAATGATAGTGATTTAGTTTTACTCGTTCGTTTCGGCCGGTCAGCAGTGCCAGCAGTGGGTAATGGCCAAAAGTTAATTTTGTTAGGTGTATGGAACAGTGCAGAGCAGGCGTCTTTGGGAGCGGCCGTAGAGGTGATGCTTCCAGGCCTTGCGACAGTGGAAAAGAGCGGCACCTATATTAATTGTGATGGTATCAGACAACAATTTATCCCAGCAGTAGTGCATTTGGGAGAGGGTATGGCAGTTAATCGGTTGCTTAGATTTACTAAAAAGTAAAAAGTATAAAATAGGAAATAGAGATGACACTATTTGATTTTATCCAAATGTTTGCCAAAATGGCCGTAGTAGTTGGCCTGGCGCTTTCAAGTGTGCCCTTTTTGGTTTGGTTTGAACGACGTGGCTCGGCCTGGATGCAGGGTAGGGTGGGCCCCAATCGAGTTGGCCCCTTTGGCCTTTTGCAATCAGTAGCCGATGTGCTTAAACTCTTTTTGAAGGAGAGTTTTATACCCGGACATGTGAATAAATTTTTCTATCTTTTGGCACCGGCCATTGCTTTGGCAGCTCCGCTGGGGGCATTAATGGTGATTCCTTTTGGTTCACACGCTATGGTGATGGGACAGAAGGTTGTTTTACAAATTGCTCAGATCGATAGCGGACTTATTTTTCTATTGGCCTTCGCAGGCCTTGAAGTTTATCCGGTCATTTTAGGGGGCTGGGCGTCGCATAATAAATATACTGTACTGGGAGCGCTCAGAGGTTCTTCTCAAATGGTCTCTTACGAGATTGCGATGGGGATGTCTATTCTTTCTATGTTGGTGATCTATGGAACTTTCAACTTACAGGAAATGGTGGCCTGGCAGGGAGATAGTTGGTTGGGATTTATTCCCACCTGGGGGGCCTTCATTAACCCCATTGGTGCACTGATCTTTTTTATCTCCATCTTTGCTGAAACCAATCGTCTTCCTTTTGATTTACCTGAAGGAGATGCCGAAATTGTTGGTGGTTATCACACTGAGTATGGGGCCATGAAATTTGGAATGTTTTTTTTGGCAGAATATGTAGCAATGGTAATGGCATCGGCATTGATTTCTACTCTTTATTTTGGAGGCTTTAATCTACTGCCAGGATTTGGCCTGTTGGTTTCTTGGGTCGGAGGATATACGGATGGATCACCCGATGCTTTACAGAATGTAAAAGCGGCCTTTGAGTTTGTATCTATATTACTAAAGGTAGGATTTTTTCTTTTTGTCTTTGTATGGGTGCGTTGGACACTTCCTCGTTTTAGGTTTGATCAATTGATGGATTTGGGTTGGAAAGTGCTTTTTCCTCTCTCATTTGTCAATTTGCTAGTGGTAATTTTTATGTCGTATTTTTTTGTTAGTTAGAAAAGGGGAGATTGAGCGATGGCCACGAAAACAGTTAATGTATCTAGGCCTTATACTTGGCAGGAGAAATTCTACCTCTTTGCTATTGTACAGGGACTGTTAATTACGCTGAAACATTTTATTAATGGTTTTTTCTTACGGAAGCATAACACTATTATGTATCCGGAAGTTAAGCGAGAATACTCAAATCGTTTTAGGGGCTCACATTTTATTTCTGTAGACAAAAATAAAACAGAAAATTGTACGGCCTGTTATCTTTGTCAAACAGTCTGTCCAGCCGAATGTATAACAATTGTGGCCGGGGAGAGAGAGAGTTCGAAAAATCCCGATGGTGTAAAAAAAGAAAAACGGCCAGTGCGATTTGATATTGATTCTCTTCGGTGCTGTTTTTGCGGTTTTTGTGAGGAGGCCTGTCCTAAAGATGCAATTAAGCTTTCTGGCAAGTACGAAATGGCGGCAACGAGTCGCAGTGATACCAAGTATGATCTTATCTATTTAAAACGTGAGGTGAAGGGACGTGGATAATTTAAATTTGGCCTTTCTTTTTTTAGGGGGAGTCGCAGCTTTTTTATCAATAGCGATGTTGCTTGCTAAAAATCCTATTGCGGCTGCCTTATCTCTTCTGGGGATTATGCTTTGTACCGCGGGACTTTATGGGATGATGCAAGAGCATTTTATTGCGGCGATTCAGTTAGTAGTTTACGCCGGTGCCGTTATGGTATTATTTATTTTTTCCATTATGCTTTTAAACTTAAAAAAAGAAGAGAGAGATTTTAAGTTTACCACTCCATCTTTTATGGCCACCTACACCGCGGGGATTGTTATTTTCATTGGAATTATTTTTCAGCTGTTAGTGCACTATGATCTATTTAAGTCCACGATGATACCAGGACCTTTTAATACTGCGGAAGTGGCAAATTTAGGTGGTAATACCAAAGTATTAGCGCATGCACTATTTTCTCAATACTATCTTTCGTTTGAAGTGATTTCTTTGGCACTTCTTGTGGCCATTATTGGGGCCGTGGTGTTGGCGAAGCGAAAATTTGATTAAGGAGTATTAGCTATGTATATAACCAATGAACTTTTTATTCAGATTTTAGCAGCATTTCTTTTTATGATGGGGATGCTTATAGTTGTGCAGCGACGTAATACCATTATGGTGTTGATGGGCATTGAGCTGATGTTAAATGCGGCCAATCTTTCGATGGTGGGTTTTTCTCACTACCTTTCCCAGATTGATGGACAGGTGCAGGTGTTTTTTACTATCACCATCGCAGCGGCAGAATCGGCAGTAGGACTATCCATATTAATTAATCTATTTAGAAATTTTGGTTCATCTAAAACAGGTGAAGCATCAATTTTGCGAGGATAATATTGTGCATACTCAGATAATTGAATCACACATTCCCTTATGGATTATACTACTTCCCCTCATTGGTTTTTTGATCAATGGTGCTATTTTGCCAATCGTTTATCGTGGATTTGCTAAGACTCCGGCCAACGTAGCAGGAGGAATTGCCACTTTTTTTATTGCTACCTCTTTCATCTTAGCAGTTAAATCGTTTTTTACTTTGCAGGGGATCGACGGAGAAGCTGGTGGCGCAATCTTAAGTTATGCCTTTGATTGGTTTAATTTTGGCGGTCTAGTAATTCCTTTTGCTTTACGAGTGGATGCTCTGAGTGTGGTTATGACGTTAATTATCACAGGAGTGGGAAGTTTAATTCACATTTATAGTATAGGATACATGCACCACGACCATGCGGTCGGCCGCTATTTTAGTTATCTCAATCTTTTTTGCTTTGCGATGTTGATGTTAGTGTTAGGCGACAGTTTAGTCATTTTGTTTTTTGGCTGGGAAGGAGTGGGATTATGTTCCTACTTGCTTATAGGTTTTTGGTATAGTGATACAGAAAAGGCCAACGCTGGAGTTAAGGCATTTGTTACTAATCGTGTAGGGGATTTAGGTTTTTTGGTAGGCATGTTTTTACTCTATCGAGTTTTTGGAACACTAACTATTTCAGAAATAATTGCGGCGCTAGCACGGCCTGAGATGGCCGCCCAAGTGGCCCCTATTGCCACCATGATAACCTTGGCCTTATTTGTGGGGGCCACCGGAAAGTCGGCGCAGTTGCCTCTTTATGTTTGGTTGCCGGATGCCATGGCCGGCCCGACACCAGTTTCGGCGCTTATTCACGCGGCAACCATGGTTACTGCTGGTGTTTATATGGTAGCGCGTTTGAATCCTCTTTTTGAGTTGTCGGTCATGACGCTTTCAGTAGTGGCCCATGTTGGAGCGTTTACTGCTCTTTTTGCTGGAACTATTGCTATTGCGCAAACAGATATTAAAAAAGTTTTGGCCTATTCAACGGTGTCGCAACTTGGCTATATGTTTTTGGCCTGTGGTGTGGGCGCTTATAATACTGCTATCTTTCACTTAATGACTCACGCATTTTTTAAAGCACTACTTTTCTTAGGATCAGGTTCGGTAATTCACGCCTGTAGTGGTGAGCAGGATATGCGTAAAATGGGTGGCCTTAAAAAGCATTTGCCGCACACCTATGTAACTATGCTGATTGGTTCACTGGCAATTTCGGGGATACCTATATTCGCAGGTTTTTTTAGTAAGGATGAAATTATCTATTCTACAATTGCTCTGCCGGCAGGATTTTCTCACCTCTTTTTTATCGGTGTGCTGACAGCAATTTTAACCGCGTTTTATACTGCGCGGATGATGAGCATCACTTTTTTAGGTGAGGAGCGTCTCTCTCATCATGCCAAAGAACATTTGCATGAATCTCCTTGGAGTATGGTTGGGCCATTGTATGTGTTGGCCGCATTGGCAACGCTGGGTGGTTTTTTTGGAGTTCCTCATCTTCTGGGAATGGCACTGGGACATATTCCTCATTTTCTCTCCAATTGGTTAGCTCCTGTGATTGCGATTAAGCATATGCCTTTGGTTGGGGAACATTTGCCTTGGCATGAAGGTGTGGTTATGGCGCTATCGGTAGTATTGGCCGTTGCCAGCTTTTGGTCAGGATGGAAAGTTTTTCAAAATAAATTTTTTATCTCTGATTTTCTTTCGGCCATAGGCCCTTTTCATAAAGTATTGGCCAATAAATATTATGTTGATGAACTATATGATTTTTTAATTCTATCGCCACTTAAGCGACTCTCGCAGTGGGCGGCACAAATTTTTGACAAGTTAGTTGTTGATGGTGCAGTGAATGGGGTAGGTGTTTGGAGTAGATATTTTGCGGATAGGATTAGAGTTATTCAGACAGGGGATTTGCAGACTTATGCCTTGGCCATGATTATTGGCGTATTTGCTTTAGTATTAACTGTGTATGGGATGTTGAACAATTAATAGGAAATAGTTATGACGGAAAATAGTTCTTCCTTGCTAAGTTGGATAATTTTTACTCCACTTCTTTTTGGCATATTGCTGCTTTGTTTGCCAAAAAAGTTTGAGCAATACTTTCGCCATTTGGCCCTAGTTGCTGGCATGGCCAACTTATTATTTGCCATAAAGTTATGGAGCAATTTTGATGGGGCCATAAGTACTATGCAATTTGTACAATCCATCCCTTGGATTCCCAAATTAGGTATAAGCTATCTTCTTGGAGTGGATGGTATTTCACTTCCGCTAGTTATGCTCACCGCAATTATTACCCCTATAGCGATCTTGGGAACTTGGCCGCATGATCTCTCAAAACTAAAACAGGAAAAATTTTTTGTTTTAATGGTTTTGGCCTTGCAAACTGGTATGTATGGAACTTTTTTGGCCAGTGATATTTTTCTTTTTTATTTCTTCTGGGAAATAGTACTTATACCGATGTTTTTTCTTATTGGAATTTGGGGGGGAGCAGAAAGAATTTATGCAACCATCAAATTTTTTCTCTACACTATGGTGGGATCACTTTTAATGTTGGTGGCCATCTGGTGGATGATTTATCGTTACAAGCAGGGGTTTGGTGTTCCTTCGGCCTCCTTTGCTGATTTGGCCCGAGTGCAATATAACTTTGTGGACGAAAGTTGGATGAAGGCAATCTTTAGTGAACAGGGCCTGCTCTTTTTGGCCTTTACTTTGGCCTTCGTTATAAAAGTTCCAATGGTACCATTTCATACTTGGTTGCCAGATGCCCATGTGCAGGCACCAACTTTGGGTTCTGTCTTTTTGGCGGCCGTGCTGTTAAAATTGGGAACTTACGGTTTGATGAGAATTTCTATGCCGATGTTTCCAGAAGCGGCATATTATTTTTCCATGATGATGATGGGATTTGGAGTGATAGGCGTTGTTTATGGGGCCTTCTGTGCTTGGGGGCAGAGTGATTTTAAAAAATTGGTTGCTTACTCTTCTGTCTCGCACATGGGATATATTTTAGTCGGACTTTTTTCTTTTAATCAAGTGGCCATTGCAGGATCTTTATACCAAATGATTAATCACGGAATTTCCTCCGCTGGACTATTTATGGTGGTGGGTTTTTTATATGAGAGATTGCATACTAGAAACTTGGATGATTTTGGCAATATTGCTAAAGTGGCACCCCTTATGGCCATCGGCTTTATGATTTTGACACTCTCTTCAGTAGCGCTTCCTGGTACAAACGGCTTTGTGGGAGAGTTTACTATTTTATTTGGAACCTTTCAGGCCCAACCAGCAGTCGCACTGATTGCTGGTTTAGGAGTGATTTTCGGGGCCATCTATGCTCTAAAGGCCTATCAGCGAGTGATGTTTGGGCCTCTTACTAACGATCATAATAAAAATGTAGTTGATTTGTCTGTTCGCGAATTTTTAGCAATGGGAGTTTTGGCAATTTTTATTTTTGGTATTGGATTTTTCCCTGGAAGTTTTTTTGGAAAGTCAGACACAACTCTCTCGGTGTATTCTCAACAATTAATTGAAAAGGTGATTCATGAATAGTGCTATTAGTTTAGTAGAAATTTTTCCACTTCCATCGCTTTCTTTGGCGGAGATGATTTCATTGTGGCCTTTGATTATTTTATCTATTACGGCCGTAGTGGCCATCGTGGCCGGAGCCTCAAAAGTGGTAGCACGTGGTAGAATGTTGGCCATGATAATTAGTCTTTTTGGAGTTGCTGTAAGTACTACGATAACCTACATAAGTCTCTCCTATGATCCGGTTAATTTGCTCAATGGAACTCTATTTTTTGATTCTACCTCTCGATTGTTGAGTCTGGTGGTTCATCTCTGTACTATCTTGGCAATTTTAGTGAATTTTGGTTATGACGAAAAAGAAGAACTTTTGGCGGAAGTCTATGGCCTACTTCCTATTGCGTTGGCCGGAATGATCTTCATGATTGCTACCAATCATCTACTTTTTATGTTTGTTTCACTGGAAATTATGTCTTTGGCCATTTATGTTATGGTGGCCATGCGTCGCACTTTTAAATTTTCAGCAGAGGCCGGATTGAAATATTTTATTTTAGGCGGTCTGGCCTCGGCATTTTTACTATATGGTTCCGCGCTAGTTTATGGCGCAACGGGCTCTTTTAATATGGAAGTCATTTCTCAATCTTTTGTGCGAGGAATTTCTCCACTATTTTATGTTGGGTTGCTTTTTGTTTTGACCGGCCTGTTTTTTAAGGTGGGGGCATTTCCTTTTCATTCTTGGATTCCTGATGTCTATCAAGGTGCCACTACCTCAATAACTGGTTTTATGGGGGCGGCAGTAAAGTTGACCGCTTTTATGGCACTAACGAAAGTTTGTCTGAATATGATTTTTGTTCCCTCCTTTTTAGAAGTGGATATTTTTAAGTTTGTGATTGGAACGATTGCCGCCGCCACCATTGTCTATGGTAATTTTGTGGCCCTTAAACAGAATGAACTTAAGCGAATGTTGGCCTACTCTACTATTGCGCATACTGGTTATTTGCTTTTGGGATTGCTTAGTTTAAATGGAACTCCCACTAACGCACAATTTATTATGATCTATTTAGTTCTCTACGCTTTTTCAAATATCGGCATTTTTGCCCTTATAGTAATGTTGGAGAGGAAAGGGGAGCGCGACATTGTGATTGAGGAATTGGGAGGATTTTGGTTAAAGCATCCACTTATGGCAATTTCGATGACGATTTTTCTTCTTTCTATGGCCGGGATTCCTCTTACTTCGGGGTTTATTGGAAAGTATTTACTCTTTGCCGCCGCAGTTTCGTCACAACAAGTGGCCTTGGTTGTTTTGGCGGTATTGGCCTCGGTGGTTTCTGTTTATTACTATTTGCGAGTAATCATTGCCATGTTTATGAAAGAGGCCCCCAAAGGGCAGGCAATGCTTACTGCTTCTAAATGGGCCGGCTGTGGGATTACTGTCCTTGTTTCTATTTTTATTACCATTCAGATGGGAATTTTTCCCATAATCTAACTTACTAAAAAGCGGCATGGGCACGAAAGATAGGGCCATGATACAAAAACATTGGAAAAGTATCGACAGCGGCCTTTCCGCTGTCAATGGCCGGATATTCCAGCGACATTCCTTGCGAAGAAAAAGGTGACTTGCCAACGAATAAGAAATTAACATCATAAGCAATACCGATGGCCATGCGCAGTCCCCCTAAAGCTAGGCCATACATAGGCCCAAGTTGTCCGGAAATATGCCCGGCCAAAATATCATAATCAGTTTCAGTCATTGTGAGATTATAAAGAGATTTTGCTGCGCGAATTGCTTTGGATCCTACACTACAGTGGCCATATCCAACTCCTAAAACGTATGAACGAATCCAGTCTAGGCCGGGTTTCCAATTTTCACTATTATACAAAAGCTCATTGGTAAAAGAATCTTCTCCCAAAATAAAAGAGTAAAACTCTGTTTTATAATCAGGATCAATGACGGTATAGGCCTTTGACTCCTGAGTAAGAATAATCTCAGAGGGAAGTTGCCATTTAGTATAGCGAAGGCCCAGATAGTGAAAATCTTGTACACCCTTGGGCAGAACTCCGGCCATGTTATAGTCCAATTCTGTGTAGCTGTAGATTTGATCAAAATTTATATCTGCACTCTGCTCACTCGAGACTAGGCCTTTGTAATGGGCCGTCCCAGTAAATTTTCCTCTTTCTGCTTTGACGCTAAGATATCCAAAACCTAAATATCCAGCATATTGCTTGATTTTGGAAAGATCTCCACTGTCTTGTTGCAGATTAAAACCAATTTTAGTAGAGATTTTGGGAATACTTAGATCACCTTCAATAATGGTGTGATTGGTGCTCGTCATATCATAAGTGGTATGATCCCAAGTTTTTTTCCAGTTATTCCAACTGGTCGCACGCATTCCTACTCCTGCAGAGATAATGAAATTAGAAGATTCATCTGATAGCGTTGGAGTTACTGTTGGAGTTGGTGTCGTCTCTTGGATTGAGAGTGTGGATATCTCTTGAGAATAGGTCACATAGGTCACCGAAGTAGCGATAAAAACAGAAAGAAATTGTAATGTTTTTATATCGGATCTCCTGGTTAAAAATTCCAACGATAACTTATTTCAAGTGCTAGTCGTTTTGTTTGCTGGGGATATTCGGAAGTAATGCTATCTTCTTTTTGTCTGATAGTTTGAGAACTTTCTTGGTAGTAAGATTTAAGCAAAATGTTAGAGCGTAGATTAATTGTACGGTCAATTTGGGCCCCCACTAAAAACATGGGAGAGCTACTCACTGACCACTCCTGATCAATTTCGGATTTAAATAACAGACCTAATTGAAAAAATGAAGAAGTGGCGTAGCGGGAATTTTTCCAAAAAAGATAGGCCCACTCTAAAGAGCCCCCGGGAATTAGTGCAGAATGTGTGGAGAGAGTTGAATTGGCCTCACTGGTAGCAAAGATCGTTTCGTCTAACATGAAATTGCTCGAAAAAATATTATCACCGTATTGATAACTGGCACCTAAAGTTACTCCTCCCCGCAGCGGCTGGGTTTGTAGAAGATCAACTTCTGCGCTGTTTGCCAGAGTTAAATATTTTAAACGTAGTTGTAAATGAGTTGTGCAATGAGGAGCTACTTTTTGTTGGAGGTCAATTTCTGCGACGGAGGATATTTTAGAAAAAAGCTTGGCCGTTTTTTTGTTGATGTCAGTATATTTAATTTCTTCGCTAAGATTACGCCAGGAGAGAGTAAGAGTGTGTTGTCGAACAATATCTCCGAAACGATATTCACCGCGAGATTGAAACAGGCCCTCTTCATTCCAATAGATCCACTCTCCATCTTTTTCACCATCTTTAAAATTTCCTTCTTCTTTTTTTTGGCCATTCTCGTACCAGAATGTCCAAAGTCCTATTGGCCTATCATTTAGCCAAATTCCCGAATCTGATTTTATACCATTTATAAAAAAACGTTCCCACCTTCCGCTCATTGCCCCTTTGGTGTAGTGGCCTTTTTTGGCGATACTTCCTGTCGGATGAAGTTCAATCATATTGCCATCAAAGAGACCGTTTAAAGTGCAGAGATATTCAAAATTTAGATTAGAATTTCGGGCGGTGGTGATTGTATGGCCAGAAGTTGGGCAGTTTAGTTGAAAGGCATCTGTTGCCAGTAGTAAGTTATTGTCTATAAAAATGGCAATAAAAAAAAGTATGCAAAATAGAGTAATGTTAATTATGTTTGAGTGAGAGAATAATGCCATGCTATTACTATCGTCATAGAGTAAAGCGCTTTATCGTTTATTTTTGTTGTATGAAATTATCGGCAAAATTTGCGCTAGAGAAGAGAATATTTGACTAGGCGGGATTGTTACTAGGAATAAAAATGGAATTAAGCTTAAACTCATGATTGACCTTGGCCATCAGGTTTTGAATACCAAAGCGTTCGGTAGCGTTATGGCCGCCAGCAAACATGTGAATCCCACCTTCTTGGCTTTCATACCAATCATGTTCACTCATCTCTCCGGTGATATATGCATCCAATTTTTGCATTGCCGCCTCTTGCCATCCGCTGCGGGCCCCCCCGGTAATGATTCCTATTGAAGAGATCATGGCCTCTGGATTAGGGGTGGCCATCAATATTTGATGATCTAAAATTTTTTCCAATTGTTGTTGGAGTTTTTTAGCGGATAGTTTTTTTTGTAAAATACCTTTTACCCCGGTAGGTGTTTTTTTATATTCACCAAAGGGAATAATCTCTTTCATTTCTAGTTTATCAGCGATAGACCGAGCGTTCCCGAGTAAAATATGGCCATCAAGAGGCAGATGAATACCAAAAAGGTTCATCTCCTTTTGAATTAGAGGGCGTACGCGTCGGGCGAAGGCACCAGTGATAGGCCTGGCACCATGAAACTTCCAAAAAATACCATGGTGCACAATTAATGTATCGGCCCCCCAAGCAATGGCCTGGCCGATAGAGTCGGCAGTCGCAGAGACAGCAAAAGCAACTTTTTCAATTCTATTGGTTCCCTCAATTTGTAACCCGTTAGGACAGAGATCTTCCAGCGCATCGAGAGCAAATAGTTCTTTTAAATATAATTCTAATTGGTCTCGGGTAATACTTTTTTTCTTCATTGGAGTATATCCTTGCAAAACAAAGTAGGTGATATGAAAAAACTACTCAAAAATAGGCCAATTCATATCAGATGATTCTTTGCTAATATTCTTTGTTGGAACTTGTTCGACCTTATGTGCGATACCTTTTTTTAGGGAATTTTTTAGGCGATCTATTGTTTGTTGCAGCTCTTGGTGAAAAGGGGCCAGGGTTAGAGCGGTATTAAATTCAACCAGTGCCATTTTGTAATCTTTTTTTATCATATAGGCACGGCCAGCGTTGATATAGGGATATTCTCGGTTATGATAAATGGGCGCTTTTTTGGCCAGATCAAACCATTTAAAACTTTCGTTAATCTCTCCTTCTGCTAAGAGGTAACTGCCAAGATCGTTGTAGGCCGGGCCATATTCAGGATTAACTTGGATTGCGCGAAGACAACTATTTTTTGCTTGCTCACTATTTCCTAAGATGGAATAAACCCAGCCAATCAAAGTTAACACCTCGGAATTTTCTTTGTGTTTGGCCGCATTCAAAAAATGTTCTAAGGCCTCGTTATGTTTTTTGTTATAAACCGCTTCGTGGCCTTTTTGCATCAGCTCTTCATATTTTCTGTTACGTTGTAATTCAATGGAATCGATAATAGATGCACCACTGTCACAGCAATTCATCAGGGATTTTTTATTAAGGAAGAATTTAGGAACAGCTTCTGTTGTTTTTTGTTTTCCAGCAGAAGAAGAAGGGGCGGTAACGTTGGGATCTTGGATGGCCTGAGTGTTTCCATCAGTAGGAGTTATTTTATGTAATTTGCCCTTTTCGCCCTCAATGATTTTAAATTTTTTTGCATCATTGCGGCCAGTTGTCGCTTCCGGGAAAAACATTTCAGTAATATTAATACGTGGAAATTGAACTTCTAAGTTAGTTTCCTTGGCCAAGATCAGATGCAGCTTGTAGGCAAATTCATAGGTGATATTGATATAGTCGGCCAATAAATCTACCATGGATTCCTCATTTAGGTGTAGCAAAAGCATGGAGTCTAATAATTTTTGAGTTGCCTGAACTCTATCTTTTATCCCACGAGGATTAAGAATTACCGGAGTAATATCAATTAGTTTCTCTGTGAAAACGTTGGCCTCAAAGAGTGAAATAATTTCAAAATAGAGGCATTCAGTGGCCTCTTTCGCTTTTTGATTGTGGATCAGTGAAGAGAGATCATAAAGCGCATAAAAGAGGCGATTTAAATAGGTACTAGCAGAGCTTAATTCGCTTGCAAGCAAGACTTTGATATTGTTTCTCATGACAGTTATTCCTTCCTTGGATGCAATCTACGAAAAACTTTATACTTTTACAAAATGAAATTTTAAGGCCGTATTTATTTCATAGGTACTTAATTTGGGGCAATTATGCCCAGGAGAGAAGAATCAAAATTGCCAGGGCCAATCCATGAACTAATTCTTGGCGTCTTATGGTGATCTTTTTGCTCAATTGTCTTTTCATGGGACCTCCTTACTATGTTTCCCAAGACTCTAAGCTCTATTTACAAAGAACATGCCGGTTTGCGCCGAGAATGTTTAGTGGAAAATCAGCAAGTTGTTTGGTGCAGTATTTAGCGCCTAGTGTCGTTTTGGAATTGGCAAGTGGTAGCGTGGTGGAGTTTTTGCCGGTAGACCGGCCAAGGGCAACTAATTATAATCTAATAAAGTAACTATCTAGCAACCAGTCGAGGCCCTATGAAGTTTTGGGAGTTTCTATTACTAGTTTTTCCGCTATTGGCGCTGGCGTTATGGCATAGCTTGTCCAAAATAAAAAAGCTATTCACACAAGAACAAGCAAAAGTTGGGCAGCTTATTTTAGAAAAAGAGGACTATTTACAGCAGTTGGCACAACTGCAGCAAAAAATTAAGGCCAGTGCGGCCTTGCCGCCAAAGGTAGCTGTCGCTGATGATTTTCATAACATGGCAACTACGCTTTTCCAAAAAGTTGAAACAGCAACCTCCATCGTTTCGGCCATGGCCTTGGTGGCCAACGATTTTTTTAAAAATATCCAACTGCTCTCTGGTCAGACCAAAGAGATTATAAAGTCGACAGAACAGGTGAAGAGTGATTCGTTGAAATTTGGAGATAAAACCAAAGATGTATCAAATGACTTGGCCTTAGTTTCCACCAATACCAATGAAGTTGCAGGGCCGATTGCCACTATTGCTACTGCCACAGAAGAGCTCTCTGCTACCATTAATAATTTATCTAAGCAGACCGTTCAAGTGGCGGCAATTTCCAAAGAGGCGACGGATAAAGTTCATAATTCATTTGAGGTAATGAAGGAATTGTCTGCAAATTCTAAGCAGATTAGTAAAATTATAAATATTATTGAAGACATTGCAGATCAAACCAACTTGCTCTCTCTGAACGCCACGATTGAGGCGGCCAGTGCCAACGAGGCCGGAGCTGGATTTGCGGTTGTTGCCTCAGAAATAAAAAGTTTGGCAAATCAGACAATTAATTCCACCAACGTTATTTCGGAGCAAATAGGAAAAATTCAAAATACGGTTAAGATTGCGCATGAAGAGACTGCTCGTATCCAAGAAATTATTGCGCAGGTGGGAGAATTTACCAACACTTTGGCCACGAGCATTGAAGAACAGAGTTTTGCCATTTCGGATATTTCTAAAACTATGCAAACAGCATCTACCTCCACGAAGAATATTGCCGCTAAATCGGAGTCATCAAATAAATTAATCTCAACCATGTCTTCTTTAGGGGGAGATATTAATCAGCAGCTAATTTCCATTTTGGAAATGTTGAGTGGTAATGGCAAGGTAGGGAGTGAAATTGTAGTTACGGGAGAAATAATGGCCAACCGAATTAGTGAATTACAAGAAGAATTAAGTGAAATGAGAAAAGTTTTAGATAGTGCGAAAATAACCAAACAACAATCGCCGCTAGAGTAGAAAATTTTATATGGCCGATGATGATTTAGTAAAACTATTTATTGATGATACTAGCGAGGCACTGACGTTGCTTGAACGCAAACTGTTAGAGTTAGAAAATTCAACTGAAACTGATTTGGTTAATGAACTCTTTCGCGCTATTCATAGTATAAAAGGTGGTGCTGGCCTCTTGGAATATGATTCCATGATGAAGTTGGCACACACTATGGAAAATTTTCTGGGAGCGGTGAGGGAGGGAAGTATTTCTCCCAGCAAAAAAAGTATTGATGCTCTTTTGGCCGGAACAGATCTGCTTAAGTCTCATTTGTCTAATCCGTCAGACTCTTTTGACTTTGCGGAGATAGAGAATTCTTTGAAGTTTGTAGAAACACAAGAAACAGCAACAGAAATAGAAACAAATACTGAAACGAAAATGGAAACGGAAGAGAAAACGGAAATCAAGACGGAGATATCTCCTCAGAATGTGCAAAATGATGTTGCTATGTTGTTGGCATTCTCCGCTGATTTGCGCAAGCAATTAGGCAAGGAAGATAGTGTACAAGATGATATAGCTACACTTCTTGAGATGTCCAAAGAGTTAAAGCAGCAATTAGAGACAGTTTCTGATTCAAAAGAAAAGAAAAAACTTCCAATAGCAAAAGTAGCAACGCCCACTTCTAATGTCCATACAACAACAGCAACAACTACAACTACTGCGGTTTCGGCAGCTGATCAAACCTTGCGAATTAGTGTTGCTAAACTTAACAAGTTGGTTAATTTGGCCGGCGAGTTGGTTCTGGCGCGCAATCAGCTTTTGAGTTTTTATAGAGATGATATAAAAAATCAGGCCGCGGGAGGAATTTTCCAAAATACTAATCGCATTACCACAGAAATTCAGACAGAAATTATGAGTATGCGCATGCAGCCCATTTCCTTGGCCTTTAACAAATTTCCTCGGCTGGTTAGAGATATGGCCGGGAAATTAGGCAAGGCCATAAATGTATCTACCGAGGGAGAGAATGTTGAATTAGATAAAACTATCATTGAGGCCATCTCCGATCCTTTAAACCATTTAGTGCGCAACTGTGCAGATCATGGATTAGAGACAGAAAAGGAGCGAGAAGCGGCAGGTAAGCCGCGAGAAGGGAAAATTACCCTCAAGGCCTTTCATGCTGGGGGATTGGTACATATCGAAGTGAGTGACGATGGGAGAGGAATTGATGCGGAGAAAGTTGCTAAAAAGGCATTGGAAAAAGGAGTGATTTCGACGGAGCACTACCATCAGATGAAGCATGAAGAGAAATTAAGATTAATTTTTATGCCGGGATTTTCCACCGCAGAAAAGGTAACAGATCTTTCTGGGCGAGGGGTTGGCATGGATGTGGTTAAGACTAATATTGAAAAATTAGGCGGCAGTGTGGATATTGAAACGGCCATCGGCCGCGGAAGTACCGTTAAAATTTCCTTACCGCTGACGTTGGCCATAATTTCTTCTTTGATTGTTGAAGTGGGAGGCCAAACTTTTGCCGTTCCACAGGTGAGTGTGGAAGAACTTTTACGAGTTACCCCCACGGAATTTTCTGAAAAGATTGCAACCATTTTAGATGGGCAAGTAATTCAATTGCGAGGAGAACTAATTCCGCTTATGCATTTGGCAGATTGCGTGGGACTTCTTCGCTATTTTACTCATCCAGAGACTGGCCAGCGTCAAGTGGAAAAACGGCGCAATCTCTCTAGTGTAGAAATCCTAGAGGATGGATCTAGTCTAGATAGGAAAGAGGTGATTGCCAACTTTCGTCCACCCTCTATCGAGAAAAATATAAAAGTAATGGTGGTGACTACAGGGCATAATCGTTTTGCCGTGATTGTGGATAAAATTATTGGCTTTGAAGAGATTATAGTAAAATCGCTGCCAATGCATTTGCGTTATCTGTCTAGTTACGCGGGGGTAACTATTTTAGGTGATGGGAAAGTTGCACTCATTGTTGATGTTCATGGGATTGCAAGCAAGAATCGTCTGATTTTTGAGAAGGCGCAGGGCCTATCACAAAAGATAATTCGTCAAAAACAGAGTTCTTCTACTGATCGAATTAATATTTTAATTTTTGATAATAATGGACAAGAGCGCTATGCCATTCCGGTTTCTGCTATCAAGCGAGTAGATCAAATTGAAAAGAGTAATATTCAATTTATCGAAAAACAGAAGTATTTAAATTACATGGAAAGCACTACCATGATTGTTGATTTAGAACAAAACCAAACTAATCTGCCCATGAAAGGAGAGGGCTTTATTATTATTCCCAAAGAACTAAAAATTCCAATGGCCTTACTTATTGGGAAAATAGTGGATACTAAAGAAGTCTCTTTGCATATTGAACCCAACACTACCCTGGGCCCCCATTTTATGGGGACGGCAATTATTGATGATAAGATAACTTTTTTGTTAGACATTCATAAGTTTTTTGAATCTTTTGTTCACGATTGCTTTCGAGAAAGTAAGAAGCGGGGCAAATATAAAATTCTTTTTGCAGAAGATACTCCTCTTTATCAAAAGATGGTTATGTCTTATCTGAAAGAAGATGAACATTCTGTTGATTTGGTTGGAAATGGGAAGTTGGCATTAGAGCGATTGATGAACGCTGATCATGATTATGACTTACTTCTTACAGATATTGAAATGCCGGAAATGAGCGGCCTCGAGTTAACAGAGCGCTTAAACGCCATGAGCAATATTCGGCAAGTACCAGTAATTGCCATCACCAGTCTCACCAATAAAAAAATGGTAGATAAGGGAATGAGCTTAGGTATGAAACGGTGGTTGAAAAAGACGGATAAATTAGAGCTGTTAAATTCAATCCAGGATATTTTGTCATGCAAATAAGTACTTTTAAAATAGGTAATGAACTTTACGGAGTTGATGTTTTATTTATCAAAGAAATTTCTCCCATCTTTGAAATAGTAAATGTTCCTGGTGCCAAAGAAGAATATTGTGGACTGATGAATTTGCGAGGTAACGTAGTTTCTTTAATCCATCCAGGTATGTTCACAAAGCATTTTACTCCACTGAATAAGAAAAATGATAATGTCTTAATTTTTAAAAATAGTGATCTAATTCGTCCCATAGTAGAAAAGGGACTGATAGCGGCCGGAGATCTGGGAAATGATTTAGTTGGCCTAGTGATAAACAGCATTGGAGATGTTTTAGAAATAGACAATAGAAAAGTTAAAGCAATTTCTCAAAATTTCCCGCAGAATTTATTGGATGTCATTTCGGGAGTGGTACAATTAGATCATGGATTGGTGTTGATCATTGATGCGTTTAAATTTTTTAAAAAAATTTGAAGGAGAATCTATAAGTGAATAGTAGCGTGGTTGACTTGGAGGCCAAAATTCTAAAAAGAGAAATTCCGGCGGCCGTGGAGATGTTAGTCATTGGCGTTTCCACGGGAGGGCCAGAAGCTCTTTCTGTTTTAGTAAAGGGACTTGACCCTAACCTTACTTGCCCCATCGTTATTGTTCTACATGTTAAAGAGGGATTTACAAAGCAGTTGGCCCAACAACTACAAAGACACACTTCTTTAAAAGTTTGTGAGGCCCAACACGATGATGTGCCGATGCCCGGAGAAATTTATCTTTGCCCAGGCGGAATTCATATGTATCTAAAAATGAATACGAATTTATCTCGGCCAGGACGATACAAAATTGTTTTACGCGATGGCCCCAATGTACATAGTTGTCGCCCCTCAGTAGATGTGCTTTTTAATTCAGTTGCCGATTTGAATAATCACAACATCGTTGGATTGATTATGACTGGAATGGGAAATGATGGCGCGGAGGGGGCGTATCGAATGGCCACTGAGGCCCGAAACTATATAATTATTCAAGATGAAAAGTCCTCGGTAGTATGGGGAATGCCCAAGGCCACATGGGAAAAAGGGGTGGTTAGTGAAATAGTTTCGCTTGAGCGCTTGGCGATGAGAATTAACAAATTAGTAAAAGGGAAAGGATGAAAAATAGGCATGAGTTATTTAAATACCAATAGAATTTTGCCATTGCCTTCTAGCGAAGAGATTCGCTTGCTTGGCAGCATGATTGAAAAATATTCAGGCCTACATTTGGGAGCGGATAAAGGATATTTAATGCAATCACGCCTTTCCGATTTTGCCATAAAGCATGAGCTGAAAGATTATAAGGAGATTTATTCTTCTGTAAAAAATATGCCGCGTTTGCTTTTTGAGATGTTAGAACTTTTGACTACCAATGAAACCTTCTGGTTTAGAGATGATAAATTGTGGGAAGTTTTTGAAAAAGAAATTATTCCCTATTTCGTAGGGCAAATAGTGCTAGGAAAAAAACGCCCTTTGAAAATTTGGTCGGCAGCTGCCGCTACTGGGCAGGAGGCCTATTCCATGGCCATTGCTTTTTGTGATTATTTTATTCGGCAGAAAATGGCAGATGATTGTCGCTTGATGATTAATATCAGAGGGACCGATCTTTCTCCAAAATCACTCAAAGTGGCCAGTGATGGAATATATTCGGAGGCACAGATTTCTCGAGGGCCTACCTCCCGATTACTTGCTTATATGGATCGCTTCGATGATACTCGCTATCAACTAAAAAGTGATATAAGAAAAATGGCATCTTTTGATGCCTTGAATCTTCTAGATCCCTTCCATCTCGGATCAGAAAAATTTGATATAATTTTTTGTCGCAATGTTTTGATCTATTTTCGAGAAGATCTCAAGGCGCAAGTGGTGGAGAAATTGGCCAAGTCACTCTCAGATAAAGGAACCTTAGTGCTAGGATCCTCGGAGTTTCTTCCTGTAGGTTTTTCTCAACTAGTTTTGGATGAAAGATTTTCTACTACCACCTATAAATTAGCAGATGGAGAGAAATAGATGGAACTATTTTCAATGGAAAACCGTATTATTTTGGTGGTCGACGATACTGCGCTAATGCGGGCCAATCATAAAAAAATGTTGCTAGGTTTAGGAATCAAGGAAGGTAATTTGTATTTAGCAGAAGATGGAGCGATGGCCTTAAGTGAGCTGGCCAAGATTATTCAAGTGCGTGGTAGGGTTGATCTTATTATTTGCGACTGGGATATGCCCAAGGTGACGGGAGTTCAGGTTTTGCAGATGGTAAAAAAAGTTCCTTCGTCAAAGATCATTCCGTTTTTAATGGTCACTGGCCATACAAAAAAAGATGATATTGTAAAAGTTTTAAAAATGGGAGTGGATGGATATATTATGAAACCATTCAAAGCAGATAATTTTTCAGCAAAAGTTCTAGAAACACTTATTACAGGTTTTGTAAGGATGTGAGGTAATAAATATGAAAGTTAAAATGACTACTTTTAAAGAGGTGATAAAGACAGTCTATGTTTTATTACTGCCGGCCATGATGGCCATCTATTTTTTTCAAAAAGAGCGACTGTTGCAGGGAAAAACTGGAATAGGAATTGAATTAGTGGCCCTCTTAGGTATTTTAGCAATATCATTACTTTTTTTACATATTAATTTGAAAAAAATAATTTCGCCGCTTTCTCGAAGCGTTAATGATCTATCTGCCATATTTGAAGGAACATTATTAAAATTAACTCGTGTTGATACAAATGCCGAGCTGAGTGGATTTATAGATAGTATTAATCGTTTAGTGGAAATGGCCAGCGACAATAAGGCCCAGGCAGATCATTGGTTATCCTTGTTGAATAAGATTTCTTCTCCAATTATAGAAATATCTAGCGACAAAAAGGTATTTTTTGCCAATGAAGCGGCCAGCGAATTTATGTCCCATCCCTTATCCGAAGAGGATGGTTTCTTTTCGCTTTTTGCGATGTTCATGCCCTTGCCTCTACAAGAGGAGTTATCTTTGTGGTTAGATAGTAATTCACAGGAAAAATGTCAGATTTATCTTTATAAAGACGGCCAACCACACTCTTTCACTTGTTTGGCATATCTTCTGCAACACAATGGAGAAGGCCGGCGGCTTCTTTATTTGCATGACAACAAAGAGTTTAATACGCAAAAAGAAGAGATTGTCCAAAAAAATCTCGAGTTGCAAAAGGCCCAAGAAAAAATTGCCGAGATTTCTTCTTCGCTAGAAACTCAAACTGCCTTTTTTAAAAAACAAAATTCTACCGCTGAGGCCAAAGCACAAGGAGTTCGTGCGGCCATTGATATGTTAGTCGTTAAATCAGTCAGGGCCCGAGAAGATATCGAGAAGGTTTTTCAGTCGGCCACCAAAACTTCCGCCAGTGTAACATCCACGGCCGTTGCGTTAGATGAGATGTGTGGTGCAATTAATGAGATTTCAAAAAATACTACGAAGGCCGCAGGAGTGGCCCAAGAAGCAGATAAACGTGCACAGGTTTCTTCGGAGATAATGGATCACTTAAAAGAAAATTCCAAAGAGATTGGAAAAATTGTTAATATGATTGAAACCATTGCTACGCAAACAAACTTACTGGCGCTTAATGCTACTATCGAGGCGGCCAGTGCGGGCGAGGCGGGAAGAGGATTTGCGGTAGTTGCATCCGAAGTAAAAGGCCTGGCCAATCAGACGATAAAATCTACCGAGGTAATTAGCTCGCAGATTGAGAAAATTACAGAAACCATTGCTTCGGCCCATCAGGAAATTGCGCGCATCAAGGAAATCATTACTTCCGTGGTGGAATTTACCAGCGCAGTGGCAACTAGCGTAGAAGAGCAGAGTTTTGTGGCAAAAGATATTGCAGGCCAAGTGGGAGTAGCGGCCGGTTCGGCCAGTAGCATTTTATCGACTAGCAAAAATTTAGGAGAGGTAATTAAAGCAATTGATCAGGCAAATATCATGGCGCAAGAGGCGATGGGTAAGGATAGTTCTTTAAATAAAAACTAAGAGTGAGGATAAGAACTGATGCATACAACTATTTTGCAAGTAGATTTAGCAGAGTCCATTCAATTACAAAAGCATGACTTGGTAGTTGTAAAAAAAGAGAGTGATCTGGCCAATTCCATTGGTGATTTTAGTACTTTTTTTGCCTCTTTTCATCGGGCACCTATTACTTTGAAATTAGGAGCGGCCAGCGTGCAATTGGATTCACAAATGGTGGCAGATTTGTCAGCTTCCAAATTATCGCGAATAGTTCTCTCATTTGAACTTTCTGCCTTAACCGATGAGTTCAAAGATATTTTAGGATGGTTAAATCATGTTGGGGAATTATCTAACGCAAAAATAGGAGTGATATTTTCTATAAAAAATGGTGAGCGTTTTTTATCCGAGGTAATCTTTAATACAACAAGAGTTTTTTTACTACAGCAAAATACGGGACTGGTAAAATTTAAAGAGGGTAATGAATATTTGGTTAATGATCCCAAGGCCTTTGCGCGTTTACTGATGATTATTAATAAGATTTTTCAGAGTGCTGTGTATTTGGGAGGAAAGGGTGATAAATCTTTTCGTCTCTTGGAGGGACTGCTAAATTCCACAAAGTTACTTACTTCGGCGGCCCCCAACGTTTGGAAGGCCTTATTGCTAGAGGTCTCGGCAAAACTAAAAGAGATAACTGGAAAAAATTCTCAATTAGAGTTTATCGAAGGAGAAGAAAAACCTTTTATCATTGCCGATGAAACTGGCGCAATTTCTCCTCTCTTTACCATTCATTCTCCTCAGAGCGAGTTAGCAGCTTTTTTAATTTACTATTTTTATAAAAATAAAACCGCCATTAAACCATCACTACTTTTTTTCCTAGAAGCGGAGCATTTTTTTGAAGAGAAGTTAATGGGCCACGTGATTAAAACGTTTAAAGACAAAAAATCACAAATGATCTGTTTGTCGAAGAGTTCGGCCTTCTGTCAGGCCATGTTCTCCTCAGGGGGCTTGCTCGCCAAATGAGTGGATTGATGTTTTTGAAAAAACTTTTGAACTGATTGAGAAATCTCGTTGGCCTTATTAGACATGGTTTCTGCATTTGACGATACTTTTTCTACTAGAGAGGAGTTGGCCTGGGTGGTGGAATCTAGCTGGGTAATGGCAAGGTTGATTTGTTCGATGGCCGAAGATTGTTCTCGTGTTCCCGCGGCCATCTCTTGCATTATGTCAGAGACCTTTTGCACGCTTTGAGCAATATCTAAGAGACGTTCGGCATTTTCATTTACTAACATGGAACCTTTTTGAACCTTGTCGTTACTTTTAACAATAAGGTCTTTAATCTCTTTGGCGGCATCGGCCGCACGCTGTGCTAGGTCGCGGACTTCAATGGCCACGACTGCAAAGCCCTTGCCCATTTCACCGGCCTTGGCCGCTTCAATGGCGGCATTAATGGCCAATATATTAGTTTGAAAGGCAATCTCTTCCACCATATTAACGATATTGGAAATTTGTTCGCTACTTTTTGCAATCTCTTGCATCGCAGAAGTTGCTTGTACTGAAAGTTCTGCTCCTTTGGTTGCAGAATCCAGCGCATTTTTAGAAGAGAGTTCAGCGCTTTGAGCATTATCAGCACTTTGTTTTACAGTGGCCGTGATCTCTTCAAGCGTAGAGGCGGTTTCTTCTAGTGAGGCCGCTTGCTCTTGAGTTCTCGAGGATAGTTCAACATTGCCACTGGCCACTTGGCCGGAGGCCTCCATAATTTCTTCGATGGATAAGGAGATTATCTTGCCGGCCCTATTTATATCACGAGTTACTAGATAAACTACAATGAGGGCGATGAGAAAAGAGATAAATGCCATTGAAATGGCAATTATCAAAATGCGTTGTCTGGTAGCTTGAAAAAGATTATTAGCATCATCCATTTTTTGTCTAATAGAGAGGATTATTTCTCGCAATGAACTATCTGCCACCGTTCGTTTATCTACCATGTAGCTGTTTGCTGCAGAGATATCAAACATGGAGAGTTGATCTAGTGCTTGCTCATTAACTTTGCTTTTCAAAATGGGCAAAACGTTATCTTTAAATAGATTAATAAACTCTTGGAAATTTATTTTATATGCTTCCGCTAAAGCTCGCTCTTTATCGTTGCTTACAATTTTATCTATGGCCGAAAAATCATCTCTCATCTGCTTTTCAAATTCCGACATGGCACTTTCGGTGGTGAGCAGATTGCGATTAACAATCGCGTCGGCGGTTACTGTGTAGTAAGCGTATATTGTCTCCATTGCGTTACTAACTTTTAGAACATTGGCAGAGCGTTTTGTGGATTCCTCTTGCAGGGACGATAATTGATACATCTCCGTGATCAAAAAAATGACCACTACAGCAAAAAGAAAAAAGATGATGGAAAAACCGCTAATTAGTTTTTGAGAAATATTCATTTTAGCAAGCATGGATTTATCTCCTTATTTAAATAATTCTAGCGTATTATCAGAGTTTATGAAATAGTTTGGGAGATTGTGTGTTTTTTGCCTTGTGTTCTTTTTTACTAGGTTATTTGCACCAATTTTAAAGGAGCTATTGTGCCAAGACTTGTTATTTTGGGACTAGGAAATTCTATTTTATCCGATGATATTGTGGGCCTTAAAATTTTAGACTACCTGCAAAAGGTTATTACTTCCCCCCAGATTAATTTGGAAGTTGCAGAAATTGGTGGACTGAAGCTCTTAGATAGTATTTTGGATTATGACCACGCTATTATTATTGACTCCATTAAAACTGGCCAGTTCCCAATAGGGGAGATTGTGGAGTTTTCTCCTGCTGATTTTAATTTTACCCCTCGCAGCTCGATGATTCACGATGTAGGTTTTTTTGATGCACTTTTAATGGCCAAAAAATTAGAGATGAAAATACCGGAAGTGATAAAAATAGTGGCCGTCGAAATTGGTGATAATTCCACGGTTAGTCTTAATATGTCAAAAGAGGTGGAAGCTGCTGCTTTGCAAGCAGTAGAACGGGTCTTAGATATTATTCAGAACGAATATAACTATCAAATTTGTTAATACAAAAAAGCTATTCTCAGTTGTGTAGCAACAAAAGCTAAAACTGAATAGTAGCAGTATGTACTCCACCACTTTCTACGCAGCTAACTAGTACTCTGCCAGAGTCCGCACACCATTTTGCAATATCTTTGGGGAAGCTGGGGCAATCGGCCTTAACTTCTACCACCTGTCCTGCGGGAATAGTGCCCGAGATAATAGTAACTTTAAGAGTTGGCTGGGGACATTTGAGTCCACGATAATCTAAAACTTTGTCGGCCATAATATTTCCTCATCCGTTGTGTGATTACTCTTTGTGTTCATTGCCAGAGCAGTCACGGGTTATAGTTTGTATTGGTTTATGGTTTTTATCAACCATCTCTACGATCAAAGGCATTTTTCCAGGAAGCGAGTGGGTAGCACAGGAAAGACAAGGATCATAGGCCCGGAATGCCATCTCCACCATATTAAGCAATCCATCATTAACCTGTCCCTTTTTTATTACATTTTTTGCCACTTTTTCAATAGACATGCACATTGAAGGTGAGTTGAAGACGGTTGCCACGATCAGGTTTACTCCAGTAAGGATTCCCTGATTATCACTTTTGTAGTGATGCAGGAGCGTGCCGCGTGGTGCCTCTACAATTCCGACTCCTTCGCTAGGGATTCCCATCTTCATGTTGCGCGTATTATCAGAACAGATAGCATCATTTTGCGCCAGTTCATGAACTCGCTCGGCAGCGTAAAGTAGTTCTACTAGGCGAGCGTAGTGAATTGCCAAAGTTTGATGAGCAATTTGATTTTTTGCTGCTAAAGTAGCATACATTTTTTCATATTCAGCATGCGCCGCGGGAGTGGCCATTCCCTTGGAAACATTTAGTCGGGCCAGTGGGCCCACCCGCATAACCCCACTTTGTGCGCCATCAACAAATCCCTTCCAACCAATTTTTTTAGCAAAAGGAAATTTTATATAGCTCCACTCTTCTACATGCTCGGCCACATGCTGAGTATAATCTTTCGCACTGAATTCATCAATGATCTCTCCGGTTGGCCCCACGATGCGCTGTACTCCTTGGTAAAAATTTACTTTTTGATTTTTATCCACGGTTCCAAGATAGTTGGTGTGATGAGTGTAGGCGTCAGATAAAATTAGATCAACATAGGCCTTATTTTTTAACACAATATCGGAAAATGCTTGCAGAGTAAATTTAGCAAACTCGATAGCATCTTGGGCAAAAAGTTTTAACTCTGCATGAGTTTCTTTGGATAAGGGTTTTGCCACTCCACCTGGTAGGCCCAGCACTGGATGGATTGTTTTTCCACCAATTTGACTCATTAGAGAACGGCAGCGCTTGCGGATCATAATAACTTTTTTACCAATCTCCACTCCCACTTTATCAATTACCCCCAGGATATTTCTTTGTGCTCCAGGTGCTTGTGGGCCAACAATAAAATCCGGGCCGCCTAAAAAATAGAAATGAATAGTGTGATCTTCAAACATAAAAAGATTGTAGAACAATTCGCGAATAGCATGCGCTTCAGGAGTAGGATCTACTTTAAAAAGAGCGTCCAAAGTTACCGTTCCGGCCATGTGGTGGGCCGTTGGACATACTCCACAAATGCGAGAAGTAATCTGGGGCATCTCTTCTGCCGGCCGGCCGATACAGAAGCGTTCAAAACCGCGCAACTCAGGAACTTGCATGAAGGCGCGTTCAACATCGCCGGCATCATCTAGCATGATTGAAATTTTTCCATGTCCCTCTAAGCGGGTGATTGGATCAATGGTAATTACTTTTCCCACATTCTACTCCTTTTTATTTTTACTTCCCAAAAGAGAAGCACTCATGCCGTAACGATAAAATGTTCCTGCGGGATCTGGCAGTCTGGCAAAACATTTGTTTAACTGTTCGCTGCTATCAGCATCGATAATTCCCCCTAATGCTGAGATCATCTCTGCTCCCTGATCTTTTACCGAATCGGTCGGGCCAAAGCAGCCAGTACAAGGCATATTTCCGTTAATGCAACTTACTCCACAGCCATCACGAGTGGCCGGGCCCATACAAACTACTCCCTGTGCTAAATAGCATTTGCTAGGATCAAGCTTGATATCGATTACTCGTTTAATCTCTTTGATAGCTATATCTTCTGGCTTTGAGTCATTGAGCTTGCAGCTACTACATAATGCCTTATTGGGAGAAAGGATTGTTCCCTTCGGGGGGAGCTGATTTTTTAAGATGGCCCCCACCGCCTGCGCAATAAGTTCTGGGGTGGGCGGACAACCAGGAAGATAGTAATCCACCTCGATTATATCATCGAGCTTATAAACGGTGTCGTAGAAAGAGGGAAGTGTTAGATCATATTTTCCTTCTCGCGAAAGTTCTTTGGGAACCTTTTTCTCTTTATTATCAAGACTAGGGTTATCTAGGTAAACGGTAGTGAAAATATCCTGTTTGTTGGTTAGATTGGCCAAAGCGGGAATTCCTCCGCTTCCGGCACAACTGCCAAAAGAGACCACTAGTTGAGATTTTTGGCGAAGTAGTTTGCAAATATGTTCTTGCTCAGAAGTTCGCACTGCTCCATTGATAAAAGAGACCGCAATCGATTTATCGGCCATAGCTTCTATATCTTTGTACTTGAAATCAAGTGCTACGGGCCATAAAACAATGTCTACGGCCGCGACAACATCCAAAACTCCCTCTGCTAGATCAACTACGGTTTCTTCGCAGCCGCCACAAGAGGCACACCAATAAAAAGTTACCTTTGGTTTACTCATAGATCATTACCTCGTTCTTTTACAAAACCAGTTAGTTTTAGAGGGCCTAGCTTTTTTACTTCTTCTGTAATTTCATTGGAGACTTTTTGAAATTTAGCACCTTCGCCAGCGGCCACCCAATCCAGCTTAAAGCGCCGAGGATCAACGCCAAATTGCGAGAGCATTTTTTGGAAAAGGGTAAAGCGCCGTTTGGCCTTATAATTTCCCGTGCGATAGTGACAATCTCCCGGGTGACAACCCAGTACCATCACGCCATCGGCCCCTTTTTCAAAGGCCTCCATCACAAAGGAAGGGGTGACACGCCCACTACACATAACTCGTATTAATTCCACGTTGTGAGCATAATCTAGTCTTTGGCCTCCTGCTTTATCTGCTCCAGCATAGGAGCACCAGTTGCAAACAAAGGCCACAATTTTGGGATTAAATTCTGTTGTCATTTAAACAATCCTCCAATTTCTGCGGCAATTTGTTCATTGGTAAACATGCGTGCTTTGCTCGCGCCGCTGGGGCAGGAGGCAGTACAGGTACCACATCCTCGACAAATGGCCTCGATGACTTCTGATATTTTTTTCTCGCTATTAAAAACGACGGCGCTATATGGACAGACGGAGATGCAGAGTTTACATCCAGCACATCTCTCTTTATCAATAGTAGCAGTGGCCACTTCTAATTCAATTTTTCTTCCTGGCATTAGCGAGCTTAAAATTTCGGCCGTGGCCGAGTGGGCCAGCGCAATAGAGTCTCCAACACTGGCCGGGTGTTGGGCGCTTCCGACTACATGAATTCCATCTATAGTGGAGAGGGTTTTTTCTAACAAAGAACTGGCCGATTTAAAAAAACCAAATTTATCAGTTTCAATATTCAAAAGAGAGGCAAGCTCAGGAGTGCTTTTTGCCGGGATAGCGCCAGTGGCCAAGATAACCATATCTGCATCAAAAGAAGTTATTCCCGGAGCGCTTACCTTAATGGCCTTACCATTGCTGGCCAATTTGACAGCACTTTGATCTGTTGAGCGTCGATAGTCAGTTCCGGCGGTCCGCTCTTTGGTATAAAAGCTATATTCTTCTGGCGTAGCAAAAGAGAGATCGTTGTGTACATTAATTACTTTGATCTCCTTGTCTTGCTTGCGTAGCATATGGCCAACTTTGGTAGCACTGACACAGCAAGTTCCGGAGCAGTAATTTAAAATATCTTCGCGCCTTGAGCCTACACAGTGAATAACCGCCACATTTTTTGGAGAGGTTCCGTCTTTCAGTAAGACTCTTCCTCCGCTGGGGCCATTGGAGGCGGCCAACCGTTCAAACTCATTTATGGTATATACGTTGTTTAACTCCCCATATTTTAGATGGGTGGCCGTGGAAGGATGTTTGGCGGGGTTGAAACTGTCAAAACCAGATGCCACCACAACGGCACCCACCTTAACTATCAGCTCACTATCTGTCTGTTCAAAATTAATTGATCCAAAGGGACACTCTTTCACGCAGGCATCATTGCAACTTTTATCGGAAAAGTGTTTGCAGAGAGAGTCGTCAATAATTGCCGCCGCAGGAACAGAGCCGGGAAATAATGTGTAGACGGCCTTGGTGGATCCCATTCCCAAATGGAACTCACTTTTTCTTTCTACTGGACATACGGGAAAACAGGCCTCGCAACCAATACAGGAATTTTCAATATAGCGTTTTTTTACTTTTATTTTGGCCTCAAAATTTCCTTTAAAGCCGCGCACGGCCTTTACTTCCGCGTTAGTTATTACTTGAATATTGGGATCATTTTTTATCATCGCCAGTCGAGGTGCCAACATACAAGGAGCGCATTCCATGTGTGGGGCAACTTCTTCAGTTGTGATGACGTGTCCACCTAAAGAGATATTTTTATCAACAATGTAAACCTTGCGGCCGGCGCGCGAAGCAGTGATGGCCGCTTCAATACCGGCCACGCCGCCCCCAATAATCAAAAGGTCAGTAAGACACTCTAGCGAGCGATGTTCAATATTTTCTAAGAAAGGAGCTTTGGCCAAGGCCGCACTGATTAGATGCTTGGCCTTTTTAGTCGCGTGCTCTTTATCTTTGGTAACCCAAGAGCACTGTTCCCGAATATTGGCCATCAAGACTCGTCCACTATTGACAGAAGCCTCTTCTGCTAGTTTGGAAAAGGTGGCCTCATGCATTTTAGGAGAGCAGGCGGCGATGATTACGTTTTCTGCTTTGCTAGCGTTGAGTTTCTCCTTAAAAAAGGATTTACCGTTTGGTGCACAGAGAAGATCATGGATCTCTACAGCATCAATATTACCTTGGGATTTTGCCCAGGTTTGTAATTCATCCATGTTGATAAATTCCGCAATATTTTTTCCGCAATTGCATAAATAGAGAATAGTTTTTTTCTTTTCTTCCATGAGAATTAACTCCCGTAAAAATTTAATTTATGCATCTATCGACAGATTAGTTGTTTACGTGAGTAAATTCTAAAGCAGCAATTAAAATTATCAATAGAGCAAAATGATTTATTTTTAAGATTTTAAGAAGTGGAATAGAATGATTGGTTGTTGTTGGTGTTTGGTATTTAAAACTGACTGGTTCGCAACAGAACTAAAGTACAAGCGTGGATTACCTCTATTTCATTTTGAGTGGCAATTTGTTCTAAATTAGGATTTTCAGTTCCCGGATTCATGATGATTCTCTTCGGATGCAGTTTTACAATTGCTGCAATCTGTAGCTCCGAGATTTTGGATGAAACATAAAGAGTTAGCGTATGAATAGGGGTGGTAATCTCCGCTAGTGAGGCCACAAGTTTGATTTTTGGTAAGGTAAGCGTTTTAGGAGTAATGCCCACCAAATTGTTATAACCATTTTGTAGCAACATCTCGTATGCCTTATAACTGTAGCGATCTTTATCGTCAGATATTCCTAAAATGGCAATTGGTTCAGATATCTTAGTTTCCATCTCAATTCTCCCTTTTGTTAATTATTTCGATATTAGGCAAATCTAAAAGCTCACTGATGGCCACCAACTCCGCATAAGAGAGTTCTCCACCTACTTGATAGGCCGGGTGGCGGTCAATAGAGTTAAGTTGGATTTTGTCAGGATGTAGTGTTTTTAGGATATTTCGAAATGCTAATATTTCCTGAGGATGATCATTGATTCCCTTCATAAAAAAAAGTTCAAGCCAAATTTTTCCTTTAAATTGGGCCTCTAAATTTTTTAGGCCCAGAACTATATGGGATAAATGCAATCCATTGTTCGGGCGATTAATTTTGAGAAAGACTTTTTCGCTAGCGGCATCTAATGAGGGGATGATTAAATCGCAGTCAGCAATTTTTGCCAAGAGAGCATTGTCTTGTAAGAGAGTTCCATTAGTAATGAGGGCAACTTTATATTGGGGATAGTTGGCCTTTAAAAAGTGGATGATCTTATCTATGTCTCGATAGAGTGTTGGCTCTCCAGAACCAGAAAAGGTGATATAGTCAAGAGTTGGAGCAGTAGATAGAAATTGGTCTAGTTCGGCAGTGATTTCTTGGTGGCCGACAAAAGAGGTAACGACACTAAGACGTTTATCAGTTGGCCCACATTCGCAATATAGACAGTCAAAATTACAGCTTTTGGGTGGAAGATAGTTAATTCCTAGCGACACTCCCAAACGACGGGACTGGATAGGGCCAAAGATGTATTTGAAATTAGCTGGCAAAAATAATCTCCATAAGTAATTTAAAGATAAAGTAGCAGAGCAATAGAAGAGTGACAAGGTTGTATATTGTTTTTGGTGAAGGCAAAAGCTGCCATTTTTGGTGAAGATTATTTAAAAATAATGGCCTCCAAAACTTTTCCGATAATAAAGAAGAGGGACGATTTGCTAGTTAGTCGCTGTCAAAGGAATGGAGCATTGTGCACTATTATTTAGAAATTTTAATTCGTCTGGCATCTTTATCGCTGATGATCTACTTACTTTATAAGTTGCCGGTTATAATAAGTTACTTTCGACTCAGCAATCCAAATTTCTCTTCTTCTTTTAATAATCTTTTAAATCACAAAAGATTTGAATTTGGACATCGTAGAAATAGTACGACAAAGGCGGATATGCGAGAGGATAAAAGAGCGGTGGATGGAAGGAAATTATTTATTTATCCACCATTATTGGATGAAAAACTATCCGAAAAAGAGGAAAAAGAACGCAACAAGGCGCAACGGTTCATTGAAAATATTGCTGCCGGCAAAGAATCCTACGCCAAGGAAGTTAGCGCTTCTTTGGAAAAGATTACCAAAAAAAAATTCTCTTCGGCCATTATTGTTAAAATGGCCAAGGAACTACTTGCGCATAATTTCTTTTTTGTAGACCGTGAACACAAAATTTTTTTAACAGATGTACAGATGTTATCACTAATTGTTGCCGCTTCGTTTCTACAGGCGGCCATTTTAGAATTGGAAGTTGGAGGCGGGCGACTTTTGGATTTTTTGGTACAGAGAAAAAATATCTCTTCTACTCGTCTCTTTGAGGCATTAGCGCTGCTTTTGGCCTTGAAAAATGGGGCGGTGGAGGCAGTGATAATGGAAGAATTTGTGCGCAATAAAATCTCGCCTAAAGAGGTTGCAAAAAAATTAAAAGAGACAAAACTCTTTGGGGCAATTATAAGCATCTGTACCGATGGCCATGGCCATTACGGTGATGTCGATTTCATCTGTAAACGTTTGTGTGATAGTGCCATCAAAATGGATCATTTTCGGAAAAATTATATTGCAAAGGTACAAAAGGAGCGCACCTCACAAAAGCGCAAAGAAGAAAACAGAGAGAATTGCCCTGCCCCCCCCAAGGCGTTAGAAGAGGCCCTTTCAATCATGGGCTGTGCTTGGGGAGATTCAGAAAAAACGGTCAAAAAGCGTTTTAAGAGACTGGTATTATTGAAACATCCAGATCGTGTCAGCAATAGAGCCTCCTCGGAGGAGGCCGTGCGGGCGGCACACGAAGAGTTTGTTAAGATTAAAAACGCCTACGATTTAATTAAAAAATGCCGACGGGCGGCCTAGTTAGACCTTTCATTTTTTCAAGACAGAAAAATGTGTAAGAAAATGAAAGATTCTTTTTTTTGACACTCTCTACAAAAATTATAAATATGACACCCCCTTGGCCAAAACGATTTGGACAAGAATTAATGAGCGCATTTGAAAAATGGAGTGACTATGAAAAAAGGTTTGTTGTTGGTGGCCCTACTTTCTCTTTTTGCCGGCGTTGCTTGGGCGTCGACAGTAGCAATCGTGGATTCTGGAACGGATATATTTCACCCAGCGATTACATATAAAATTTGGGAAAACAAAGGTGAGAGTCGTTTCGATAATGCCATCGACGATGACAAAAACGGTTACATTGATGACGTCTACGGCTGGAATTTTGGCGACGACAATAATCAATTGATCGATATGAATTTGGCCCAACTGCTAAACGCAGATGTAAGCAGGTTTTTTGAGATCCAAGCAAAAAGTTATGACGGAACGATGACTTCGGATGATTTGGTCTGGGTTCGAAAAATGTTAGAAGATCAACTGTTTCTAGCAAGAGTTGAGCGTTATGCTGGATTTATGCATGGAACTCATGTTGCTGGAATTGTGGGAAGTGGAAACGACAACGTTGAACTTATGATTATCAAGTTGCTTTCTACCGAGGCATCCATTTTAAAACCATCCGGCATGATCGTAAAATCGGGCAATGATGCGGATTTAAGCGTCATAAAGGCGGAGTTAAAAACATTGGCGCAAATGCAAATGCGCAGGCTTGATTTAGTTTCCTCATACGTTGGGCAAAAAGAGGCCGACGTGGCCAATGGATCGTTTGGAATTTCTTTCATCAGTATCGCAGAATCTCTGGCCCCAGCATTTGGCGAGTTTTATGGCCGTGCCCCAACTGAAGCAGAGTTATATGAGATAACCCTTTATTTCTTTCAAGAAGTGCTACTTAACGGCAAGATGGTGGTACAAAAAGCACCAAACACACTATTTGTTTTTGCCGCTGGAAATGATGGTACAGACAACGATACTATGCCAACCTCTCCGGCCAATATCAGCAATGATAACGTTATCTCTGTTGCTGCTACTTTTAACAATATTGCTTTGGCCAATTTCTCTAACTACGGGATCAAAACAGTTGATGTTGCCGCTCCTGGGGTGAACATTGTTTCTTCGGCACCAAATAATGAGTATATGAGAATTAGTGGAACTAGCCAGGCCGCTCCTTATGTTGCCAATATTGCCAGTCGAGTTAAAGATGCCAATCCAAGACTTTCGGCCGGTGAAATGAAGTTAATTCTTTGCAACACTGTTGACGCTAAATCATTTTTAGCAGCGCGCGTAAGATGTGGTGGGGTAGTGAATGGTGCGCGTGCGATTAGAGCAGCACAGTTGTCCAGGTCGCTATCATTAGTTGACGCTATTAATTCGGCAAAAACAGAAGTGGCCAACATGCCAACTATGAAAATCAACAAAGGTGGCATGGTTCGTCAAGGAGCTCCAGAGTTAATCCTTCCACTACCAAGTTATATGACCTTGAAGTAATTAGAAGTTAGAATTAGAATAATAATAAAAAGGGAGCTTGAAAAGCTCCCTTTTTTTTTACAATTTTGCGGAGGAGTTGCTTGATGAAGGCGTACGGCAAGTTGTTTGTATCGGTATTATTGCTGCTGTCTGCGATAATTTTTTTCTCAGATTTGTCGACGGACTTGTGGAAGGAAAAAACAGAGGGTGCCTCCTATACTTTGGTGGCCAAGGAGATGACGGGAGGAGATTTATTGGAGGTAGATGACGGACAGAAGAAGCAAGCATTAAAGGAAGAGTATGCAGAAAAAAATTGGTTTAAAATACCATTGAAATTTTTATTTTGGTTTGCTTTTTTGGGAACTGTTTTTTATCAGATTACTTCGGATAAGAGGCGGGCCGTTTTTTTATCATCAAGGCGTCGGTTTTATTTGATGGCCATTTTTATTTTTGGAGTAATTTTAGGATCTGACCCCAGTCCCATGGGAACAATCAAAGACGCAATTTCGGTTTTGGGTATAAAAGGAGTGGTTTTTCCTCCACGGATTGTCGCCTTTATTGTTTTTTCACTTATAGTGGTTTTTGCAAATAAATTTATCTGCGGTTGGGGATGTCAGTTTGGAGCATTGCAAGATTTTATTTTTCGCCTTGATAAAAAAACAGACCATAAAAAATCTCTGTTGCCAAAATATAAAATGTCCTTTGTGATAACAAATGCTGTTCGAATTTTATTTTTTTTTAGTTTTGTCTATTTGGCCTTTTTTGCCAAATTAGATATTGTCGAAAAAATCAATCCCTTTTTAATATACAAACCATCGGGACTCTCGCTATTGAGTGCAATTTTTATTGCAATGATTTTACTGCTTTCGCTCTTTGTTTATCGGCCATGGTGTTCTCTCTTTTGTCCTTTTGGCCTATCTGGTTGGTTGCTGGAAAAATTTAGTCGCTATAAAATTCGTGTCAATAAATTGCAATGTACCAATTGTCGCTCCTGTGTTACGGCCTGTCCTATAAACACCATGGAGGCAATTTTGGAAGGGACAAAGAGAGTTCCTGATTGCTATAGTTGTTTTGATTGTGTAGAGGCCTGTCCTAGTGGTTCTATATCATTTACTAAATCATTTACTAAAAAAGGCGCTTGAGATGCATATTTCGGAGATTTTAAAAAGTAGTGAGACTTCTTTAAGTTTTGAGTTTTTTCCTCCCAATTCGGCAAAAAGCAACAACGATCTTTTTGCAACCATTTCCAATCTAACACCCTTGATGCCTTCATTTGTCAGCGTAACCTATGGGGCCGGGGGAAGTACGAGACAATTTACACACGAACTTCTTTTGAAGTTGAAAAAAAATACAAAACTCACAATTGTTGCTCATCTAACCTGTGTCGGCCACTCGAAAACAGAAATTAAAACAATTTTGGAGCAATACCTAAATGCGGGGATAACGAATGTTATGGTGTTGCGGGGTGATCCTCCTAAAGATAAAGCGGGCGATTTTTTTTGCGTTGATGGTTTTCGTTATGCCTACCAAATGGTGGAATATATAAAAAAACAGTTTCCGCAAATAGGTATTGGGGTGGCCGGTTTCCCGGAGGGCCATCCGGAAACACCTAATCGTCTATTGGAGCTAGATTATCTCAAGCAAAAAGTTGATGCCGGCGCAGATTATATTTGTACGCAGCTTTTTTTTGATAATCGTGATTTTTATGATTTTTGTGAGCGTTGCGAAATCATTGGAATTAGAGTTCCCATTATTGCTGGTATTATGCCGATTACTTCTATAAAGGGAATGAAGCGAATGGCCGAGTTAGCACAGGGAAGTCGTTTCCCGGCCAAGCTGCTTAGACTACTCAATCGCGCTGATGGAGATGATTCGGTGGAGCGAGCAGGAATTCACTGGGCCTCTGAACAAGTTAGAGATTTGATAGATAATAAAGCAAAAGGAATTCATTTTTACACTTTGAATAAATCTAATGCCACCAAAACTATTTATGAATCGGTGGGACTAAAAAATGCGCTCTCTTTGCAAACAAAGGGTAATCTTTATTAGGGGTAAATATGGAAGAGCATCCAATTATAGATCGGCCAACCACTATTGAGGTTAATCTTGCTTCTTTGCAGCACAATGTTGGCCAGATAAAAAAACATTGCGGAAGTGATAAAAAAGTAATGGCAATTATTAAGGCCAATGCTTATGGCCATGGCCTAATACCTATTGGTGTTGCATTAGAAAAAATGGGAGGTGTAGATTATTTAGGAGTGGCGTTTTTAGAAGAGGGAATTGCATTACGTCGGGCCAATGTGCGGCTTCCTATTTTGGTATTAGGCGGAATTTATAAACCACAGATTGGAACTTTTTTGGATTTTGATTTGGAATTAACTGTTTCATCTTTGGAAAAATTACGACAGGTGGAAGAGATTGCCAGGGCCTATGGACGGCCGGCCGCTATTCATCTAAAAATTGACACGGGAATGGAGCGCGTAGGAGTGCATTCTGAGTCAGCAGGGCCTTTTATTGCAGCGGCAGTTAATTCATCTTTTTGCACAATTAAGGGCGTCTATTCTCACTTGGCCTGTGCCGATGATCCCAATTCTCCAATGACCAAACTTCAATTGGAGCGATTTAATGAGGCCCTATCACACTTTGATCGCTTGGGAGCACCCATGCCTTTGCGCCATTTGGCCAATAGCGGAGGTATTATCAATTTCCCTCAAACTCATTTTGATATGGTACGGCCAGGGATCTCCCTTTATGGTATTTATCCGGATGCCAGTAAAAAAGGGCCGTTAGATTTGCGGCCTATTTTGTCGCTTAAGTCAAATATTGTCTATTTCAAGGTAGTACAACCCAATCGCCCAATAAGCTATTCTTCTACCTGGAAGAGTGGCCATATGATTCGAGTAGTGACTATTCCGATTGGTTATGGAGATGGCTATCGGCGATCGCTCTCTAACTGTGGTGAGGTTTTAATCGGTGGCCGACGCTATCCTATAGTTGGAAGAGTTTGTATGGATCAGTTTATGGTAAATATTGAGTGGGATTCTGCTTATAATGGAGATGAAGTGGTTTTAATTGGGAAGCAGGGAAATGAAGAGATTAGTGTCGACGATCTGGCGCAGAAATCCGGTACCATTGCCTATGAAATTTTAACTGGATTAAATGAACGAATTCCCCGGAAATATATAGCTTAACTGGCCACTTTCTACTTTTATCTCGGACACAAATAGATATAAGTGGACTTGGCCGGAACAGATAAGGCCGCTGCCTTTTTATTAGATATGCCCTGTTCATTAAAAAGCAAAAGAGCATTGGAGCAATCATAGATTTCTGTGTTCAGGCGAAGAGGGCCATCTTTGGCGTTGATGACAACGAGTAATCTTTCTTCTTCTGTAGATATGGTGTAAGCGATAACTTTCGAAAGTGCCACTGGCCGTTCACCGGCCACATTATCTAAAATGGCCAAATCAACCATGATGCGTCCGTTAATCACATTTTCAGGTTTTATGGTGTTGTTTCCCATCGGCGAGTAAGCAGAGGGAAGATAATCCCAACTACCTGGAGTACTAACCAATTTAATTTGCAAATTGCGAGGATCGGACCATGCTTCGAGGTGGAATTTTGCCATATCACTAGGCGTGAAATCTATAGTTGCACTCCCATCGTCATCAAAAGTCAGAGCATAGGGATTATTGCGTGGATTTTTATTTTCAATCTCAGGGCCATGTACCTCGCCGACAAGATAGAGTGTTTTTTTTGCAGGCCCATGGATAAAATCAATAGAGAGTTTGTCTAATTGTGAAAAGCTATGATCAGTAAGTTGGGAAGGAACTTCAGTCTTATCTTCCGCTAAATTATAAAAACGCAATGCGCGCTGTATCGTTGAGGCAGTTTCCAAACGTAATGCCGGATGTTTTTTACGCAAGCGAATAAGGCCTTTTACATAATCTACCATCGAGTTGTTTTTTTTGCGCAAATTCCAGCGAATCATATTGGTGGTGTCGGGAGAGTTATAGGAATTTTCATGAAAATAACGAATACCGTCGTTAGCAATAACATTTTCCGAGGTGTGGGCGCGATCAGCGTGAGCATCATTGGCGGCAAGGGGCTTTGAGCGTAAAAACTCATCGCCACCATGTAAAATAATTCGGCCTTGAGAGGTAAAAAGCATAGCTAGAGACATTTTTAGAAGACGTGTTTTATAGGAGAGATCTCCAAAAGTAGAGAGATTAATTTTATCCCATAAAGTATGGCCATCGTGAATGGAGAGATAGTTGATGGTGTTGAGAGGCGCTTCGGCAAAGCGGTGATAGTAATCTTTAGAAATGATAACATCATCAAAACCATCATTATTGTAATCTACTGAGTAGTTGGCAAGGCCGCCGATGATACCGGTTAGGACTTTGGGGTACTCACCACTCATTCCATGAATGAATCCTGGACCGGCCATAAATCCGGCATAAGAGTCGCGAGAAATATCGTTGAAGACGGAAATAAGTTGTCCGGCCGGAAGATTCGATTTGGTAGTGGCCTCTTGTGCTGGTAAATCGGTAAACTCCCAACCTTCGCCATACAAAATAGTATTGGGACCGAGTGCCACTCGAATGGAGCGCATGGTTTCAGTGTCGATAAATCCCATTAAATCAAAGCGGAATCCATCCACTCCAAATTGTTCTTTAAAATATTTTAGAGATTCAATGATTAGTCGACGCACCATGTAGTTACGTGACTCCAGGGTAGCGCCGGCCCCACTCTTATAGGAAATTTCTCCTAAATCATTGCGTCGAAGGTAGGCCCCAGGTGCTATCGTTTCAAAAATATTTTGATCAAAAATATGATTATAAACGACATCAACAATTACACCGATGCCGCTTTGATGAAATTTATAAATCATCTCCTGTAGTTCACGCAAACGCAGGGCAGGATCAGCTGGGTTTTGCGAATACCAACCTTCGGGAGTGAAATAGTTATGAGGGTCATAGCCCCAATTGTAGTTGATCTTATTTTGAGGAACATCTTCTCCCTGAAAGGAGCGGTTCATTTCATCGACAGTATAAAACGATTGCAACGGCATGATCTGGACATGGGTAATTCCTAAATCTTTAAGATAGGGGATAGCATGCGTTAACCCCAGATAAGTTCCTTTTTGCTCTTGGGGAATAGAAAGTTGTGGATCAATAGAAAAATCTCTCACATGTAACTCAAATCCTACAAAGCTAGTATCGTTTATGGATTGATAGCTGGATCTAAAAGCGATCTTATTTTCCAGTGGGTTTATCAGATAAGCGTAGGGTGTTTTAAGCGGCCCTTTGCCGGGTGAAAAAGAGTCCATACCCTTAGCGTAAGGATCTAATGCTTCTTCTGTTTTTCCGAAGGCATCAACAAAAAGCTTATATCTTGGATGAGATTGAAAATCCCAATCGAGGCGAAGCTCCCAAATTCCTTCAGAGGTATAGGCCATTTTTTTATGAAAGCTATGAGTATGGGACTTATTACTAAATTCAACCGCAATGGCAGTTGCAGTGGGAGACCACAGTCGCAAAATGGGAATTGGCCCGCTCCAATCAATCCCCAACTCTTTATCACTAAAAAAAGCTTTATTCATAAAAACAAGAGATGGATAGCAAAATTTATTTTCCCCTAGTAGGGTAATTTGGTAATTTGCCGGAAAGGTTAAATCCAGGGCCAGCTCTAGCCTAATTTTGTTATTTTCTGTAGTGCGAGAACTGATAGGAATAATTGTTCCCTGCTGAGAGCGCAGCTGTAGTTGGTCTAGTGCGCTACTGTCTAGGTGCAGATTATTATAGTTGATGGTGATTTCATTGTGTTTAGTGATCCAAGCAAACCAATTTGCCGCCGAGATTTTATCCATCCAGATAAGAGAAAAAAATAAAGTTAGAAATAAAGGTTTTAAGCGCATATTGAAGTGTAAACGTTATCATATTTAAAAACGAATGCCAAAAGATAGCTTGCTATTTATGATGTTAGTGTCCTGCGTGCTATTATCTTCAAAATATTCTTTCATGGAGATGGCCTCTGCCGCCAATTCTGCTACGAAGGCCACCTCTTTATTCATGGGCATCAGTAGCCCAATGCGAGCATAGGGGAGAAGAGTTACCACTCCCTGGGTGGTGGTAGAAGCGATGGTGGTATTAGAGCGGCCTACACCACCACCAATTGTCCCGTAAAAACTCTTTTGCGACTTAGTAAAGGGAGAAAAATGATAGGTAAATTCCAGTAATGCCAGTGTTCGCGTAGTAGGAATAATAAGTGCTGGATCGCGAATTTTGGCATTTTCTTCATCGTAGCGAAGGCCGATACCAACTTCGATGAGGCGAAAAAAATTATTTTCATAAAAGGCCTCTAGTTGCATTCCGGTACGTAACTCGGTTTTATTTGCTCCGGTACTGCTAGTGGATTCATCCACGGCCCTTGAGATGGTGGCGCGAATGATAAAGGCATCGCGGGCCACTTGAAACTTATCTTGTGCCACTTTCTTATCGATTATGCGGTCTATTTGATTGCTTAGAGTGTTGACGGATTGCCAAATGGCATCTTTATTGTTGGACATGGTGACATATTGGTGTTTATGAAAGGGGACGGTGGAATATTCATTGGGCATTTGCCAAACGGAGTAATAGCGACTTACTTCTTTTGCCTGGGCAATAAAGCTAAATTTAGGGGAGGTGAACATGGCCTCCTGTCCTGGTAAAATACCATCAATTTTTCCTTTGTGCAGTACGAAGGATCGGCCAGATTGTGAGACATTTTGGATGATAACAAGCTCGTAGGCGGCGGCCTTAAAAAAAGGGAGCGTAAAGAGGAAGAAAAATAAGAGCAAACAGCTCATCCAATTTGCTGGCATATATAAGAAATTTTATCGCAGAATTAGATAAAAAAAAAGCGGGTAAAATTACTCTTAATCATCTTCTATTTTAAAGCCAGGGTATTTTTCACATTGATCAATGATCTTGTTAGGATCTTCAGAGTTATACATAACTAGATTTTTGATATGGCGAAAGGTTTCGACATCCATAACTTCAAAGGAGAGTCCCATTCCTTTGGGGGTAACTCGTGCCACCTTAGCATCCATTTTGAGTTTAATTCCGTCGGTAGAAGCACTGAGGGTTATTTCCAATTTGCACTTAGTATTTACGGGGAGAATGTCTTTACTTTCTACAAAAATTCCGTTTAAGCTGATATTGTCGGAAGTAGAAGATTCAATGATCTTCTCAGATGTCTTAATGACAACTTTGGTGCAATAGTGTGCACGCTCTCGTCGCGTCTTCTTGTTCATGCAACAACCCTAGGTGAATATTTATCTTAATATTAAAAGCAGCACATATTAAAAGCAAACAAAATAATTGGATGGAAAAAGCTTACCATCTTTCTTTAAAGCCGGAGCTTAGTAGTCTGACATTTTTTTGCGTTGTTGTCATATTGGTAAATTTTCGATAAAAGTTTAGCTCTATTCTTTAAAATAGCAGGAAATGAATGATCCAAAAAATGGAAGATTTGAAGCTAGAATCTTACGGCTATTCTCTGCCCGCAGAGTTTATTGCCCAAAAACCTGCTGAGGCACGACATGATTCAAAGCTATTAGTCTATAACGCAACTACTGGCGAAATTGCGCATGCGAAATTTTGGGATTTGGGTAATTATCTTCCACCGCAAGCTACACTGGTTTTAAATCGAAGCAAGGTTTTTCCCTGTCGTCTAATGGCGCAAAAGCGTTCTGGAGGAAAGGCGGAAATTTTTTTGTTGGATGTGCACACTACCGACAAGCGATACCCTAATTGCTATCCGGCACTCATTCGTGCTACTCACAAAAAACGTGAAGGAGATGTTTTTGTTTTTGCCGGGGGAGTTCCTGGGGAAATTGTCGAAGCAACGGTGGAAGTAATTAACAAAGATGGTACTTTTTTAGTCTCTTTTAATCGTGAATTGAGCTTTGTTTTAGAAAAATTTGGGAAAGTTCCCATCCCCCCATATATTCGGGAAGGTATTGCCGATAGTGATGACTTGGACAGTTATCAAACAATTTTCGCACAAGAAGTTGGTTCTGTGGCCGCACCTACCGCAGGACTGCATTTTTCTGAAGAATTATTTGCTAGATTGGAAAAACAAAATATAACCCGCGCTTTTCTTACTCTGCATGTTGGGGTTGGAACTTTTGCACCAGTTAAAAGCGAAGAGATTAGAAATCATCAGATGCACAAGGAGCGCTATTTCGTGGAGGCCTTGGAACTATCGAAGATAGAAAGTTGTTTTAAAGAAAAACGGCCGCTCATCGCAGTGGGTACGACTTCTTTGCGCAGTCTAGAGTCTGCTTATAATAAGACATCCGGACAATTGGCAATCAAGGCCGGGCAGTTATATGAGACAGATATTTTTATCTATCCAGGCCATGAATTTAGAACAATTAATGGCCTTATAACAAATTTTCATCTACCTAAATCCTCTTTATTAATGTTAGTAAGCGCACTCATTGGCAGAGAAAAAACGTTAGAGCTTTATGAAATTGCTAAAGAGCATAATTACCGCTTTTTTTCTTATGGTGATGCTATGTTGATTTTGCGCTAAGGAATATATGCCGTCTTCATTTTTTACTCTAGTTCACTCCAATAATCAGGCCAGGGCCGGTTTGATAAAAACCGTTCATGGAGAGATTGAAACTCCTATCTTTATGCCGGTGGGTACTCGTGGATCAGTTAAAACCATGACGCAGACAGATTTAGAAAACATTGGAGCGCAAATCATTTTGGGAAATACCTATCACCTCTATTTGCGGCCAGGGCATGAGCTGGTGGCAAAGATGGGAGGATTGCATAAGTTTATGGCCTGGGATCGTCCAATCTTGACTGATTCTGGCGGGTATCAGGTATTCTCTTTATCAGAAATAAATAAGGTCAGTGAGGAAGGGGTACGCTTTCAATCACATATTGATGGTTCCTATCATCTAATTGGGCCAGAGAAATCAATGGAGATTCAAAAGGCCTTAGGTAGCGATATTGTTATGGCGTTTGATGAATGTCCGGCCTTGCCGGCCAGCGTGGAGCGTTTGCGCAGTAGTATGGAGCTAACTTTGCGCTGGGCCCAGCGTTGTCGTCTTTCTTCTTTGCATCCACATCAACATCTTTTTGGCATTGTGCAGGGAGGCCTTCACCATGATCTACGCAAAGAGTGTCTTGAGCGCTTGCAGGAGATGGGATTTGCTGGATATGCGTTAGGTGGCCTTTCGGTAGGAGAAAAAAATGAGGAGATGGTAGAGTTTTGCGCCAATTTTGTTCCTACCATGCCGGCATCAGTGCCGCGCTATTTAATGGGGGTGGGAACGCCTTTGGATATTTTGCAGGGAGTAAAAAATGGTATTGATATGTTTGATTGCGTCTTACCTACCCGTAATGCACGCAATGGCCAGTTTCTGACTCGCCATGGGCCGCTTAATATAAAAAATGCTAAATTTTTAGAAGATAAACTTCCCCCAGATCCCACTTGTGACTGTATGGTTTGTCAGCGCTATAGTCGGGCCTATATTCGTCATCTCTATAATGTTGGTGAATATTTGGCCGGACAGTTAATTACCTACCACAATCTTTATTTTTATCTTTCACTCATGCGCCAGATAAGATTGGCGATTTTAAATAATACATTTGACGATTTTTTTGTAAACTTCTATAACGATTACTCTTCAAATAGTTGGATGGATAAATAAGACTCACAACATACCTAGGAGATGAAATATGTTTAATCTATTTTTTTCTGATGCCTTTGCTCAAACCACTGCTGCGGCCCCCCAATCGAATCCACTAATGTCGATGGCCCCGCTTTTGATTATCTTTGTGATTTTCTATTTTCTAATGATTCGTCCACAAAAAAAGAAGATGCAGCAAGAACAGGCCATGTTGGCCGCCTTAAATAAGGGAGACGAGGTTTATACCCGTTCAGGAATTTTAGGAACAATAACTGGCCTTACCGATAAACTTGTCACTCTGGAAGTGGCCGAGGGCATTCGTTTTAAAATCATTCGTTCCGAAGTCGCTGGCCTTTCTCAAAAACTTTTTGAGAAAAAAGAGGAAGCAGCGGCCAAAAAATAGGCCACAAACTAATTCTTGCGTAATTGAAATCAACTAATTATAGTTTTAGGTAACTATTTTTTGATCATTTTCTAATTCAATCTCAAATACAAAAGGGGACATAGATGAAAAGGGACTGGTGGTATCGTTTTTTGTTTCTAATTTTTCTCACGGCCATATCAATAATGGCCATTATTCCAACGCTTTTTAAATTTGACGAGGACTCAAAATTTCCTATTACCTCCAAAATCAATATGGGCCTAGATTTACAGGGTGGCCTTTATATGATCTTAGGGATTGATTTCAATAATGTCTACAAAGATGAAATCAAAGGGTACTTGCGTAAGGCCGAGTACGAATTGAGTGAGCAAAAAATCGAATCCAAATTGGGAGAGTTAGATGTGCGAATACCCACCGATCCGCAATATACTCTGATAATAAGTGATCCCAAGAAAGTGGAAGAGGCCAAGGCAAAAATCCGTGAATATTTTGCTAACGTAATTAGAATGACTGATGAGTCTGGTGCAACTTTAAAATTTGGACTGCAAGACTCTTGGAAGGATTATATTGAGTCGCAGTCAGTTTCCAAATCTATCGAAGTTGTGCGCAATCGTATTGATGAGTTTGGAGTTACCGAGCCAGAGATTATTTCCCAAGGCAAAGATCGTATTATTGTACAGTTGCCGGGAGTAAAAGATATTGAACGAGCTAAAGAGTTAATTGGAAAGACTGCCAAACTAGAGTTTAAGATTGTTAATGACGAAATTTCTGCGGAGACACTGGCCGGTTGGATAAAAAGGACGGAAGAGGCCGGAATAGTGTATAAAAAAGGTGAGCGTTTTTCTGACTACATGTCAAAGGTAAATGAGTTTTTAAAAGCGGATTTGCCCAAAGATTATGAGATTGCTTTCCAGAAGACAGTTAGCAAAATCACTAACGAAATAGAGGCCAAAGTCCCCTTTTTGGTAGATGTCGCTCCTCGTATAACTGGAGATGATTTAGCAGATGCTTCAGTACAAATTGATCAGCAAAAAAATGAGCCCTATGTTTCCATGAATTTTAAATCTTCCGGGGCAAAGCTGTTTGAAAAAGTTACTGGCGAAAACGTGGGTAAACGCATGGCGGTTATTTTAGATGGTAACGTTTATACGGCACCTAATATTATTGCCAAAATTGGTGGAGGCCGTGCGCAAATTACGTTGGGTACCGGAAACTATAATGCGCTATTACAACAGGCCAAAGATATTGCTCTGGTGCTGCGGGCAGGTGCTTTGCCAGTGCAGTTGGATTTCTTAGAACAGCGAATTGTTGGCCCCAGCTTGGGCCAGGACTCTATCTCTCGGGCCAGTTGGGCATCCATCATTAGCTGTGTTTTAGTCTTTATTTTTGCGATAATATACTATCGTCTCTCGGGGGCCATCGCCGTAATTACCCTAGTGCTAAACGTTCTTTTTGTTTTGGCCTGTTTAGTAGGCATGGGCGCCACGCTAACACTTCCAGGAATTGCCGGAATTGCACTTACGGTCGGTATGGCCGTGGATGGAAATATTATTATCTACGAGAGGATTCGCGAAGAGGTGCGCAAAAAAGTTAGTTTTTACAAGTCGGTAGAGGCCGGCTTTGATAACGCTTTCTGGACTATTTTAGATGCCAACATAACCACAGCACTGGCCGGATTATGTCTGCTAAATTTTGGAACAGGCCCGGTGCGTGGATTTGCTGTAACTTTGTTGATCGGTTTGGCGGCCACAGTTTATACCTCTTACTTTGTTAGTAAAATTTTCTTTGAATTTTATATGACCAAGGTGGAAGGGCAAGATTTGAGTATTTAATTACCTCATATAATGGAATGGAGAAAATAAGATGGAAAAGAAAATGTTTGAAATATTAAAACCAGGGATGAAGATAGATTTTACTAGCAAGATGATCTACACCTCTTCAATTTCGGCAATATTGGTTATCCTCTCACTTATTGGCATTTTTACCAGCATGAATTATGGCGTAGATTTTAGAGGTGGTGCTGAGATTCAGACCAAATTTAAAACTAAAGTTAGTATCGATGGATTACGTAAAACGATGGATGTGGCCCAATTTAAAGGGGTGAGCGTGCAGACTATTGGAGAGGCGAAAGATAACGAATTTTTAGTTAAAGTGCAGGCGGATAATAGTAACCTAAACGAGATTTCTCAAAAAATTAGTGAGGCGCTAATTTCTGCTTATGCTGCTCAAGGCGTGGAGATTCGCAAGGTGGATATCGTAGGCCCTAAGGCCGGTGCAGAGTTAAGAAATTCTGGCTTTTTGGCCATTTTTTGGGCGCTTATGGCAATCTTGATTTATGTGGGAATTCGGTTTGATTTTAAATATGCTCCCGGTGCGGTTATTGCTCTTTTTCATGACGTGGTAATTGTCCTGGGAATTTTTTCACTAACAGGAACAGAATTTACTTTGCAAATCGTTGCCGCCGTTTTGGCCATTGTCGGTTATTCAGTTAACGATACGGTTATTATCTACGATCGTATTAGAGAGCATGAAGCGCAATATCCTGGCCTAGATATTAAAACTCACATTAATAATGCCGCCAGTGAAACCTTATCGCGAACTATTATAACTTCAGGTGCTACTTTGCTTTCCTGTTTGGGGATGTATTTTTTAGGTGGAATTGCTATTCGCGATTTTTTCTTTGCTATGTCGCTGGGTATTATCGTGGGAACTTATTCTTCTATCTATGTTGCGGCCGCAGTAACCATTGCGTTTGAGAAATTTTTTCTGGGCAAGAAGAAGGCCGCGTAATCCATAGCAGATTATTGAGAGAGATTCATTTTCGGTACACAGCCAAAGCGTTTATCGGGAGGGGCCGGAAAGATCCTGGTTTGGGATTCATCCATATTTAATGTTTCTGGTGATTTGATAGTGTAGACGTATTGATAGGATTTTTTTACGTAGGGATATTCAACATCAGGCGGCCAATAGAATTTGATAGTGTTGCTTGCGGCCGTAATATCAGTAGGTGTGTAATATTTCCCACTGATGGTATAAAACCAGATTTTTTTTAACATACTCTCTCTTATTAGCAAATAATCGGCCGGTGCAGTTTGTGCCACGCCATCTTCATACACAATGGCACCAGTAGAATCATATTCTGGAAGTGCCTCACGTTGTCCAATATAAATTCCTTCAGTATCCACGCCAACTAGCTCCTTTAAAACTTTAAAGTAAGGGTCACTGCCGTTGTAATGGGTTTGCGTAGGACAAAATCCGCGGCCATAGTTGGACTGATCAATCCAGGCCTTCATAAAAAATCCCAAAAGTGGAGTAGAAGAAGAGCTAGAACCACTATTGGGTGAGGTCTGGGTTACTACTTCAGGAGGCGTATTCCACCAGCGAAATTCTCCAAAAATAGAGACTGCTCCGGCACTACTGAAAGATACGTCATAATCACTTTCTAATTTTTTCTGGATAATTAAATTAATATCCAGATGCTGTTGATCAATGCTTTTATAAAAGCGCAGATCGCTTTTGTCCCATAGACTAAAGGCCTGAGGGATCAACTCTAAGCGAGGTAGATCTGGAGAGTCATTGGGTGATAGAGTTATGTCATGACAGTAAACATAGGTTGATCCTGGCGGCAGAGAGTCGGGTGTTTCATTGTATGGGAAGTAGTAGTGATAGGCATAGGCGGTGTTGTAGTAGTGCTCTGTTCCATCGGCAGAGTCTGATCCGGAGCGTCGCATGCAACTGTATTGAGAGGTCGGCATGATTTTTATGGTACCGTAGTCATCGAAGGCGGTGTAGCTGCTATCTTGCTTAACTCTGCGCACATGGACAAAATCAGAGGAGGCCATGGAGGTAGATTCTCGAAGGAATGCCAGATAGGTTTTATCATAAGCTATTTGATCATCGAACAAATTGACTGTTATCGAGTTGGCCCCCGTCCAGGTGGGGGTTAATTCAATCTCATTAATTCCATCAGAAAATACTAATTTGCATGATGGGGCCTTATTTCCATCATTGATTTTTACTTCGCACCAATTTTTTGTAGAGCCTAAAAGTTCATTTAGTTCTATTTCTGCCCCGAGCGAAAAGGTCATATATAAAGTGGCAATTGCCGTATTGGCCTTTTCAGAAGCGCAAGTATAGGTACAGCTGTTTTGAATATCGGGTTTGCCGCTTTTGCATGAACAGTAGTTGCGATCAATGAAAAGAGCATCAGTGGGACGAGTAACTTTTTTGATTACACACTTGACGTTATCTTGTTCCTCATTTCCTGTGCACCAGTTTTCTACACAGGAGGCGTTATCTTGTGCCGTTATTCCGGTGCAAAAATTATTAATACAATCGGTGGGATCATCGGCCGCTCCGGTGCAATAGTTTTCTACGCAATCTATTGCATCGTCACTTTTGCCGGTGCAGTAGATTGTTGGCGGAATTTTAGAGAGATCTTCAATGAGTGGCCGGCCGGCACGACCACTAAAGCCCTCTATACAGCTGGCAAGCACAAAGATAAACGCCAGCATCACAATTTGGGAAATAATTTTAATAATGCTCATATAGATACCCTCGCCTTATCTTGTCGGACAATTTGCTCGATATGTTTAATTATAGCTAGATGTCGGATGATTGCTTTGTGGTTTTTAAATAGCTTCTAGCGTTGCTCCTGATTTTGAGGGGTTAAATAACAGAGGAGATGGTGTCGTTATAGTGGATAATACTCAGAATATGGGCATTTTTTAATTACAAGGGGTGGCCGTGCTAGTGCTATTAGGGGAGACAACCACTGATTTAGAATCATAGTGGTTAAGATCAATGGATTTTGCCCACCGATGATATTGTCCTGGGCAGGAAAAAGTGTTGTTGATAATTTTACTATCGGTGGAGATTTCAGCGCCTAGTCCTTCTTTTTCTCGCTGATCTCCTAAATTAATGCCCGAATTATCAGCGTTAGAGATTTGGTTGTAACGAATAAATATAGCATGTCCACTGACGTGAATACCTGCATTACCGGAGTTAGAAATTATGTTTTTATCAATGTACCAGTTTTGCTTTGGACAACTGGCCTTATCATGTTGGCGATAGCACCGTTCTAATTTCTCTTTGCTGTAGTATTTTGAAAGCTCTGGAATTAGAGCAAGTGCATCATTGTGGTAACCAGTGATACCATCGGCAGTAGGGGCCAGATTTAGTCGTCCAGGCCCATTTAGCCCAACACATTGGATATTATTTTCTATCACCCAACTATTTAAGGTGTCTGTAATATTGATTCCGGCGGTTCGAGTGTTTTTTATATAATTTTTGAAAATAGTAACACCTGCGGACCCTACAACATGAATGGCAGCACCTTGAGTGTACGAAGGATCATTAGAGCGTATTTCCCCTTGGCATTCCCGACACTGTATTGTTTTATTTGCCACGGAGCAGGAGGTTCCTGCGATACCAGCATTTCCCAAAATAGAGTTACTGACAACAATGTTACGATTTTGTGTCATAACAAGAATGTGGTTGCCTGCATTTATCAAAGTTGAGTTATCAATTTTTATATATTTTCCGTACAGTTTGTAGCATGGGTGCAGTGGATTATTATTGGGTGCGCAGGATTTTATAATTGAGTTGGCCTGAAAATTTCCGTCGATCACTACGTTAGAAATAATTAGCTGGTTAAGATTCGTGCTGCCACCTTTTTTTATAAAAATAACGGTGTCGCGTATTATTGAGCTATTTAGTACTATTTTTTGCAAGGGATGGGTGGTGGCATTGCCGCGGAAATTGATGCCCAATTTATCTATAACTATTTTATTAGAAAGATAGTAGGGGGAATTGGCGGTAAGCGTAATTGTGTCTCCATCGGAGGACTTTAATAGAGCGTTGGCAATTGTTCCTGGGATGTCGGCCCGAGCATGATCTACTGGGCCATTATCGTATTGGAAATTATCCACTTCTAGTTCAGTGGCATATACCGTGCACAAATAAAAAATAACAAATATCGGCGCAACTACTTTCAGACTATGCCTCTTTAATCGTGAACTTACTTTTTCCTTCGTCCACTGTCTCTTTTAGCTCTTTTCCTACTTTAAAGAAAGGAACTTTTTTGGGAGGTACTTTTACTATTTTGCCGGTTTTGGGATTTCTTCCTTCATAGGCCTTATAGTTCCGATTGGCAAAGGAGCCAAAGCCTCTTATTTCAATGCGCTCATCTTCATAGAGAGAGCTGATCATGCTACCAAAGCAGATATTAATAATCTGCTCGGCCTGTTTGTGAGTGACATTTCCTTGTTTTTCAATAGCAATTATTAGGTCTGCTTTAGTCATATCTATTACTCCTTAATTATATTTCTACGCTTTTTATGCGCAGAAAAAATCAATTACTCTTACTGATACCGCTCTATCGTCCTAAATGATGATTTTCATAAGTTTTTTTTTAAATATTTATTTTTTTTTTGAGCTTATGACTTTTTAATGAAGCGGCCAATCTCTTTTTCAACTAATGCCCATTGGCCGGCAGAGAGAGCTTGAGGGCTTTGGTCTATAATTAGATGATGAAAAAGGCGCCTTTTTTTAATTTTCACAATACGGTGAGAAGAGAAAAAAGTATTGGCCAGTTTGGCCAATTTGGCGGAGGAAACTAATTCATCATGAGGGTCAATAAAGATTAAGCAATCAGTGGTTAAATGAGAGATGTTTTGCAATTGTTTCATTAGTTGTGACTGAGTACGAAAAAGTCCCTTGTACATTATAATCGGGGTATAACAATGAACTCTATATTGGGGATGATTGAAAGTTTTTATCGGTATTTTTTCGCTATATGGAAGCTTTGCTATAATTTTTAAAAGATTAGTGTACCAGCGAAATTCTATGGCCGGCGCAAAAAAAATCATCTTGTTTACTAATTTACAAAAGCGAGGCCATTTTCTTAAATAGGCATTAAGAAAAACCAGACAACCTAGGGAGTGTCCTACAAAATAGCAATTGCCCACTGATTTTTCGGAAATATTGGCCAGTAAATTTAGGCACTCTTTTTCCCAAATAGCAGCATAGTCAGCGCCTGCTTGGTAGCAATCCTGTTGGCCGTGATGCCAGGAGAGAGTTAATGGATAAACAGTGCAATTAAAGCGTTTCTCCATTAACCAAGATAGTGTTTGCATGGAGGAAGGGGAAGCATTTAATCCATGGATGACAATGGCAATATTACTCATCGCAGGTGGCAATAACTTCAATTTCCACTAGGCCATTTTTTGGGAGTTTAGAAACTTCAACGGTTGTGCGAGCAGGGTATGGTGCCTTAAAAAAAGTCTCATAGGCCTGATTTACTTGAGCAAAATTGGCCAAGTCGGTTAAAAAAATAGTAGTTTTTACAATATCGTTGCGCTTTAGATTTTCCGATGTCAGAAGGCCATCAATATTTTGCATAACCTGTTTTAACTGGCCTGCAAAATCTAAAACTAATTCTCCTGATTGTGGGTTGATTCCTAGTTGGCCAGAGAAAAAGTAGAGATTTCCAACTTTTATTCCTTGCGAGTAAGGCCCAATGGCCGCAGGGGCATTGGTTGTGTTTACAATCTTTTTTTTATTTTTATTTTCCATATTGTTCTCCTTTTAAGTTATGGAGTGGGACCTAAAGCTTTGAGCAAAATATTAATAAATTTTTCTGGCATCTCCAAGTGGCAATTGTGGCCACAGTCATTAAAAATTATATTTTCAATGTGCAAAAAGTTGGTGGCCAGTCGTTTCCCGATTGCACTATATTTTTCATCCATGCTTCCAGAGATGTAAACGGTGGAAGGGAGTTGATTTAGTTTTGTCCAAAGCGAAGGCATTACGCCCAGAGAAAGTATCGCCAGAGATTTTTGCCAACGCTCAACTTGTGCAATAGAAAAGTTACGCTGGGGAATTAGTCCTTTTGAAGATAAGGCCCCAAAAATAGGATTAGCATACCAGGCGGATAAAAAAGAGTTAAAAGAGGAAGGGGAGTTTACGTGAGCAAACAGATGCAAATCAGATTCTTCTCTTTTTTCTTGTTCGGCCCTATCTTCAATTCCTGGATTGCTGGATTCAATTATTAACCGATTGATAAGGTTTGGTTGCGCCAGCGCTAGTTGCATGGCCAGTCGGCCTCCTAGTGAGTAGCCTACGATACTCGTGGAGTTGGTAATCGACAAAATGATATCTGCTATGGCGGACAATAGATCATTAAAGTTTGTCATATTAGATGATTTTCCATGGCCAGGAAGATCGATTAAAAGAGCGCAAAAATCAGCCGCTAGTGGCCGTACTACCGGTAACCAATCCTCGCCACTTCCCATAAAACCGTGGAGAAAAGTTACAAGCGGTTTTTTGGGAGATCCTACTATTTGAAAATTTAAAGATTTATTTTTTTCTAGCATAGATTATTTTTTACAAGTTGCTGTGCCAGTATTTTAAGTTTTTGGCGTGAAATTTTTAACTCACCGCTGTTATCGCTGTTGGCCAAAAGCTTGTGTATAAAAAAATACTTGGGAATTTTGTAGTTAGGAAGCAGAGTGGCCAACTCCTCTTTTATATTTTTTGGATCAACGAAGTCGCAGGCCTCAATGAGACATACTCCTACCTGGCCAAAAAGTTCATCATCAATAGGAACGACTACCGCCTTACTTATTTGATTAGTTATTTGCAAAATGGTATCTTCGATTTCTTGCGGATAGATATTTTCTCCTCCTGAAATAAACATATCGTCTTCTCTGCCAAAGACAAAAAGTTCACCGTCTGCATTTATCATCCCCAGATCGCCACTATAAAAATATCCCTCCTGACTGCGTTTGCTATTACGGGCCAGTGTCTCTCCATGTATATAGATTCGATTGTTGCTATCAACTTCTAGTTTGCGAAAGGGGAGTACTTTTCCGCAGGAAACAACTCCTTGTTCGATATTGGCGCGGCCAGGCAAGGTGGCCGTGACTTGGGCAGAGGTTTCACTCATTCCATAGGAGAGAGAGATGGGGAGATTTAATTGCAATGCTTTTTGGACTAGCGGTATGGGGGTAGCGTCGCCGCCAATAAGTATGGCCTTACAGGAAAAAAGCGCATCAATTATTGCTGTTTCTGTAGTACTGCGGTTGGGGTGGTTTATTAGTTGTTGCAGCTGAGTGGGAACCATAGATATGAAACTTGGGCGGTGAAGGCAAATAGAATCCACAAGAGCGTTATTTTGTGGGATGATTAATAGCGAAGCACCGGCCAAAAAAGTTCGCAGGGGAGTTAGAATCCCGCCTACATGGTTAAAAGGTAGAGGTGTGGCCCAGCAATCGGCAGGATGTAGATTGTAGAAAATGGCGCTTCCCAGAGCACTATAGCAAAGGTTGCCAAAAGTTAATTCAATTTTTTTCGGGGTGGCAGTGGTTCCGGAGGAGAGTACAATGAGTGCTAAGTCGGAAAAATTCAAGGCCCTACTTTGTTTATCATAGGGTAGAAGTTCATCCCAACAAGAGGTTATCTCTTCAATCGTTTTTTCATCGATGATGGTGGTAATGGCCAGGCCCTTTTTAAGAGCTTCTATTTGAGAAGGGCCTTGTTTTTTTGGTAATAATACGGCCGTGATTCCTAATTCCCAAAGTGCCACGAGGGAGTACAGATAGGCCGGAGAGTTGGAAAGATAAATGCCAACTTCTGCTTTGGAGGTAATAACTTTTTGAGAAAAAAAAGTGATATATTTTGCAACGGCCTTTTGCCAATCTGCATAGGTGATTTTTTCTTGTCGGTAAATAATGGCCAATTGTTGCGGCCCATGCTGGCCACAATGCTTCAGAAGATTAAAACGTCGTTTATTAAAAAGGTTTTCTAGTTCTACAAAATTCACTGCGCAATTTTCCTTCTAAAAAAGAAATTTCTTCTGTGGCATTACTCAATTTGAGATAGCGTAGAGTATCTAATCCGTGTACCTGCTTGGCCAATTTATTTTGGAGATAGGCCAAAAATAGATGCCAACGCATGGCATGCGGAGATACAAATGCCGAGCTAATGATTATTTTTTTTGAGGGGTGGAGATTGATAAGCTTTGCGGCTTCGCATATTCCCATGGCGGTTGGTTTTACAATTAAAAAATTAAACCCAGAAAATAGTGATATCTCTCTTTGAAGTGATGCCTCACAGGCCAGTGGAACTTGATAGCGAGCATAAATTTTCTCCCAATCTCTTTCCATATTGGCCAGAGGTTCTTCTAAAAACTCAATCCGTGTTGACTCAATAGAAGAGAGCAGAACAACAAGGTCGTTTGCTGAGAGCAGGTTATTTCCATCTAGACGTAGTTTAATATGCGGAGGCAGTGAATTTATGTAACTAATTTCTTGTGCCAATGGAAGGCGGCCAATTTTTATTTTGGCCGTGGTTGTTTGGCCATATAGATCTTCACGGTTTTTTTGATCCTTTGCCAGGGTAAGTAGTCTAGCACTTTCGATAACAATCGCTTCTTGGCCATTTATAAGTGGAAAAAAGGTTTGAGGGGCATTTTTATATAGGTAATCCAGAAAAATAGATTCCAAAGCAAAATAGGCCGAAGGTGAAAGAGTGGAAAAAGAAGAAGAAGTTGCAAAAAAATTGCAAAGCTTTGTAGTGAGTGAAAATTGTTCAAGAGGGATTGGCCGATTTTTGATTCGGGCAGAAAAAAATTCGCCAATTTCAGCGGCCGCTTCTTCTTTCGATTCGTGATTAAATCCCGGTAGTGGTGCCACTTCTCCGAGGTAGCGATTTCCTTTTTGATCAATTAATGTGATGTAGGTTATGGCCCGAGTGTTATAGATTTTATGGCCCAATTGCATAGGGGCCAAAAAAGGGATATCGACAGACTGGTATTCAATTTTTGAAAACATTTTGTGGCAAAATACCCTGGCCAGCAAAATTCGTCATCTATTTATGCGTAGAAGAGATGAAAAGAGGGGGTGTTTATTTTTTTTGCCGCCTTCATATCAATGTTAAAAATGGCAATAACTTCAGTTTTCTGATGGGGAATAACGTTGAAAATGACGACGTCAGCAACTTCGATAATCTGGTATAGCCCTTTGCCAGCACCTCCCTTATTGGTGGCCAAAGAGTTAGTAATGCCATGATAGCATGAATCTAGATAGTTTAGAATTATCTCTTTTGAGAGGGCCCCAAAGGGATCTTGAGTAGAAACGGCAACGAGCACTCCATCAGTAGCATAGCGAAAGATTCCCGCCTCATTGGGAGGAAGTTGCACAGGTACGGTGCGTGGTAGATGATTGTAGAGTGCTTTGCCGCTGGCATCTACTGGTGCATCGTAGACAATATTCATTAGCAATTCTTCAGCAACAAACTGGCAACGCTCTACTATGGTGGTGCGAACTCCGAGTTCCGAAAAATGTTGTTGCATTTCAGCAATTAGTGTTTTTCGCATTTTACTATGATTTACTGTTTTGGATTTTACCTCTACCCCCCAGGATAAGTAGTGCTCGAGTCCAAAAATATCACGGCCAGAAATTTTACTTAAAGAGATGGCCGTACTTTTAATAGAAAAATTGTGGTCATCATTTTTAGAAACAACATTGTTGATAAAGCGAAACTTTTTTAATCTCTCCAGATAGGTAGGAATGGGATCAGCGGTCATGAGTAGTTGCTTCATTTGAGGCGCTTTTTCATAGGCGTATGGCGCAAAGTCCATATTGTCAGTGCTAATTAGCATAAAATCAAAATTACTACCACTGAGCGCCGCCATTGCCTCTTCGCTTGTATTGACGAAAGTCAGGCCCATTCCGGTTCCTCCCAGCGCTAACTTTATGGCAGTTTGTTGCTTTTTACTGTTTTCAAAGGCAAGTAGTTTTTTCCCCTGCATGGAGTTTTCGGAGAGGTATAGTTCTGAAATGGGGCGCAATTGTTCCATTACATTGTTCACTTCATGCGTTATGTTTTGTAAGTCAGAAGAAGAGATAGACTCTTTTAGTTTTTTTAGATGGATGTTGTATAGCTGCTCTAATTTTGCCAGCGTTGATTTGCGATTATTGTATAAATCTTCTAGCTTTCGATTACTGGCCAAAAGAGCACTGTTTTGATTTTCTAAAAGATAGTGTGAGCGACTAAGTTCCTCTGCCTTTTTTTTGAGATCATCGGTGCGTTCTTCAATTTTTGTCTCCAAATCTAGGTTAGTATTTTCTAGTTCCTGTTTGGCAATTTCTAGTTGTTTATTTATTCTTTCAAACTGCTTGGCCTTGTGATTGGTCTCGATTAGTTTTTGTGAAAGAATTTTAGCAAAAAGCTGATAGAGGATATATAAAAAATTTAAAGATTGTTCGCTTTTTATAGAGGTGAGAGTTGGGTAATCAAAAACTAATAACTTTGTATCATCCGTTGCTAAAACGGTGGCCGTACTAGGAAGTTTAGTGATAAGTCCAATTTCGCCAATTACCCCACCGCGTTTATTCATGGAGGCAACCACTTCATCTTCAACGATAATTTTGACTTCTCCAGAAATGAGAAAGAAGAGCTTTTGATTGAATTCACCTTCGCGCAGTATTACTTCATTTTTTTTATATGCGATGATGATGCCTAGAGAACTAAATTTAGCGATAAAATCATCTGATACGCCATCATGTAGATTGGTCGCCAGAATGTTATTTTCATCTATAACATCTTTTAAAATGAATAATTTTTCACTGTCGTCTTGTAGTGGCATGAGATGGTATCGACATTTGTGAAAGATTATTTAGATAAATATATGGTGTTGTAAATATATGGTGTACACCTCCTGATACATATTATGTTCGAGCGATCTTAACATCATACTACCTGCTAATTATGAGGTGTTCGTTTGAATTTTAGGTATGTTTAACCCCCCGCAATGTTATTAGTAACACCAATTGCGGTAATCATCGTGTGGTTTTTTTTATTTTATATCGAGATATTTAAGCAGGCGGCCCAATGCTCATTGCCGTTGGTGTCCTTGTATTGTTTTAATTCAGGTACAATTTTAGAGCAGTGATCAGAGGCCACAGGGCAGCGAGGATGAAAGTGACATCCATTGGGAGGATTTAGAGGGCTAGGAACATCTCCTTGTAAAACAACTTTCTTTTTTTTGTGATCAAGATCCAGAGTAGGAATGGCCGACAAAAGAGATTTTGTATATGGGTGCAGCGGGTTAGTGAAAATTTCTTCGCTATTGGCCAGTTCTACAAAACGGCCCAAGTACATTACCGCAATTTTTTTGCTGGTGTGACGAACTACATGTAGATCATGAGAGATAAAAATATAAGAAAAATTATATTTTTCCTGTAAATCCATTAGAAGATTTAAAATCTGTGCTTGAATGGAAACATCCAAAGCACTAACCGGTTCATCGCATACAATTAATTTAGGGCGTGATGCCAATGCCCGACCGATGCTAATTCGTTGACGTTGTCCACCGGAAAATTCATGTGGATAGCGGGTGGCATATTCTGGACGTAGTCCAACGTCGCTCATTAGTTGGTGAACTTCTTTCTCTAACTCAGCCTTTTTTGTTTTGGGATGAAAATTCAAAATAGGTTCTGCCAGCAATTGAAACACTGTCATTTTGGGGTTCAGAGAGGAGAAAGGGTCTTGAAAAATTATCTGAATATCTTTTCGTTTTTTTCGAAGATCAGATTCAGAAAGCGTTGAAAGATTAACCCCATCAAATAAAATGGTTCCGGCAGAGGGACGCTCTAAAAACATGATCGCCCGGCCGAGGGTTGATTTTCCGCAGCCGCTTTCGCCAACTAGACCTAATGTCTCGCCGTATTTAAGAGTGAAGGAAACCCCATCAACTGCTTTAACGGTGGCAATTTCTCTTTGCAAGAAACCGCCCTTTACTGGGTATTGTTTTTGTACGTTGTCGACAGACAAAATGGTCGAAGTATTATTCATAAAATCAGATCCTATTTTTTTTCATACAAGCAACTAGATGGCCTTGGCCTAAATCGTGAAGTTCTTGTTCTTGCTTTTGACATTCGGGGCCGGCCAGAGGACAGCGGTTAGAAAAAGCGCAACCTGGAGGAATAGAGCGTAGATCTGGTACCATTCCCTTGATTGTTTTTAGCCGACCATTTTCCGTGGTACTATCGCTATGTCCACTAGCGTAGGAAGGAATACATTCCAAAAGTCCAATCGTATAGGGGTGTGCCGGATTAGTAAAAATATCTCGCGTTTTACCGCTTTCAACAATTTTTCCCGCATACATAACAGCAACTCGATCAGCGGTTTCGGCAACGACGCCTAAGTTATGAGTGATAAGAATTACCGCTAAATTGGTGCGATTTTTTAATTCATTTATGACGTCCAAGATTTGTGCTTGAATGGTAACATCTAATGCCGTGGTGGGTTCGTCTGCGATAAGCAGCTTGGGTTCACATGCCAAAGACATTGCAATCATAACTCGCTGCCGCATACCGCCGGAGAGTTCGTGAGGATAGCATTTAATGCGACTTTCTGGAGCGGGAATTCCTACTTGATGAAGAGCTTCAATGGCCCGTGTTCTATATTCGCTATCACTCATAGGAGGAAGGTGTAGTTTTAGGGCCTCCACAATCTGATTTTCTACAGTATAGACCGGGTTGAGAGAGGTCATGGGTTCCTGAAAAATCATCCCAATATCTTTCCCGCGTATTTTATTGAGTTCCTCTTCACTCATTTGCAAAAGATCTTTTTTATTATCTCCGAAGATAATTTTTCCTGAAGTGATCTTTCCTGGAGGAGATGGGACTAGCTGCAAAATGGAATGAGTTGCTACCGATTTTCCACTTCCGGATTCGCCTACAATTCCTAAAATTTCTCCGGCCGCAACTTCAAATGAGATGTGGTTTACGGCCGTAACAGTGCCATCAAATGTAGTAAATTGGACGGACAAATCGGTAACAGTTAGTAACAAATTGTAGTCCCCTGTTGAGCGTTGGTATAAAAAAATTATAAGGCAAGAACAAAACAAAAATTAAAACAAAACTTTACATAAAACGGGCCGTAATATATTACGGATTGTCCACAAAGTAAAATCAAAGGATAGGTAATGCTCCAATATATTGCCCGAAGAATTCTGCTCATGATTCCGACACTGTTCGGGATCACCATAGTAGTCTTTTTTATCATCCAATCGTCTCCAGGAGGCCCCGTTGAGATGGCCTTACAGAAACTTTCAGAAGGAGAAATGGGTGGCGTTTCCTCCGATACCGTTATTAGTCAAGAAGTTCTCGATGATCTCAAAAAGCAGTTTGGTTTTGATAAACCCATTCACATTCGCTATTTTCTTTGGCTAAAAGATGTGGTCCAACTTGAGTTTGGAAATTCTATTGTTTACGATATGCCGGTTTATGATGTTATTGTGAGCAAATTCCCCGTCTCTGTCCAATTTGGCTTCGCTTCTTTATTTTTAACATATCTTTTTTGTATCCCGCTGGGAGTGGCCAAAGCAGCAAGAGATAAGAGCCGTTTCGATTATATCACTAGTTTTGTAATATTTTTGGCCCACTCCACCCCCGGATTTGTATTGGGGATTTTATTGATTGTCTTTTTTGGAGGAGGAAGTTTCTACAATTTCTTTCCTATTGGTGGAATGCACTCTTCCAACTATGAAACATTAAGTGCAGGAGCTCAACTGCTTGATCGAATCCACCACGCGATTTTACCAGTCCTTTGTTATATGGTTTCTCATATTGCGGTAATAACTATGCTCATGAAAAATTCGCTGATTGGTGAGTTGTCGAAGGATTACATAAAGACCGCCAAGGCCAAGGGAGTTTCGCAGTTTTGGGTTACTTACAAGCATGCTTTGCGAAATGCTTTGATTCCAATTGCTACTGGCATTGGGACGATTTTTAAATTGGTTTTTACTGGCAGTTTGCTGGTAGAAACAGTATTTAATTTGGATGGAATTGGATTGCTCTCGTATACTTCGGTTATAAAGCGAGATTATCCAGTAATCATGGCCTCGGTCTGTTTGCATTCGGTGTTGATAATGTTGGGCAATATTGCTTCAGATGTGGCCTTAGTGTTAGTTGATCCACGGATTGATTATCAATAAGTGAAAATCAAAGGAGAGAATTTTTGGCAGCAACGGTAGATATTAATGCTTCTGCAAAGCTTTATGGCCGTCGTTTTTTTAATTTTAAACGGCGTAAAACGGCATTCTATTCATTAATTATTCTCACTGCCATGATTTTTTTATCACTGGCCGCTGAGTTGGTGGCCAATAATAGGCCTTATCTTTTATTTTACAAAGGCTCTGTGTATTTCCCTATTTTAAAACAATATCAATCTTCAGAGTTTGATTCTTTTAATATTCGCCCAGATTATCGTGAAATTTGTGGGAGTGACAAGGTTAGTTGCCTCTTTCCTCCGGTGCGTTACGATCCTACAGAAATTGATCGTGAGGTTTCACAATATCCCTCTCCACCGTCGTTGAAACATTTAATGGGATTAGATTCTTTAGGACGAGATATTTTTGCCCGTATGCTTTATGGTTTCCGAGTTTCCCTCTCTTACGCAGTAGGTGTTTGGGTACTATCTTTTTTTATTGGAGCAGTCATCGGTTGTACCATGGGGTATTACGGAGGATGGTTTGACATAATTTTTTATCGTTTGATGGAAATATTTTTTTCTATCCCTTATTTGGTCGTATTAATTACTCTGGTTTCCATTTTTACCCCTAGCATTTTTTTGCTAGTAATTATCTCATCAATTTTTTCTTGGGGATATTTGACTAGATATATGCGCTCTGAAGTATTAAAAATTAGAAAACTAGATTACATTTTATCTGCGCGTTCAGTGGGGTGCTCCACCTCTCAAATTCTCTTTCGTCATATCTTACCCAACGCACTAATTCCTATTATTACTTTTTCCCCATTTTTTATTGCCACCAATATTTTAGGATTATCATCTTTGGATTTTTTAGGATTAGGTGTTATGCCGCCAACCCCAAGTTGGGGCGAACTTTTGCGCCAAGGGAAAGAGTATTTTATGCAGGCCTGGTATTTGGCCTTTTTTCCGGCGATTGGTCTTTTTTTGGTTTTAGCACTTATTAATTTCGTCGGAGAGGGAATTCGTGATGCCTTTGATCCTAGACGTTACTAGAAGGGAGGGCCTGTGGAGAAAATCAATTTTTTAGTAGTGGACACAGAAACTGGCGGATTGGATTGTGGCCGGCACAGTTTGTTAGAGATCGGGGCATATCTTTTTAATTTGTCCGGTGAAAAAATATCTACTTATCATGCAATTTTAAGTTTAGATGAAGCGCGGGCAAATTATGATAAAAAAAGTTCGCTTTATGCTTTGAAGTTAAATCATCATGGGACAGAAGGACGAAATGGCGAAGAAGTTGGCCATAAAAGTAATAGGCAAATTGCAGATGAATTTGTGGCATGGCTTCTTAATGTGTCTCGCGAATATAAACCAATTCTGGTTGGACAAAATATAAAGTTTGATATTGGTTTTATTGATAATTTTTTATTGGAACATGGCTACGAAGAGTGGAGTTCAATTTTTGGAAATAACCAGGTTGATACAGTTGCCATGGCCTATCATCTTCAGCTTTGTCAAAAAATTAAAACAACTAAATTATCTCTTGCCAATTTGGCATCAGAATTTGGAATTGAAAATAAAAAGGCACATACTGCCTTAGCGGATATAGATACTACTGCGCAGGTTTTTATTAAAATGCTTAATCTAATCAAGGGCGATTAATGAAAGGAATAATTTTTTTTTTACTGATGGCCGTCTCTTTTTTTATAAATCACCTCTTCTCTTCGGATAGCAAGGATTTAAAGAGTGCTTTAGTCGATGCTGGCAAAATGGAAAAGCAGTACCGCGAGATGGTTGTAAAATATCCCATCCATTTGCGTGGCCAGAAGGAAAATATCCGTTATCTACTTAGTTGGTATCCGGCAGAGAATGGAAAAAGGGGGGAGATTCTTTTTATTTCTCTTATCTTGTCATCTAACGTTGAACAGATAGAGCGTACTAAAATTGACAGTAGTAAATTTTTGGATTTTCTTTTTAAAAAAGGAACACTGGAGGTAAGTAAGAGTAAAAGGCTACTGCCGCAGGGGCCATTGTTGGCAAAGGTGGCCGCAGATGGACAGATTGAAGTAGCTCTTTCTATTATTACCGACAAGGAAAAGTTAGAGATTCATCTTGCACATAAGATTGTGGTGGCATCGCTTAATGCACTTAATTTTTGGGATGGTAATCCGAATAATACCTCTGAAGAGCAAATGTATATCTACGATATTTTTCGTGCCGGATTTTCTAATTGGTATGATCCGGAAATTCAAAAGGCCAAAGCAGACAATTTTATCACACAAGTAAAATTGATGCAGTTGCCAGAAATTATTGCTTTGCAAGAGATTGAATACGCCAATGGGCAAAATGAAAATTTTAAAGAGGGGAGCTATTTCAGGATAGCGCTAGAAAAATTAGGGTATCGTTATTTTTACTTGGGAAATCAAGGGAAGGATAATCCGACGGCACTTACTTGTGCCTATATTAGTAAATATCCAGGTAAAAACGAGGCAATTCCTTTCAACGTAGATTTGCCGGCATTTAAATCTTTTTCTAAAAAGGAGCGAGAGATTGCTCATTACACTACGCGCGACATGCAGCTTTTTTCGTTAGAGTATACAGGGGCCAAGTTTCATATAATTAACAACCACTGGCGTTCTCAAGGCTGTGATGATGAACGTAATTGTGATCTATCTTTGCGGGTACGCAAGGCCAACGCGGAAACGATAAAAAATTTTATTGCTAGCAACTATGGTGCAGAAGAGAAGCTTGATTTGATTATTACTGGAGATTTAAATGCCTCATTTAATGATACTCCAATAAGTTTGCTAGGTTCTTCGGGCAGGGAAGATATGGTGCAGTCAGGAAAAGATCCTGCTCTATACTACAATCTATGGTACGAGTTACCACCTTCTGAGCGCTGGGAGGTGTCACATGGCGGACAGCTAGATACATTGGCCCAGATGCTATTAAACCGAGGTAATTATGATTCCTATGGCCTGCAGTATGTGAATAACTCCTTTTCGGTAGTTGGCCATCAGGGATATGCGCGCTCATTTTTACTGGGTGCCGATGGAACGCCGTTTAGATGGCAGGAGAAACGGTATCGTGCAGAGCAAGTTTTGGACGAAAAATTTAAAAAGTTAGTTGCCCAGACATTAAGTAAACGCGGTTGTAGTATCAATAGTAGTAAGCGCAATTGTCGGCCACTTTATTTTGAGTTTTTTGGAGCAGGATATACAGATCATTTGCCGCTAGTGGCAGAATTTAATTTTATTGGAGATATTTTTTCTACGATTAATCCTATTAGAACAAACTTTACTCCCTCTGCTACTGCCGATGTTAAAGAAATTGCCGGGATTGATATACCGATTGAAACTTGTCAGGAGAAAGATGGCCTGGTTGATGTTAAGAATGTCAAAATTGATTTAAAAAATCTAAGCGAGTGGTTCTTAAAATGTGTAAGGATTGAAGAAAAAAATGCACCGTTGCCATTGAAGATAACTGGCATGTATGACACCAATTACATAGAGGTGGGGAGTAATAAATTTGCGCTAACCATTGTGCATGCTTTTGATCCGCGAGAAATTAAGGATGGCAAAATCTTCGGCCTTCCCGATGATCGCATGGATGCGGGAAGCAATATGTGTTTTGCCCGGAAGATTTTGCAAGGAGAAGGAGGAAAGTTAGTTTCTATTTCTGGACGTTTGGGAATAATGGATGGAATGCCTGCGATTGTTTTGGCCGAGCGTGCAGATATTATTTTGGCCGACCTGCCTTATAATAAGGCCAATAGTTGTCAACGTGAAATTATTGATACCGATAGATAAAAAGAAGAAGTACTCCATATATGAAAATTTTTAGACGAAATCATCCCAGCGATTCACAGTTAGAACTCAATATTCCACAAGAGACGGAGAACGATCGCAATTTTTCTAAAGATGGCCGTAGCTTTTATTTTTTTGATTTTGACGACAATATTATGCATCTATCAACAAAGATTGTCCTCTTTCATAAAGAAAGTGGTGAAGAGAAAATTATCTCTTCACATGAATTAGCATCTGAGGGCGAAAATGTTGGAAAGCGTGGCCAATTTGTAGACTATAAATTTAATTATGATGATCAATATGGTTCTTTTCGTTATTTTCGCGATAAGGATCTCTCTTATTTGGAACGTCTGTTGGGAAAAAAACAGAGTTTTGTGGCCGATATTGCGGAGGCATTACAGCGGCCAGATTATCACTGGAAAGGGCCTTCTTGGAAATTTTTTCATTACGCAGTTTATAATCGTAGGCCAGTTTCCATAATAACCGCCCGTGGACACTACCCGGAAACTATTTGTGAGGGAATAAAGGTTTTAGTAAAACGTGGGCATTTGCCAAGAATTCCAAACTATCTTTGTATCTATCCGGTGAGCAATAAAGTAGTGCGAATGGATTTGGGTGATAGTTTGTTTACATTATCTACCGCCCAACTAAAAAAAGTGGCGATCATAAAATCAGTGGAATCGGCTTTTTTAAAATATGGTAATAACCCACATCATCGTTTTGGTATGAGTGATGATGATCCCAAAAATGTCGAATTAATTGAGCAGGCCATGATAGAGTTGAAGAAAAAATATAATGAAACCTCTTTTTTTGTTATTGATACTCATAATGGCGGACAGATAAAAAAGGAAATTTTTGTCGACCACATCGAAGATCGGCAGGTCTCAGGGCCTCAATTTGAATCTCTATCTTTGTTTGATCTTTAAAAAAGCGAAGAAAATATTTGCGCTTTCATAGAGATCGCTTTAGTGAGTGCTTGAAGAGACATGTGCGGAGGGTAGTTGAAGCAGTCGCCACCATGGATTATAGAATTGTTTAATTTCGATGGACTCTTTTATAATACTAACTTGCGCCGGCCCTTCATTTTTTGTTGTTAAGTTATCTAGGTCAAAAGTTATTCGCGCGCTGTAGTTTTTATTGTTATTAAATATATTGCTTTCTTTATCACAGTCGTTGCTTAAATGGCCTTTGACGACAAAACGTCCTCGTTTTGTTCCAGTAAAAATTTTAAAGTTAGTTATCCATGACATATTATGAAAGGTAGCGCCGGTAGGTTTTTTTCCTGTGCTGATATTAAAATCAGGCAGGGATTCCACTGGGGCCGGGAGACTAAAAAGGGGACAGGAGAGAGCATTTTTGAAAAGTTCGGAGATATCCACCATGTCGTCGTAAGCGTAGAGTAAAATTTGCGGAAAAGAGTTTTTCTTTTTTTCATTAAATACAGCAATAGAGATGTCATCAGAATAAGGAAACAGTGATGATACTAAAAAGCGCTTGCTAATAATCATCGAGACTTTGTTCCCTATAACGTAAAGTTCGGTTTCAATGTTTTCAGAAGTGGCAGTTTGGTGATGGCCTAATTCATGAACTAAAATTGCTACCGCCTGTGAGATGGATAACGCTTCATAAATACCCAAATCATTTTTTAAGTATAGAAAGTCTTTATTGATATAAATCGGAGAGCCTACACTGTTTCCCGTTTTTGCCATTTTGACTTCATTATCAATAATAAAAGTTCCAGGATTCTCTTTTTCCGAAAGAAAAACCAACTGTTGTCGATTGCGATATTCCATGGATAAAGAAGAAGCAATTTGTCGCAGCAGTGCTCGTTCACGATCATTTGTTGCGCAGCTTTGCGAGGAGAGACAGAGACGGATATATTTATTTAAGTTATGATAGGCGAAGAGAACATTTTTTTCGGCAAGGCCGGCACCATTATTAACTTCATCGCCAGCGCGTAATTGCCAAATGGCACAAAAAAAAGTCAAAGCAATAAATATATTTTTAATTATTACGTTCATATAATAGATGCTCCTTAAATGGATTTTTCTTCTTGTTTGGCAAGAGGGAATAGTTGAAAAGAGAGGACGTAGACGGCCCGAGGATCGTTGGATTCTAAAATTTTAGAAACTTTGCGTTTGGCCTTCATCAAAATCTCTTTTGCCTCGGCCAGTCGTTCTAAATTAACTGCCATGGTTACAGAACTAAATTCTCGAATATTAACATCATCACGTTCTAGCGATTTTGCTGCCAGCTCTAAATTATCTTTGTGATGTTTTTGAATGGCAGTGGAAGGAATATTTCTAGTGGTAGAAATGGGGAGAGAGGTGCGCACTAATTTATTTTCTCTTATCTCTAAAAGTCCAATTCGGAGTAAGCGTGCCATCGCAGTTTCGGCCTCGATCTCGGAAATGGCCAGACGGGCCGCCACCCAGCCTTTGTCTGCCTGGTTATCGGCCAGCTTTGCCAAATTTAGTATTGCTAGATAGTACCAGTCGGCAATAAGGCGAAAGGTATCTTCTTCCATTTGCAGACGCTCTAATTCTGCGTCATTGCGATTGTAATTTTCCTTTGTTTCATTCATGATGACATCAACTTGAGATGGAGTTAATGCCAATTTATTGGCAATTTTTTGAATATTACGCTTAGAGATACGTCTTTTGTTGGCCAAAGCATCAGAGAGCGATGTGCTCCCAATTCCTAAATCACGCGCAAATGCACGCAAGGAATACATGGAATTTTTTCTTTTTCTATCAGAGAGTTCTTGTCTTAAAATTTCTCGGCAATAGTTTGTTTCCATAGTTTTTTTCTCCACATTATGAGAAATATATTATTTTTTACTTTCCAAAACAACCAGAAGTAGGACAGATTGTTCCGCCGTTATATACACCGGGACATCGTGTCCGTCAGGCCCAATTTCGTGGACTGGTAATTATTTCTAGCTGGCCAAGGACGGTTATTTTGTTAAACTAATGTTTATCTTTATAAATCAGCTACTTCGCAGGGGGTCTCATGAAGAGTTTTCAGAGAATATTTTTACTATATTTTTTACTGGTGGCAACTTCTTTTTTTGTCGTAGAGGCAGCCTATGACGCCAAGTGCCAGATGTGCCATCCGGAACAGGTTAAGAGCTTTGAGAGTAGTTTCCATAATACTGCTTGGAACAAATTAAAAAATGTTTCACAGGACTACTGTTCTACCTGTCATGGAGGAACTGCCAAACATTTGGAGACTATGAAAAAAGAGGTTATTTTTTCTTTCAAGGATAAGCAAAATGGAGCTAATGCCGATGGCCTTTGTCTTAAGTGTCACGGGGACAATGGACATTTCAAAAAATGGGCCGAAACAAAACACAATAAAAATGGTGTCCACTGTATCTCCTGCCATAAAGTACATATTGTAGATGCCAAGGAGTATTCAAGGAAGCAGTGTTTGACCTGCCATACGTTGGTAAATGGAAAAATTAAGGGGAAGGATAAGCACCCTACAGTTGGTGGTGGGATGCCGTGTATTGCCTGTCATTCTCCGCACGCTCCTAAAATCTAATTTACCCTATACAAATTCTAACTCTTCATCTAAACTTTTAGTTTTTCACTGCTAATTTATATGAGTCAAAAATAAAGGAGTTTAAAATGAAGGGAATGTTGTTAACGTCGTTTTTATTTTCAGTTGTTGCCTTTAATCTTTATGCGTATGAGGTGGGAGACGTTGTATCATGTGTTAAACTAGATGATTTGCAGGTTGACCGCTCGGTAGAATTTCACTGTGTAGAAAGTCGAGACGCTGGAGAGCGTTATGTGTTGATCGAATTTATATCAATTAATTGTGGCCCTTGTGTAGAGAGTTTGCCGTCGCTTGACCAGTTATCAAAAGAGTTTGATGGGAAATTAACAGTTCGTGCGGCCTCTATTGATCGCAATTTAGATTTAGTAAATGAGTTTTTGGCCAGGCCCGAAAATGCTCAATATATTACTTTCCCTTTTGCTTTTGATAATAATCGGGAAGCGGCCAAGCTTTACGGCATAGCGTATACCCCGACAATGTTTATTTTAGACGAGAATAATAAGATTGTTTACAAGCATATTGGATTACTCTTTGATGTCGATATGCAGGCAATTCGTGATATTGTAGGACAATAGTTAATATGGACTTACAGTTAGTCATAGTTAAATGTTTTTTTATCTCACTATTTTTATTTTCATGTTCTTCGGCCGCCCGGATCGATCAGTGTCGACAGAATCATCCAGGAATGGATGTTGACGGTGCTATTTCACAAGCGGGAGCTCCCCCCACTAATTTAACAAATCTAACTTCGTTTGGTGCAGTTTCCGGGGGGGGGGCATGCTCAACCTGCGCGCATTAGTTTGTTGTTTTATTTTTGCGTGGGGAGTACATGGAGCGGCAGTAAGTATGGCCATCTCTTCTGGCCAGACCAGGCAGTCGATATTGGAGATGGATGATCAAACAGCAAAGGTTGGGGTAAAAAATAGTACTGCTGTAGAAATAGGATTTTCTTCCGATCGCTATCGTAATTTTCAATATTTTGGAAAAATCAAACAGTGGGCATCGGACTATCAAAATTATAAAATTTATGATGTTAAAGGTGTAGAGTCAAGGTTGAGTGATCACTGGGATGAGCAAAACGAAGTGATATTTGATAATACTTTAGAATTTACACGTAATGGTTTTTTATCTTCTGTTGCACTGTTTGGTAATTTGAATGATGGTCCGCAGGCCAGTTATGGTGGGCGTTTAAAGGTAGCGCAAGATTTCTATAATAAGTCATCAACCTTAGGGACCGAGCTGATTGTTTTTCAACAGCGAACACCAGTTAGTTATTTTAGAGATATTGAAAATTTCCAACTGAAACGTAGTTGGGATCATGTTAATGGAAAGAGACTTGAAATATTTTATCAGCAGATGTGGAGTGAGAATTTAAAGAGTAAGGCAAGCTTTTTTATTGGACAGCGACAGTATGAACGGCCTGCGCATTTGGGTGGATCTATGAAATTGGCATATGCTTTGTCAGATTCTTGTTTTACGCAACTGCATTTGCTACGAATTCAAGAAGATCATGATGATCCCTTATTTGATAATCGTGGGTATTTTAGAGTTACCACTATTTCGACCGAATTATTTTATGAAGCTAATTATGATTTATTGCTTTTTGCTGGGTATGCTTTGGGGGTAGAGGAAGAAGATAATCGGCGTGTTTTTGAATACAATGTTTTAGGTAGTGACACTTATATTCTTGGTGGGAAATATGCACTGACGTCTTCTGTTAATATTGATTTGGCGGCAAGTCATACAATAACCAACGCTACATTGCGATCATTTAATTTGAAGGTTAACACAGTATGGACATTTTAAAGAAATCCTTATTCTTATTAGCAATGGGGGCATTCTTTTTTGCTGGTTGTGGAGCTAATTTACGCTATAAAGCAGAGAAACCAAAAAATGAAGTCGTGGGCGGAGAAGATAATTTACGGCCAAACGAAGATGAGCGTTATGTTTTAAATTACAAAGTTTCTAATTTAGATGGTGGAACGATTGATTTGGCAGATGATGATAAAAAATTTTCAATATTATTGTTTTCCACAGATACTTGCGAGACTTGTGTGGAAGAAACTCAGGCAATCTTGCAAGCATTGCAAGATCGTGAAAGTCCACCTGCAAATATAAATTTGCTTACGATTTTAGTTGCTGTCTATCCTGAGGACGCCATATGGTGGCGTGACATTCATAAAATTCCTTGGGCAATAGGATTGGATGAGCAGGCAAAGCTGTTTAAATTGCTTTGTGCCGAGAACACCGTCCCTTGTATTGTTGTTAATGATCCGGCCAAGGGAATCGTTTTGCGACATCATGGAATTTATTCGGTAGATAAGCTAAAAGAGATAACGGGAAAGTGGTAGTAAGATTATTATGTTAAAGTTTTTCTGGATGTTTTCTATAGTTACATTTTCTGTTTTTTCCGCCTATTCTGCAGGAGACAGACTGGATTTTTCGCGTCTAGAATTTGCATCTCTTGCTGGCCAGAGGATTGATTGGCAGGCCGGGAGTGATAAAAAATTAATCTATTTTTGGGCAACTTGGTGCAGTGAATGTAGGGGGAAATTGCTTCATGAATTGGTTGAGCTGGACAAAAGAAATGATGTGGATGTTTTGACTGTCAGCATCGATAAAGATAGTAAACGAATTGCGCATTTTTTAAAAAAAAATGAGATTTTGCTTCCAGTTGCTGTCGAAGTTAATAGATATTTACAGCAGGAATTTTCGATAGTGTCAGTACCTTATTGGATGACATTTAAGAAGTTTGATGGGGTATGGAAGCTAGGGCCGAAGGCATCATCTTATGATGCAAAAAAAATAAAAGAGGCACTTCGCTAGAGGGAGTAGGAGATTAGAATTTTGAGATTAGTAAAAAAAACATATAATTTTATTTCTGATTTTATCTCAACGCAGGGGCGAAGGTTAAAAAATGAACTCATTACTGAATTATTGACACTTAAGGCCGCGTTGGCCGAAGAGAGTTCTGAGACAAAAAGCATGCTGGCAACGTATGCTAAATATACCAGTGGAGAAGTTAGTCGCATAGAAATGAATAAGGCCAATGAACAATTCCGCGATTTGATTAGGGCCTTAGGTATCGGTATTTTTGCTTTTTTACCCTTGGCCCCAATTACCATACCGCTTATTGTAAAAATTGGTAGAAAAGTCGGAGTAGATATTTTGCCTAGTGCTTTTCGTAGAAAGGAGTGATCGCGCCACGGTACGGTGATAGTTAAAATCCCCCAGGCCCACCACCGGCACGTCCTCCACGCATTCCGCCCCCCATGCCTCCACCTTGGCCGTCAAAGAATTGTTGCATGTCGAGCTTTTCCAATTGCTCTTTGGTTAAAACAGACTTGAAATCCTTTAATGATTGAACACGTTCACGCAGAGTTGTTTTCATATTTTCTCCCATTTGATCAATCAATTCATCAATCTTTTTATCGTCTGGTTTTTTAGAAGATATTTCATTTTGAAACTGAAGGCGAAGTTCACTTTGTTGATTGCGATTTTTTAATTGTCGTTCGGCCTGCTTTTGCTTTAACTCTTTTAAGGTTTGTAGTTGTTCTTTGGTTAAATTCAAATCGGTCATCAGCGCCATCATTCCACCGCCACGAGGTTCATGGTGAGGGCCATTTGCTTGGGCGTGAGGGCCGCCATTTCCTTTTCCGTTTGCTGACATTTTGGGCCCACCATTTTGAGCGAAGGTTAATTGTGTAAATAGTAAGGCCATAATTAAGGTAAGTATTTTTGCCATAAAAGTCTCCTGGTTATATCGCTTGAATAATTTCTTCAAGCAGGTCAATAGTTGTTTCATTTTCTAAGTCGTCATACTCGCCACTTTGTTCAATGCTTGTTTGCGCCAACAGATCAAATTCTTGATAAATAGGATCAAGATCGTAGTAATCAAGATAGTCTTCGTAGGAAATGACGATTTCACTATTGGAAGTTTGTGGATCTATTATTAAAAAATTTAAAATTATAATTGCTAAAATGGCAAAAGTGGCCAGCGCAGTGGCCTTCAAATTATAGTTTGATAACTTTAATATTTTTAGAATTAATAAGGTTGGCGGCCGTTCATTAGTTTTTTCTACTTTGTGCCAGCAAGTGTTACTACCTTGCCACTGTTGTAGGAGCGTTTGTTTTGAGTTTTTAAAAAGGCCTTTAATCTCATTTTCGTTATGCTCTTTCATAAGGCCTCCCTTTTGTGTGATGCTTATTAATTTTATCTAAAGCGCGTGACACTAGAGATTTTAATGTTCCCACTGGAGAGTTCATCATGGCAGAAATTTCTTCATAGTCCATTTCGTACATAAATTTTAAAATTAAAATCATTCTGGATTTTTCATCGATATAAGATAAGGCCTGGGCCAATTCATTTTTGTATTCGCTGGGTAAGGTAGAATTAACCGAGGGGCCATCTTCCCCAAACACTGTTTGGGCATATCGCAGTATTTTGTTAAATTTTCTGCTTTGATCGAAGCACTTATTTACCGTTACTCGCTTAATCCAGGAAAAGATATTGTCGTTAGTAAGCTCTTCTTTTTTTTCTGAATATTTTATAAAGACATCTTGTACAATATCCTCGGCCTCCTGGAGGTTATTTAGAAAATGGTAAGAAATGGCAAAAACATCCTTATGGTACATATCGTAGGCCTCTTTTAGAGAGGGAACTCCTTCTTGTAATTTTTTTACTATTTCAGGTTTAACACCAGCTATGTTCAAGGTTATCTTCCTTGTTTGGTATTCTTTACAAACTAAACGTTTGGCATGATAAAAAGGTTGCACTATTTATTAATATTTATTTTTGGCCGTAAGGGTTTTTATTTCAGCGGTCAACTCTTCAATTTTAAATGGTTTTTTTAGGTAGCGATGAACTTTATATTCTTTAGATTCTTCCGGAGTAAGATCCTCTTCTCCGGTTATGACGAAGATTATTGGCCGATCATTGGCCGGGAGGGAGCCAATTTGATTTAACAATTCAATACCTCCATTATCGTATTCCATTCTAATATCAGTAATAAGAACATCAATAAAATTATCCAGGATACATTGAAATGCATCGCTGGCCTTATTAGCAGTATGAATGACAAAATGTTCAGGGGGGAAGGCATCGGCGAGTAGATCGAGAATATCTTCTTCATCATCAACGATTAGAACATGTCGTAAAATTGCCATAGTTAATTTTAATACAAAGGGTAAAAAAATTAAACACCATTTTGGAAGCAGATAGATTATAATAGATAAGAGAGGGCCTCGCGTGAAGCTTGATGAAAAATGTATACTACTGCTTAGGAAAAGTTTACGCCCAATTCCGCAGGAATTGAATGAGATTGATTGGAAAGTAATGCTTTCTAATAAGAAAGAGCGTTTGAAAAAACATCTTTCCGCATTTTCCAATTTACAAGGTGGAGGTTTTTTAGTTTTTGGCATAAATAACGATGGGACCGTTGTGGGGATTGATGATGAGAGCAGTCGTTATATTGCAGACTATTTGGCCAATATTGCTCGAACCTCTGTTGATCCACAGATTAATATAAAATTTGTGACTTTTATTTTTGAAGAAAAATCACTTCTCGGTGTTTATGTCGAGGAGTCTTTTGAAAAGCCAGTGCATTTGGTTAACAAAAGTTTAGAGCACTCTTATATTCGGGCCGGAGGACAATCTCGGCCAATGAGTAAAGAGGAATTGAGAAATGCAATTATTAGTTCTCGAAAAATTCGTTTTGGCGAAATTCCCGCCACTTTAAATTCGGAGGTATTGGCGCACTGGGAGGATTATTTTGATTTTTCAGAAGTTATGAAGCGAATGAGGCCTGCGGGTTTTACAGATAAGAAAAGTTACTATGATTACTTATACTCATTAAAGTTGCTCCACCGAGTTGATGAGGACGAATTTATTCCAACTAACTTGGCGGTTCAGGTCTGTGCTAAGGATTTTTCTCTTTTGCCGTCTTATGAGAGATTTGCGGTCAGACTGGTAGAATATAAGGGTACTACAAAGATGTCGGCCAGGAGAGATAAAACTTTTAATCACGGTTATAGTTTAAGTTTGGATAGAATTGTTTCAACCTTAATTGATTGGCTTCCCTACACTGAAAAGATTAGTCGGGCATCGGTAATTTGTGAATCGCTTATTCCGGAAATTGCTATTAGAGAAATTGTGGCAAATGCCATTATCCATCGAGATTACAACGTTACGAATGCTTATATTTTAATTGAGCTTTTTACTGATCGAGTGGAAATTTCCAATCCGGGCGGATTACTGCCTGAAATAACTATTGATCGCTTAATTGATCATCCTTCAAGAACCAGAAACGAGGTCCTTTCAGACCTTATGAGAAAGTTGCATTTTGCGGAAGAGAGAGGCAGTGGCATTGATAAGGCAGTAATGGCCATGGAAATAAATGGCCATCCCTCTATTAAGTTTTTTGATGGGGTAGATTTTTTTAAGGCCATTATGTTTGTAGGAAAAACATTTGATAAAATGACCAAAGAGCAAAAATTGAATGCAATTTTTCAACATGCTTGCATTAATGATGTTATTGCTCGAAAAACTACCGGGAGATCAATTAGAGAGCGTTTTAAGTTAGGACGAAATGATAGTAACAAAGTTTATAAATTGATTGATGAGGCAGTGGCCTTGGGAAAAATTCGCTTGGCAAACCCAGCAGATAATCGAAAAGATCACTACTACCTCCCTTATTGGGCATAAGAAGAAGGTTGCATAGTGATATAGCTATATCGCGGTATACTCAATATTTTCTAGAAGGGGGCCGACCGCTTCTGGATCGCTGTTGCTAAAAGTTATGGGTATTGTTTCAGAAGAGGTAGAATCTTTTAAAATCTGGAAATGGAGGTGTGGCCCGGTACTATATCCCGTGTTGCCAGAGTGTCCAATTAGTTGTCCCTGGGATACAACTTGATTGGTTGCCACCAGCGCGCCGTTGTAGGTAAGGTGAGCATATTGAGCAATTGTATTGTCGCTATGACGAATGTAAATAACATTGGCCTCTAAACCACCGTTCCCATCAACACTATCTTCTTTGACGTAGATAACGGTTCCTGCGCGCACGGCCGCAATATTATCCCCAATGTCCATGGCAAAATCATAAGCGTAGCGATTATGATCTTTATGCGAAAAATCACTACAGTTGCCCTGGGTTAATAGATGAGATTCTCCGGACGGATAAGGAAGTACGTAATCAGAAGAAGCATTAGCGCTATAACCGACACAATTTCCGGCGTTGGTAAACATAGGATCGCCGTTGCCACAAGCGTAAAGAGCAAATAAGAAGAGTAGATGCAAAAAAAGGGAGGGAATTTTTCTCACTTTAAAATCCAACTCCCAACCCAATATAAGGGATATAGTTGTAGATAGTTTTATTGGCCAATCCGGAGGTGATCTGCTTGTAGATGAAAGGAACAGAGATACGAGCAGTATATCCAGAACCTAAAGAAAAATGTTTACCAACCTTGGCCATAAAACCATATCCTGACTCTTCATAAGAACCAAAATCTCTTTTTAAGTAACCGCCTCCTAACTCCAAAAAATAGTTGGCCCCCATTCCTATGGCCCCTCCGGCAATGTATTCAGCGCTATTTTCAGAGGGGATTTCATATTGTAAGAGTGGCCCGTAGCGGAAGGCCCCGCTTCCAAAAAACATCGTTGTATTGGTTTTTAGAGAGGAGCCAGAAGAGGCAGAAGTCGATCCTTCAAATTTTTCGCTGTAACCGGCATAGATAAAATCGATATTTAGGACACTGACTGCTTGAGCGTAAAAACTTTCAAGCAGTCCAAGCGCCAATATTAAAAGTAGATGTTGGGCCTTTATAGATGCCTCCAGACTTTGCCAACTATTTCAGTAAACTTAGGTTGGAAGTGGACAGGACGTCGACCGAAGCAGATATCCATTTCCTCGTAGAGAGAAATTTCATCCAGATCGACAAGGCGTTGCTTAATGGCGTCAGCGGTTTTCATATAATGGATGTCAGAGCCAAATACTCCGGCCACTGTTACGCCATAGGTTCCATTAACTAAAAGTTTTACCGCTGCACCGCCAACGCTTTTACCAAAGGCCACATCGTAGCTGGTGCTGCCACCGCTGCGAACGAGATGGCCGGGATTGACTTCGCGAATTTCGGGACGCTCATAAAGGGTTTTGACGTATTGGCCAACATTTTTCATAAACAGAGGAATGGATTCATCTGCAGATAGTCGTTTTTCTAGCTGTTCGCGAACATATTTGGCCGCCCCTGAGAGTTTTTTATGGCCAAAAGAGTCGAGGCCCACCGTTTCATCAGTTATATGAGAGCCGGTGGCAGTTTTAATTCCTTCGGCCACGATTATAACGTAAGTTCCCGCGCGTACATCACTGGTGAGGACACGATTAGTAAAGATGCGTTTGTAGTGTTCATAAACGATATCAAAATCCACTGGGATTTCGGGAATCAAGATACAGTCAGCATCGGCACCGATTCCACCCTTGAAAGCGGTGTGGCCAGCATAGCGGCCAAAAACTTCCATCACGATAGCGCGATTGTGACTCATCCCGGTAGTTTTTAAGTCTTCAGCAAATTGGGAAATGCGATTGATCGTAGAGTCTGCACCAACTGAATAGGTTTGCAAATCAAGATCCATGGTTTTAGGAGCATGCACACAAGGGATATGATTGGCGTCAAGATCGACAATAACGGAACCAGTATCATCTCCTCCCGAGATGATCAGTCCATCTATTTCAAATTTATCTAGTCCCTCTTTGATGATTTCATATTTACGTGGATCTTGAATATTTCTAATTTTAACGCGGCTGTGGCCGGCCTCGGAACCTGCTAAGGCGGAGTGAACTTTTTCAATGCGATCTTGTGATAGTTCGGTTAATTTTTCAGTTGTTTTGAGATTGTAAAGTCCGGCGTATCCGTTAGGGATAACAAAAAGTTTGATTCCCATATTGAGCGCAACTTTGGCGGCACCACTAATAACTGCATTTAATCCACCACAATCACCACCGCTGGTGATTATTCCGATATTTCGAATTTTTTTCATGATTTCCTCCCTGATTAAATTTTTGGATGTGGCATAATATATACTATTAAATCCAAGATAGGTAGAATAAACTAAAGGGTAAAAATGATTTAGCTTTTGCTCAAAGCAGATAGCGATGGAGTGTATAAATGGAAAGATTTAATCGTGACTTGTTAGACTTTATTACCGAGTCGAAAACGGCATTTCATGCAGCAAAAAAAATTGAGGAGATGCTAATTTCCGATGGCTTTACTCGTCTATATGAAGAAGAGAAATGGGCCATGAGTGCTGGCGGAAAATATTATGTCGTTCGTAATGAATCAGCTATTATCGCATTCAAACTTTCTAACAAAGCGGTGGAAGATAGTGTTTGGCGTATTGTGGGTGCGCACACGGATAGTCCAACGATGAAGATCAAACCAAACCCTGAAGTAGTAAGCAAAAATATTTTTCAGTTGGCCATTGAACCTTATGGTTCGATGATTCTCGCTACTTGGTTTGATCGCGATTTATCTATTGCCGGCAGGGTCAACTATTTGGATAAAAGCATGTCTGTAGCATCGGCACTGATTGATTTTAAAACAGCAGTGGCAATCATTCCAAGTTTGGCAATTCATCTAAATCGGAATGGTGGTGATAATTCTACCATCAACAAACAAAAAGAACTTCCTCCTATATTGATGGAAATTGATGCCAGTGTAACTCTTCCATCATTCGATGGCCTTTTGCTTAGTTATCTACACAATATGGGCCTGGAAGCAAGCAAAGTTTTGGGACATGAACTTTTTCTTTATGACACAAACCCGCCTCAGGTGGTAGGCCTTAACAACGATTTCATTACAGGATCTCGCTTAGATAATTTGCTCAGCTGTTTTGTTGGGGCAAAGGCACTTCAGTCTTGTGGTGATGAGATTTGCGGATTGTTAGTGTGTAATGATCATGAGGAGTGTGGCTCCATCTCCTTGGCCGGTGCAGAAAGTAATTTTTTGAAGACAGTCATTGGCCGTATTTGTGGTGGAGAATTTGAAAAGGTTAGTCGAGTTATGGCCCGTGCGCTAATGGCCTCTGTAGACAATGCACATGCGCTTCATCCCAATTATCCAGAAAAACACGAGCCTGGACACTCTCCGCTTTTAAATCGAGGGCCAGTTATTAAGTTCAACGCCAATCAAAAATATGCCTCCAATGGCCATTCCTCAGCATTTTTTTCACTCCTAGCGGATGTAGCACAAGTTCCGTTGCAGAGTTTTGTGGCCAGATCAGATGTCGGCTGTGGCAGCACTATCGGCCCCACGACCTCTGCACTACTGGGTGTGCAAACAGTAGACATTGGGGTACCTACACTGTCAATGCATTCAATAAGAGAGACTGCCGGAACAAAGGATGCCTTCGATTTGTATAAATTGTTGTCACTATTTTTTAGGCAGGCCTAAATAATCTTACAATAAAAAGATAAATTTTTTTCCTCCTGAGCTTCCTTTTAGCGGTATAATATGTCATGGGCAAACTCGCTAGGAGGGAGTATGGTGGAACGTCAGATGAAACCTAGAGTCCTTGTTGTCGATGATGATGGGGATATTCTCGAAACAATTCAAGAACATTTAGTTAACTGTGGTTACAAAGTGGCAATTACCACTTCGGCATCAATGGCATTGTCGATGTTGAAGGAGAGTGATTTCGATGTGGTGGTGACTGACTTGGTCATGCCTGGAATTAATGGGATAGAATTTAGTCGAATGGTACACGCCGACTATCCGGTGGTGATGATGAGTGGCCATCCGCTAGATGAGATTGGAGTGCCAAATAACGATGTTCATGACGCATTCATAGATAAATTAAGGGCCAACCATGATCTTTCTCGGGCCATAGATAAGGCAATTTTTCGTTGGGATAGTTGTCGTAAGGCAGCATAACTTTTTAAGCATAGATCTTTCCTTTCCGGCCATTTTGGGATATCTACTATCTTAGTAGAATTTCTGTTTTTTTACAGGAGAAAAAACATGCAAATGAGATTTGCGACGCTTTGCCCGTTATTCATTTTTTTCTCCATTTTATTTATTTTTTCGACTTCTGTTTTTGCTTTACCAACTTATCAAGACAAGCATACGTTTAACTATACAGTACCTGTTGACTCGTATAGTTTTGCACTCAAGGGAGTAAAAAAGCATACTGCCTACAATTATGAGCGAGTTGCTCGCGTTTGTGTTGATTCTCGTGGAAGAGAATATACCTGTTATCAAAATGTACCTGTACCGGTAGAGGTCAGAGATTATTTTATATTAGGTGAGATTGAGATGATGCTAGGCCCGGCGGCCCAGGAGTTAGGCCCCAATCAAGAAGTAGCTGTCTCCCTAAATGAGATGAATATCAAAGTTGAAGTAAGAGGAACAGAAGCGTTGGTTGCCTATGGAGAAGTTTTGGATTATCAAGTTTTGAGCGATCGTCGTCCGACAAAAAAGTTTCGTGTACTCTATCAGGTTAGTTTTGGTCGTCTAAGTGAACATCTCAATCCGGTAAGCGCGCCTCTATCAGAGATGAGTTATAGGGACTATTCCTTGACGTTTAAAGTCAACCGAGTTGATTTTCCAGAGAGTTTTGTTCCTGGATTGAAAATTGTGCAAAAGAAGCTCTTTTCCAGTCAGGTTATTGATGATCGAGATCTTTATCCTAGCGAATATGAGTTGCTAGAGATGGGAGATAAAACGCAAGTGACGGTAGACCTTTCTAGATACAAAAACTATTTCACCAAAGGTGGGAGTTTTGAGTTGACTGCGCGATCTCAGATTAAGTTTAAACATCCAAAAATTATCAGTGTTACCCCGCAAACTAATCTTTCTAAAACGGCATCTATCGCTGTCAAGTTTTAAAGAAAAACTATGAATTTATTTGGCACGCCGTAAAGAATTATAATATAATTTTATAATGCAAAAAATTGTTTTGATTGTTAGTGTCATCGTGTTTATCGTTTCGACTTTTTTAGTCTTTGATGAGGATATTTTTTTTTCCGTAGGCGGACGAAATGTTGATGAACTAGAAGTTATAGGAAGTGTAACGGAGGAGAGCAACGATGTAAGGAGGAAGTTGGTAAACGACTTTGGCTGGTATCCTATAAAACAACAAAATAATATCTATTCCGCTGATTCCATTTATACTGGTGACAATTCTAACGTAGAGATAACTTTTTCAGATAAATCTTCCATCGTCATTGAAGAGAAGTCGCTGGTTACTTTAAATAGCGATGCCAACAATATTTTACTGAATATGGAACAAGGATCTTTCGTCGGAGATATTGGTGCCAGAAGCAAATTGGCCCTTTTGGCCAATGGAGAAAAAAAAGAGTTGCGTTCTTCTAACAACGCCAAAGTTAAATTAGAAATTGCAAAAGGAGGAGCACAAAGTATTGCAGTTTTGGCGGGAAATGTAGAGATGCAGTTTGGAGAGAATAAACAACTGATTGAAAAAAATAGTTTGCTGACGGTTTCTCAGGATGGAAAAATTGAAACAGTAAAAGTTGATCTGGAGATTCTTGCACCGGCAGGCAATGCCAAGCTATGGTACACGGAGAATTCTAAAGTTCTTTTTAGATGGAAGAGTTCGGAGAGTGTTGATTCTTATCGACTAATTGTAGAGTCTAAAAATAAGAAAATTGAAATTGTAAGAGGCGCCAAGGATGTGGTATTTTTAGAGGGGCGTCGTGAGTTTGCGGAGGAGATAGAGCTGCCGGCAGGAAAATTCTCTTGGCATGTTATTGCAAAAAAAGGGGCAAAGGAATTTAAAAGTTTTAAACTCTCTTTTGCTCACGCCGAGAATCTTCCTGTCAAATTGCTTGCTCCAGCAAGAGATTATGTTTTTTATATCAACAAAGGGGCGGCCGGACGGGATGTTCCACTATCGTGGCGACAAGATAGTGGGGTGAGTCGCTACGAGATTCAATTGAGTAGGCAAGTTGATTTTTCTAACATTGTTAGCGAGCAGACAGTAAGTGGAACACATGCCCTTTTTCCCTCATTGTCAGGAGGAAATTATTACTGGCGTGTTAAGGCCATCGATAAAGATCGGTCGGAGATTCTTTGGTCTGATCCAAATTTATTTTCCGTTGAAACGATGGCAATTGAAGAGCAGTTGCCACCTTCTGGGCAAAACTTGTGGTTTGTGGGCGAGGCCGGTGTTGTTAAATTTAGCTGGAAGGTTGCCGGAGTTGTTGATAGTTATGCTTTAAAAGTTAAATCAGCAAAAGTAGAAAAAACAATTGAGAGAGTTGCCTCCAGAGATCAATCCTTTTTTGAAAAAGAGTTTTATCAAGAAAATCTGATTTTGCCTGCAGGGGTTTATTCCTGGAACGTTGAAATTGTAAAGCGTGGTAAGCGCTCATCAGGACAAACCTATACGATAAATAACCAGCAAAATAGAGAGGTAACTCCTCTTTCTCCTGTTGATCAAACGGTACTTTTTTTGGCCAAAAACGAGAGCGTAGCACGGAAAGTAGAATTTAAATGGAGTGACCCAACTATGGCCAGACGCTATGCTATTCAAGTAGCTAAAAATCCAAATTTCTCACAAATTTTATATGAACAGGAAGTAACAAAAGCGGCACTTCTGTTAGGGGAATATGCTCAGGGATCTTATTATTGGAGAGTTCGCTCAATTGATTCTGAGCGACCTATTTTAGATTGGGGGCGGCCATTTAAGTTTACGATAGACAAAGTAGATATTCTGGCCACGGCGCCAGAGAATAAAGAAATAATTTGGTTGGGAGAGGATCGTAATTGTAAATTTAGTTTTAACTCCAAAGGGCCATTAGATCGTGCATCGTTGGTAGTGCTTGATCGGAAAGATGGGAAAAAGCGAGAGATAGAGATTAATGTGCAATCGGAAGAAGGAGAAAATTTACAATTTGAACGAGCAGTTATTTTAGAAGCAGGAAGAGATTATCAGTGGCAGATTGTCGCTCATCGCTACGGGCAGAAATTTGTATTTGAGGGGGGAGAGTTTTCTTTAAGGCAAAATAGTAAAGTGGCCTTGTCAACGCCAGCAGATAAAAAATTTTTCTCCATTAAAAAAGAAGAGGATTATTTTCCTCAAGTTGATTTAGGATGGAATGACGTTACTAACGCTAAACAATTTCATTTACAGATTGCCAAGGATGAAAATTTTCGTGACCTGTTGCTGGATAAGGAGTTATCAGAAACTCATCTGACCTATAATAAATTGGAAGAAGGGAACTATTTTTGGCGAGTAGCAGTATTGGATAGTGATCGTCCCAATTTGGGGTGGAGCGACAGTCGAAGTTTTGTAGTTATGAAGTCAGAGATTCGTTTTATTTCCCCAACAGAGGGGGCCTTGGTTTGGGCAAATGATGGTAAGCAAGCAATTACCTTTGAATGGGAGGCCGATTTTCTGATTGAGTCATACACTTTAGTGGTGGGTGGAGGAGGGAAACGTGCAATTTCTATCGAAAAAACTGCCAAACAACATCCAAATAAGTTTACAGGTAAAATGTATCAAGAAGAGTTAGTATTGCCGGTAGGAGAGTATGATTGGTATTTAATTTTTGGCAAGGCCAATTTAGTGGAGAAGAGTTCTCCAATGAAATTGAGGTTAAGATATAATAGGCCGGTGGCATTATTGGCGCCATCAGAAAAACAAGAGTTGTATCTTAAAGGGCATGAACAAGTTTTAGAAAAATTGTTGCTAAAATGGAAAGATGATACTGGTGCTTCAAAATATTTTCTGCAGATTTCAACCGAGAGTAGTTTTAAATCAGTTATTGTCGAGAAGAAAATTGATAATGATACAGAATATATTGCATCTGATTTGTCGCGTGGAAATTATTTTTGGCGAGTGAAAGTTATGGAGGATGGCCGCCCCAATAGTCCCTGGAGTAGTACTAGAAGTTTTTCCGTTAGACAGATTTTGATTGCTAAATTTCGTCCACAAACCGATGAGGTTTTATGGCAAAAAAATAAAAACGAGTCGGTAACATTTGCTTGGGCCACTGAAGGAGAAGTGGATAACTATAACTTAGTAATTACTGCTGCAGAAAAAAAACGAGTAATTAAGCGTTATCTAAAAAAAGATAAAAAGAAATTTGCGGGGCCCAACTTTTCAGAAGAAGTGATACTTGCTTCTGGGAAATATTCATATGAAATTATAATTGGCAAAGGCGAGCATTTAGTAAAATCTGAATCAGTTTTTTTTGAAGTTAAATCGGAGGCCGCTATTTTACCAGTTACTCCACTAGATGGTACGGCAATTATGTTATCAAAGACAAATGCAAAAAGCGGAGAAGTCGCATTAAAACTTAGCTGGAAAGATCCCGCGGGGTGGCCAACGGTAAGAGTGTTGGTCGACGAAGATAGAAAATTTTCAACACCCATTTTTGATAAAGAAGTTAGTTCAGAGAGTTTTGTGGAATTGGCCAATTTAAAAGTTGGCCGCTATTTTTGGAAAGTAGAACGAAAACTTTTATCTGTCGCCTCTGGGGCAAATTCTAGTGGTGCTAGTGAGATCACCAGCTTTGAAATAGTCAACGATTCACCCATAGAGCTTTTATCTCAAAGTGGGGAGCAATATGAGCTAAAAAATTATAAGGCCAAGATAGCAATGAATTGGAAGGCCCATGAGGGAGCGCTGGGTTATAAGGCAGTGATTGCCACTGATCCGTCCTTTTCCAAAAAAGATATTGTTTTTGAAAGCGAAGTGATCAAAACAGTGAAATACAGTTTTAATTATCAAGCAAACAAATTGGGAAAAATATATTGGAGGATTGCCGGTATATTACCTGGCCGGCGGGAAACGCAGTTTTCGGAAATTGTTTCAGCAGATATTGAAATGAAGACGTTGTCCGCCCCCCCTCTGTTGGCCAAAAATATAAAACACAAATTGGCGAAGTATCAAATAAAGAACAATAAATCGATAGGCTCCCTAGAAGAGGTTTTCTCTTTTGAGTGGAAGGCCGTTCCCGGAGCTGCGGCATATAAGTTAGAGGTTTATGAATTAACCTCCAATAATACAAAATCAATTATCAATGAGAAAGTATTTGGAGAGTATTTTATTTGGGATGGGCCATATATTGGAAAGTTTAATTATAAAATTACCCCTATAGATAAATTTGGAAGAGAAGGTGAAAGTAGCGATAATGGGAATTTAGAAGTTATGGAATAGATGAAAAATATATTTTTTTTAATTTTAACGTTACTTACACTTATGGCCATTTTTTCATCGGCTGTCTATGCAGAAAAAATTTATAAGCTTGAATATATTTGTAGGGGCGAAGATCCCATTAAAAGAGTGGTAAATGTCTTTTTAGTGGCAAATACTTCCGAGCTTATAAAAAATAAAGTACTGAAGATTGTTGCCAAAAAAAATGGACATATTAAAAATTGGCAACATTTAAAAAAAGGTGAAAGGGTTACTCTTTATTTGCCGGAAAAAAATGCAAATAAGATGATGATGAAAAAGTATATTTTAAGTATAAAAAAACGAAAGGCCAAGAGTTTTAAAAGCATTGAACATACTGTCAATTTCTATTCTTCGATGTCGCTAGTTAGGTTTGATATTGATTCACCAACTGTTTCAACTGACGGCACTCTTTTTTCTAAACTTAAATATTTTCTGCTGTATGATTTTTCCTATCAACTAAACAGTAAGTTTGGCCTTTTTATAACAACTCTTTTGGGTAGTGAATCTTTTTATCCTCCCATCGGTGAAGGAGCAGTTTCTCTGAGTGGAACGCAGTTTTTTCAATATGCCATAGGGCCGGGAGGAAGCTATCTTTTTAACGATAAGTTTGCTTTGCGAGGATCAGTTCTCTACGGCAACGATACTATTATTTACGATATGACAACTGAAGATATTTGCTTAGGAGATGTAGCGCACTTTTCTATAAATATGCTTATAAATTACCAGGCCTATCGGGCATTAAATACGGATGGTGATCTTCAATTATCTATTAATTACGCCTTGCCTGCGACAAGTGCAAAGGTGGAGTTTTTGGGAGGGTATGGCGGGAAATTGGCCACTATTTTGAAAATAAAACTTTCTTCCATTGCCATTAAAATTGCTCCTACTTTGGAGTATCAGATTTTAAACGGGGCCTATTCTTCGCAGTCAGAATTAACCGCCGGACTTAATCTTGGCGTTTTGTTTAACTGATATTTTTTTTGTAACCAATTTAGATGGTCAAATATTGCCATTGCTATTCCTCCAATTACTTCTCAAGATTGGCGGTGATTTTCCGAAGCTATGTTACCCTGTTATTGAGAATAGCATATGGATTTTTCATTCTACGACAATATTTTGGACGCCATCTTTGTATTAGATCGCGATAAAAAAATTATCTATAGTAATGAGGCTTCCTCTATTTTAGTGGGGATTTCACAAAAGAGAATGCAAAAGGGCCGTCATCTTAAGGATGTAATAACTTTTGATAATGAATTTTCATATTTGACAGATGAAAGTACTTTAACTGCAGAAGGCGTCGCCAATAGCTTAAATTCTTACAAAGAGATTAGTTTTAAAACTCAAAATAGTATAGGACTAGTAGAACGCAAAGGCCTGATCTTAGTACAAAGATGTGACGTTAGTTGTAGTAGCAATATTTGCAATTTGTCAGTGATCATTAGAGAGATGACCTTAGAGGAAAATCTTCACTCCAAATACAAAGCAGAGTTAGAAAAAAAAGAAATGGTCATTGAGCAATTACAACAGGCGCAAGTGGAGTTAAAAAACTATTCAACCAACTTGGAGAAAATGGTTGAACAAAGAACTGCCGAATTAAAATCAATAAACAGTTTTTTAAATGCAATGATCAATAGCTTAGAACAAGGGTTATTGGTTTTTGATAAAGATGGTAATTGTCTGCCAATCTATACAAAGGCCTGTGAGCGGATTTTTAATCTCTCTCCAGCTGGAAAAAAATTCTGGGATGTTATCAATATCGGCAAAGAACGTATTTCAGAGATAGAGTTTTGGTCAAAGGGATTATTCAAAAGTATGATCCCTTTCATTGATTTTGTTAAATTAGGCCCTACAAATTTTTATAACAGTGTTGGAAGATATATTGAGCTAGATTATTTTCCAATGAAAGATGAATTTGGAAAGTTGAGTGGTATTGTTACAGTTGCAACGGATAAAACAGAAGAATTGAATGCAAAAAATAGTGCAAATCGAGAGCATAAATTTGCCCAGATGATAATTAAAGTAACAAAAAATAGAGAACAGTTTTTTCAATTTATATTTGATTGTAAAAAAATGGTGGAATGGTTAACAGATCTTTTTGATAAGGCCAATGTTGGAACTTGGGACTTAGGCCACGTTTTTCGACAAGTGCATTCCATTAAAGGGATGGCCGCAATGTATTCAGTTGCCAAGCTGGAGGCCACTGGGCATAAATTAGAAAATCATCTCTCCCAGATTCGAGAAAGTGCTGAATCGACGCTACTTGCAAATCTAACAAAATTACGAGTAGAGTTAGAAAATTTCCATCAAGCATTGCTGTCAACTATAGAGGAATGTAAGGCCTTTTTAGGGGATTCTATAGAGACAGGAGAGGTTAGTGTCGAGGTGCGAAAGAGAGACATCGTAGATTATTCTGCCAAGCTGCTAATGCCAAATATTGGCCAGGATTTATTGAAAAAGAGCTTTGATGAGATTTTTCTTTATTCTGCGATAGATAAGTATTTTACTCAATATTCCACCATGGCCTGCGAATTGGCGGAGGCCCAAGATAAAAAACTTAAAGCGATAAAATTTAATAATGGCGACATTCGCATCTATGCAGATCCTTTTCGTGAAATATTTGGAGTGATGGTTCATCTTTTTAGAAATGCAGTCTATCACGGAATCGAGACTCCAGAGATTAGATCTGCTCAGGGAAAAGAGGAGGAAGGGGCCATCGTTGTAAACTTTCTTCTAGAGACTGTCCAAAATGGCGATGAGAAGTTGAGAGTTATAGTTAGTGACGATGGCCAAGGAATTGACACCAAAAAAGTTCGTGAAAAATTAAAACAAGGTATGTCGCCATCTGTGGTAGATAAGATGGGTGATGACGAAGTAAATTATCACATTTTTGATATGGGCATATCTACTGCAGAACAAGTGAATGTTATCGCCGGTAGAGGAGTTGGAATGAGTGCTGTTTTGTCTGAAGTAAAAAAGTTGGGAGGGGAGATAAGAGTATCTTCTCGTCAAAATCTTGGAACTACGTTTGATATTGTGTTACCATATAAGAAAAAATGAGTACAAAATCGGGCCTATCTATTCAAGTCAAATTGCTTATCCTGCTGGTTAGTTTGCCAGTGGTCTTTTTGGGATTATATTTGGCGTTAGTTTTTAATCTTTTTGAAAAAGATAAAATTGCTTATATTTTTGATTCGAGCATGGCCGTAACCAAAACAGTGGCCTCACAAATTAGGGCCGAAACGAATGTCGCAGTTAATCAGCTTCGGCCGGTATTAGAGGGTTTTTCCTCCGAGGCAAAGAGTTTTGATGAAATCGGCAAAAATATTTTTACCATCAACGAGTCACTTGCGTTATTGCAAGTCTATGAAAATCAAAATGGCCAATTTTTAAAGATGGCCCAATTGTCAAAAGACGATGGGGTAAAAGACGATTTTACTTATGCCACACAATTGTTATCAGCAATAGACCAGTCTAGTATCGTGATGGATCTTAGCAAGGAAAATGATCTAATTTGGTTTGGCATAAAGCATATTAACGAAACGACAAAAGCGGAACTTTATATACTGTCATTAATTAAATCCGACAGTATCTTGGATGTGTTTAAAGGAAAGTCAGTTTATAACAAATTTTTAATTCGTCAAAGTGGAGACATTATTATTTCTCCGGAAGCGAAAGAGGAAAAAAATAAAAAATACTCCTTTGCGAATTGGAGCTTTCTGCCAAAATTGAAAGGGCAGAATTTTAAAGAAGGAACATTAGAATCGTTATCACCAGATGGTGAGAAATGGCTTACTTCTTTTACCCAGGTGGGAATATCTGATTGGTTTATTCTTTCAAATATAAAAAGAGCAACTGCGCTAAGTGCAATTGATGTTTTGTTGAAAAAATCACTTTTGTTTTTTGTGGCCCTAATTTCACTTGCAGTGATTATAAGTATTTTTACCTCTAATAAAACTACTCTTGGTTTGCGAGAATTAGCGCAGGCAACCTTAGAAGTGGCCAAAGGTAATTTTAATATTTCTCTGGCCCGTCGTTCTAATGATGAAATTGGGATGCTCTCAGACAGCTTTAATGAAATGGCCGGAAAGATATCAGGGCTTATGTCGGCCACCGCCGAAAAGGCCAGAATGGAATCGGAGTTGGCCACCGCCAAAACAGTTCAGGAAAATCTTTTTCCTTCAGATTATTATCACAATGGGATGGTAGAGATATCTGGCCACTATCGGCCGGCCAGTGAATGTGGAGGAGACTGGTGGTTTTATAATGAAAAAGAGGGGATTGTGCAGCTTTGGATCGGAGACGCCACTGGACATGGGGCACCAGCGGCCTTGATTACGAGTGCGGCAAAAGCTACAGTTTCAATTATCTCAAGATTAAGTGTTACCTCTCCGGCCTTGGCATTAGCATTTTTAAATCATGCAATTTATGAAAATTCGCATGGTAAAATGTGTATGACTTTTTTTGTAGCATTTTTAAATTTAAAAACTAAAACCCTTGAATACGCCAATAGCGGCCATGATGCTCCTTATATTTTTAGAAAAAATGGTTCAGAGTTTTCCAAGAAAACTATGGACACATTGTCGGAGGCCAATGGCCCAAGGTTGGGAGATCGGCCAAATCCTAATTACTCTACCGCAAAAGTTCAATTAAATGAGGGAGACGTTATTTTGTTTTATACGGATGGAGTTGTGGAGATGCATGGCCCCGGCGGAGAATTATTAGGGGAGAGAAAATTTGTAAAATTGGCCTTGGAGTCCTTGAATAAGAGTATGCATCTGCCAGCAGTTATAAAGTCCATAGTTGATGAGGCCGAGCTTTTTAGAAAAAATACTCCGCTGGCAGATGATGTAACTTTTTTTGGAATGCGGATAAAAAGTTCTGGAGAGTTGCCGACAACTTATGCTCAAACGCAAGATGTCATCATGACAGTTGAAAAAGCTATTCCGCGACATTTGCTAGGAGTTTTGCCCCTGGTTAATCTGAATGGTGATTTCTCTTCTTCAAGCTTGGCCAATCATTCTGTTGGTTTTTATGATAATTTATCTCTTGGACAATTAATTCCTTTTTTAACAAATATAGATCAAGGAGTGCGCCATTTAATAAACGTCAAAGATGGGGACTATTTTAAACATGTGGCCCTGGCATTGAAGGTTGCTTCCAATAGACCGGCATTTATGAGTGATCCCATTGCTGAAATTTTGGAAGTTTTCTCTCGTAATTTGACTGCACCTTTTGTAACAGGAACGTATAGTCATGAATGGAATCTTGATGAAGGAGATCAATTTGTTTGGTTTTTTCACTCGTCGGATCAAAAATTTTTAGTTTTAGAAGATCTAGAACGTCGACTTGATAAAATTCCACGTATCGTTAGAATCAAACATGATATTAAACTTCTAGTGGATGAGCTTTTTACTAATGCTATTTTTAATGCCCCGAGCGTAGTTATTAATGGAAAGCGCAAAAAAGTTGGGCGACAGGGCCGCGTATTTTCGAAAAGAGCGGCGGCCGTATTTGTGAAAATTGATATTAGTGGCAATAAAGTTATTGTGGGATGTGTTGATCAATTTGGTAGCCTATCCCCTTCTGAAATAGTCTCGCGCCTTAATATCACCTATGACCTTGGCCTGGATAAAGGAATGGATATGAACAGCTATGGCGGCTCAGGAATAGGGGTACGATTAATGCTAGACAGAAGTGATTCAGTTTTTTTAATTGTAAATAAAGCAGTGGAGACTTGCGTAGTCTTTACATTACCGATTAATATAAATCGGGCCAGCGAAGAGATTAGAAAGAACGTGCATATAGTTGTTAACTAGTCTAAGCTTAGTTGCGGATAAAATAGGAGGTAGATAAGAGATGGGCGCATTTCAATGCAGTACAAAACAGGAGCTAGAAACGTTGCAGATAACCATCGGTGGTGCCGTCGATGAGGATGTTCGTTTCCCTCAGTTGACACTGTCTGCAGTAAAAAAAATAGTGTTTGATTTTAAAGAATTAAATCTTATCAATTCTTGCGGAATTCGTGAATGGGTAGTTTGGTTAAGAAATATTCCAGCTTCCATAGAGGTCTTATATAGAAATTGTCCAAGAATTTTGATTGAGCAAATTAATATGATCGAAGGACTAATGCCGGCCAATGGATATATTGAGTCTTTCTATCTGCCATACTATTGTGAGGAATGTGATAAACAGACTATGCTTTTGTGTGAAAGAGGAAAAGATTATACAAGGAGTGGGATGGAGACAAAAGAATTTGTTCCATGCTCCAAATGCCAAGGCAATAGCGAGATTGATGTTATTGAGTCAAAATACTTGAAGTTTATTAAGCAGTATGGTTAGAATATTGCCTTCTTTTTTTAACCTATAATTGAGAATGAATCCCATGACTATGACCAATGAAGATAAGTTAAGTGGCAGTGTAGATTTGAATATGCGGGTCTTATTAGTTGATGATGTTAAATCGATGCTGATTGAGGCCAAGATCATGTTGAAGATGTTGGGAATTAAAGATATTGATGAGGCCGAAGATGGACAGATGGCCTTAGATAAAATTCTAGATAGTTCCTCGGCCGGAGATAGTTATGATTTGATTATCTCAGATATAAATATGCCCAATATGGATGGACTGCAGTTATTAGAAAATTTGAAAAACATAGATGAAGTAAAAAATACGCCGTTTTTGATAATGAGTACTCAAAATGAGTTGCCAATTATTATGGACGCCATTGAATTGGGAGCGGCAAATTATATAGTAAAACCTCTTACTAAATCTGCCCTAATTGGTAAACTCAATCGAATCTTTGGCCACAAAAAAAATTAAAATGGTAGTTTGAAAATTATCCATGCGGTGGTGCTGTTATCATTCGTTTTGTGAGAGATGCTGTTTTTTAGCTGGACTTTTTTACGCAAAATATCTACAGGTACCGTTATGCCTAAATTTGTATCGGTACTGTTGTTAAAGCTGTTATGCTTAACCTCACTAATGGCCGATGCCTCAACACCTGAAAAATCAAGAGGAGACTCTACACGAAATGCCACAGTTGAATATTTTTCAGAATTTTCGCTGGTGGCCCTTTCGCTAGTGACAGATAATTTAGTATTGCCTAATGCTATATTAGTTTTGCCTAAGATGTATTTGGTAGTTTGCGGATCGGCGTTGGCGTCTTTCATATTTTCAACAACAGTATCCATCATGCCGGCACCGAATTCAAAAGAGAATATTTTTGAGGGAATAATAGAGCCGACTACTTCTGGCCCCTCACTAATTTTCGAATTAACTTCATCTATGATTTTTTTCTGCGTTATAGCTACTTCCATAAAGGAAGTGGGGGCAATCTTTGCGGAAATATCAGTTTGACTTAAATTATCTGACTTAGATATTTGGCCGGCCAACTTAGCGATTGGAATTCCTGGAAGATCAATTTCACCATAGACGTTGCTGGAGGGATTTGGTGGGGCGTCCTGTATTTCTAGTTCACGGCCTGGTGTTGTCGGCGCAGAAGGAATCTGAATCTTAGAGCCAAGAGTACCTCCATTGGCCTTAATCGAAGTATCCACCGTTGAGATCCCGGAAGTGGAGTCAACATTAACATCGGCAATGCGATATAATTTTATCTTTGTGGCCCCATTTTTTTTTTCGATTATTTCAAGCCATGCCGGTTCAGCGGCCAAGCTTTCTTTGGCACTTAAATCTAATTTTAGTAATCTGTGTTGCGTCGGCCCATAGCTTACTCCTACAGATTCTATTAGTTCCGAAGGAAAAGGGCCCTTCCAAGTTACAGTGGGTGAGATACTATTTTGATCTTGATTATTTTGATTTGCTGCACAGAGCTCTTGTTTGTTTCTGGCAAATTTATTTAAACTCAAATAGAAATTTGCACTATTTTTGCTGTTATAAAACTTAGAAAAATCATCCCACTCTATTTGAGAGTTGTCAGATAAACTTTTGTCATACAGCTTCTCAATTATATCTAATACGTCTTCGCCTAATTTGGTTATTTCCGGTGGTGCCACAGATGGGGCAGTTAGCTCATAGTCTGAGATGGGAAAAAAATCTACTGTTTTAGAATAATCTATGCCGGCCTCAGTGGGCCACGCAGTAAAACAAAAAAAACAATTAATGATTAAAAGCAGTCGCCAGAAAACCATGTCTATTTTTCGGTGTAGGCGTCCAAATCTTTAGCGATTGATCGCAAGGCATGAGCATCAATACTTTTGCCTGACAAATTATGCAAATCGTAGCGGGTGGCCAATGTTAATAGGCGGTTACTGTTTGACTTTGCTACGCGGGCGATTGTTTGAGCGAAGGCCTCAACCATTTCGGTATTACCAATGGCACGATATGCCGCAACAATTCCCTTCATTGCGCTAATGTCGTTGGGATAATTGCGATAATACTCTCCTAGTGAAAGTAGGGCGTCTTGGTAATTTTTTTGTAAGTACTGTGCATATCCCTTTATTTTATGAAAATAGATTCCGCACTCGGCAAGATAGGTTTGCTCGAAGGGGTTTATTGATTGTGTATAAAGTTTAATAAACTTTTCATGATCGTTAAGTTCATATAGCAGATTGGCCTTGTGGCAGAGCACCAGAGCATCTTTTTTGTTATTACTGGAATTAATTAGATCCAATGCCTGTTTGTATTTTCGTTGGGCCGTTAAGGTGGCCAGAAGGGTGGCAATGGTTGGCCCAGAGGGATTTTTTATAACTTGCATTGCGAGAAGAAGCACGCGCTCGGCAGAGGCATAGCGCTCAGCAGAGTAAAAAAGAGAACCTAGAGAAGAAAGTGCGGCCGGATCATCTTGATATTTATCAGCATCAACATGTGCCAACATCGTTAGAAGCTTGTCGTCTTTTCCCATATTTTGATATGCATTTAGCATATTAAATACAAAGTCGGGCCGTTCGCTGTAATCTGTTCCTAAAATATAGGAAAAGTTTCCACTAAAATGTTTGCTTAAAAATGCCTGTGGCGAGGTATTATATTTTGAATCAGAATAAAAAAGTGCACTCTGTTTTACTTCTGCATAAGCATTGATGTCAGTATTGATCACTGCCTCATCAGTTAACTTTACAATTTCTTGGCGACTTAATGAGTAGTTAGTGAGAGCGTTATATGGATCATTAAAAGGAATTTGAGCGAGCATGGTGGAGAGAGTCTCATTTTTTGTCATGAGCAATAGTTTTTGCATATTAAGCTTTAATGGTTGACGAGAGCCTACAATGATCATTTCACTATCATTTAAATCCGTAAAAACTGCCCCATTGGGAAAAACCTCATAGAAGGTTTTAAGAATACTTTTTAAAACTGGTTCATTGAGGTTGTATAAGTTTAGCCATTGCGAAAAAACGCCTTTCTCACTCAAATTGGCATTAACAACTTCAAAAAATTCTTTAGTAAAGAGATTTGCCACTCCAGATAACCAGGAGTGAGATGGTTGAGAAACAATGATGTCATACTCTCCCTTGCGGCCAATGTTAAGCACATATCGGGCATCTTCGATTTCTAAACGCAAATTTTCTCTTTTTAAAATGGGGTTGTTTTTTTTGTATACATAGTTGGCCGCTTCAATGATTCCTTCTTCTAATTCTGCAACATAAACATTGGGAAGATCTGTGCTAGTTAAAAAATCTACAGTAAATCCACCGCCATATCCAACAATAAAGGCGCTATGAGGGTCACGGACAAAAAGATAAGAAAGCAGTCCAAGCAAAGCTTCATACTTGGGAAGAGTGCGCATGGAATTTTTATTGTAAATAGATTCATTCAATCCATTTGTTTTTAGTCGGTAGTAGTCGCGATAATGAGTTCCATCCTTAGGATCATGACTAAGAGAAATAATCCCAGTTTTCCCTTCTACAATGAGTTGAAATTCTTCATAATCTTTTGCATAGTATTTAGTTAAATCAGCAAGCGAAGTGTCGGGAGAGATGCTTTGAGTGTAGGCAGATTTTAAAATATTTTTGAAGTCAACATTGGCACCAAAGATTGACACCAACGCAATGCAGGCAAAAACCGGAAAAAAAACAAGTCGCCTTTTTTTATCTGGTGTGAAAAAAAAGACTACTAATATTCCAGAAAATGTCAACGCAAGCATGGCAATTTTAATGGCAGCGCCAGATCCCAACATGGGAATAAAAACTATTCCTGCCAAATAAGAACCCAAAATAGAGCCCACAGTATTCCAGGCGTAGGCAAGGCCGGTGATTGCTGGCGCATCTTCGGCAGATTTTGTTAACATGACGATAATTAGAGGAAGTAGTGCTCCAAACATTAAGGTTGGTAAAAGTAAAATTACTACAGTGACTATAGCTTTTATGGCCAACATCCCGGGCCATCCTTTTAGGTAGAATGCCAAAATGGTTGTAAGGATTGGTGCGTAATTTAGGGCATAGCTTGCTAGAAGAGAAAATAAAATTGCCAACATTAGTACGTTTATGAACAAGTTGGTTATATTTTTAATTTTTTGAAAATAGAGAGATAGAAGTAAGGATCCTAGGCCAATGCCAAAAAGATAGAGTGCTAAAATTATTCCTAGGCCATAAATATTAGTGCCAAAAAATATTCCTAAGTATTTGTTCCAAACAACTTCAAAAGAGATTGAGGCAAAACCGGCAAAGAGGGCAGTGGAGATCAAAATAATTTGTTGCCAGTTCGGGGTAAATTTTTTTATAGACGAAGCACTAGGTTTCAAAGTTTTAGGTTGCAAAAACTTGTTACCTTTAAGATAACGCCAATTAATAATCAGTACTGCCAAAAAAACGGCAATATTTATTGCCGCCATCAAGTTGTTGGCCAGCAACACGCCAAATTTAGGTATAAAAAAGAAGCTGCCAAGGATGGCCCCTAAGAATGCGCCAAGAGTATTTACGCCATATAAAAAACTTATTTGCTTACCAATATTTGTTTCCTGGGTACTAAAAAATTTTACGAGAAGAGGAAGAGTTAGGCCCATCAAAACAGTAGGGATAATGAGAAGTAAAAAAACTAGAAAAAATTTGGCAAAAAGCGCCAACATATTTTGCGACCCGTGCAGCGGTAAAATTGCCAAAAATTTATGAAAATTCAACAGAGCATATATTAGTAGAGGTGCGTATAGTCCAATAATGCCCTCAGTTATTCCATATAGTAGAAGTGGGTTATTAACTCTGCGAGCAAATTTGCCGGCAAGCAAACTACCAATTGATAATCCAAAGAAAAAAATGGATAAAACTATGCTCATGGAAGTAGAGGTAGCTCCTACACCTAAAGAGAGCACGCGAATCCATATTGATTCATAAACTAAACTAGTCAATCCAGAGATAAGAAATAAAGTAAGAGAGATAAAATTAAATGTTTTCATTGGGGTACGTTACTAAAAAAAAAAGGGCCGGTAAAGTACTTACCGGCCCATGAAAAAAACAACCTAAGAAAGCTATCAACTCACATTTTATGTGCGAGGCCTTGGCATTGGGCCAGGAACTGGAGTTGGCCTGGGATCTGGCATTGGATCTGGGCCAGGCATTGGACGTGGCTGTGGATGCGGATTTGGATCCGGTTGTGGCATTGGCCACGGCATAGGCTCAGGTTGCGGCTGAGGAGCTGGCATTGGCCGAGGCTGTGGTTGTGGATCAGGCATTGGCCACGGCATAGGCTCAGGTTGCGGCTGAGGTACTGGCATTGGCCGAGGTTGTGGTTGTGGATCAGGCATTGGCCACGGCATAGGCTCAGGTTGCGGCTGAGGAGCTGGCATTGGACGCGGTTGTGGTTGCGGATCAGGCATTGGCCACGGCATAGGCTCAGGTTGCGGCTGAGGAGCTGGCATTGGACGCGGTTGTGGTTGTGGATCAGGCATTGGCCACGGCATAGGTTCAGGTTGCGGCGTTGGAGCTGGCATTGGACGCGGTTGTGGTTGTGGATCAGGCATTGGCCACGGCATAGGTTCAGGTTGCGGCATTGGAGCTGGCATCGGCCGAGGCTGTGGTTGTGGATCAGGCATTGGCCACGGCATAGGCTCAGGTTGCGGTTGAGGAGCTGGCATTGGCCGAGGCTGTGGTTGCGGATCAGGCATTGGCCACGGCATAGGTTCAGGTTGCGGCATTGGAGCTGGCATTGGCCGAGGCTGTGGTTGCGGATCAGGCATTGGCCACGGCATAGGTTCAGGTTGCGGCATTGGAGCTGGCATTGGACGCGGTTGTGGTTGCGGATCAGGCATTGGCCATGGCATAGGCTCAGGTTGTGGCATTGGAGCAGGCATTGGCCATGGCATAGGCTCAGGTTGTGGCATTGGAGCAGGCATTGGCCGAGGTTGTGGATGTGGATTTGGTTCTGGCCTTGGACGTGGTGCGGGCCGCCGATCTTCTACACATCGATCATATTCATAACTCCAGTGCCAACCAGGAGCACAAAGGCGTTCACGATTTTGACGAACACATCGTTCAAGGTAACGATCCCACTCATATCCGGGAGAGCAATGTTGATAATTGCGTACGCATCTATCAAATACAGGATCCCAGTGCTCATCGTATCCACATAATCTTTGGTTGCGAACACAGATACCTCTGGAGTAGTCCCAGTAATAACCGTAAGCGCAGGATCTGTAGTTTGCAACACAGCGCTGCAAATAATAGTCATAGTGATAACCATAGGAGCAAGTTGTTGACCAGATAGGGAGACATTCTTGACGATCCCAAGAATAGTACTCCCCAAATGAACAAGTATGTGGCATGCGCACACAACGATTTTCAAAAGCATCCCACTTATAATTTAGTGGGCATCGAGGATGAGAGTTTAAAACACATTGGCCCAAAAAGTGGTCAAAGTGGTAACCCGGGCGACAAATTATAGTTGGCGGTGGACTAGGATATTGAACACATTGATTAACAGAAGGTTCGTAGTAGGTTCCATCTGGACAACGAGAAGAACTATTTTGTACACAGTACCCTAAGTTTGTATCGTAATAGTAGCCACCTGGGCAATTCACAGTCTCCGTTTCTTCTGGTTTTACTACTGAAATTTGAAATTGTTTAAAAATTTCATTTCCAGTTAGCTCGTCACCAAGAGAAAGAATGAACATGTAAGTTCCAAGTTCTTCCAAACGAGGTTTTCCTACAATGCTGAAAGTTTTAAATTGCTCACTAACTAATATTGATAAATTTTCTGGAAGGCCGGAGGCGATAACACTTCCTCTAAAAGTGAAAGAGGGAATGTCTGTATCTACTAAAATATGATCGGTATAGTTTCGATTGATGACAGCATCGGACATATAGCGATCAGATTTAAAGCGAGGATGAGTTATGTTTTCATCATCTTCGGCCACAATACATAGCTCTCTTGAGGTAGTTACATTTTTTTCTGCAATTGATGCTCTAATTACAAAGCACCATGACTCGGTAAACTGCGGTGTACCAAAGATGAGTGCCTTGTCGGCAACGGTGTCTTCGAGCTCCATTCCCTGGGGAACAAAGCTTTCAGCATCTATTGACCAGGATACATTGGAACTAATAACACCATCGTTATCGTAGAGAGATAATTCAATTTCGCTGTAAACGCCATACTGGATTTGCAATTCGTTTTCGTTGACATTGATGGCCAAAGAGTTCTTTAGATCAGATGTCGGTTCAAAACTTGCAAATTCATCAGCGTGACTGGGTGCTGAATAGATGCACCCTAAAGACAAAAAGACGATCAGAAGATAGAGAAACTTTTTTTTCTTCATAAACCTCCCCCCGGGTTGTGTTGTTATAGTGGAGACATTTTGTATCCAGTATAGATGGTAATCCAACACCTCTAGGGCAATTAATGTGCCAATAAAACTAGAATTAAAACTAAAAAAACTTACATTTAATAAAATGAAAAAATGGGCAGGTAAAAAGAAAAATATTTGGCAAATCTTACTTTTTTATTAACGCATCGCACGGTGCATCGAGTAGTTCGTGATGTAGACAAGATGGCCAAGATGGCCCCTACCTGAGCGAGTTATTTTGCGCTTTATTACTTTAGGCCTAAAATTTTACGAGCAGTTTTTACATCGGCCACCGGACGATTGGCCTCCTTACTTAAGCGTGCCACTCGTTCTACAAATTGGGCATTGGATTTTGCAAATTCTCCTTTGCGATAATATACGTTATCTTCAATTCCTACTCGTACATGGCCATTCATCGCTATCGCACACATCGTCAGTGGTAGTTGGAAACGGCCAATGCCGGCCACCGACCAACTTTGCTCGGGATGAAGATTACTGGCCAGAGTAACTAGGTTGGAGATGGTTCCACTCATTCCGCCGGGAACTCCTAAAACAAAATCCATATGAAACTTGGCGGGGATAATTCCTTTGGCAAGATAACGCCAGGCAGTTTCCAGCATTCCAAAATCAAAAATTTCTAATTCAGGTAATACTCCGTTCTCAACGATAGACTTAGCAATGGACTTAATCGTCTGTTCAGAATTTTCAAAAATTCCATCGCCAAAATTCATTGTTCCCAGAGAGAGTGTGGCCATCTCGGGACGAAGCACAAGAGGTGCACAGCGCAGATCTACGGGTGTACCTGCCGCTCCTCCCGTGGAAAATTGAACAATGCAATCACAGCGTTCTTTAATTTTTTTTGAAACGAGAGCAAAGCGTTCGACACTTTGAGTCGGGAGATTATTATCATCGCGCACATGCAGATGAATTATGGAAGCACCGGCCGCTACGGCCGCTACTGCTGATTCTACTAATTCCTCAGGATTGCGAGGAATATGTGGATAAACGGCCTCAGAAACTTCCGCTCCAATTACCGCACACGAAATGATTAAATGATTTTCTGGATTATGGTTACTCATAGGCATTCCTTCAAATTATAAATTATAGAAAAAATCTATTAAATTAGTTTTTTTATATTGTGCAGCCCCTCTTCAATCATCTCGATGGTGTAATCTAAATCTTTATCACTATGGCGATAGGCAATATATCCGTGATGATAGGGTTGTAAAAAAACGCCACTACGAATTAGATGAGTGTAAAATGCCGGCCTTAACTTTTTATAAAGTTTTTTATCGTCCTGATTGAAGGTTATAAAAGGCATCCATGGGCCGCCGGAGAAATGGCAATCAATTTGGGAGTTAGTAATTATTTTTTCAACTTTCAAAGCAAAGCGCAATCCCTTCTCTTTTATGGCATCTAAAATTTTATCACGTTCTAAAATTTCCAAAGTTTTAAGCGCGGCCACTTGTTCTAAACTGTTAGGATAAAAAGTAGAGCTTAAAAACACTTTGCTCACTAACATATCCATGACCTCTGCTCGCCCGACGACGGCACTAATGGGGTAACCGTTGGCCAGTGCTTTGCCAAAGACGGAAAGATCTGGGGTTACCGAAAACTCTTTTTGTGCTCCTCCTAAATTTACTCTAAAACCACTGCGAATCTCATCAAAAATTAATAGAGATCCATTTTTATGCGCAAGTTCTTTTAAATTTTGCAAAAAATTATTTTTTGGCATTTCCACTTCGTGCGCCAAGGGATGTCCTACAGGGGTAACAATAATTGCCGCCACTTCTTTGCTGTGAAGCTTAATGAGCGACTCTACTTGAGCGAAATTATTATACTCAAACTCGAAAATATCTTCATAAAGTTTAGGGGGAATTCCACCTTTGACCTCCACGCACCAATCATGCCAACCATGGTATCCACAGCGTAAAATTTTTGTTCTCTCCGTAAAACCACGAGCTATACGAATGGCCACCGACGTGGCATCGGAACCCGTTTTTACAAAGGCAGCTTTTTCGCAAGAGGGAATGAGAGATTTTAACTTTGAGGCCAATTGGTTTTGAATCTCTTGCGTAAGTGACATGCAAAATCCATTATTTTGAATATGTGCAATGACCGCATCATCAATCTCTTTTTCTCGATGGCCTATGATGATTGGGCCGTAAGCGCAGAGCATGTCAATATACTCATTTCCATCCACATCAGTAACCCGACCTCCCTTAGCGCTTTTAAAAAAAATAGGATATTCTCCGGGAACAAAATTATAAGGGCGTCTTATTCCGGCAACGGCCCCCGGAACCAATGTCAAAGCTTCCTCGTATAGTTTTTCAGAGCGTTCTAATTTTAATTTTGCTTTTTCACTATTTTTATTTGTTAACATGGGAGACTCCTTTGCGTTCAATAAGGGTGGTAATTAGATAGGAAGCTACCATAGAAGGAAGTGTTCCTGGGCCAAATCCGGCATCATAACCCAATTCACAGGCCAGATCATTGGAGACTCGTGGCCCGCCGGCACAGATTAAAAAGCGTGAGCGCAATTGTTCGGCCTCTAATAGTTCTATGAATTCGGTAAAATTGCGGATGTGAGCATCTTTTTGAGTGACTGTTTGCGACACCAAAATAGCATCAGCTTTTACTTCTAACGCTTTTTTCAGGAGAGCTTCTGGAGTTACTTGGGAACCCATATTATAGGCATCTATCTCCGGATAGCGTTCAAGGCCATAATCTCCATCGTAGCCTTTCATATTCATAATAGCGTCAATACCAACGGTATGAGCATCAGTTCCAATAGTGGCCCCTACAACAATTAGCTTACGATTAAGTTTCATCTTTATCAGATTATTAATTTCATAAAAATTCATTTTTAAAACGCTAACTTCGGTGGCCTCTACGCTATTATAATCAAGAGAGGGGATGGCCTTCCCGTAGGCCACAAAAAAAGTAAAACCATCAGTTAGTTTCTCGGCAAAAGAGATTTGCACTTCGGTAAGATTGAGTTTTTCTAAATACAGTTCTGCCGCTTTTTTTGCCTTCGCGGAAAGCTCCACGGGCAGAGTAAAGGAGACTTGTATCACTCCGTCATTTAAAGTATCTCCATATGGTTTGATCAGGTTATTAGTGGTGACATTTTCGCTAACTTGTTTATCCATCGATCACCCCATCTTTTACAATGCGTTCCATAATCGGATTTGAATAGTTATTGCCTTTTTTAAATACTCCGTCTAGGCCTTTTCCTTGATCTGGCGAACGTCTAATATTGGCAAATTTACCTGCAGCAATGGCCTTCATTAGTCCAGAGTCGCTAATTTCTTCTAAAAATTTTTCAACTTCAGACAAAACCTGATTGGCCCTTTTTTCGATAATACCATCTTTTTTAAATTCAATTTCATCTCCGAGTGATTTCGCGGTATGAAAGACATAATTGATACTCTTAAGTGCTGAGAGACGATCTTGCATCAGCGGAGTGTGGATGGCCTCAGTCAAAATTCCTGCCAGATGAATTCCCTGATGAGTTGTAATAGAGCTTAAATTAAACATTGTATCCATTACGTGAGAAAAAAAGATATCAGTGCTTTTATACTTGGTGGGAGGCATATATTTCAAGGGAGCATTCGGAAAAAGTTCCTTGGCCAGTTGTGCATGCGCTAGTTCATATAAAAAACCATTTTCTACCTTAGGATTAATTTCGAAGGCATGGCCTAGTCCCAACTGGGCGTCAGTTAGTAATGCCAATTTTCCCATGGCCTCATTAATTAATTGTGAGGCAGTAACGGTATAAGCATTTTCCACGGCGTCTGAAGTAGTAAGATAATTATCTTCTCCCGTGTTGATAATAATTTTTGCGCGGGCGCAAATGAGGCGACTAAAATATTGATCGATAAAAGTTCGCTGACTATTGATGTCGCGAAATAGTATTCCGTACATGGAATCATTTAATAGCATATCCAAATGTTCGATGGCCGCACAACTGGCAATTTCAGACATACATAGTCCGGAAGAGTAGTTAACTAAGCGAACATAGCGCTTCATACGGGAACAGACATCATCCAATGCTTTACGCATGATTTTAAAATTTTCCTGAGTAGCAAAGGTTCCCCCAAAACCCTCAGTGGTTGCCCCATAGGGAACGTAATCAAGTAGCGACTGCGCAGTAGAACGGATAACTGCAATGATATCTGCCCCTGATTCTACCGCTGAAATTGCCTGAGTGCGGTCCTCGTAAATATTTCCAGTGGCCACAATTAGATATTTCCACGGAGATGGTGGATTTCCGAAAGTATTGCGCTTATCGTTTTTAACTAGACGGGTTTTGTCTAGTACACCAATTGCCTGTTCGCAAAGCTCGCTTTCTTTTTGTTTAATATCACCAGGAGATATTTTTTTCATTTGCTCAAGATCTAAAAGATTATCAGCAATGATTTTTGCTGTAGTTTGTGCATCACGGTTGGCCACCAGCATGGCGGCGGCAAATAGTGGAGAAATTCCGTTGTCTAGCATTTTTTTTGTCTTAAAAAAATCAACCACAACGTTTGGTAACGGGGTATTATCAGCATTAACACCATCTACCCCATAAAGCCGAAGAATGGAGCGCTCCACTGAAACAGAGGAATGTTTATCTATAAATTTTTGAATATCCTTAGCAATTTTAAATGAAAGTGCTTTGACCTGTTTAGTTTGTTTTGGATCAATTTTTAATCTGGCCATAAAAATATCTTCCCATTGCGCAGAGATGAGCATCTGCATGATGCCTGGAGTAATTTATATATTGAAATATTATCCACCGCTTTGGGCCAGTTCGTCAAAAAAATAAGAATCACAAAAGTTGCAACGGGAGTGTAATTATTAACTGTGCTTGATAATATTTTTTAGCTGTGCCCTAATATCTTCATCAAAGGGAAAGTGCAAGGCCATATAAATGGCCTTCTGATTTTCTAAGGTACTTTTCGTGCTATCAAAATTGGTAATTTTTGTAATGGTATAAGGCATTTTTTTTGTCAGATCAATGATGCCATCGAACTTAATTGAATCCAGTTTGTTTTCAATGTCATCAAAACTATGCTTAGAAAAGATATCGTCCATTTTATACAGATTATAAGCACTGTTTTTAAAAAGTTCCGGGTATTGAGAGGTGCAAAAAAAGATCAAGTTTTCACGGCTGAATTTATCTAGAAAGATTTTTGATAACTGGACGGCACTTATTGGATTAGTGGAGTTAAACATTTCATCAACAAAGATAAAAGATGAGGATAAATGTTTTTGGGCAAAAAAGGCCAACTCCTCTCCAAAAGAGGAGAGATGTTGCCTAAGGCTGCCAGAATTTTTTATATGGATGGCAATATTGGATGGAAAGTTTGTTTCCAATCTTTTGGCCGGAACAGGCAGACCTACTGAAGTGAGCATCAAATGAAAATAAAGGGCCTTAAGAGTAGTTGTTTTGCCAGACATATTGGGCCCATAGAGTAGATTACTCCCTTTTTCTAAATTGATGTTTAGAGGAACATGGCCGATGCCTTGAGTCGTAGTACAGTTGAGGCATGGGAGTTTTGCTTCGCAAATAGAAAGTTTTACTTCCTCGCAGATTGTTGGAAAAACCAAATCATTATTGGCCGCGGTAAAGAGGAGCAGGTAATTGTAAGTGATTTCTTTGCGATTGATGTAGATAGTTAGAAAGGCCTCATGGAATTGAAAAAGTGCTTCATTTAGCATGAACATTTTTTTTCTCATTGAGGACTCAAAATCTGCTTGGATGCTTTTTTTCTTTTCAAGGGCCTTATCTATTTTTGCTGGCAGTAGGTAATTAATTTTATAAAAATTAACAGAGAGTGATAGAGAGACTAGTGTGGATTTTTCAATTTTTTTTAGGCGGTGATCGTTTAAACTTATCTCTTTAGGAAAAGGGTAGGTCATTGACAAAGAAGTCTCTTTTAAAATGGCCTGCTCATATTCCACAAGTAGTTTTTCAATAAGCTTGTTTTGTTCGTTGAGATCATTTTTTATTTTTTCTTCAGATCGAGAGAGAGTAATTTTAGAAAAATCTCCAGTAGTATATTCTTTTAAAATTTTCAAAATGCGATTTAAAAGATGGCGATCGGATTGTGTTTTGGCAAAATGTATCTCTTCGCCAATAAGCTTGAGCGATTCTGAGATATATTGCCCTAAATGAAAAATTTGATATTGATCTATAGCGCGATTTTTCCAACTCACCAAAATGTCATCTAGGTTTGGTAAAAGCTTGCAAATACTTATAACGCTGTTTAGTTCGGAGCTTCTTTTTTTAGCAATTTCAAAAAGAGAGGAGAGTTCTTTAAAGTGTGCCTTAGCATGTTCAAGTTCCATGGCCTGTAAAACTTTAAAAGGAAGTGTTGGAATATTAGTAGAAAATAGATGTAGATATTCGGAAAAACCAAGCTCCTCGTATAATGCGCTATTAATTAGTTCCTGTCTAAATTCTAACTTCATTGCAATCCTCTTGAAATAGATTATACACGGGAATATTGGGAGGGATTTTTAAATTAATCATTTTGCTCTCTTGATTTAAAAAGATGGCCAGTACATTTACTGGATTATAGAGATAAAAACGCAGGGAAGATTCTTGTTGCTCGGAAGTGGAGATCATTTGGTATTGAGTAAAGTTATCAATAACAACATTAATCTGAGTGGCCTTTAGGTAGGAAAAGAGTGTTTTGGTAAAGGCACCATCTAAATACAAAAAAAGTTTTTCACTGGCGTTTTCTAATGCCATACTTCTTAATTCCTCATCTAAAAAAGGGGCCAATTTTCCAGCATGAAGAATATTTTGTCCATCAATTAGTAGTGATTTTAAGGACCCGTTATGCCGGCCGATTTCCTTGGCAATGATCTCTTTTGTATTTTCTGGGCAGGCAAGAAAAGTAAGGGGATCGAGTAAGTTTTGTGCTTTTTTTAATTGCGTCGTTCGTTCACTAATGAGCAGCGAAAAATAGATACCATCAGTAATTTTTGGATTGGCAATAAATTGTCGATCGATGGATCCATCTAAAAGAATTATCATTTTGTGATTGTATTGATGAAGCTCTTTTTTGATAAGCAAGATTTCAGAGGCCTCATTAGGGCCCTCCAGTACAATATTAAAAGAGGTAAGTGCCTTAGCAAAAATCCAATTTTTTTTAAAGCTTGGGCGGCCAAATATACCACAAGTGGCATATTTCCCAGGGTGGGAGGCCAAATGGTCGGCGGCAGTTACAAAAAAACTATCAGGGAAAATAGTGATCTGTGGTTTTTCAGATCCTTCGTAACTATCAACGCTCTCACCGTTAATTCCAATAGAGAGTAAACATAAGACATTAGCAGTTCGTTGATGTTGACGGTAAACATAGTTTAAAGCAGTGGTTTTTCCTGCATTTTTATCAGAGCCGATAAAAGCTAATGTCTTCATTACAAAAAGGCGCTACTTAAGCGTAAACTTTTTCAAATAGCTCACGTAGTTCTGGATGTCTATTGATAACTTCCAGCGCAATTTCATCATGGTTGGGAGCATAGCCATTGCCAACAATTAAAAGGGCGTCAGAACCAATTCCTTCCGCTCCCAATGCTGCTTTAGTGAAACTGGTGGCCATGGTGAAAAAGTAAACAGTGCTGTTAGCTAATTTTGCCGTCATGATGGATGACATCTCCGTATTCTCAACGGGTGCACAGTTGATAACAAGGTCGGCCATCTCACCACGGGTGACTTCTGAGACGGCCTTCATGCAGGCAACTGGATTGGTAGCATCCACTTGTAAAATCTCATCGCAATATCCCAGTGTACGGAGACGTTGACATCCTTTTTCGGATGGCTGAATAGCAATTAGTTTTCCACTGTGTTTCAGAATATCGCGAGCAACGGCGCAGCAGATACTTCCTGATTTTCCACCGGCGCCAATGATGACAACATTCATTCCTGGCCTAACTAATCGCAGTGCTTGTGCCGGTGCCCCGGCCACATCTAAGATTGCCAATGCAAGAGTCTCGGGATAGTTGGCGGGAATTTTTGCCAACACTCCTGATTCAAAAAAAACAGCATGTCCTTTAATTTTTACTTGATCACGCCCAGGAAAAACCTCAATGATTTTTTCGATTTTAAGTGGTGTCAAAGAGAGAGAGACCAGACTTGCAATTTTATCGCCGACTTTAAATTTGCGAGGGTTTGGGTGTTTATTGCCAATCTCTTTGATGGTTCCCAGGAGCATTCCACCCGAACCCGTCACTGGGTTTTGTTGTTTGCCTCGTTCGGAAACAATTCCTAAAATAGTTTTTTTAATTCCCTCAATGTCTCCTTTAACAGATTCTTTAATTTGGCGGAAGGAAGCTGCATCGATATTTAGAGTATCTACTTCTACTAGGATTTCGTTATCATAAATGGGAAGCGAATTATCAACTTTTTGTGCATTTTGCGGAAGGGCCCCGCTGGGGGAAATTACGCGGTGAGTTCCATATTTACATCCATTCGCTCTCATGAAAATACCTCCAGTAAAAATTTGTTAACTGTGAAATAACAGTAATAGAAAAAATTAAATTTAAAATTCGAGAAGTAAATCTATCATTTTTCGCTTCTAAAAGACAATTGATTAGCTGTGGCCGCCTTGAAGAGTTGGCAGAAAAAGTCAAATAAATAAAAAATAACTAGATTAAGGAGGTAGCGGAGGGTGATGATAACTTACTTAAAACAGGCAAGTGTCCAGGCCGTTTTATAATTTAGGCTAAAGGGAAAAATATCCGACAAGAATGCTATAGAATGTAAAGATGGGTGCGATGCGTGGTTCTGCATAGTAACTGTGGGCGCACTCATCTAGGAGTTATTATGAAAGCATCTGTCACCATTTTACTTTTTCTTTTTTTCTCTTTTACTCTTTTTTCCTGTGGTAGCGGAGTGGAGGAGGAATCGGCGGAAGTGCGTTTTTATACAGGAGATCTTGTTTCTGGGGATGTTAATGTGGTGCCACCGAACTACTACACTATGATTTTGTTTGCGGTTGATCGTCTTACGAATGAGCTGCGTTGGTCGGAATACATCTCCCTTCGAGGAATTTATCCCGCTGATGGAGGCAGTCCTCCTGATTACTTAGAGCGTAGTATGCCGGTTAATAGTTCGTGGATTTTTTATCTTATTTTATGGCCTAATACGGATGCGGGAAATCCGTATCAACCGGTTTATAACAGTGTTCCCAGCAGTGCCTACTGTGCAGTTGCGCTGTTGGAGGTATCTTCCGAGTTAAACAGCGTAGATTTTTTATTAAGCAAGTCCACTTGTTTGAATGATGCTAAATTTAAAGAAATATTTCCAGCAAAAATTGGTTCAACAGAATTAAAGCGCGCAAAGTTCACAAAGATGGCCGGGGTAGCGTTATACTCGGCACGCTTTATTGTAGGGGTTAATGCGGGGCCTCTTGTTTCGGATATTACCGCAATATCGGATCCTTTGATCGAAAATTATCTAGAACGCTTTCCTTGTGTCAGTCTGCAATCATATCCCACGACCGAGACTACGATGATATTGCCCCTGGATCATACTTTAGCGCCGATTCGGGTAATCGGATATGCAGGCGCAGAATGCGGTTTGCCGAGCATAGGGGAACTGAAGGCAGATCCAACGCCATTGCAAGCAGATTTGAATTTTACCGATTTTATTATCTATAATTAGATATCCGGTTTGACGACTTTATATATGGGGGCCTTATATGATAACTGAGAACAAAACAATAACACTTTCTTTTTCTTTGGTGGCGCTCTGCCTGTTTTTTTCAACTTCTTTTGCTGGCGAAGGGGTGGCAACTGCTATTATTGTCAAGGGTGAAGTGCGGGCACTGGATAAAAAGAATAACCAGATGTTTGTGGTGAAACCAAACGATGAATTAGAAATAGGTACAATGATTCAGACCAATGATAAAAGTTTTATCAAGTTGCTTTTTTTGGATAAGTCGCAGATGAGTTTAGGGCCTAACAGCAAAATGGCGATAACTGCTTTTTCTAAAAATGATCCGGGAATTATTACACTCATTAATGGGAAATTGCGCTCTCAGGTAACCAAAAACTATATGGAGATAGAGGAAAAAGATAAAAGTAAACTGTTTGTAAAAACTCCCAACGCGGCCATGGGAGTTCGAGGTACAGATTTTCAAGTGGATTATTTTGCAGAAACAAAAAAGACCGCTCTAATCACTTTCTCTGGTGCGGTTGCAATGGCCAAGTTGGAGGAGGGAAGAGGTGCGTCTGAGCGAAACAATTATTCTCAAAAGATCTTAGATAAAATTTTGGCCAGCAAAGAGGCGGTCGTTGTTCGACGAGGAGAATTTTCAGGAGTTGCTCCGGAAAGGTCTGCGGCCACTCCTCCAATTAAAATTTCTCCCGCACAGTTGGAACTTTTAAAAAATGATCAACAAATGATCAATGGAGAAGTTGGTAAAAAAGAGAGTAAAGAAACTAGCTCTTTTCGTGCGCCGATTCCTCCTGGATTAAACCGAAAGCAATTTGAAAATGAGACAACAGCAGTTGATAAAAAGATTGCTGAGGAGCGTTTGGCCGTAGCAACTTTTGACAAAAAAAACGAGCATAGTAGTGTTGCAGTACCAATTCCTTCCTCTGGAGGATTTGTAGATATGCGTTCAGGAGAATATATTCGCCCAGAGATTGTGAAAAATTCGCCTGATTTTTTTGCTAATGCTGCAACAAATTACATGGGCAGTAGTGGGCCTACCGCTGGTGAGCGAACTAATTTGATTGGAGATGTTCGTTTTCCCCGGCCCGCATCTGTTGGTGGAATTTATCCGGCGTTAATTCCCAACATTTATAGTACGACCTACGAGGTTCGGCCTCCTGGGGAGATCTATTATGATCCAGTAATATACCCAATAGTGGCGACAGAGACAATATATGATAGAACCCTTTTTGAAGGTGACACATATGATGGAATACTAGATTACCCTGTTGATGATGGAACTATCAACACTACACTTCCTCCGGCAGATGTCCCACCTCCCCTCATCGCACCTGTTCGCTTTCATTTCAAAATAGGTCAATAGTTCGGTAAATTTTTTTTGATATTCAAAAAGACATTTTCATCTTACCATCAACTATGTCTTTTTTTTTAGTGATCATATGGATGTGCTGGCCGATAATTGCGTCTGCGGAAGAGGCCAGTACTACTGCGACGACTGCCACTGCCTCTTCCGCAACAGATAAGACTGTTCTCGCCGTCGGTAGCGCCAAAGAGCGGTTGGAAGAAGCGCAACGACTATTTGCCAAAAAAGCATATGTTGAGGCCATCGAATTGGCGACGGAGATTGCAGACTCTTTGAGTGCAGACGGTAAAGTAGTTGCTGAAAAGTATTATCTTTTGGGCCTGGCCTATAGCAGAACCAATCAATATGATAAGGCAGCGGATGCTTTTTTGCAGGCATTAAAATTGAAATACCAAACGGAAGAGATTGCGTATGAGTACGGACAAGTTCTCTATGCGATCAATAAACTAAATGATGCCATTGAAGAATTTAAAAAATCAGCAGAGAGAAATTTTAAAGTCGATTCTTCGCTATATTATGTCGCGCATATTTATCAACTTTTAAATGACTATAAGAATGCCGGTTCATACTATTTAAAGCTGATTAAAAATGGCGGGAATGCTAATTTAATTGCGGTCTCTCATTTGCAGGTGGGCGAATTATATCTTCAATTGGGTGAACAAGAAAGAATTAGCAAAAAAGGAAAAAGGGTTCGATACAAAAAAGAGTTTGTCCAAAAAATTGTACAAACTAAAGTCTTGCCGGCGCTAGAGGAGGGATTGAAGATTGCCGATGATCCTCAAGTGAAAATAGATATAACTAAGAGATATAAAGAGATTAAAAAATTTTATGATTTGGCAAACAACATTTTGGCCAGTGGCCGAGAGCTGCCGGAGAGTCGTTGGGAGTTATCGTTAGGCCAGCTAATAAAATATGACACCAATGTTACGGCCGCTTCGGAAGATAGCAATGCTACCGCCACGAAGTATTCATCAATCATCTATGATACTTCTTTTGCTGGAAAATATCGCTTTCTTTTTGCTAAACGTTTATTAGTATATCCTGCGTTGGCCTTAACTTATACCAATCATGATAATCGAAAAAGTAGTGTTATAGTCAACGACGGGTATACGATTAGTCCAGGAATACAAACTAAACTTGAACATTCACTTTTTTCTAAACTCTCCTATCTATATTTAAATTTAGACTATATGTATGAGGCCCGAGACATTAATGCTCAGGAGAAATATGAGGAGGATAGTCAAAATCTTAAAATTTCCCTAGAGGAAGAGATCAATTATTTTAAACAAGGCAGCACAATCATAAAAAGTAACTACAAGTTTATCAATAAACACGATGATGGATATGATGGCCATGCGTTGGGATTGGGCCTCACACAAATTCAAAAAATGTCCGGAGTAAATTTAATGGTGTATGCACTGGCCTATGATGCTTATAGTTATGATAATGATTACTATGACTATGCTTACTATGTCTTGCGAGTGAACTATATGCTAAATGGCCTGCCGTGGGGATTTTCTATGAAAATAGGTGGAGCTGTATCGGCGCTAGATACACTCAAACAATCATCAGTGCGTGGATTAGAATTTAATATAAATCCATACTTTTCTATTTCACACACTATTTGGAAAAAGATAAGTGCCACGCTTAGCTATGATTATATTTCTAATATATCAAAGGATGAAGAAAGCTATACCTATTCCAAGCATGTGGTCGGACTACAGCTACAAGCAAGCTTTTGATTTCAAGGAGAGGATAAATTTATGATTTTAGATAAAGTAAGCAATCTTCGTAATTATTCTAACATCCCGGAGTTGGATAAAATTTTGGATTTTATAAAACAAAACGATTTAAAAACGATTTCGGTAGGTAAGCATATTATTGATGGAGATCGTCTTTATGCAATAGTGGAAGATTATTTTCCTCGGCCGCTTGAAGAGTGTAAATTTGAAGCTCATGAAATGTATGCAGATTTACAGTTGGCGATAGAAGGATTGGAGAATTGTCGTGTTGCTTTTATGGAAGATGTGGGAGAGCGACTAGATTCTCCGCGAATCGGAGATGTAAATTTTTATCTGCTCAAGCATAATTATTTTTCCGAAGTGGTTTTAAGAAGTGGCGAGTTCGTTTTTTTTCCTCCCAATTATATTCATATGCCTGGCCTGGGAAATATCAACTGCTTTAATAAAAAGATAAAAAAAATCGTTTTTAAAATTTTGATGTGAGTTGTACTTATTTGTGGATATCGGGAATAATTGCGGCCAGATCAGAACATGCCTTGGCATCTTCACCTTGGCGAGCAAGCTCAACAAAAGATCTGATGAGGTCAATGAATTTAAGACTAAGATCAATGGCCTTCGGCTCATCACCATTTTGGATTAGATCTTCCATTTTATGTAATGCCTCTGCTAGTTTTTTTAAATCAACTGCATGGGCACTGCCTTTCATCGAATGCAAAATGCGCTTATAGTTTTTTACATCTTCACTTTTTGCGGACTTTGATTCAAGATTCATTAATATTTTTTCGCATTCATCAAGTGAATCCTCTGCTTCGGCAAAAAACTCTTCTTTGAGCGTTTCTAAAAATTCTTGATCTTCGTTGTTCATTGTTTTGTATCCTTGCTATTGTTTGTATAAATAGGAAAGGTTAAGAAAAATTCTGTCTTGCCTGGTTCGCTTTGGCAGGAAATAGTGCCATTACACTCTTTTAGGTAGCTGCGAACCAAGCTCATTCCTAGGCCAGTGCCTTTATTGGGGGCCTTGGTTGTAAAAAAGGGATCATAGATTTTGTCCATAATCTCTTTAGGTATTCCGCGTCCACTGTCGCGAATGGTGGCCAAAATTTTTTGATTATCATCAATCAATTCCGTGGAAATATCTAAGGTTTTTACAGGAGAGGTTTCCATGGCATCAATAGCATTATTGATTAAATTGAGAAAAATTTGTTCGTATACAGTACGAAACCCAAATAACTTATAGTCTCCTGAAAAAAATTGTTCAGAAACGGTAATATTATTTGAAATAACAAGGCCGCCATAAAAGTCGCGTAAATCAGAAAGGAGTTGATTTATGTCTATGGTGGCACGTTCCGAATCAGAAATTTTTTCGTTGCGAGCAAAGGCCTTTAGGTGTTTTACAATGCTCATGATGCGGTTGACAGCATTATCTATACTGGTATTTATCTTATCAACACGCGTCTTATCAAATTCCTCTTTATCTAAGATGGCCTTTAGTCGACTATTGTAGGATTTAATGATTGTTAGCGGATTATTAATTTCATGGGCCATGCCGGCACCCATGGTTCCCAGTGATGCCATTTTAGATGCTTGCACTAAATCGGTCTGCATTTGTTGAAGCTGCGTATGTGTTTTACTTAGTTCTGCCAATTTGTGCTCTAAAATTTGATTTTTTTCTAACAGTTCGTTAAAAAGATTTTGATTTTCTTTTTCGATAAGAGATTGATACTCATAGAGCAAAATTAAATTCTGACAACGCAATTTTAGCTCTTCCTGGCGATATGGCTTATTTAAAAACTCACTGGCCCCTAGTTGTAATGATTTAAAAAAAATATTTTCATCCTCAATGGTAGTAAGCAAAATAAAGGGAATCTTTTTTAGTTTGTCATTGAGTTTTATGGCCTCTAGAAGCTGGATACCATCCCAGTTGGGCATCTGATAATCGGAAATGACCAGATGATAGCGCTCACTATTTTTTTGCAATTCTTCATACGCTAAAACGCCATCTTCCTTCCAAACTACGTTGTGGCCTAACTTTTGTAAAACATATTGCAACTTTTTTGCTTGAACAGGAATATCTTCAACTATTAGGATTGAATATTTGTCTAGCATATTCTACCTCGTGGACGGTTACTAAAAGAAAAAGGTGGCACCATACTTAAGTCCTTTGCGGACAACAGTGTTTTTGAGGCCATCTTTGGATAAATCAGTAGTCTCCTCAAACCATTTTCCATATAAGCGGATAAATCCAGACTCTATAAAAAGTCCCGCCTCCCAGGTAGATCCTTCTACTGAAAAATTCTTGGAGGAGGTATCTTGAAAAATAAGCTTGTAACCACCATCTACCCCCATAAAACCAATGAGGTATAGAGTAAGATTGCTATCTAGAAAATTATTTTTTGCTAAACCTAATTCTTGTTCACCACTAAACTCTTTAGACTGCATGCCATATTTAATTGTTAGGTTGGTCCCTTGTGCCGATCTTCCCAGTAAGCGTAGTGCGAGGGCCGCATCCCAATAGGTGAATTTTTCGTCTGCTTGAAGGTAGCTTCCTTCTAATCCCAGAATGGAAAAATACATACCAAAACGTCCTCCGCTCTGGGAAAATTCCTTTTTTTGAGTTTCGCTATCTAATTTATAATCATATTTTCCAAAAATTCCGCTGAGAAAAAATTCAAATTTAGTGGCCGAGCTATTAAGGGCAAGCCATTGATCCATTAAACGCATCTCTCGTTTGGTGGCCATCCAATCTGCTAGATTCCACCCTTTGTTTTTTTTTGCTTCCTGTTTTTTTTGAATAACTACGTAGACATCATCGGCCAGAGAAATTTGTCCAAGAAAGGTAAGTAGCGCAATAAAGGGGAGAATGTGTTTCATAAAATTTCCTAAGGATTTTCTGGTGTATAACTTTCAGTTTATGTTATTGTATTATATTCTCTCTTCACAAGGAAGTGTTGATTCCATGAAAAATAAGCATAGCAAAAGAATAGTTCGCAAAGGGATGTGTGAGGATGAAGCTCAAGATATTCCACTGATTATAAAAAATGATCCATACTTGGCACCACTTACTGATGCGATCAAGTATAAGATTGGCCACTGGAAAGAAACAGAGGCGCGCCTAACTGGTGGAGATAGTTTAATTGATTTTGCCAATGGCCATCGATACTTTGGATTACGCAAAAGCTTAAGTGAAGATGTCTGGTATTTGCGAGAGTGGGCACCTAATGCATATGCGATTTTTTTGATTGGTGATTTTAATGGCTGGCACGAAAGCATTGAGTATAAAATGCAGCGGATCAGTGATGGTGGCAATTGGGAGTTGAAAATTGGAGGCGATAAAATTAAACATCTCGATCGTTATCGCCTAAAGATTTATTGGGATGGCGGAATGGGGGAGCGTATTCCCACTTATGCCAACTACGTGACGCAAGATACGGCCACTAAGGGATTTAACGGAACGGTTTGGCATCCTGATTCTTCTTATCGATTTGTTAATCAATCACCTGTTTTTGAAGATGCCCCGGTGATTTATGAGTCACATGTGGGAATGAGTAGTACAGAATATAAAGTTTCCAGCTATAATGAGTTTGCCGCCAATATTTTGCCGCGCGTGGTGGAATCTGGTTACAATGTCCTACAGATTATGGCCATTCAAGAGCACCCTTACTATGGTTCTTTTGGGTATCAAGTTTCTAATTTTTTTGCCCCTTCTTCTCGCTTCGGTACCCCCGATGATTTGAAAGCACTTATTGATAAGGCCCATGGATATGGCCTTAAAGTTATCATGGATATCGTCCATTCTCATGCTGTAAAAAATGAAGTGGAAGGATTGGGCCGTTTTGATGGAACTACTCATCAATTTTTTCATGGTGGGGGAAAGGGAGATCATCCGGCCTGGGATACTAAATGCTTTGATTATGGTAAGGATGAGGTAATTCATTTTTTACTCTCAAATTGCAAATATTGGATGGAAGAGTTTCGCTTTGATGGTTTTCGCTTTGATGGTGTCACCAGCATGCTTTATCATCATCACGGATTAGGAAAGGCCTTTTTAAATTATCATGACTACTTTAATCATGAAGTGGATCTTCCGGCCGTGACTTATTTAACTCTGGCCAATCGTCTGATTCATCAGATTAAGCATGATGCAATTACGATTGCAGAAGATGTTAGTGGAATGCCTGGGATTGGAGTACTTCCCGAGCATGGCGGATTGGGGTTTGATTTTCGTCTGGGCATGGGATTGCCAGATTTTTGGATCTCTCTTTTAAAGGGAAGTTCTGATGATCAGTGGAATATGGACTCTTTATGGGGGGTATTAACTAATTTTCGGCAAGATGAAAAAACAGTTTTTTATACCGAGTCGCATGATCAAGCACTAGTAGGGGATAAAACCATAATTTTTTGGCTTTCCGATAAAGAGATGTATACCAATATGTCGATCTTTAATCGCAATTTGGCGGTAGATCGGGGAATTGCTTTGCATAAAATGATTCGACTTATTACCATTGCCGCTGGCCGCGGTGGATATTTGAATTTTATGGGGAATGAATTTGGCCATCCGGAGTGGATTGATTTTCCGCGAGAAGGCAATGGTTGGTCATACAAGTATGCCAGACGCCAGTGGCATTTAGTGGATGATGGGAATCTTTGCTATAAATTTTTAGGGCAATTTGATCGTGAGATGGTGAATTTTATTCGTGACTATCGCTTGTTAGATGCTGATCGTCCCGAGTTGTTACATTCACACTGTGATGATCATGTGATTGCTTTTACCCGAGGCAGTGGGGTGATTTTTGTTTTTAATTTCCATCCATCTAAAGCGTTATATGATTATAAGATTAAGGTGACAGAAGGAGAGTATATTCAGCTTTTCAATAGTGATAGTTTTCGCTTTGGAGGTTATGAAAATATTCGAGAAAATCAAATCCATCATACTCATAAAAATGGCAAGGCCCAAAAGGGAGATGCCGCCACCAATTATTTGTCCCTTTATCTTCCTCCTCGAACTGCGCAAGTACTTAAAAAATTGTGATTATTTGAAAAAACGCATAATGGCCGAACAAAAAGCTAAAGTTTTCTTAAAAACTGCCGTTAAGTTCTCTGCCAGAATACAAAGGAGAGTTCTATGAAGAAAAAGAACCTTTTGGCCTTTATGGTTTTACTGCTGTTAAATGTTTCCTGTTCAAGTTCTCAGCTTCAACAGAGGGATGTCGCGGCCACCAATGCTGCCTCAGACTCGGAGCAAACTCCGCAGCAAAAGTGGGACAGTTATTTGGAGAACAAGCACCGTCAACATCTTGAGTAAGTAAGCTCGCATGCGTAGTTTTGGCATCTGGCCTCCGGCCCGTTTAGGATAAAACTTAAAGCGGCCCGGAGGCCCTCTTATTTCAATTCAATTTTAGACTTGCCATCCAATCTGGTTGTCTGATCTAATAGTTCAACTAAAACTAAATGGAGGATAAAAATAATGAAAGTTTTGTTGAGCGTAATGTTTTTGTTTGTTATTTCATCAACTCTTTGGGCCGAAGAAAAGAAGCCCGCTGACGGCGAGAAAAAAGATACGACAGTAGCACTTCGGGGAGAAAAAATTCCGGCGGCAGGTTATAAGGTCTATTTTACTGAGGATAAAAAAGAGTATTTGCAATTTTCAGGCTATATGCGTCTGTATTATCATCCAGAGACTCGTAGTAAATTGACTATGCCATATTTCCGTTTTTTGGTTGATGGACGTACTTCAGATAACTGGTCTTTTCATTCACGAATGGATTATGCCCAAAAGAGTTTTATGAGTGTAGGAACCAAACATGCTGACTTGGATGAAGGAAAAGCAACTGGCCATCCGGGGGTTTATTGGGCGCGTGCATATGGAACTTATCATTATTCTGACAAAATAACTTTTGACTTTGGACGAGTTATTGACCAAGTCTATCGTTATGACTTATTAAAATTGCCGGCAGTAAATGTTGATTTAGGAGCAGGAGCAACTGCTAAAGTTGGAGATATTGGAATCCGAGCGGTGATGCTCTACAAGCAGCCAAATACTGTCTATACCAACAATAAAAAAGAAGACGTCGAAGAGTATTTGGCCAATGCTCGTGCCGGATATACTTATAAAATTTCAGAAAAAGTTTCTTTAGAGTTTGGTTTAGCGGCCGGAGCAAATAGTCCTCAACATGCAGCTAAGTTTTTTCAACTGATTCCAGATATTACTTTTACGGCCAATGATTTTTATCTTTTAGATCTTTGTCTATTAAAGCAAGATACGCCAATAACTGGGCCGGCCACTAATACTACTGAAAACTATATTGAGGCAGGTTATACCATAATTGAACCATTTACTGTCGATGCATATCTTCGTACTACCATTGTATCCTCCACGACAACTCATGATCCAGGAATTGATGTGGTTTATAAATGGGGGCCAGAAATTACTTTTGTCGGAAATGCTGAGCTATCTGATTTGGCAAATAAAGAGAAAAAGGATTTTTTTGATCGCATGAGCTATACTGCTTATGTCGAGTATATGTTTTAACTAAAATTCTCTTAAATTCTCTTAAATCGCACTTAACTACCTGCCCCATAATGCCGAGAGACTATTATGGGGCAGTTTTTTTTTCTTTGGGCCATTTTACTATTTTTTTCAGAAATACCAGTTGTCGGTGCGGACGACTATGTTGATTTTTTCACCAAATTAAAAGAGGAAAAGAGTGAAACTTTTGGCAGCGAAGCATTTATTATCATTGGACAGGGGGCCAAATATGAAAATGAACTGGCCCAAGGTAGTGGCCTGTCGTCCAGTGAAGTGATTTATTTAAAAAAAGAGCTAGTAAAGCTGCGCACAAGATATCTGCTTATACTGTTAAGTAAAAATGGGGCAATTCCTAAAAACTATGAGGAAGGTAAAATCCTTTCATCTGAACGCGCTTGGGAGATTCAAGAGGCCTCGGGATTACCGGCGGTAATGGCCATTTTAGTTCCTCCGGCAACTATGAAGTTACATGGATTCAGAGTGCAAAATAATGGTTCTGCCAAAATAAATCCAGGGGGATTATTGAAAGGCGCAGAGGCCTTTCGACAGTATGAGTTTCGAGTTGGCCTACCGGTAAAAAACAAACTCTACCTTACTGTTAGGGAGCAGCCTTTTGGAAAGACCTATGATTCTTCTCGGACGATGGAAAAGGAGATAACTTTTTTTCCAAAAGTACGTTTGCCAGGGGTGCGTGAAAGTAAAGAGGGTCAAGTAGAAGTTTTTTTACCAACGGGGGAGAGTGTCTTTTTTGATAAAAATTCTGGAGAAATTATTGAAGGGGCCTTGAGTGAGCTGCCCATGGATTACACTAGTGATCCTAAAAAGCGTCAATATCCAAGGGTAAAATATGAGGGATCTGGCCTGGTGATAGTAAGTGCCCAGCGTGGTGATAGTCCTCGTCATCAAGATTGTAAAATTAAAGGAGGAACGACGGAGATTTTATATCCCAGCAAGTATAAAAATCCTTGCTCAATCTCTCGTGCACAGTTATGGGATCAAAAAATCAATAGGGAAAGTAGGACGAAAGATGAATTTCCTTTTTTATTTGAGGATGAATTGAAATTTTATTCTTTTGTAGAAGAAAAGTGTGGATGGGATTTGCAAGAATTAAAAAGTATTTCGCAGTCTATGCCAGCAGTTGCGGAAAAAATATTGCAGACTGGCCCTGTTCTGCCCTCCCAGCAAGATGTGCAAAAGTCTACACCTGGGGATAAAAAAATAGAAAAAGTCATAACGCCGGAGACAGAGAATAATTGTCTAGATGTAGTTAAAGATTATTTTAGTGATAGCGCCAATAAAGATGAGATTGCTAAATATCTGCAAATTCAAGGCAAGATAACTTTGCATCGCCTGGCGTGGAGTTTTTTAAAAATGAGCGCAGAAAACAATAATAATCTAGAGGAAACGATCATTGGACTTTTAAAAAAGCGCAATCCAGCACTGCATCAGCAATTTATCGAGGCCCCATCCAAACGAGAAATTTTTCAGAATTCTATGGCCGTAATAATTACAGAAATGGCCCGTGAAAATAAAGAGCATTATCCAGAGGAGTCTAATGGCCCTTATCGTTTGAAATATAGTGACATGAAGATGCTAGAAATGCTCTCTTTTGCGCAAAATAAATTCGGCATAGATAAAAGTGGAGTGATGAATTTTTTTAGCATGATTGCTTCTTCCTATCGAGGGGAACGTTTGGGCAAGAAAAAAATAGCGGCCATGCATACCGCCAATATTATAAAGCAACTGGAAGAAAGCAAAGCAGAGGTGGAAAAAGAAATAGAAGCGGTTTTGCAAAAGAGTGGTTGCGCCAAAAAGATATCAGAAATTAGCTGTCAAAATCTGGAAATTGGTAGTAGCAATGCGAGTGTAGAGTCAAAAATTGCAGATAGTAAAAAGGCCGTAGGCTTAATTTTTCAGGATTTTTTTAGTCAAGAAGAAGAATTGAAAGAAACTTTCAAGTGGGGAGAAATTCTCCTTCATGTAGTGAAATAATAAAATAATAAGTTACATATCCATAAGTGGTGAGCGGAAAATAATTTCTGGCGCATTATCCAGTGCCCCGATAATTTCTAATCCAAATCCAGATGTTTGATTAACAATAATTTTTTTTCTTACTACTCCATTGTCATAAAAGCTGTGATAGTTAAGCGATAATGCAAAGGGGCCATATAATAACTTATTATATAAAACGGAATCTTCCGTTGCTAATGTGGAAAACACTTCTTGTTCATTAGTTACCACTACCTTAATGGAAAAACTTAAAAAGGTTGGCCTTGTGATTGGCCCGTCATCATCTTCATTTCTTTGAGGTATTTCTATGACACCGAGCTGTTTTTTTGGGCCATAAAAAGTATCTGCTGTCTCTATATTGATTCGGTCCATTTTTATATCAAAGAAAATGCATTTTGCTTCTTGAGCAGAAACTTGTAAAAAAGTGCGAAGAGTTTTCATTTTTTTTTCACTAAATAAGTCGCTGTTGTCAATTGGACTACAAGTCATCCACTGAAAGTCATGGGGGAGAAAGATTCCAATTTTGGCCTTATTGGCCTCTTCAGCGTTAACCTCTCCCATCACGGCATCCGGATATATTGTTTGCATCATCTCGAATACCGCGCGACTAACCCCGTTATTGGGCATATTAGCATTCATAATACTGCTGGGTTTTACATCATGAGTTACACCTAAAACATGGCCCCATTCATGTTTTAAGATACCTAAAAAGATTTTTTGATATTTCCAAATTATCTCTATCTTTTCATCTCCTTTAACGCGCATTTTGCCTGAGTCAGGAGAGAAGTATATAAAACCTTTTGCTCGTAGTTTTTTTTCATCGTATTGCGTTCTAACTGCCAGAGCAACCTTGTCTCGAGGATTAATCTCCATTTCTTGTAGTTTTCGTTGTTGATAGGTTTCGAGCACTCCAAATTGAAAGGCAATATCTAATTCCGGATCTGCACAATCTCGCCGAACTAGCTCTTCGGTGGCAATTTCAATAAGTGGGAAGTTGGTATGCTCATCACTTTTATAACGCTCGCTAGGATCTATATCTCGCCAGAAAAAGGCATGATGCGCGGCAAATTCATTTTTCCACGCTTGAAAGGAGAGTTTTATTAATAGTTCGGCAGTGGCCGGATCAGAAGAAAAAGTTTGCCGATCCATCTTTATGCAATACTTGATAGTGTTGTCTTCTGGATAGTTGCCGAATTTAAAAAACCATGGGTTATTGGAATTAGTATAGGTATCACCACCGGCCCCTACCCAGCCACCACCATCACTACTGCCGGAGGCATCATTACTGGCCAGGAGAGAGCTTCCGGAAATAAGAGTAAAAAATAAAAGCAGTAAAGGTAAAATGGAGGCATATGACATAGATCTCTCCTTGGGCAATTTAAAAATGAATGGATCTATTTACCATATTTAGGGATTGAGAAAGAGTTTTTTCTTATCTGTTTACATTTTTACATAGTTAATAAATAGATGGGGGGGGGGCGTCATTTCTCATTGAAGTCAGCATCAATATCAAATAGTAAAAAAGCTAGTTATCGATCTAATATTTTGAAGAAAAAGATCGATAACTAGCAACAATGGGCCTGCGTTTATTTACGCATTTTTATATTTTTGTATAACTATAGGCCAGATCAATTCGTACTTCTGGAATATCTCCTATTACGGCAATGGTCGATTTTAGAGAATAATGCAATTCTTCTCCGTTATCTGATAATTCCATTGATCCTTGTGCTTGCATCGAAGCATGTGTATTCGCTATGGAAGTAATACTGGCCATGGTGAATTGCAATTTATCTCCAGTAGCGTTGAAGGCATATACGCTGCTGGCGTCTATAGCAAAGTTGTCAACAAGTGAAGTGGTGCCCACACTATGAATGTTTCCAATGGTAAAATTACTAACATCGGATGCCAGCTGTTCTTCTCCCGCTAATGTCCAGGTTTTTAATGTTTTACAACCAACTTGTTCAATAACGATTATCTCGTTGCTGCCTGCTTCATTCTTTTTCCATTTTCCACTAAAATCGCGACATTTGTTAGGGGCCTTTGGGGTTGAAGCTTGGGCCTTGAGTGCCGGCAGAACACTCATTGGGGATAGGATTGATCCAGCGAAGATTTTTCCTGATAGTGCCACTAATACTCCACATGCTACTAATTCTTTTACAATACTCATAAAAATTCTCCTTCTATTTATTTTTGAACCTTGATTGGTTCGATGAAGGCATCTTCACATAAAAGTGGCGCTGTATATATAATATATAAATATAAAATTGCTCTTGAATATACTTAAAGTATATAATATATAGATATTATGAATATTTATAAATACTTAGATTATAGAAAGTTTTTGGCAGAATTTTTAAAAAAGCATAATTTTTCTCAGAGAAAAGTGGCCAATGCTACAAATATTCATGTCGCTTATTTTTCGCGAGTACTAAAAGGTGAAATGGGCGCCAATTTTTCGGAAGATCAGTTGTATGCCATTTGCCAGGAGATAAACTTAATCAAAGAGGAGGAGATGAGTTATCTTTTTTTACTGTTGCAGTATGAAAGAGGCGGAAATAATAAATACAAGCAGCACCTCAAAAAAAAGATAATTGAAATTCGTCAGGAAAAGCTTTCTATTAAGGGGCGTATTGATGGAGAAGAGTCCGCTGGGGAGAGAATTTTTGCCATTGATGAGAAGATTGAACTCAAATATAAATACTTTCAAAAATGGTACTATACAGAAATTTATCTTCTGCTTTCTATTGAGCTATATCGTAAAAATTTAAATCTCATTTCTTCCAAGCTGCATTTGCCAATGGAGCTTGTTATGGCCGTGATTGCTGATTTGGAGGAAATGGGCCTAGTTGAGCGTATGGGGAGTGAAATAAAGTATATTCAGAAAGTGATTCATATGGGTGAGCATCATTTTTTAGCGACCAATCATCATGTAAATTGGCGAATGCGTGCGCTTGATCATATTGCCAAAACCTCCGGGGTTGACACCTCTTTGGTGCCCAGCAGTGGTTGGCATTTTACGGTAGGAATTTCAACCAACAAAGAAACTATTTTAGAAATTGATAAGCGCTTTAAAGATTTTGTACATGAAATTTATCTCCTTACTCGCAATAGTAAGGAAAGTGAGGAGACTTACCATATTTGTATTGATCTGTTCTAAAGGAGATAAAAGCTTGGTGGAGAAAGAGAGTTAACCTTTTATTCCGCCGCTGGTAAGGCCTGAAATAATATATTTATGGATAGATAAAAAGAGGGCAGAGATAGGAATTGCTCCAACGATACAGGCAGCGGCAAATTGCCCCCATCGACTGGAAAAAGCTTCCGAAATAAAAATTTGAATTCCTACCGCCAGGGTAAACTTATCTTGAGACTTTAAAAGAATAGAAGGAAGAATAAAATCGGAAAAGGTTCCGATAAAGGCCAGTAGTCCCACTACGGCCAGAATAGGGGCGCTCAAGGGGAGAACAATGCGATAGAAGGCCTGAAAGCGACTGCAGCCATCCATAATGGCCGACTCTTCAATCGATTTTGGAATGGTATCAAAGTACCCCTTGATCAACCAAATATTGAAGGGGGTTCCTCCCAGGTAGACTAAAATTAGGCCCCAATGAGTGTCTGTCCCTAAAAAAGGAAGATAGTCGCCGATAAAATTAAGCATTAAATAGAATGCCACCATTCCCATGATACTGGGAAACATTTGAGTAACCATCAGTACGAGCAAAGAAGTTTTTCTTCCCTGAAAGGAAAAGCGGGAGAGAGCATAGGCACTGGTGGTAGAGAGCAGTAGAATTAAAAAAGCAGTTATCAGTGAAACTTTTATGCTGTTAAAAAGCCAACGCATAATAGGGAAGCTGGAAACAATAATTTCTCCAGTGCTGGAATCTTTATAGGGAATACCTAAAATATATTTCCAGTGGTCTAGTGAAAAGTGGGAGGGAATAAGAGGACTACCGATTCCACCGGTCGGGTTGAGTGAAATGGAGATTATGTATAAAACAGGAAATAAAATTATAAGCAGTAGTGCAATTAGAAAAAGGTGTCGTGCTAATATCTCAATCTGTTTTTTATCAAAAACTTTTTTTTCCATACTACCTCAGCGCTATCTGCGCTCTTCTTTAAAAATTCCCGAGGCCTTAAAATTGGCCAGTGTAACGGCCGTGATAATGAAAAAAATCATTATCGCAATGCTACTGGCCATACCAAAATGTTGGCCCATGCCACCTTCGAAGGCCAATTTATAGGTGTAGGAAATTAATATATCCGTTTCTCCGGCCGCGGTAGTTGCGCCGGCAATGGGTGGCCCGCCACCGGTTAGTAGATATATGCCAACAAAATTATTAAAGTTGAAGGCAAAAGAACCAACCAAAAAAGGGGCGATGGCAGAAAAAATCATAGGAAGAGTAATTGATTTAAAAGTTGCAAAACGGCCAGCACCGTCCATCTTGGCCGCTTCATAAACACTTTCGGGAACAGATTGTAAAATTCCCGTGGTAACCAAAAACATATAAGGAAAACCTAGCCACAAATTAACCATCAGACAGCTTACTTTTGCCCAAAGGGGATCTCCCAACCAATTTATCTTATCTGTGATACCAGCAAAGGCCAGCATTTCATTGATGATTCCAAAATCTTTATTCAACATTCCCTTAAAAACCAACATGGAGATAAAAAAGGGAATAGAGTAGGGAATGATGAGCAATACGCGATAGACTGCCCGCAAGGCCAGTTTTTTGCTGTTAACAACAAGTGCCAGTAACATGCCCAGGCAGAAGGAGGTAAAAACACTTAATAAGGCCCAGAGGAAGGTCCAAATAAAAATTTGAATAAAAGGGCCGCGTAATCCTTGATCATTTAGTAAATTTTTGAAGTTACTAATGCCAACAGAGACATAAAATCCGGGAACTAAGTGTTCTTTGTTATCAGAGGTATAAAATCCTGTTTGATAGTTAGGAGTATATACTTTATTGGTAATAAGATCTTTCAAGGCCTCGCTATTTTCCATGGGAGCATAACGATAAATAAGTGGTGCCAAGAGATTGGTGCGAAAATATTTAACGATGGATCCGCTTGGTAAAATAAAATCAATCAAGGCCAGCTCATTTCGTAAATTGTAAATATCTCCTCGAGAAAGTGGCGTTTTGTTGGCGGCAATGGCCTGGTTGGCCACTGTTTCAGCGAGGTTAATATTTTGCGCCTTGCCAGTTAATACAAAGGCGGTACTCCATTTACCTTCTATTTCTAGAAGATAGCTTTCGGTAGAACTATCTTTGGCAAGAGTATATTGAAAAGTAGAGGGGGTATTTTCGCTGGAGGGAGGAACATATACTTCGTTAGTCAAAATTTCGTACACCTGTTTTTGGGAGAGAAAGTGGCCGGTGCTTAGATTGGTAAATCCGATATAGACTGTAAAAATGATGGGAATTACCATGAATAAAGAAAAAGTTAAAAGGCCAGGGTACATAAATCGGAAAGGGTAGGCCTTGGGATTTATAAAAATAATTCCAGTTAAAACGATGACTACTAGTGAGATCACTCCGATTAATAAGTGTCCGCCATTGAAAAACATTGTGCAAAGATAAATACCTGCGAAATAGAGAATGGATAAAATAGACCAAAGGATTGCTTTAACCATTAGGATTTTTTCTCCCACAATCGAGGGTAATATGTCTGAAGGTATTCAGATCGTCCTGTTTTAGCATATCCCATGTGAAACGCCAAAGCCAGTTGTTCTCAGGAGTGCCGGGACGATTGAAGCGTGCTTCGCTGCCTAGTCCCATAATATCTTGGATGGGGGTTATGGAAGTATCGGCACGAGAGTACATGGCCAGACGAATTAGATCCCAGTTGATCCAGTGGAGAGTGTTAGTTTGTAGATAAGCGTGCGTGAAGCTTTTTTCCAGAGTGTTTGGTAGTCCCCAAAAATATCCCACAGAGGTATCGTTATCATGAGTGGCAGTATATATTACACAATTTTCTCGAATATTGTGTGGAAGATGGGCATTTTGATCCCCAGAGCCAAAGGCCATTTGTAATACGGCCATACCGGGAAGATTAAAGCGATCACGCAGGTGACGAACTTCTGGAGTAATTGTTCCTAAATCCTCCACAATAATGGGGAGATCTCCCATGCGATGAAAGAGTGTTTCAAAAAGATGGTGGCCGGGAGTATATGACCACCAACCGTGAATAGCGTTGGGCGCGGCACTATGCACTTCCCAAATTGCTTCAAAGCCACGAAAATGGTCCAGGCGAATAATATCACAATATTTTAGCATAAATTCGATGCGAGAGATCCACCATGAAAAGCCATCGAATTCCATAATGTGCCAGTTGTAGTTGGGATTTCCCCATTTTTGTCCAACGGCACTGAAAATATCTGGGGCCGCCCCCACTTCAATATCATAGTTGCCATTGATATCAATTTTAAACCACTGGGGGTTTTTCCAAATGTCCATGCTATGGTGGGCCAAAAAGATGGGAATATCCCCTACAATTTTAATCCCATTTTGATTGGCGTATTGTTTTAATTCATTCCATTGGCGAAAAAAGAGAAATTGTAAAAATTTATAAAAGCGAATTTGATCACCATATTTATTTTCAAAGAGCTCTAATGCAAAGGAGTTGCGATTTTTTAAAGTCTCAGGCCACTTAGTCCAGTTAGTTTTATAAAATTTAGAAATAACTTGAAACAAGGCCAGATCATGTAGCCATTTTTTTTCTTCAACTTCAAAGCGAGAAAATTCCTGATTGAGCTTGGTATTTTTCTTAAAACGCAAGTAGGCCCGCTTTAATAAAGAGATTTTATATTTTTCCGTTGCCACGAAATCGACTTTGTGAGGATTGAAGTTAGGAACTTGAGCGATATCTTCTTGGGCCAAAAGGCCCATCTCAAATAATTTATCAGGGGCAATTAAAAGGTGATATCCGCCAAATGCCGAAATTCCAGAGTAGGGGCATCCATTGGGATCGGCCACTCCGAAAGGTAAAATTTGCCAATAGGTTTGATGATTATTTTTTAGAGTATCGATAAATTTATAAGCGTTATTCCCCATATCTCCAATACCGTATTGAGAGGGGAGGGCCGTGATATGTACTAAAACTCCTGATCTTCTTGGAAATTTCATTGCAATTTTTATCCTGTTTGATTCCGAATGAAGGACGTTTATTCTTTTGAAACGAGAGTATACTTGAAATCACGTAGATTAAAAAGAAATTTATATTTTCCCTTAGATAAATTGACTCGAACGTTGGCCATTCCTGGTTGGTAAGAGAGTTGGCCGGATGAAGATGTTTTCTGTTGATTAATCAAGTTGGCGCTTGCCTGGCCAATTTCTATTTGCCAATCTGCCGATGCTAGCTTGAACTCATAATCGCCGGCCGATGATACTTCGAAATCTACCGAATACAACTCTCCACGCGAGGAACTAGTCTGTAGACGGAATTCTTCTTGTGTCTGCCAGTTGTTAAAAGTGCCACGCAAGTAAAGAGGGGTATTAATAGTGCCATCTCGCGATTTAACAAAAATCGAAATTGAGGGGCCTTTGCTTCTTATTTGATTATTTTTGCCACTCTCATAACTAATTATATTGGTGAATTGGTTGCTTGCTCCTCCGTAAATCATGGATGAAGAGTTGATTAATTCGGTCCACCATCCATTTATTGAAGGAAAGTTAATCCAAACCCCACATTGATCATATCCAAAGTTGGCCACTACAAAGTAGTCACGATCGCCAGAAGTTAGTTGATAAGTTAGGATAGAGTTATAGTGAATTGCGGAGTTGAAGGCATTTGCTTTATTAATTTCAGGGTTTTCAATGCGAAAGCGAATCATCTGTTTAAAGAAGTTGTAATATCCCGCAAATAGCGCCTGTTCTTCTGCCGTCAAAAAAGATAGACGCTGATCACTACTTGGGTTGAGAAATTCCCAAGGCATTTTATGTGATCCCACGTAGCGGTTGATGTCGACATTTTTGCTTGGGAAAGCGTTACCCTGCTTAGCATCGACATATTGCCATTCATTTTCAATATTGATGTCGTTGGCCATTTCTTCACCCTGAAAAAAAAGAATGGCCCCAGGTTTGGTAAAGAGCACCCCATAGGCCAATTTTCCTAGGGCATGAGTAAAGTCATTATGAACGGCACGAAAGTTTACGGTAGTATTGGAAGGGTCTTCTAAAGGGCGAACTCGTAAAAAAGAGTTATTACCGTCCCATTCGTAGGCACTATAGTCTGAGACAATACGAACAATGGGATTTTTATTTCCAATAAAATCATGACTGCCCAAATAGTTTACCGTAGTAATCGGCAGACCGAAGTTAAGTTCGTGGCCATTCTCCCAATGATTGCTATAGCCGATTATTGAACTGGCCAGCGGGGTCAAATTTACGCTGCGATTTTTTTGGCGATAAGAAGATAGTTCAAATTCAAAAAAGTTTTTAAATTTATCGTTCCATTGCGAATCAAATCCCATCCCCCCCTTGCCTAGCGCAGTGGTGGCCCAAATGTTATTTGGAAGTTCTTCCGCAGAAAGATAAATGGAAGGATGTACCACTTTAAGAAGGTAATTTAGTTCTTGTAAAAAGCGATAGGCATTCTCATCATTACGATAGATATACTTGATCATATCAAAACGGAGGCCATCAAGGTGGTAGTCGGCCACCTGTGAGATTATAGAATCTGCTATCCATTTACGTACCATTATCATTTCATAGCGCGGGCGAGGCCCCCAGTCTGTGTTGCCATCAAAAAATTTAGAACGTGCCACGGTTTGGGAGAGTGGATCACGAATTAATGCGTTATTGATATGATTGATCACGATATCAAAAATTATGCGAAGTCCGCGCGCATGAGCATTATCAACAAGATTTTTTAATTCATCTTCGCTACCGTAATTGGGTTGGGTTAGGGTTAATGAATCAAGCGCATAGCCCCAGGAGGCATAGAAACGATTTTCATTAAGAGGAAGAAATTCGATGGCCGTTACACCCAGATCATCGAGGTAATCCAATCTAGTATTTACATCATTGTAGGTTCCGGGAAGATATGAATTATTTTTCTTCTGTGGATTGAAAGTGAGCGTCCATAGTTGATAGATGATCCAATTATTATAGTCAGATAAATTGGGGGGCAGCATTACATAGTCATAATTCCATCGGTAGTTTGAATTTATAGAGACGATGGCCCGCGGATTGATGTAACCGTTGTGTTGTCCACCTTTGGCATCGTATTCGATTTTACGGGCCATTGGATCAATCTTTGTTGGGCTTACGATATTTCCGTTGGCAACTTCAATTTGCTCATACTTTCCGTTTTTTACAAATTGATAGTGATAGCGGTGACCTAATTGAGAGTTGGGGACATAAAGCGAGTGCAGACGGCGAGGATTGTTTAGTTCGGCATTGGCGGCCAAAAGGAGAGGATTTTCTGAAGAATTATGCAAAAAAAGATGCACCTCTTGGGCATATGGCTCCCATATCTTATAGTAGACTCCACCGTTAATTACGGCCGTTGCCCCCATTGGCCCTAAGTGAATCCATTTGCTGTCGTCCATCGTGCGCAATAGACGATTAAAGGGTACGAGTGAGTTTTCAACTTCAGTAAAAAAGTAAGGCCCATTTCCACTATAGTCGTCAAAGCGGATAACGTATTTTATATCGGCGGCATTATTTAAATCCAATCCCTCTGCGCGAGCACCAAACCAGCAGTAATCTTCTAGGGGGAGGCCATATAAAATTCCCCATTCTGTCGATAGATTTTTGGTAGATAATCGAGTAAAGGTGAAATTTTTTCCACTAGCAGTTACAATAGTGGCCTCTTTGATGGAATTACAAACAGATTTATGTAGCCTAAAGCGTTGAACAAAACCATCGTCAATCAATTTTAAATAGTAACTGGAATCGTCAGTGTAAAAGGCAGTTTTCCAATCAACTTCGGCAGTGGCGAAATTTAAAATTGCAGAAAAAATAAACAATGCGGTAAGTGTAATAACTCGACGGATGGTGGGGAGTAAGATTTTTTGTTGGCCCATTCAACTTTCCTACAGCACACAAGATAAGAACAAATGTAATGAAAAAAATGCCACCGATATTATCCATTGGACTTTTTATAGATGTCATCAAAATATTATACTCATTTAATCTTTTAATGAAGATGTTAGAAGATGTAAGAAAGCGAGGGCAGTTTATGGATGTTTTTTTTCTTATTGCGCCTTGGCCACTGCGCTATAAATCTGCTGGCGTGCAACTTTTAACGCTTCTTCTGGGGTAGATTGGCCACTTACAATCAGATTTAGTGCAGATCCCATTGATCCCCACACCGCACCCATTTGCGGAACATTCGGCATGGGGATACCGTTTTCTGCACTCTTCATGAAATTTAATAGATCAGGATCATCTTTGGAGAGTTGAGCAATGGCATCACTGCGACTAGGGCCGCGAGGATCATTTTTATATAAACTGACAATTCCTTCAAAAGAGACCAGATAGTTTTCAATGAATTCTTTGGCCAATTCGCGATTAGCACTAGATCTTCGCACTATAAAACCATGCGAGCCAACAAAGGGGCGGGCCACCATGCCGTTGAGTGACGGAATCGGAGCGATACCGTATTTGATATTGCTTTTTCGCATGTCAGAAAGAGACCAGGGGCCATCTATAGTGGCCGCCAATGATCCGGCCTTCATTTTATCAAAAGCTATGCTGCGATCAGTGGAAGGAGGAATGATTCCCTCTTTAACCAGATAGCTAATAAATTTTGCTCCGGCCAAGGTGCCGGGGTTGTCTAGACCGATATCGGTAACATCTAAAGAACCGGATCGATCCTTAAAGATGTATCCACCATTGGAGGCCAAAATGGGAAAGGAAAAGAAAAAATTATTTAAGTCATAAAGGAATCCATATTGATTTTTTCCGTTGTTGTTAATCTCTTTTGCTAGTTTGGCCAGTGCTTCTAAGGAAGTAGGAACATTGGGGAGTAGCGCTTTATTATAAATTAAGGCCACCGCCTCTAAATCGTAGGGGTAGCCAAAGAGTTTACCATTATAGGTGAACGCATTTAGGGCAACAGGTAGAAATTGGTTTTTTAAAGAGGGAGGCAGAGTAATTGGTTCAATTAGCCCTGATTCTGCCAGCTCCCCTATTACGTCATGGGCCCAACAAAGAATGTCCGGCCCTTTGCTTGTTAGTGCCGCAGTTTTGAATTGTGTGGTTAGATCCTTGTTTAAAACATTAACTTCTACTTTTGTCTGATACTCTTTTTCAAACTGCGCGGCCATGGATAGGATGGCCTTCTTTACGTTTTCGTTAGAGGTCCAGATCGATAGTGTTTTTTCCAAAGCGCAAAGAGGTGTTACGTAAAGCATCACCGCTGGTAAAATGAGGGATAGTAGCTTTTTCATTGGTTACTCCAGATTTTTAGTTAAAAGTAAAATGGCCGCGCCAATGACTCCGGCGGAGTCTCCTAGCTTATGCTGATAAATAAGAGGTTTCGATTGAGGAAGAAAGGTGGAATCCCATAACCTTTTTTGTCCTTCATTATAAAGTAGTGGTTGATTGCTAACGCCACCTCCCAATACAAAGTAGTCAGGATCAAAAATGGAGGTCAGGTTACGTAAAAAAATTGCCAGATTGTTGAGGTAAAAATCACGAACTTCCTGAGCGACAGTTGAAACATTGTCGGAAAAAATTTCTGCGGATTTGGCCTTGATATTGGATCTTTCAAAATAGATGGCCTCCATGGCCGGGCCAGAAAGATATTGTTCCGCACAGCCAAAGTTTCCACAATAACATTTTTGGCCGCCAGGAACAAGCGTAGTGTGTCCAACTTCACCACCACCCCCAAAGCGTCCGGAGAGAATTTTTCCATCAACGATAATTCCTCCGCCAACTCCTGTACCTAAAATAATACCAATGCCAACTTGCTGAGAAATTTTTAGGCCAGAATGGGCGTAAAAATCATGGCCTACTCCACACATCACTTCAGAAAGCGCAAAACAGGAAGCATCATTTTCTAAGTGAATACGGGGAGTGCTTGCAAGAAGCTGACAGAGATCATAGGTAAAATTTTGATTAATAAAAATTTGAGAGTTGCCATTTAACATGATCTGTTTTTCTGGGTCAATAGTACCAGGCATGCCGGCGCCAATTCCGAGTAAATCATCTATTTGTAGAGAAGTTTGCTCGCAAAGCGACTTGATAAGGCCTGCAATATCTTTCATTACCGGCATATATCCGCGATCGCGTTCGGTGGGGATGCGTTTTCTGATGATAATTTCTCCCCATAGCTTGTCGTTAGTCTTTAAAAATTCGGAAGGGATAGGGAAATAAGACCGGCCATGAGAAGAGAGGGTATTTTTTGTGTCAGAGGATATTTTAATGATTACCCCTTCTACTTTTGTTCCACCAATATCTAATCCCAATAAAAATTTTTCTTGCCCTTTTTTCATGAAACAACCCTCGGATGGCCTTATTTTGTGATTGCAAAATTGCTGACTATTTAAACAGGTTAATGGGTGGTTGCCAATATCAAAGTTGCAAGATATTCTTTTTTTGAAAAAGTAAATGCCACAGTAGAAAGTTGGCCCACAAGAACTAATCTGATGGATTTGCGACTAGTTGCATATAATGTGAAGTGAATATTTTAGGGAGAGGACAAAATGAAAATTTATTGGTGGGTGATAATGATGTTTTTCGTGACGACACTGTCGTTTAGTTTTTATGGCGCTGAAGGGGGAGAAAAAAAAGAGAGTAGTTCAGTAGTCGGCAACTATTATCTGAAATTTTCTTCAGGATATGCGGTTACCTCGTGGGAAAATTCGCCTATAACGGTGGATCAAAAATATTTGGCTCCCCCCATATTTCGACTAGATCTAGGTGGGGTGGCCGAGATTTATGAGTTTCGCTACAGCGCTGGATATGTGCGTGGAATGGGCGCTATTATCTCCAGCGATCAGATGCTTCATATGAATTTAAAGATCGTTACCCTTGCTGCTGGGGGGGAAATAGTTTGGCCTACCGCTAGTGATGAAAGTAAGCTTAAAGATACTCAATATTATCGTGGTTCTTTGGGGTTTGTGGGGAGAGTCACTGTTGATTTATTGCTGGCAGATATTTATGCGGAGTATCGCCAGCGCACTCTTTCTGATACGCCACTAATTAAAATTGAAGGAATTGAAACAAGTATTGGCCACGAGTATGATCGCTTCACCAAATTGGGAGCAACTTTCTCGTTACTGGGTTTAAAAGCGTTGGGAGAGGTTACTTGGATTAAATTGGGCAATACCGCCATTTTATCTAAGGAGTTTTCAACAACATTGCCAGAAGATGATATCTTTCGCATCACTTTAGGGGGAGGGTTATCTATTGGCAGAATAGAATTATTAATTAAATATCAGCGACTGTTGGATATTGAAGATGAAGTGGCATATTTATATCAATCCACGCATCTATCTCCAGATTATCTTATGTCTAAAAATACTATTTTTGTGGAGGCAGTATGGAAATTTTAAAAAAAGCTAGCAAGGCCCTGTTTTTTGCACTAATCCCACTACTTTTTACCACTTGTGGAGAAGAGACCATTGAGGTGGTGATAAAAATTAGAGTGGATACTTTTATTAGTTCGGATTCGACGGCCAATCATGCATCTTTGAATTATTTGAGTGTGGATAAAACTGCAGAGCGAGAAGATCGGATTATTTTAAAATTGCCAACCACGGAAGAGGACTTTGATGAAGATAGTGAGTTAGATAAATGTTTTGAAGAGTTAAATGATAATCCGCTTGAGGTCACTTTTTCCATGTTCTGTGCAATTTATTTTATGCCATTGAAGGTTTTAACGGAGGTTCTAACCACCTGCGATTCGGCGATCTTGCAACCAGAAAATCTCTCTTCTGCAATATTAGTCTTAAATACGACGGATAGTAGTGCGGTGGCCTCCGGGGCGCTATCGATTAACTTATTATCAAGGCCTTGGTTTCATACCACTAATTGGACCTATGCCCATCCCTTTTCTGCCAAAGGAAGGTGGACTTCCGCTGGTGGCGATATTGATACCACTATTACTTTTGAGAATAACTGCACTGGTTTAAGTACGGGGTCTTGTGCGGCCGGAGAGATTAAATTTGAGGTAACTGATTATTTTAAAACCTTGATCCAAGATGATGAAAGCTTGCATTTTGGAATGTTGATTAAATCAACCGGGGATCAGAATTTGGCGAATATTCATTCCGCACAAACTTCGACAGAGTTAGGCCCACGGATTGTGGCCCAGTATACGGGTGATTGCTCGGATGGAAAAAAATCATTGCCGAAGGTTTACTATTTGGGCACACCGATCAGAAACCTTGAACAAGGCCGTAGTCAAAAGTAGGATACCACTTATGTTAGATTTTGATTCAATTTGGTCTTATGTTTTTCGCCGCAAGGAGAGCGAGGATAGTCAGGCACTGCGTGTTTTGGGGAGGGCCCTGGTTTTTGATGATCTATCTCGTTCTGATTTAAAAAAAATATATCGCATTATTCATAAACGGGTTTATAAAAATGGTGAGATTGTTTTTACTGCTGGTGATCCGGGAGTGGGGATGTATGTTGTTTGGGAAGGTAATGTGGCGGTGGTGGTAACGGATGTTGATTCTGGTAGTGAGCAAGTTGTGGCACATCTGGGAGCAGGACAATCCTTTGGCGATGTTGCACTTTTTAGTAATTCACAGCGCACGGCCACGATTAAGGCCATGTCGCCTACAATTTTGTTGGGATTTTGTCGGCCGGATTTAATGAATTTTATAAATAGTAATCCCATTTTGGGTAATAAAATATTAATTAGATTGCTTACATTGGCCGGCAGTCGTTTGGACATTACTAATCAACAATTAAGCGAGGCCAAGAAAAAATTGACAGAGCAAAAGGCCCTGCTGGCATCACACGGCAGAGCAAAGGAAGAGTCTGGTGTATAGCAGTGGCCTACCTTCTAATTTTTGGATTAAGTTGATTTTTTACTCTTTAATCTTTTTGATTATTTCCTTTGTTGTTTATGCTCTGAATATTTTAGTTATACCCATTACCATTGGTTTCTTATTGGCCTTTTTATTAGGGCCTTTGGTGGGCCGTTTGGAAAGTTATGAGATTTCTCGTAGTGCTAGTATATCGTTAGTATTTGGAATAATTTTTTCCGTGTTAGGCGCATTAGTGGTGATTTTTTCACCGCTGGCCATTGAGGAAATACAGGATTTTAAGGCCAATCAAGAAAAATATAAAGAGATTGTGGTAAAAAAATATGGAGAACTAAAATTGCGTGCAGAGGCCTCTTTTCCTAACTTGATGCCTTGGAGTAAGTTGGAAGATTATCTGGCCGAACAATCGATGGAGTCTTCAGCTGGACACTTTGCGGAAGTTGCTAAGGTAGTGGCCGCTTCGGCAGAAACGGCGCTTAGTTTTATTATTATTATTCCGTTGGTAGCAATATTCTCTTTGAAAGATGGACATCTGTTTAAAAAGTGGTTAATCGGTTTTGTTCCTAATCGCTATTTTGAATTAACTAATGAGATAATTCATAATATCAACTATCAAACTGGGGCCTTTATTCGAGGACAAATTCTCGATTCCATTATAAATTCGGTAGTAGTTTCGGCACTGCTTTTTATTGTGGGCCTGCCTTATTACATTTTCATTGGAGTCTTTGCAGGCATTGCTAATGCTATTCCGTTTGTGGGGCCCATCACTGCCGGTATTATTGGTGTACTGATTTCCATTATTACGGGTGCCTCGACACCATGGATTGTCGCACTTGTTTTTTTAGGTGCTCATCTTTTAGATGTGATGGTAATTTATCCCAAAACAGTGGGCCATAGCCTTAAGCTTCACGAGTTAGTGGTTATTTTGGGAATAATTTTAGGTGGCCATTTGGGAGGAATAGTTGGAATGTTGATTATTATCCCCATAATTGGCATTCTTTTTAGCACTACTGCCATAATGTTTAGATTGCTTAAGGGATACAATATTATTTAAATTCCATCTTCTTCTAAGAGTTCATCCAGGTGAAAATATTTTTTTCCACTTTTGCTGTGAACAAGTTCATATTCTCCCTTTTCGGTACTTACTACACCTGTTTCGGTATCGCGCAGGCCTCCGTTATCATCTTTGCTATTGTTGAAAAATTTGTACTTAACTTTGTTAATTCCTGTGACGTAAAAATTAATATACAACTTATACTCTTTTGGACTGTTTTCGATTTTTCCCGCAATACTGGGGTGAACTTTTACCACTAATTCTTGAATATCTGGGTTAAGAGAACCAAAGGGGCTGGGTGTTTGGTAGTATTCTAAATAAGGAAAATGAAAACCATTGTAGGTGTAAGGTGGACGGGCATCTTCTAATGAAAAGCCAAAGCCCTTGCCAATTTTTATTAAAAAGCCTCTATGCGTGGTGTTGTAGGGTAAATCAAATATTCCCTTGATTTCCAAACGATAGTGCTCTTTTTTTATAAGCTCGCTTAGATCCTTTAGTATTTTTTCTTTTGCCGCAAAATCGGCACTGGCCTTGAAGTTTTGAAGTTTTAAGGGAGTATTATAGCGATCTTCTAAATTGTAGGCACCAACGACATCAAGTCCTAGATATTTGTAAAGATCCAAGGCGTTGCCTGTGCGTATATTTTTTACTAAAACATCGTATTTTTTAAAATCATCTTTTGCCGCTTGGATTTTTGCTAGCTCTTCAGGTGTTTTGGCAATATTTCGGGCCGCTTTGAAATTGAGTTTTGCAGTTAGTTCTTCGATTTTATTTTGGCGTTGGCAGTATGCTAGATTTCGCACCACTTTGTCGTAGTTGAGGGCCTCTTTAGAAAAATTGCGCACAAAAGTATCTGCCTCTTTTTCAAAATTATAACAGTCTGTCAGAAGCGGTTGAAGTTTTTCAATCCAAAATTTTGCAGGATCCTCTTTTAGTATATTCTCTATTTCCAGATTTTTATCTTCTACCTCTTTTTTGGCAGCAGCTATTTCCAAATCTTTGGCAGCTAGCGCATTGTTTATTGCGTTGACTTGTTCCTTCATTTTTTCATTTTCAGTGTCACAATTTCCTTTTTCTGCTTTTAGAATCAGTAATTTTGCTTGAGCAGATTGCAGCTCTTTTTTTAGCTCTTTTGGATCATCACAGCCACTAAGGAACATAAAAAAAATAATCGAGATGGTAGTAAGTAAGGTTACTTTTGATGTTGTCATATTTGTTTCCTATAAAAAAATTTGTCCTATTTTTTCCGCCAGAGTATCAATATGAAATGGCTTGGCCATATAGGTATTTGCTCCCGCATTAATGGCCTTGGAGATGTTGCCCTTTTCTACTTCGGCAGTGACCATGATGAAAGGAATTTTTTCAAAACGCTCATCAATACGCAATTTCATCAATAGTTTAAAACCACTCATGCCAAACATATTCCAATCCGAGATAATAAGACCGAAAGGCCGTTTATTTTCTAGAGCACTAACAATTTTATTGAAAGCCTCTTTTCCATCCTGGGCCTCTTCAATATCTGAAAAGCCGAAGATGGTTAGAAAGTTGCGTATAATTCTGCGCATAGTGAGAGTGTCATCGACTACAATAATTTTTAAATTTTTATCCACATGCGCAGTTAGCGAAATGGCCTTCTCATAATTTTCCAATTATATTATCCTTTGTCGAAAATATTTTATTGCATGCTAGAATTTTAACATAGGCCATTGCATAATACAGAGGGAATTTTTGCTTTTAAAGGAATTTAACCAAAGTGGTCGGCCATTTGCTTGAGGATGTTGCTATGAAAAAATTGAGTTCTTATGAGATTCGCGAAAAGTTTTTGGAATTTTTTCAGGAGATGGATCATTTAAAGATTTCTTCTTCTTCCATAATTCCCAAAAATGATAATACTTTACTTTTTATAAATTCCGGGATGGCCCCACTAAAGCGTTATTTTTTGGGACAAGAGACTCCTCCGAAACCTCGTCTTTGTAATGTTCAGCCATGTATTCGCACCAAAGATATTGATGACGTGGGAGATCGTCATCACCTTACTATTTTTGAGATGCTGGGAAGTTGGTCTATTGGAGATTATTACAAAGAAAAGGCCGTGGCCTTGGCCTATGATTTATTGGTTAATCGCTTGGGGTTTGATTCCAATCGTCTTTATGCCTCGGTCTATCGTGGTAATCCCAAACTTAATTTGCCGGCCGATGAGGTATCTGCCAAGGCCTGGGAGAAGGCCGGTATAAAAAAAGAGCACATTGTTCGTTTGGGTGAGGATAATTTCTGGGGTCCGGCAGGAGATAGTGGGCCGTGCGGGCCTTGCACGGAAGTTTTTTATGATACAGGCGAGCAATTCGGCCCGGCCTATTTGCCAGGTGGAGAATTTGATACGACTAAGCGCTACATTGAGATATGGAACGCTGGGGTTTTTATGGAATTTAATAAAAGCAAGGAAGGGGAGTTTACTTCGTTGCCTTTAAAAAGTGTTGACACGGGAGCAGGATTGGAACGCTTGGCCATGATCATAAATGGGCATGAGTCAGTTTATGAAACAGATCTTTTGGCCCCTATCTTGAAGATTGTGCAAGAGCGTTATGGCGTAGAAATTCGCAAGGCCCGCATGATTACAGATCACATGCGGGCGGCAGTATTTATTTTGGCGGAGGGAGTAAATTGTAGTAATGAAGGGCAAGGATATATTCCTAGACGACTTATTCGCAAGGTAGTGTCAGCACTAGTTAGTAGTAAAGTTTCTGATTTAAATTTGGGCCCGGTGGTAGATAAAATCATTGAAATTTTATCGCCAGTTTATCTGCATCTTAAAAACAAGCTGGATTTGGTTAAATATAATATTGGCCAAGAGGTGAAAGATTTTTATCCTGTAATTACTAATGGACTAGAGAGAATTGAAAAAGAGGTTGGACAGTTGGCCGGGAAGAAGTTTTTTTCTGGGAAAGTGGTTTGTGATTTGATGACGACCCATGGACTTCCTTTTGATGTTATTCAAAGTGATTTGAAGTATCGTGATATTGAAATTAATATGGACGAATTTGATCACGCCTACGAAGAACACAAAAAAATTTCTCGGGTTATAAAACGTGGGGATTCCAATTTGGGAGGATCTTCGTTGGATAATTTGCTAAAAGACCTTCCGCCCACGGATTTTGCTGGATATGAACAAGATCAACTTAAAGGTAAGATTACTCAAATTATTGTGGATGGAGCTTTTGTCTCTACCGTCGGGCCAGAAACTCCGGCCATTATCATTACCGATAAAACTTCTTTTTATGGAGAGTCGGGCGGCCAGGTGGGAGACTGTGGAGTTATTTCTTCTAACGGTGCTCAGTTTCTAGTGGAGGATACGGGCAAGGAAAGAAATATATATCTGCATTATGGGAAGATGAAGGCCGGGAAGATGAGTGTCGGCCACAGTTGTGAATTAGCGGTAGACGTAAAAAATAGAAATGCGATTAAGCGCAACCATTCGGCCACTCATCTTTTGCATGCGGCCTTGCATAAAGTAGTGGGTATTCATGCCTTGCAAAAAGGTTCACATGTAACTGCTGATCGTTTGCGTTTTGATTTTAGTAACAATACTCAAGTCAGTTATGAGCAACTAAAAGAGATTGAGCGACAAGTGAATGGTTTGATTTGTGCTAATATAAAACGCACTACCAATGTCATGGATTATGATAAGGCAGTGGCCTCTGGTGCCATGGCATTGTTCGGAGAAAATTACACACAGAAAGTTCGAGTGGTTGCCCTCGGTGATAGTTCCATAGAGCTTTGCGGTGGAACACATGTTGATTACAGTGGAGAGATTGGGACTTTTTTAATTACTCAAGAAACTAGCGTTGCCAAAGGAGTTCGGCGTATTGAGGCCGTTACCGGTAGTGCGGCCATTGCATATCTGCAAGAGCAGCAATTGATGTTAAAAAACAGCGCAGATTTTTTGAAGGTGGGAGTGGATAAAGTTTTTGAGCAAGTTCAGATTTTAAAAAAACGATTAAGTGAGCAAACGAAACAAAATAACGACAGACGGAGTTTGACGTTAGAGGTAAGGCGAGAAGAGTTAGTTAAAATAAAAAATTTATTCTTTAAATTGGTTGAAGGGAAAATAGAGGAAGGAGTTTCCCTAAAAGAAATTGGTGATCAGATGATGGATAAAAAAGATGCCGATTTGCTTTGTTTACTTACGACAGATGATAAGGCGCTAAAAGTTTTTGTTTGGTCTGGGCAAAACAGTGTTGCTAAAGTTTTTGCTAATGAATTATTAGTTGAAATGTTAAGGCCGGTGGGTGGTAAGGGGGGCGGCCGGGCATCTTTTGCGCAGGGAGGAACATCTCAAGAGACGACAGAGAGCACAAATTTAATTTTTAAATTGGCCAAGACGGAAATTGCGACATGGATTGAGCGAAAGCTGTAAATTACCTACAAATTATGTTAGTTCTTTCCAGAAAAAGATGTAATCAAGCGCGTGTTTAAATGCTAACTGTTTCAGATTGGCATGTCCAGCATGTCCGCCATCAATGTTTTCATAATAATAAAATTGGTGGTGAAGCTCTTCAAGTTTTGCCGCAAATTTTCTAGCATGTCCCGGATGTACGCGATCATCTTTGGTAGAAGTATTTAAAAATATAGTTGGATATTTTTTGTTCGGAGGCAGATCCTTTTCAACACAGTGATAGGGGGAGATCTTGCGAATATACTCTCCATCTTTTTCATCATCAGGATTTCCATATTCAGCAATCCAGCTATGTCCGGCCAACAGTTTATGATAACGTCGCATATCGAGCAGGGGCACTGCACAGTTTATTGCGGCAAATAAGTCCGGGCGTTGAGTGTAGCAAACGCCCATGAGAAGGCCACCATTGCTTCCTCCCCATGCTCCGAGGTGACGGGGCGATGTGATTTTTTTTGCAAACAAGTCTTGAGCTATCGCAAAAAAATCTTCGTAGGTTTTATAACGATTTTCTTTAAGGGCACACTGATGCCATGTTGGGCCATATTCTCCACCTCCGCGAATATTGGCCAGAACATAAACTCCACCTTTTTCTAACCAGGCAATGCCTTCAACATTTGAAAATTCAGGACACAAAGATACTTCAAAACCGCCGTAGCCATAGAGGATCGTGGGAGTATTACCATTAAAGACTAACCCTTTCTTGTGAACTAGAAAATATGGAATGGCAGTGTCATCAAAGCTTTTGACAAAATATTGGTGGACTTCAATGTTCTTGTAATCAAAAAATGCAGGCTGGATTTTTACAACTGAAAAAGTTTCTACACCTGTCCCGAAATAATAGGAGGGCGGTGTATTAAAGGATGAATACATCACAAAAAAATTATCATTAGTGGCATCTGTGGTGAGTGCTTCGAGACTACCTTCGGAAGGAAGTTTAAGGTGGTGGCTTTGCCACGCAGATGAACTTTTTGTATAAAAATATAGATTCCCTTTGATATTTTCATTGATAATTACAAAAATCCCATTTTTGCTAATGGCCGTTGTGTGAATCGAGCTGTTTTTTGCTGGCCGCAAAATTAATTCAATTGTTTTAGTTTGAAAGTCGTAGTGCAATAAATCACCTTGACAGAATTCTCTCCAGTTTTCTTTGATTGTTACAAATAATGATGTGAGTGTGTGGCCTAAGTAGTCACACATTTGGGGTAAATCAATTTGTTCTGTTTTTGATGTCTCCTCGTTAAAGAGGAAAAATTCTGAATGATAAAAGTCTATATTTCGCATCAAAATTATTTTATGCTCGGGGTTATTTGGTAAATAGAAGCTTCTTTGGAAAGCGAAGGTATCATTTTTTGAAATTTCAAAGACTGTTTTAGCGGAGGATAGTGTGCTGTTGCGCTTCCAGCGGCGGATAGTGCGAGGATATCCAGAAGCGGTTAAGGTTCCTTCTCCAAAATCGCGAGAGATAAGTATTGTATCATCATCTAACCAGACGGCCGAACCTTTGGATTTTGGTAAAACAAGGCCATCCGGCACAAATTGCAATTTAGTAAGATCAAATTCGCGTATTATATTTGCGTCGCAACCACCTGGAGACATGTAAATCAGAGCACGTTTTTGATTTGGGGAAATAGTAAAACCTTTTGGCACCCATTTGATTTTTTCGATGTTGGAAAGTTGATCAAAGTCAATTACTGTTTCCCAGTTTGAATTATTTTTTTTGTATTCTTCGAGAGTAGTTCGTCGGAGAAGTCCCTGAGTATGCTCATCATCATACCAGGTGTTATATAAATATTCTCCATTCATATAGACGTAAGGAATTTTCTCCTTGGACTCTAGAATTTTAAGAATATCGCTCTCTAATTTTGCAAATTCAGGGTGAGAGGTTAGTGGTTTTAGTGTGGTTTGATTTTTTTCTTTTACCCATGATATTGAGTCCTCAGATAAAACTTCTTCGAGCCAAAGATATTTATCATCTTGTTTTTTGATTACATTCATAATTTGCTCCACGGCCTTTTGGGTATTAAGATGATCCACCGTGGCCATTGGGGATTTTACCGTTTTTTTGTAGTTTAAGTCGTAATAATTAACCATCATATCATCTAAAAATTTTTGATATTCGCCGTTATCAATGAATGCGTAAAGCATATTAGTTCGGGCAGGGCCTAGGCGTTTGGCGATATAGGAAATTTGTTCTCGTACTTGCGCAGTTGCCTCTTGGTTTTTGAAATACTCCTTTTCTAGGCGGGCCAGACGCAATGCCAGTGGACATTCGAGAAGAATGTGATGCTCTTCTTCGAGTGCATCGAAAATAGCGGGGGGGATGGAAAATTTTCCAATGCGCTTGCTCTCTTTTTCTGAGAGAAAAACTGGCAGACGATCTTTGAATGGTAAAATTTGCAGAAAAAGATTGGTTTCAAACATCTGTTGATTGATGGGCATGGCGATCCCTTTTAGTTTAAAGCGAACTTCGCCAAAAACGGAGGAGGCGTGGCCAGCGGCACGTTCAATATGCAAAACGGGAAAAGTTGGATGGTTCTCTTCTAAGTATTCTAGAATTTCAGACTTGCCACAACCAGTTTTTCCGGAAAGAGAGATGATCTTAAATTTTGTCTCGTACATGTAGTGGTGTACAAGGCGACGAAACTCTTTTTGTCCTCCGGCAAGTTGGATAGCGTCAAAATTATTTTTTTGCAAAAGGTTAGTTGAATAGCGACTTCTTCCGCCACCTCGCCAACAAAAAACGATGATTTTCTTTTTACCATTATCAGAGCTTCGCGCGACTTGTTTTAAAAAATCAGATTCTTTTAGAGTGGCCAGGTGATAGGCGTAGTTGATCGCTTTTGCTTTTGATACTTTGCTATAGATCAGTCCAACATCATGGCGTTCTTTATCGGTTAGAATGGGAATATTAATTGCGTATGGAATTGGGGTCTCGCTAAACTCGCGCTGGGATCGGACATCAATGATCACATAGTTGTTGGCACCATTTTTAACTATATCGAGAAAGGGGAGTAAATCTATTTGAGGGACTTTAGGGGCAATTTCTTTTAGCGAAACAGTTGAGAGGCATAACTGCTCAAGGAGAGCAGCAAGGTTAGCAACTTCTTGTGATTGATCATTTATCTTTTTCATTAGGTGATAATTTGTATCATAGTTAAGGGGAAGACGGCCATAATTGAGAACAGATAGCTGGAACAATGTTAAGAGGGCCAAAGCTAGAGGCCCTAGCAAAGAAAAACGTCAGTCTAGGAAAGCAGAAATTATTTTCCTGTAAAAATTTCAAAAATATAGCTTCGATTGAAATTTTTGGTTATCATTCAAGTAGTAATTAACCGGGCCCGGCACACTCAAGTGATGAATACACTCAATAGTTCTGGGCCGATATCACTGATTGTATCGAGTTTTGAGACGATATTGTCAGTATAAAAAAAGGGAGGGGGGGGGGATGAAGCTTATTATTATTTTAAATTTTTTTGTTATTACGTTGCTGGGCTCAATTTTTAGTTTTGCGGCCCTAGGGGCCGATTCGGTCATTTGCAGAAACGATGATGCTGAAGAACATGGAGATAATGCGTGTGATTACTACATGATTTCTGGAAGAACAGATGATTTTAGCGGTCTACAGCTATCAACTTACAATCAGACTGCCGGCCGTACCTGCTGGTTAGTAAATCTTTTTAGCGACGCAACAGTAGTTGATCTAAAGGATGATGTGATTAAGTTGGAAGGGGTTTCTTCTAGCTCGAATGGTTGGAATAGGTCTACATATACTTATGCTGATCTCAAGTTGGACATGACTACCGGCGAAGGGATATTGTTGACTAAGGAAGGTAAAAGGCCAGAGGTACTTATGATGTCTTGGAAAGAAGAGCGTTTGTCAAATTGTCGACGAGAATAGATATTTTGCTTAATTAATTGATGTTGGGTGGTCGGATCCTAATTTAATTGTTCCGGTTTCGATGGATCCTTTTCTTAAATAATTACACTAAAAAAAACAGAGCCTTGGTGGGTATTTAAACATCTCATTAAATACCCATTAAATACCCATTATTTTGTTTGACGCTGCCAAAATCAACATATTATCATTACCGGTATTCTTTTTTACTAACCGTAATAACTCTTACAAAAGGAAGGTTCTATGGCCGGTTCATTTAATCCGTTCGAAATGGCGCAGAAGCAATTTGATAAAGTTGCCAAGCAAATTGAAATTGATGATGCGACAAAAGATCTACTTCGCAATCCGATGCGTGAGTACCACTTCAACATTCCCGTAAAAATGGATGATGGTACAGTTAAAGTTTTTAGAGGATTTCGCGTTCAACATAATGACGCTCGAGGCCCAGGTAAGGGAGGAATTCGTTTTCATCCAGACGAAACCGTAGATACCGTGAGAGCACTATCTATGTGGATGACTTGGAAATGTTCACTTTTAGATCTTCCACTCGGAGGAAGTAAAGGTGGGGTTATTTGTGATCCACATAATCTTTCCAATCGTGAGCAAGAAAATATTTGCCGAGGATGGGTTCGACAAGTGGCGCGCAATATTGGGCCACTACAAGATGTTCCTGCTCCGGATATTATGACAAACGGTGCTCATATGTTGTGGATGCTAGATGAGTATGAAACGATTATGGGCGGAAAATTTCCAGGACTCATTACTGGTAAACCTGTAGGCATGGGTGGATCTTTGGGAAGAACTGAGGCCACTGGATACGGCGTAGTTTACGTTGTGCGGGAAGCACTAAAAGAGTTAGGAATACAGGCCAATAAAACACAAGCTGCCTTCCAAGGTTTTGGAAATGTTTCTCAATATGCTATTAGAAAATATCAGGAATTAGGTGGTAAAGCTATTTGTGTTTCTTCTTGGTCACAAGCTGATCAGAAGGCGTTTACGATTAAAAATAATGCCGGTATTGATGTTGATTCACTTCTATCTATCACTGATAGATTTGGTGGAATCAATCCACAAAAGGCCAAAGAACTTGGAAATGAGGTTCTTCCAGGAGATGCTTGGATTGAGCAAGATGTCGACATACTTTTCCCATGTGCCTTGGAAAATCAGATCACTGAAAAAAATGTTACCAAGATTAAATCGCGGGTACGTTTAATTGCAGAAGGTGCCAATGGCCCAACTACTCCAGAGGCCGATAAAGTAATTCATGAGAGAGGAATTTATTTGCTTCCAGATTTTCTGGCCAATGCTGGTGGAGTGACCTGCAGTTATTTTGAGCAAGTTCAATCTAATATGAATTATTATTGGACTAAGGAAGAAGTTTTGGAAAAATTAGACCAGAAGATGACTCATGCTTATCATGAAGTGCATAAATTAGCACAAAAGCGTAAAGTCTATATGCGTGATGCTGCCTATATGATTGCTATTAATCGCGTAGCACAAGCATCGAAAGAGCGTGGCTGGGTTTAGTTAATTGCGAAGTCGTTGAGGGGAGGGGGAGGATACTCCTTCCTCCCATTTTGTATTAAGGAACTCTTATCTGCTAAATGGTGAAAAGATTTTGTTCCAGTGGTCTAGCTGGTAGATGCAGTTATCCATCACTTCTTTTAGTATTTTTGCATCAAATGGTTTTAGCAATAGAAAGCGAGCGTCATCGTAGTAGGCCGAAGAGGCCAAAGAGAAAGATTTATCTCCTGTCGCAAAAATTAAAAACGGTTTTTTATCTTTAATTTCAAAATATTTGATCAGAGTATCTCCTGATTTTTTTGGCATATGGATATCGGTAATTAAAACACTAATATCTTTTTCAGAAAAAATTTTGGCCGCTTGATCGGGGTCTTGGTAGCTATGGATAGTGATTACTTCTTTAGGAAAAAGGTGTTCAAGTATTTGAGTCGTAGAATCTAAGACTATTTCGTCGTCATCAATTAGCACAATGTTATAGGGGCGATGATTCATGCGAAGACTCCTTGTCACGGTAGTGTTAATTATATAGCGGTAAAGAAAATCTAATCAATAGGAAAAAAGAAGAATATATATTAACGAAATAAATCGGGTATAAAAAATTGCATATATTTAATTTGCATTTGTTTAATAAGGAATTATGATTGTCTTGTTATGACACACTCTTCTCACAGTGATATCCCAAAATTTTCGGATAATTTTTTTAATTCGCAGGAGTTATTTTGTCGTATTGGACAGGGAGCGATTGGTGGGAAGGCCGCCGGCCTTTTCAATGTAAAGAGCTCCTTTGTAGAACGCGCCAGTGGATATAAAAACTCAACAGTTTCTTTGCATTTCCCGAAGACGGCAGTAATAACAACTGACTTTTTTGATCTTTTTTTAAAAGAAAACAATTTGTACAAGGTGGCATATTCAAATACCTCAGATAGCTATATTGCTCATGAATTTCAAAGGGCCGGTTTGCATCCGAAGTTGGTGGAGGCCCTAAAATCGATAGTTAGACAGACCAGCGTACCACTGGCAATTCGCTCTTCATCGATCAGTGAAGATGCGACGGATCGTCCATTCGCGGGCGTCTTTAATACTAAGATGATTCCGAATAATCCTAAGGATGATGAGCGATTTAAAAAGTTATTAGAGGCCATCAAATTTGTCTATGCTTCAACTTTTTTTAAAAGGGCCAAGGATTATTATCAAGCACTAAAACGAGAAGCTAGTGATGAAAAAATGGCGGTGATTATTCAACCTTGTGTTGGTAATAGTTATGGCGATTATTTTTATCCAGAAATTTCAGGAGTGGTGCGCTCGAGTAATTTTTATCCCACGGGAAGTCTACGGCCATCAGACGGGGTGGCAAATTTGGCCTTTGGATTGGGCAAAACTATTGTTGATGGTGGAATCGCTTGGATCTATTCTCCGCAAATTCCTTCCGCCCCGGCACCCTTTAATTCTACAAAGGAGTTGCTAGATAACACCCAGACAAAATTTTGGGCCATAAATTTATTTCAGCATCAAGAATATAATCCTAGTTCGGAGACGGAGTTTATTGTCAATGAAGATATTATTGATGCAGGAGACAATGATCTCTTTCCTATTTTGGCCTCGACTTATGACACTATGTCGGACAGAGTGGTGATGGGGACTCCTATCGATGGGCCTCGAGTGATTGATTTTGCTCCTATTTTAAAATTAGAAATGGTGCGACTAAATGAAGCGATTAAAGCAGTTATGGGAATTTGCGAAGAGCGACTTAATTCGTCGGTGGAGATTGAGTTTGCTGTAGAGTTTGATAAAAACAAAAAAAATCATGCTCGTTTTTATCTGTTACAGGTGCGCCAAATGTCTCTTTCTTTTGAGACGATAGCAGTGGAAGAGAGTGAGTTATATGATGGAAATAATCTGGTGGCCTCGCGTACGGTGCATGGCAATGGACTTATAAGTGATATTTGTGATGTGGTCTACGTGCGGCCAGACAAGTTTGATCTCAAATATACTCAACAAATTGCCAAAGAATTAGAGTCGATAAATAGTGATTTTATTAAAGAGAGGAAAAAATATCTTTTGATTGGACTGGGACGTTGGGGAAGTTCTGATCCATTACTGGGAATTCCGGTTAAGTGGGCGCAGATTTCGCAGGCCCGAGCTATTGTTGAAACTACTCAGCCTGGTATGTTTGTAGAGATGAGTCAGGGGACACATTTTTTTCATAATATAACAAGTTCTCACGTTTTTTATTTTTCGGTGGAGTATTTTGATAAGTATAAAATCGATTGGGATTGGCTGGATCATCGAGTGGAGATTACTGAAACTCAATTTGTCAAACATGTGTCACTAGATAGGCCGCTGTATATTAAAGTTGATGGCCGGACCCAACGAGGAGTAATACAGAAATTTTTCATTGATAGGACTATTAAAGAAAAAGATGAGATCTCTCAAAAAGAACGGCGCAAGGAATTAAAGTGTATTTATGAAGTAGAAAAGCTTTTAGGGCCAAGCTCAAAATCGATGGATGAGGTGTTGGCCAAAGTGGCAGAGGCGATGCGCAGTGGTTGGATGTATCCAGAAGAGTGTGTTGTCCAAATTAATTATCAGAATATGCAAATAGGGAGTAGCAATTTTTGCAGTACTTCTTGGTGTTTACAAAATGAACTAGTGGCCTCAGGGCGTAAAGTTGGAGAGATAAAAGTTTGTTATCTAAAAGAACTTCCGGCCACCGATGTTGGGCCGTTTTTAAATGAGGAAGTTAAGCTACTAGAAAATATTGGCAATTTATTGGCCGCCTATTTAGATAAATATGAAGGCGTTGCGGGTGATGATAAACAGAAAAAAGGGGCAAAAACGGCCAATTGGAAAATGGCCTTGGAGATGATTTCAAAAAGTGACGCAAAGTTATTGATGCTAGTAACCAAAAAGATGCTCTATCAGCTTTGTCTTAGTAATAATGCCAAGGCACAGGCCTTGCTAGAACAATTTGATAAAGATGCCGAAGAGAAAAGTAATGAAAGTTTTGGAGATGCTAATGTTCCACTGAAAAAAAAGGGCCATTTTGATGTAATAGATTTACGCGATGAGATCTTTGAAATTGCCACCAGTTTTTTTTCGGATCATGAAATTTTTTCCTTCTTAGATGCTTGGAGTCAGCAGCATAATGCTAATTTTTTAGTGGATATTTTAAGTAACCAACAGTCTTCAATGTCTGATATTATTAACGCCATTTCTCGCTATTTGCATATTTATCAAAATACCAAAAATCTTCCCGGGCCTACTAAAAGACAATTGCTTGTTTCTCTGATTGGCCGATTTATTACCACTAGTCCGGAATATATTCGAGTGGCCAAAAACTTTTTTGAAATTGAAGATTTTTTAGAGATACTTCATTTTGTAATAACTCCTACTCGTGGACATGGAACTATTGGCGGTAAAGGTGCTGGTATGTTCTTGGCCTATAAAATTTTAAGTAAAGAGAGTAGTGGTGATTTTGGGACGCTAAAAATTCCAAAAACTTGGTATCTTTCTACGGATGCTTTTGACAATTTTATTCACCACAATAATTTAGGTGATCTCTTTGAGCAAAAATATCGCCCAATTGATCAGATCAGACAGGAACATCCGCATATTGTTCAACTCTTTAAAAGTTCACCTTTTTCTAGCGATATTATCAAAGGATTGACAAAGGCCTTAGAAGATTTAGGCGACCTTCCTCTTGTTGTTAGGAGTTCTTCTATTTTAGAAGATAGTTTTACCGCCTCCTTTGCCGGAAAATATAAGAGTCTTTTTTTGGCCAATCAGGGAAGTCGAGACCAGCGCCTGTCAGCACTGATGGATGCTATTGCAGAGATCTATGCTTCAACATTTGCACCAGATCCAATCTCTTATCGCAGCGAACGCAATCTCTTAGATGTAAAAGAGTCGATGGGAATTATGATTCAAGCGGTGGTCGGCCAGAAAGTACATGATTATTACTTCCCCTCTTTGGCCGGAGTAATGTTTTCGAATAATGAATTTCGTTGGTCTAAGCGCATCAAAAGAGATGATGGCCTATTGCGAATTGTACCAGGCCTTGGTACTAGGGCCGTAGATCGGGTTAGCGATGATTATCCAATCCTCATAGCTCCTGGACAACCAGGGTTACGCGTTAATATTTCGGTGGAAGAGGTGGCGCGTTATTCTCCTAAAAAGATTGATTTGATTAATCTAAAAAAGGGGACCTTTGAGACGCATGATGTTTATAAAATTTTAAAAGAACTAGGTTATGACTATCCTAAACTTAAACAAATTGTCTCAATCTACGATCGAACTCGCATCTATCGTCCGGCGGGAGTAGATTTGGATATTGAAAATAGAGAGATGGTGGTAACTTTTGAAGGACTGTTTTCAGATACCAACTTTATTGCGCAAATGAAGCAATATATTAATCAGTTAAAAGAAGTTTTTGAGTTTCCAGTGGATGTTGAATTTGCTCATGATGGGAATGATTTTTATCTGTTGCAATGTCGGCCACAAATAAATGGCCAAGACAGTAGGTCGATCCCCATTCCTAAAAATATTTCAAAGGAGCGCACACTATTTTCCGCCAATAAATTTATCTCTAACGGAGCGATTCCAGATATAACTCATATCGTCTATGTTGATCCGCAGTCCTATTCCAAAGTGGCCAGCATTGATGATTTAATTCGGGTAGGAGAGGCGATTGGACTATTAAATAAAATTTTGCCGAAGCGCCGATTTATACTAATGGGGCCTGGGCGCTGGGGAAGTCGAGGTGATATTAAGTTGGGAGTACGTACTTCTTATTCTGATCTTAACAATACGGCCGTGCTTATTGAGATCGCCAGGAAGAAAGGAAATTATACTCCAGAGTTATCTTTTGGAACGCACTTTTTTCAGGATTTGGTCGAGTCCTCCATTCGCTATATTCCTCTTTATCCGGATGATGAAGAAGTTGATTTTAATAATGATTTTTTTCAAAATGCCACCAACCTTTTGGCCGATTTGGCCCCCAATTATCAGGATCTGAGTGCAGTTGTTAGAGTTATTGATGTTGGCCAAAACAGCGAAGGAAAAATTTTACGAATAGTAATGAGTTCAGAAGAAGATAGGGCCTTAGGTTTTTTAACTTACGCAGATGATTTAACCGGACACATGGAGGAAGCACCTCCTTCTCCTGCGGGGCCGCCGATATCTGCCAGTAATTTCTCCACCTCCACGGTTTTTAACGTGGCCAAGGGTAATATTTATGAGCGTAGCAGATGGAATTGGCGCATGTATATGGCCTTGGAGCTTTCTAAGCAATTAGATCGAGAACGTTTTGGAGTAGTTGATCTATATCTAATTGGAAGTGTGAAAACGGAAACGTTTGATGCGGAAAGCGATATTGATTTATTAGTTCATTTTGCGGGAGATGAACATCAACTTTGCTCACTATCTCATTGGTTGGAGGGATGGAGTCGTTGTCTGGGAGTGATGAATTATCTCTATTCTGGATATCGCCGTGAAGAGCTTTTAGATGTCAAGATTGTGACCGATGCTAATATTGAAGAGAAGTATAAATATGCAGTTAAAATTGGGGCGGCAACTGATTCGGCCTTAAAGTTAGGGGGTAAATAGCTTACGGTTGTTTGATAAATCTACTTAATCTGGCGTTGTATAATTTACAAAATTATTCTATTTAGTTGCATTGAGTCTAAAGTTTTAGTACTTTTCACTTCACAAAATTAACCACCGAAGGAGGATGGCATTATGAAATCATTATTTTTAATTTTTGGACTTATGATTTTTTCTTTTTCTCTTTTTGCAGAAGGCGAACTAAGTAGTAGTCAGAGTATCTATGAGGCCTTGGATGTGGAAGCGATTCAAGTTAATCCGGGGATTAATGGTGTCTATCGTTTAGAAAAGGGAGTGGGTGGACTTTATTGCGCAAAATCTAAAGTGGTTTCTCCGAATGCTGAGGATGAATATTTTTGTGATTTATTGGTGGAAGAAATGGATGCAGAAGCAATTTATAATGCTCTTTTAGTAGAAGAGGTGGCCGATGAACCGATGAGGTTCGGGGCCATGAGATTTTTTAAATCAGTGGGCGAATTGGTTTGTCTTAAATCAAAGATTGTCTATCCTGGGTCCAAATTTGAATATAGCTGTACTTTATAATATAATGCAATAAATGGCAGCAAGTGTAGTAAGTAAGAAGGGTAACAGGGAAAACTCCCTGTTACTTAGTTAACACTTCTTTTACTCTTTCTTCAATGCGCTCCGAATCAGAGAGCGCATTTTTTTCTCCGGATGTATTTGATTGTTGGCGAGTGGCATTCAAAATTGCCTTGATGGTGCCTTCATCACATTCTTTGATCATTTCGCAAACAGATCCCATTCCCTTGGCCACCTTGCCGTTAACGAAGGTGTCAAGAACCGAACCTTTAAGTTCGCCGGATAGGCGTTGCTCCAAAATTAGTTGCGCCATTTCTCCTTGAGTTTTAAATTGATCCATTTTTAGAAGTAAAAATTCACCATCATCATATTTATTGTGCGCCTTTTCTATTGCCTCTGTTACTTCTTTATCTTTTGATTCAAGATAGATCACAGATGCTACCACTTTTTTTTCTTCCTCCGTTAATTCATCAACTTTTCCGGAGGTCTCGGCGAGCTTATTCTTTTTTTCTGAGAAGTTATTTAGACGATATCCTTCCATTTTTTTGTTAGCAATGTATTGGTCAATTTTTCGTTGAACATCAGGAGGTAGCTTTTTAAGTGCCTCTTCGGCGGAGGCAATGGCGGCATTACGCGCAATTACGGAAGAAGAAATTTTAGCTTCTAGCTCCCCCTGGACCTTTGTATATTTTTTTTGGTTTTCTTTAATTTTTTCTGTCCGATCTACAAACTGTTGTTTTAATTTTTTGACTTCCTCGGCATCAAGGTGTTTTGTTAATTGGCTCCAGTTGGGTTCAACTCCACTGGCAATGTCTTCGCGAGCAACTTTTGCGGCCTCAATTTTTTCAGGAGTTTTTTTCTCTAGTTTTTCATTCTTTTGCAGTTTCTCATTGACCTCGACAATGGCGTCAAGGGAGGCCATGGATTGTTGTCGTAATTTTTTTTCTTCATTTATGGCAACATCTGTGGCCTGGGCCTGGGCATCGATTGCTGCCTCAAGATCGGCAATTGTTTGGTTTTGAGTATCACGCACAGATTTTAATTCAAAAAAGAGCTTTCTAATCTTTGCATCTTGTATCAAAGTTGGATTGGCCTCCAAATGTCTTAATAATCCTTTTTCCAATTTGGCGTTATATTCTTCTTCATCTTTTTCATTGCAGAAAATGCAAGATGGTGAGGAGTCGCCAAGTTCTGTATCCCATGGACAGCTAAATACATTGGCACAAGTTTCATAACCTTCATCGGTATCAGAGGTAGATTTCTTACAACTGGTTGGATCTTTTTTGTATTCACAGATATCACTGAAGTGTTTTTTTACGCTGTAGGCGCTGACGGAAAAAGCAAATGCCGAAGAGATGGTTAGGGTTGCTAGTAAAATGGTGATCAATACTTTTTTCATCAAACTCCTCCAGTTAATCTTTAATGTAATTCACACAGTGAGCTTATCGAGTATTTATAAAAAAACTTAAGAGCTGGCCGCAGCGAGGGAGTTTTTTGGTCAACTATCGTCGTCTTCTATTTTTATTTCGATGGAAGTTGTTCTGTTTTGGTGGATTGCTGGTGTTATTTGTTAACACCGCAGGCCCGGTGGGAGGAGGCGTTTTTGGTTGTGGGGGGAGGGGAGTGGTAGTAATAGTGGATGGCGTTTTTTCTTCAGGAGCATTTTCATCCTCAAGAGATTCTCCACTGTTTGTTGCTTGGAGCATGGCCAAATCAATTTTGCTGCCGATAAGCGTCTTTGTCTCATTCATAATATGTTCAAAACGCTCCGGAAATTTCCAATCAGTAGGCAGTGGTAGTTTTATATCGTATTGAGAGAGAGCATAGCGACGTAAATTCCCTTTGTCGGTTAGCATTTCAAACTCTTCTCGCAGGACGTGTAGTTTTGTAACTTTTCCTATATCTCCGTTGGCAACTTTGATAAAACTTCCCTCTCTTGGGAGAAAGTTTCGCTTATGTGTGTAGACTTCATTTTCAAAACGAATGCAGCATTTAACTTGGCCGCAGACCCCATTTATTTTGGTGGGCACAATGGCCAGATTTTGATTTTTGGCCATCTTAATATTTACCGTTCCATAATTTTTTAAAAATGAAGAGCAACAATTTTGTCGGCCGCAAGGGCCGATAGAACCCAGTGCCGCGCTTCGATCTCGTACCGATATTTGACGCAATTCAATGCGCATTTTAAGTTCGGCCACCAAATCTTTTACTAAATTTCTAAAATCCACACGATCAGGAGCATTAAAATAGAAGACGGCCTTTTTGCCAAACTGAATAAATTCTACGTGGGTTAAAACCATATCCAAATTATATTTTTCAATGAGGCCTAAGCAAATATTTTCCGCTCTCTTTTCCTGGTGCAAAAGTTCCTGTTTTTTGGCGATATCCTCTTCGGTAGCAATTTTAGAGATGGTGTGAACAGGAAGCATTCCCTTATGGAACTTGGCCTCATAAGGGAATGAATTTATATAACCAATATCCATCCCTCGATCACTCATGGCCATTACTTTTTGCCCATAAGAGAAAATTTGATTACCAATTAAAAAAGGGAATGCACGAGCGTTTCCTGGGAAGCGTACTTTTACAAAGCGCAATAGTTGGCCATCTTGGAATTTATGTTCCTCATCTTCTTTGCCATCATTTGTCGTTTTTTCGTTATTTGCATTAAGATCATTAGAAAAATCAGGAGAAGGTGTTGTTGGTTGCTCTGTGACTTCCGAATCAGTAGCGGGAGTGCTCAGAGCAAGAGGTTCATCATTAGATACTAAATCGTTATTGGCCATATTGGATATCCATTATAGTCATAACCGAAAAGGAGTGTCATCATTTAGTTACAAAGGTATTGGCCAGTAAACTAAACATTCGTTCATTGGCCATATTGTTAAAAAATTGAGAGCGATAAAACCAGTTAAGTTCAAGTAGTAGGCCATTTTTGCTTTGGTAGTCAGAGATACGGCCGATTTCATAATCACAAAGAAGTTCAAGGATTAGTTGTTGTATTTCTGCTTTCTCTTTTACCGCCTCCAAAAGAGGGGCCATTTTTTTATAGTTTTTTAGATAATCCAAAAGAGGGGCCCGAACTTTTTCTGAAAGGAGTTTATATTTTGGAAGGGATAATAATTTTTCTATTTGTGTTGCTGGATTTTCTACTTGAAGGGAAGGAAGCGCCATTTTTTCTTTTGAAAGCTGGCCGGGAATTAATAATTTGATGGCCCTACTTTCGATTGTTGGCAGCAGGGGGCGCATAGTAGGATTTATAAAAAAAATAGAAGACATCTCGCCCGGCCTTTCTAGCACCTTCAACAATTTATTCGCGATAGATTTATTTATCAAATGAGCATCAAAAAGGATGATGAAGCGATAATTTAATTCGGTAGGGCGAAAATTTTGGAATTTGAATATTTCTCCAAAGCTGTAATCGTTTTGGTTATATTCTTTGTCCTCGGAATTTTTTTTAAACATCAAAATATCTTGATGGCCAGCGGCCAGAAGGTTGGAGGCGGCCTGCGATGAGATTTTTTTATTTTCCGCAATAATGCTGGTAAGGAGATTATTAATCCATTGATCAAGTACGGTGGCGATATTTTCGCCATATTGTTGCATAGAATTTAAAATATAAAAATTGGCCAATCTCTTGGAATAGTATTTTTGCACTATTATTTCGTAGATATTTGGTTTCATAATTTATGAGGCCAGTTAATATGTTGCAGATGTTTAATTATTTGTCCAAATACCAAAGAAACCTCTTGTTCTCCATCAATTGTTTTGATTCTTTGGGGGAAAAGTTGGGCCGCCTGCTCATACCCTTCAATTATCTTTTTATAAAAATCTACCTTCTCGGCCTCGAAGTAATCTTTTTTGCTATTACGTAGTTCCTGACGTCGAAAGGATGTTTCTAAATTTATTTTTACATAGAAAGTAAAATGGGGAAGAACATTCAAGGGCGGATATTTATGGATATCCAAAATGGTGGCAACTCCCAAATTTCTGGCCACTCCCTGATAGGATATGGAGCTATCTATGAAACGGTCACAGATTACAATCTGTCGATCTTGCGACAAGAGGGGAAGAATTTTTTCCGCCAGAAGTTGAGCGCGAGAAGAGGCAAATAAATAGGCCTCGGCAATAGGGGGAATAGGAAATTGAGAAGATAAAATTGCCTGACGCAGTTGTTCTCCAAAAATAGTTCCCCCAGGTTCGCGAACAATGGTTACGGCAAATCCTTTTTTTAAAAAGTAATCCTTAAGGCCGGTGATGTGAGTAGATTTTCCGCAGGCCTCAATTCCTTCTAGGGAGATAAAATGGGATGTGGGGTTTTTGGTTTCTGTAAAATGTTGCAAAATTTCCATACTACTTTTTAGCACAGATAATTTAGGATGGGCAATCAAAGATCAGAGGCCCTCTTCTTCTTCATCAAAAAGATCTTGTTCGGTAGAAGTTGGGTCGTCTAAATTGATGGGTTCTGGCCGCAATAACTTGGCGTTAGGATCATCGCTGTTTTCCTCCGGAGCACTTTCACTTTCACTGGGTTCTTCACTGTAGTTGTTGATTGGTTGAAGCTCTTCAGCGGGCATGCCATTATCTGCTAGGTCTGGCCCCTCAGGCATGGCCGGGTCATCAACCATTCCGGCCTCACCAACATCTTTAGAATGGTTGGTGGGATCATCACGAAGTTTTTTGCTTGAGCGGTAGGCCTTAGATTTGCTAAATGGAGTTTGACCGCGTGTTGGCCGACGAGTCACCACTTTTCGAGCACGGCCATTGGATTTTGTTGGTAGAGGAGAAACTTGATTGCTGCTAGGAGATTCTAAGGCCTCAACATTTGAATTCATGGAGTCATTGGCCTCTTGATTAGGACGATAGACGTTACCACTGTTGCTAGATTTTCTGGTTGAGAGGACATCTTTTTTAGGTGCTTGCGTCGCATAAATGGCCAGTAAAATAAAGGAGCCTAAAATTACCAGCGAAAGCGCTAAATATGAAGAGAACTCTTTTTTAGGAGAGATTATGGGCCCTAAGCTAGTTTCTTCTTCAGTAACTTTATGATTTGTGCGCTCTTCACTTTTTTGAGGAGTGCTTTTTCTTGTCACTTCATCTTTGCTGCTTTTATTCCCAAGAACTACGAGTCCAGCAATGGCATCGCTAGTATCATCGATGCGATGCATGGCCTGGGTGTCTTCATCGTATTGTGTGTCCGTTGAGGTTGATTGCGGAATGGAGGGAAGTTCATTGGCACTTTCTCCTCCGCGACGATCCAATTCTTTAATTTGAAAAATTTTAACCCATTTATTGGAGTCGTTTACGCTAATGAGATCGGTATATAGTAACTTTTGAGCTTGCAGGCGGTCTAAAATATCGTAGTAATTAAATGGCCCCTTTTTTTGGCCATGTTCGAGTAAGTAGAAATTGGCCTTGGACATTGTAGTGCTTGGCAGTTCGATAGTCGCCGAAAAAGTCATGGATTGTTTTTTCTTTAACGCTGCGTTAGAGGCCAAGGCCCCCCACTCTGTTGATCCATAAGTTCGCATAAGAACTTGTGTTGGTATGGTATGACTAATTCGATAATCTAGGATGTCATCAAGTAAAAATAACCCTAAACTTTTTCCCTCGTGTTGGAGCTCCACAATATCTTTGCGGCCAGCAAGCTCTTGAGGGTTGACATTTTTTAGAGCAATATCTTTTAGATCCATAGGTCAACTTCAGAGGTTAAAGGGTTAACTTTTAATACTCAATCTCTTGTTTATGTCTCTCTTTCGGTTAAAGTTAAAAAATTTATTAATCAAAATTACACAGTTAGCAAGAAAAGAAAAAAAATTCCGCAACAATTGACCAACAAGGTTTGTTAGTTATTCATCATTGGCAGAAGAAAAATAGCGAACCATTTTAGTGAAAAAACTCTCTTTTTCATTGGCGCGTATTCTATCTAATCCAATGATTTTTCCATTCCGTCCATGTTGCGTACGTGCTTTTTTATTTCTTGGCCGTATGGGCCCGTTGATTTTTGAAGAAGAAAGTTCCTCCTTTTTTTGAGTGGAAGGAGAAGAGGAGGCCATCTCTTGGCCTAAATTGGCACTGTCGTTGAGCAAAGAGGTGGAAATGGTGTAGTCCGGGGATTGTAGTTTAAGGACCGGGACAATGATAACTTTTACGTCATTTAAATTTTCAATTTGCAGTAGATTGTCACGTAAATCATTTAGGATGAAGGAGGCAACTTCGATGGGGGCCTCTACGCGAATAACTTCTTCATCGCGAGCAGTGGCCTTTTGGGCCACGACTCGTAAAATTGAGATTGCTAGTGATTCCAGATCGCGAATATATCCCTGTCCATTACAGCGAGGACAGGTGGTGTGACTGGATTCGGCGAGAGAAGTTCCCAATCTTTGTCGAGAAATTTCCATTAGTCCAAAAGGAGATATGTTGGAAATTTGAATACGAGCACGATCATCTTTAGATAAATCTCGAATAAGCTGCTGAACTTTGCGATTATGATTGCCATCTTGCATGTCGATAAAATCAATTACAATCAGGCCTCCGATATCGCGAATTTTTATTTGACGAATAATTTCATAGCCGGCCTCGAGATTGGTTTTTAGGGCCGTATCTTCAATATTCCTACCTTGGTGAGAATGTTTCGAGTTTATATCAATGGTGGTCATTGCTTCGGTATGATCGATGACAATGGCGCCACCAGACTTGAGAGCGACTTCACGCTTAAAGGCAGATTCGATCTGCTCTTCGATTTTGTAGACGGTAAAAATTCCTTCGTTGTCTTCGTAGAGTTTAATTTTATCCACATAGTGAGGCATGGTGCTTTTTACAAAATGGCGCGCTTCATGAAAAGTTTGCTTGTTATCTACGAGGACGGCATCTATGTCATCTTGCAAATAATCTCGTAATGCTCTAATTACCACATTGCTTTCTTTAAAAATTAATTTTGGCCGATTAGTTGCCTCTATTTGTTCTTGAATAGTTGACCAAAGATTTTTTAGATAAGTTAGATCATTTTTTAAAATATCTAAATTGCGATCAATGCAAGAGGTGCGGACGATTAACCCACTACCTTCTGGAACATCTAACTGTTCGGTTATCTCTTTTAGACGACTTCGCTCTTCTCCTTGAATTTTTCGAGAGATGCCAATTTTATTATTGGAGATGGGCATGAAGACCAAATATTTTCCTGGTAATCCGATATTGGTAGTCAGATAAGCACCTTTGGTGCCGCGTTCATCTTTTTGTATTTGAATAACCAATTTCTGATGTGGCCTAACTTTTTCATTTGGATAGATGCGGCGAATATCATCAAGAGGTATGAAACCGCGCTTATCTTTGCCGTAGTCAACGAAGGCAGCATTAAGAGCATGGGCAATATTTTCAATTATTCCGATATAAATGTTAGACTTGTTATCTTCGTTGTATCGTGACTCCATCTGAAAATCTACAAGATAGTTGTCGTTGACCATGGCCACTCGAATCTCTTCTTGCTGAGTGGCATTTATTAAAATATGCTTCATAATTTTCCCGTTATCGTACTAATCTATTATCCTACTATTTTGTTTCTGCGTGGGATTTATCTCTTTTTTGTAGTACTCAGACCTTACCAGAATTGCCTTCATTTTACAAACAACCTTTATGAAGTTACATTATTATTAATATGCAAAACAAAAATAAACAAAAAAATAAAGATAGATCCATTTTTGAAATTGTAGGTAAGCGTGAACGAGATATTCGCCAAACAATTGTTAATGCGGAGGCGATGAAGGATTTTGGAGATGTTTTTGGAAAAAAAATTTTAATTGTAGATGATGATCAAGCTTTCACTGATTTTGTCGTTCATAGTTTAAAAAGTTTTGGCCTTTTTGAAGTCAAGAGCGCCTCCGATGCGGGATGGGGAATTAAGAAATTTATTGATGAAGTCCCAGATCTTTTAATTATCGATATTTTTTTACCACAGACAGATGGACTAAAGTTGGCCAAGGCCATGTTGGCCCTTTATGAGAGAGAGTTTCCTATTTTATTTGTCTCGGCCAATAAAAGTTTTGGGCGAGAAATTGAAGAAAGTGGTTTTGCTGCTAAGTATAAGTTTTTGGCAAAACCAATTAATAAAGAGTTATTGAAAGAATATGTTACCGAACTCCTAAGATAGTGAGTGTCTGATGTCGATTAAAGGCCGTGATATTTTAATGATAGATGATGATCCCTCTATCACCGCGCTTGTTGGAAAAGTGTTAGAAAATGTCGGTCTGCTTTTTCGAATTGCCACTGGATTAGAGCAAGCGTTCTATTCGCTCAGAGTACAGATCCCACATTTGATAATTTTAGATTTAATGTTAGGCAATGAAGAGAGTGGACTAACTTTTTTAGAAAGACGAAGATTAGATCCTCAATTAAATGCTATTCCAGTTATAATTTTGAGTGCAGTGAAAGAAAAAAAAGTGGTTAATCGGGCACTATCTTATGAAGGGGTCGATTATTTACTAAAACCTCTGAATGCAAAGTTATTGCTACAACGAGTTCGTAAAAATTTATTAGGGGTGGCCGCCAAGCGAGTTGTTTTTGCTGATGAAGATCGGCCAGCGGTCTTGGCCCAAATTGATGGACAAGTTGAATCAATCAATGAAGTATCTTGTACGGTATTGGCCGGTATGAAAATGCAAGTGGACGCACCAGTTAAGATTAAATCTAGTTTTTTTGAAAACTTTTTTGGTGATAATGTACAATTTATCACAATGGGGCAGAGTGAATTTGTTGAAGATGGGCAGTTTCGGGCCAGAATATTATTTCGTGGAATTACTGAAGAACAGGCGAGGAAAATAAGGTTAGCAAAGTGGAAGAAGTAAAGAGTGAAAAAATATTTATTATCTCCATTGATGATGATGTCGATTTTAATTTGTTATTATCAAATAGGTTAAAAAATCATGGGATTAAAATTATAACCACTTCTACGGCCATCGAATTTGCTGATACCTTAAAAAGTAATCCCACTCCTGATCTTTGTATTGTGGATTTGAATTTAACGGAAAGGCCTGGCGCTGGATTAACCTTGATAGAAGCTATGACGATAAAATATCCACAGTTGCCCATTTTTGTCATGTCTCGCCGACGTGATGGAGCAGATATTATTGCCGCCTTAGAGGCCGGGGCATTAGATTATCTTTCAAAGCCGTTGGATGTTGATTTACTGCTTTCTAAAATTGAGCACAATCTTAAAACAAAAGTGGAAAATTTTGTTCAATTACCGCTGTTAAAAATTGCCAATTTTGCCTCTAATTGTACTTTGTTTGCCAATTTTAAAATTAGAGAAATTAATGAGTTTGGAATAATCTTGGATTGTGTGAACTTTATGGCCAAAGGGGCGATGGTAAAACTATTTGGAGAAATAATCTCTGAAATTTTTCAAGAAGAGTCAGTGCTGCTGCGAGTGCATGATGTTACTCTCCAGCGTGAAACTGGCCGTTTTTATAGTTTTTTAGAGTTTGCTTCCGAAGATCAGCGTTTAAATCAAAGCGTGCGGAATTGGTTGGATGACCAACTCGGATCAGGTATTTTGCAAAAATCTTAAATAGTTTTTAGTAAAAATTTCCGGTGGATATTTTTTCTAGTGCAATAAAAGGCATGTCATAGCGATATTTCTTTATCCAATTTTCTGAAAGGCAGGCATGTCCTCCCTTGCCCCAACCAATGCCCCAGCTATTGGCGGTAATCAAGCAGAATGTTCCTTCGCTACTATGTAGCTTGGGAGGCAGTTTCATATACCCCACAAGTAGCAGAGCATGTCCCTCAGCATGACTATCTAGTGTTGCCGATTTCCCTTCTGGATTATTTATAAAGACGTAACCATTATTATTGTAAAAGCTCTCTGATAATTTAAAACCTGCAATTACTGGAGTATTGTTTTTTAGGGCGCTAATAATTTCTGCGGAAGATCTAATCTCTGAAAAGTTAACCACTTTGGCATAACCACGTTGACACGATTCAGAAAGTGGCGTCAGGGTAACATTGTTGCTATTGCCACTCGCGTTGTATGGACAGTCAGAAGACTTGGGAATATCTGGGCGAGAGGATTTTTTACTTTGCTGAAACTCTGCTAGAACCCATGATCCTTGTTGTGGACAAGGCGAACTTTGACATTTTGGCTTGCTGGCCCAAAAAAAGTATTGCTCCGAAAGTCTATTTTTATCTTGCTGTCTGGCCAATAAAATTTCGATGGCCCGCACACCAGCAAAAGAGGCACAGGTGGGCCGTTTTCCCTGATCTTTAGTCTCCGCAAAAAAGGCACTATCTATAACGTGGTAATCTTCAAAGACCGGCATCTTTATCTCTTGTACGATGGCAGTAGGCAGCGGAGTAGCAGTGCTAATAGGGGGAGGCGTTGGAGTGTTTTTTGTGGAAGGCGTGAGTGGGGAAGGCGTGGGGGCCGTGACTACTGGAGCAACTTCTTCTTTAGGAATGGGAGGTAGATTTTTTTTGTATTCAGGAATTCTTTTTATATACTTACCTTTTTCTTCAAGCCATTTTGCTAGTAGCTTTTTTTTCTCTTCCTGCCATACTTCAATCTCTTTTTTCTTTTCTTCTTCCCATTTATCAATTTCTGCTAGCTTGGAGTCCATCCAATCTTCGTTATTTTCAGCAGAAGAGGAACGTTTTGACATCATTGCATTCATCTGATTTTTTTTATCATTGGCCTGACGTTCTTTGAGTCTCTGTCTATTTTGTTCCAGCATGGCCTGAATTTTTGATTGGCCAGCACTAGGAGTGGGGGCCTTGGTAGGTTCTTTGTTAGCAATTAAAGGTTTCTTTATGGGAGTAGGTGTTACAGGGCCAGAACGGTTACCATTTTTGTCATCTAAAGGAGGTAGATCTTTTTTTTCTGGTTCAATAACAACCTTCTTTATACTTCCTTCTAGTTTGAAATCCTTTTCAATGGCATTTTGAATCTCTTCTAAAATAACCAATTTCTTTTTTTCTTCGAAGGAGCTATCAGAGGCGTAGGTGTTAGCAGTTAGAACAAAGACGAGGACGCAGAAGATAGTTTTTAAACTCAAGCAAAATCTCCGGTTGAAGCAATTCTAATTTAAATCAAGAAAGGATAAAGCAAAGAGTTTGATTTTAAAAGAAGATATAAGTTGATTAAAATAATACGATAATGGCATGTTTTGCGATTATTGATTTGTAATTTATAAAGAGATCGACTAGCATTGTTCAAAATATCCCCAACATTTTACCAACCGATGAGGTAGTAATTGAAAAAAATTAGTGTGCTTGTTGCGTTTTTATTTGGGTTTTTCGGCGATACAGTTTTTGCAGAGTCGATAGATATCGCTAAAGCAATTTTTGTAAAAGGGCGTGTCTACTTTCTCTGTACCTCAAATCCAACAGACAAAGAGCAGCGACTGAAAAAAGATATGGCACTCCAGGATGGATGCAGCATTGTTGTTAAAGCGTCTAAAGATAATTCTGGCCTGGCCATTATCGGCTTCGGAGAAAATTTTAGTTCAAAGATGAAAATAACTGAAGAGTCTAAAGTGACAATTAGTCGAAAAACGCATGGTACAGTAGGGGCCGCAGATTACCGTAAAATTGACAGTATGGTGGTGGGAGCGGGAAATTTACTAATAAACTATGTTAATTCCGATAAGGAAAAAAATAAACTAGAAGTAAAAACAGCGAAGGCATCTTTGGGGGTAAGAGGGACGGAGTTTTTTACCTATGTAGATAAAAATGGCAACACCTCCATGACGGTTGATTCGGGAGTAGTGTCGGTGGCCGGAACGGAGGCCTCTGCCTCTGGAGAGAGCGGCATTATGGTGGAAAAAGGCAAAGGAACAATTGTGGCAGAAGATGGAACCGTACCAATGGCCAAAGAACTTGCCTGGAGTAAAGAAGTTAATTGGAAGGTCGATCCACAAGAAGGAGAGTTAAAACATAGCACTTCTCTTTTTGCTTCCATCGAAGAGCAATACAAAGAGTGGAACAAAGAAATTGAAGCACAAAAAAAACGGTACCAAGAGGATATTGATGCGCAGAAAAAAAATATAGAGGATGATTTAGAAGAACAAAAGAAGGCACTTTGGGGGGATGGCTGAGTAATGCCATCTACTTCTTGCCGTGAGTCAACAATGACAAAGGAGAATTTATGCAAAAGTTGTTATCATTGGTTTTAGTTTTAGGAATGGTGGCGGCCATCAATGTTGGATGTTCATCCAAAGGTAAGGATGGAGAAGAGAGAGAACTGTTAAAGCAATACACCGTGGTGGACGCGGAGTATGCGGCGCTTCCTGGTTGGATTGCTGAGCCTCAGGCCTGGGCAGAAAGAGAAGATAGTGATGATTATAAGACATATAGATATTTTGTCTCCACTTCGGAAATGGCAGCGAGCAAAAGACTATGTCAGAAATCTAGTGAGGCACAAGCTGCGGCCAAAATTGCAGGAGAGATTACTCAGTTTATTAAAAACAGTTATGCGCAATCACTACAGGGTGCGCAAGATGAAGAGGTTACTTCATATATGGAAGATACTTTGGCGCAAGAAATTCAGAGTTTTCTAGTGGGAGTTGTTCAGCACCGAACATATTGGGAAGAGCGTAAGTATACCAAAGAGTTGGGCGCTTCCGAAAATAAAGGTGGATTTGTTTGTTCAGCACTTCTAAAAGTTAAAAAAGAGACTATCGAAAAATCAATTGAGCGAGCGATGAAAAAACTTTTCTCTAGTGTAACCACCAATCCAGATTCCAAAACAAAAGCAGTGGAAGCATTAAAGGATGTTGAGAAGAAGTTTTAACAAATTACCTATTTTATATATACAAAGAAATAGGTGTGGAGAGTTACTGTGAAAACACTACTATTGTTAGTAATGGCCTGGATGGGTTCTTTTGCCTTTGCGGAAGAACCTGGTTGGGTAAAGGCACCCGATAAGAATTGTAAAAGCAGTCAACTGTGCGCAGTTGGAGTCGGCGATGGACGTAGTTTGGCCGAGGCGGATGCCAGAAGTGGGATAGCTAAAATTTTTGAAACAAAAATCAAGGCCACTTTTACCCAAAACACTTCTTCAAATAACAACGATGTATCCACCAATATGTCGGAAGAGATTATGGAAGAGGTAAATCAAAGCATTGAGGGAATTGAAATTAAGGATACCTACGAGAGTAAAACGGAGTTTTTTGCTTTGGCCATTTTGGATAAAAACAAGGCCTCTTTAGGTTTTCGCACCAAGATTAAAGAACTTGATGATAAGATAAAAACTTTCATTGCGGATAACTCGGCCAAATCGATTCGTTTGGCCGGAAAACATTTGCAAACAAGAGAGCAGTTAAATTATCGTTTGCAGTTTCTTTCGGGAAGTGGCATCCCCGCTCCAGTTAGTTATGATGAAATTTTCAAAAAGAAAAAAGCATCAACTGCCGGAGTTATTTTGGCGATAAAGATAGAGGCCCCGGAACCAAATGAGATCGAGGCCCTAGTAACTACACTGTTGTCAGAGATGGGCTACAAAGTTGTAAAAAGTGAGGGAGAGACGGCCACTCATACCGTTTCAGGAAAATTTACCTCAGAGAAGCAATTTTTAAATGTAGAGGGTTTTGAAAAGCATAAATTTGTTTTGCATATTATTGCAGCAAATAAGAAAGGTGAAAAAAGTGGAAGCATTGATTACAGCTTAGTGCGCACTGGCCGTGATTATGTACAGGCCTTGGAGAATTCACTGCCGCTTTTTAGAGACTATTTGAATGAGAATCTTGCAGGTTTGAATATTGAATAAACAAAAGGAGAAGTTCGATGAAAAAGGGATTAGCGTTATTAGTGTTGGTGAGTTTTTTGCTGGGGCTACAAGGATGCGGGAGTAATTTCAAGGCCCAACGAGTGTCAGCCGATGAGTCAGATGAAAAGGCCTTAGAGATTACCGATAAATGGATTCAGCGTGATACTGAAAATGCTATTAAAGATGTATTACAAAAATTTTCCGCCCATAAGGGGCTACAGCGCTATTTAGGAAAATTGGGACGGCAACCTAAGCTTTTTATTAGCAGCGTGCAAAATGAGACTTCCGAAGCATATTTCCCAATTGATGATATGAACGATAAATTATTAGATGAGTTTTCTAGCTCTGGGGATTACATTTTAATTGATGCTGCGGCCCGCGATAAAATTTTGGCAGAGATTACTTATCAAAATGATGGGATGGTTGATCCAGCGCAGGCCAAGATGATTGGTAAGCAATCTGGGGCGGATATTTTAATTTTTGGTGCAGTTCGTATGAAGCCAGAGGCAAGAGATGGAAAAACTCTCAAGCAGTACTCGGTAAATTTGCGTATGACCAATTTAGAGACGGCAGAAGAAGTTTGCCGTGTTAGGTTTGAGGCCAGCAAATATTCTGAGCAAAAAGGTTCTGGCTGGTAGAATTTAGATAATAGCATAGTTATTTTTATCTAAAGGCCAGCAGAAAGTGCTGGCCTTTTTTTATTGGAGTTTATGTGATTAACATATTGGTTAAATATACTGCTGGCCTAATGTTTGCCTCGTTTTTTCTCGGACTTTTTGGTTGTGCTAGTACCTCGCAAAAAACCGTTTTAGAAGTTAAGTCGTTGGTTCGTGAACGACAATTTGAAAAGGCACTTGCCATTATTGAAAGCGATAATTTTTATCCAGAAGAGAGATCTAAATTGCTAAAACTTCTAGAGGATGGCACTGTTCGCTATTTTGCGGGCCACTACTATCAGGCCTCTAAATTGTTTTATGAGGCACAGGAGTTGAGTAACAAATTATATACGGTTAGTATCAGCAAAAAAGCGCTAACCGGTCTGGCCAATGATAGTGCGGATAACTATTATGGCGAACTCTATGAACGTTCATTGATTCGTTTCTACTTTTCACTTTCTAATTTTATGCTTTATCAAACGGCAACATATGAGGCACATAGTGAAAAGATAGCAGGGCCAGATGGTAAGCTAATTGAAGGCAAACTTATTCCCGAAAAAAAATTAAGCGAGGGAGAACGCAGGGTTCATCTGTTTGCTGCTAAAGCGGCCATCGTAGAGTGGGATTCTCTTTTAGAAAACTACAAAAGCGAGCATGCCGGAAAATCGGCGTATAAAGTGGATTTGACAGCAAAAATATATGGGGCCTTTATTCATGAGCAGTTTAATTCCAATACTGATAATCAGATAGCGTTGCAATTATACAAAGATGCCAAAGAGGTATTATTCAAAAATTATAATACCTATGGAACCTTTAATAGTTCTGAGGAAGCATTTCGCGAAAATTTTTCTAAATTTCCCACCATGGAGCGTGCGGAAGTTGAGAAAAATTTTGTTCGACCGACTATTCACGCTAAGGATTTGTTAGACTTTATTGACGGAAGAATCGCCAGACTATCCTCTAAAGAGCAAAATGCGGAAGTGGCAGTGTTGATTCAAAATGATTCGCTTACCGATAAAAGTGAATCAGAAGTTAAGTTACCCATTGATTTAGGCGTCAATATGGGAGCAGATGCAAAAAGTTTCGGCCAATTTGTCTCTATGGTTTTTTCTTCAGGCCGAGGAGGCATTTTAGATATTGCTTTTAAATTACCAAATGTTGCAAAAAAAATAACGACCGAAAGGATGGAGTTAGTGGCCAAGGAGAAAAGTGGTAAAGAGTACAAGGTTGCTCTGGCCATTGTTAATCCACTGTCTGATTTGGCCTACGAGGCCTTCAAAAATAGTATTGGGGCCATTACCGCCAAAACTACTGCTAGAATTGCCGCCAAATATGTCGCTGCCTTAATGATTGCCTATAATACTTACAAGCATGATCAAGCGGCCGGATTAGGGGCGGGTATTTTGGCCAGGATGTCGATTAATGCTTCGGAAGGGGCCGATTTGCGTTATTGGTCAACGCTGCCGCATGATTTGCGTTTTGCAATAATGGATCTTCCGCCTGGGGAGTATGAATTTTTTGTAAATCATATCTCCAATCAAAATAAGATTTCTACAACCTTGTTGGGGAAACAGAGTATAAATGAGCGCAAGAGTGATCTTTTTATTCCAGCAAAAGTTAATTGAGGCAAAAGTAGTGGCCCAAGTTTTTTAAAAGGCAAATCCAATTTTTAGTTCTGCGCCGCCTGATAAGATAGTTGTTTTGGCATCTTCCACTCGTCCAGAGTCGGGATCAAAACCAAGTCCATAGGCGGCCATCTCGCCAGAGAGATATCCGGCCAGCAGTAATCCGCTTTGATAACGATAGACTCCGCCCAAGTATCCACTGGCCGCATAAATGGCCGTGGGTTTATAGGTAGCGCTGCCGGCCATGGTGTATCGATAGAGTGCTAAAAAATCAAAGTAGAATGGATTTTGGTAGTTAATATGGGCGTGTATGCCAGCGTCAGCGTTGGTAATGGATAAATCATCGACCACCACAGTGATAAGATTTTTTGGATACATTATAGGAATAGTAGACATATCTGCCCCTAAAACGAGCGAGAAGTCAAAAAGTTGGCCAAAAAGATGAGTGTTAGAGAATGCTTCGGGAGAGATGGTGATAAGTCCCAAGATATTGGAAATGGTATAGCTCTTTTCTCCGATTAGTGTCTGCGTTTCTTCTAGTGCAGGATAGGTTCCTCCCACTTGAAAATAAGCAAACTCTAATCCTATTAGGCGAGTAATAGGGAGGTGCGCATTTACGGCGATATCTGGAATTCCCACATTATTATATCCAATATCTGCACCACCTAAGGTGGAGGAAAAAGTTAAGAGTGCTACGTTGATTCCTCCACCCAAGAGGAGCTCATATTTTTTTGCTCCGGACTGTTTTGTGTTTTGATCTGGTGTGCTGGGGGCCGCAATTGGTTGTGAACGGGATGTAGGTAAAGGCCCGTCAGCAAGGGTGTGGGATATTTTGATACTATTGTCTGTGGATACCGCCACTTGAATTTTATAGGTGGAAGTAACTTTATCTTTTTGAAGGCGCAGCATGAATAGATAGTTGCCGGGATTTAGATAAGCATAAATCTTAAACTCGCCGTTGCTATCACTAATTTGTCTGTTTTCTTTTTTTACAAAAAATTGAGCAGGGCCCAAAGCTTGCTTGCCTGTGCCAGAAGAAAAAATTACTTTGCTTCCTTGGGTGAGTTGCGCTCCGGGGGTTGTTTTTCCGACTAATCTGGCAATGAATTTTCCCTTAGACATGACCCCTTTAGGTCCGGACCATTGCAAGGGGAGAGATTGTTGCCCATACGCGCACATCTGAAAAAAAAGCACAACTGCTAGTAGAAAAAAAATATGCGTGCGAATGAAATATCGCAATTAATCACCGATCCTATTGATGACAGTCGTTGCATTTTACTGGTGCTGCCTCATTGCCGGATGCTTTGTGGCAAGTGATACAAATGCGATGCGCCTCGGTGCGCAAAGAGATTACATCATCAAAGCGCTTTTGGAAAAGTTGCTCATTGCTTCCTGTCGGATTGGTGCTAAGTGAATTGTTGTGACAACTCGTGCACACGCCATTAGAAAGGTATGAAGTGGCCGCAATATGCATTTCGTGGTTAAAGTGCACTTCACCTTTGGTGTTATTGAAAACAAAATACTCCGGGTAATCGGCCTGAGAACCAGGGAATGATTTGTTTTTTATTTCATCAATATTTTTCTTCCCATCGTTGTCAGAGTCTAATTGCTCCAGTGATTTTAGATTGATTTCACCATTAACCTTTTTATCGCGCATCATCAGTCCGTAGGTATTTAAAAAATCTTTAACTACCGGCATATGGCAAGTGGTACAAGAATTAAGTTTTGTGTTTTTTAGAAAAGGGTATTCTGCGATCATATAGGTATTTAAACTAGGAGTCGCAAACAAAATAGAAGTAGTAAGTAGGCCAGTGACTAAAATAATATTTTTCATAGGGATCATTCTCCTTTTGCTATGTAATTATTGGTGACAGCCGCCACATTGTACTGGAGCGTTGGCACTTCCTGATTCTCGATGACATCTCCAGCAAAGACGGTGGCCTTCGGAGCGTAAAGAAATATTGTCATCAAAGCGTTTTAAAAATAGATCAGTTGCTTTATTGTTAGGAGCATCGTGGCAGTTATCGCAATTTCCACTTGACAGATAAGAGGGGGCGGCAACATGCATTTCGTGATTGAAATCAATATTTCCCTTCTTGTTGGTAAAGATGAAATATTCAGGATAGGTTGCATGAGAGCCGGGGAAGGCCTTATCATTAAGCTCATCAATATTCTTTTTGGTATCTAGGTCTGAGTCAGCATCTTCAACGGCCTTAAAATCCATTTTGCTGGCGCGCAAAGAGAGTCCGTAGGAGTTAAGAGAATCTTTTACAACCGGCATATGGCAGGTGGTACAGGCATGCAGTTTACTATTTCGCAGAAAGGGATACTCGGCGATAAAAAGGGTTGTTAAGCTGGGGGTAGCAAATAATAAGGTGATGGTAAAAAGCTGAGAGAGTAAAATGATTATATATTTCATACGATTCCTCCTTCGTTCTACTTACTAAAAATATAATACGGACGAAATGGTAATGGCCACTGTTTTCTCTATACTTTTTACGCTATAATCAATGCCATGTTTTTGGACAATAGAGTAATTTTTTATATCATCATTTTGCATTCCTTGTTGCTGGGCAACGAGGCCTTGGGTGCCGATAAGCTTAAAAGTGCTAGCACTGATTTTTCTATCGAAAGTAGTGATAGTGTTGATTTTTTAGCAAATGAGTTAGAGTTAGAAGAGCGTATGCCAACCCCGATACCAGGAAAGGAGCGATTGCCGAAGAAGATTGTCCCTGTTAGGCCAAAGAGCAGCGGAACGGCCATTGCTAGTGTAGCTGCTTTGAAACCAACGGTAAGCACAATAATAGTTGCCACCCCACGCCCACTTGCTACTGCTACCTCCACGCCGCCGCCTCTTTTGACTGCTACTCCTGCACCGACAACTGGGCCGTGGTGGAATAAAATGGTTGATAATTACAAAAAAGTAAAAGGTGCGGCGTTAGAAGTTACCCATGAAGTTACTGATTTTATAAAGCAAAAGCTTGGACGCTAAAAATGGAGGCAGCAGTGAACGCTAAACGAATGATAAACTCTTTGCTTTATCTAATGATTGCCGTACTGGTGGTTAGAAATGGATTGATTTTTTTTGGTAATAGTGAACTAGAAGGCCAGCGATTAGAGGATCTGATTTTAAATCAAGTTGGTGGCGAAGGAATGGGAAGGAGGTTATATAGCTTTAAACCTCCTATCGCTATTTTTTTTTGGAGCTTATCTTGTCCGCCTTGTCTGTTTGAGTTAGGACGAATTCAAAGTGCAATTAACAACGAAGAGGTCAATCCGCAGAGTATTCTAGCTGTTAATGTCTCCGATTCTCCAGAGACAATCGCTTTGCAAATGGCCAAGCGCAAATGGAATTTTCCTGTCTTTATAGATTCGTCCAACGGCCTTTCAAAGCAGCTAAAAGTGCAAGCAACTCCTACGGTGGCATATATTGATAGCGAGTTTAAAGTTTCCACCGTTAATACGGGAGTTAGTCCTTTGCTAATTAATCGATTGTCTAAGATGAAGTAAGTGGATCATTATAAAAGTTCAAATCCTCTCATGAAGGCAAGGTATTCTTTGACGATTGTAGTAGGGCGAGGATTTTCGGAAGTTTTTAAGTGGCAACTGCCGCCTTGAGGGCCATCTCCCCAAAACTTCTTTTTGCAAACAACGGTGGCATTACACCCTCGAAAGTCGCATTCTAAGGCGTTGCCGGGAATTTGTTTGTAGATAAAATCTTCGCGTGTCACTGCTGATTTGATTCCTTCTACGCATTGGGTAAAATAACTATCTTCTGCACCAGTGGAGCATAGCCAATCAAAGACAACGCGCTCAAAATCTTCGCGGTTTGGCCGCTCTTCTAACGCAACGACCGAAGAAAAGGAGAGAAGGGATGTGGCCATCGATTTTTCACAGGAATCATCTTTATCATCAAAGTTACAGAAAAATTTATAAAAACTAAGGCCTCCTTCTCGAAAGGTTCCCCAGTATGCCGAATAGTGATTGCGAGATGGCTTCATACGCCAACAGAGGCCTAGGGCACAATCTTCGGGACTTAAAAAAGATCCCATATTAGTTGAAGTGCGCAAGCTTGGACGAAGATCGCCTTCTTTGTACCACATACCATCAGATTGATATCTTTCAAAAAGAGAGCTGCTTAGAGCTCCGGCCACTGGAATTTCCCAAATAGCAGAAAGTAGCGGGGCAATATTAAATCCAGAATTACAGCTACTGATGGTGGCATAGGCCCCTTTCATTAGGTTAGGTTTTATTTCGGAAAGGAGTCCTTTTGCCGTGGGATCAAGATTGGCATCCATTTTTCCCAATTTAAAAACCCATGGGGAGGCGTGGCCAAAAAAATCAATACTAGCAATTTGGGAAAAAAGTTTTAATTCGCTAATAAAAAGTCTATCAGTAAAAGTTTTATCTTTATAGCTTACTACGCGGACGGAGGAAAAAGCGGCAAAGACTGTCTCATCATCAGTTTTTCTTACTTCCGGGGAACTCATTATAATAACCTGATGATCAGGCCAAAGTTCGCTGTAGCGTTGAGCTCGTGCTAGTCCTGATTGGAAAAATTGATCGGAGTCTTTATCTAGCGCAGAACCAATGACAATAACGTGAGTAATCTTGGAGGTATCAAGGATCAAAGATTTAAAGAGGCCCATGCGGTATTCTCCGCTATATAATATAGATTTATTATTTGGGTCGACCTCATATTCTTGGTCAAAAAATTCTTGGGCAAAACTTGAAGAAGAGATACTAAGAAGAAGGATCATTAGAAGAAGTTGTTTCATAAGATAACTCCATTTTTTTTCAGGCCGCTAGCAATAATTTGGACGCAGGTTGTTTTAGCAAAATGGCCTTTTTTTTCAACTAAATATCAGTGGACATGTAAAGATTTCACCATGTACTCTGGTATCGTATTTGCATTTTTACAATAAGATGATGGGCAGGAGTTGTTTTTTTATGAAAGATTTGACCGTTGGTAGTGAGATGAAATCTATCTTCTTTTTTGCTCTGCCTATGTTGATAGGTAATATCTTCCAACAGCTTTATAGCGTCGTAGATAGCATAATTGTTGGAAATTTTTTGGGAACATCAGCTCTGGCGGCCGTTGGAGTGAGTTTTCCTATTTTTTTCTTACTAATTGCTCTGGCCAATGGATTGACTATGGGATCTTCCATTTTGGTGGCAAAAAGCTATGGAGCGAAGGACCTTGTACTGGTTCGAAAAACAGCAGATACCGCGTATATCGTTTTGTTTTTAGCGGCCATCATTATGTCTACGTTAGGACTTGTAATATCAGGGTGGGCCTTGAAATTTATGCATACTCCAATAGAGGTTTTTGAACAGGCAAAAATTTTTCTAGATATTGCGTTGGGTGGATTAATTTTTACCTTCGGATTTAATGGAGTGGCGGCAATTTTAAGAGGTGTTGGTAATTCAAAAACGCCACTTTATTTTTTAGTGATAGGAAGTTTAATCAATATTGCTTTGGTGGCCCTTTTTGTTTTAGTTTTTCATTGGGGAGTGGCCGGATCTTCCCTTGCTTCGGTGATCGCGCAGGCCATCTCTCTTGCCGTAGGACTTATTTATCTTCACCAACGCAATGAACATTTACGTTTGCGACTTTCAGGAATTATTTTTGACTGGAAAATTTTTAAAGAGATGTTGAAACTGGGTATTCCTTCGGGAGTGCAGATGATGTTAGTGGCGCTGGGAATGTTGGCCATAAATAAATTAGTTAACAGTTATGGTACCAATACGGTAGCGGCATTCACTATTGGTAATCGCATTGATATGTTTTCATTGCTTCCGGCCATGAATTTATCTATGGCAATCTCTGTTTTCGTTGGACAAAACATTGGAGCAAAAAAACTCGAGCGGGTAAAAAAGGGATATCTTTCCACCGTGGGGATGTCTGTTCTTGTCTCTTTTTTTATAACGTTTGTTATTTGGCTCGGAGGTAAACATTTACTGGCACTTTTTACTGATGATGTAGCTGTTATTCAAACGGGGTATCAATATCTAGCAACCATCAGCCTTTTTTATTGGGCCTTTTCCATTATGTTTATTACCAGTGGAGTTATTCGAGGAGCGGGAGATGCTATGGTGCCCATGATTATTACGGTACTTTCTCTTTGGGGGGTTCGAGTTCCAATGGCACATTTTTTATCTGCCCACTACGGAGAAAATGGAATATGGTGGAGTTCTCCTGTTGCTTGGCTTGTTGGAATGGCCCTTTCCTTGTTGTATTTTTATAGTGGGAGATGGAAGCGGGCCCACACGCAAGCGCTTGCGGAGATTGATGCCATCACAGATTAAGTTCGTAGCGAATGAGTTTACTCAATGATTCGGCCAATTCGTAATAAAAAACAGTCTGAGGATAGATTTCATCGCTAAAAAGAGTATTAAATCCTAATTGTTTTTGCACAATCTCATGAAAATCTGCCATCAAAAGTCCTCTTCGTTGGGCAACTTTTTTTTCGATTAGATTAAAAACATAACTGCTTCTGCTGCTGTCACAATCAAAAGCAGATGCACGGGCCAGTAGTGGCCGTGCGGTAGCTTTTTCTCCCATTTTTAACTTGGCCAATCCATCCAAATAAAATTGGGTAGCGTTAGCGAAGCATAATTTAGAGGTCTGGGACAAAATTGCTAGAGCATCTTTGATCCTATTTTCTTCGATGGCCAAGGACGCATCATTGTGCTGCTTGGCAATATAGCTATTGGTGGAGTTTGAACAATTCTTTTTTGGGGCCATCTCTAAATTAATCGGTGGAGTAACAATGATTAGTTTGGATTTTTTTTGCTTAACTAATTCGGCCAGTTCTTCTAATTCATGTTCAAAAAAAAGATGGCCTACTTCAAAAATTTTTTGCTGAAGGGCCGCGGGATAAGGAGTTTGATTTTGCACAATCTCCTGTGATGAAAGAGAAATGTAAGAGGTTTGAAAGTAAAATAATTTTGCCAAGACAGGATAGAGTAGTAGTAATGTTGAGAGGTAGTCATTTTTATAAAGACGAAGATTCCAACTAATAGAATTATACTCATCAATATAAAATTTACGCTCGTAGAACTCTTCACTGGCACCCATGTAAATAGTGAGAGGAGGTAGCCGATCGAGGGATTTTATTTTTGCCAGGGTTCGGTGTAGGCCTTCATGCTCAGCGGAAAGATTGTAAATAGAGAGAGGTTTTTTGAGATTAATGGAGGACTTTTCGTTTAGTAGTTTTAGGTAGGAATTGAAACGCACCCCCATACGATCACCAATAATAAGTAGGTCAGAATTTTTGATGGCATCGTTATCTAAAGCATAAGGTGTTATAAAGTAAGTATAGGGAACAGTCATTGAAGGAATAGAGATGGCCCGATAGATCAAAATGCCCACAATGATGGCCGAAATAATTTTTCCTACTTGATAGGTTATTTTTTTATTACTTTTTTTCATATACACTCGGGCCTGGATTCACATCGAGATATACTTATTGTATACCGATTAGAAATAAATCGGTATAGGAAAGCAGAGAATATTTTATGGAACTATTGGCCCCGGGGGGAAGTTTAGAAAAACTAAAGACAGCTGTTTTGTATGGTGCAAATGCTGTTTATGTTGGTGGTGAACGCTTTGGCCTCCGAGCGGCCGCCGATAATTTTTCAGAGATTGAACTAAAAGATGGAGTGGATTTTGCGCATAAGCATGGTGCCTTAGTTTATTTAACTCTTAATAGTTTTTTATATGGAGAAGAGATTCAGCAATTGCGAGATTATTTACCAACCTTAGAAAACATAGGCGTTGATGGAGCAATTGTCTCGGATATTGGAGTATTTGAGGTGGTGGCCTCCTTATCTTCTCTGCCCATTCATGTATCAACCCAGGCCTCTACTATAAATTTGCCACATGTTGAATTTTGGAAGCGTCAGGGTGCTCGGCGAGTGATTTTGGGGAGAGAGGTTTCCATGGCCGCCGCAATTGAGATGAGAAAAGAGGCCAAGATTGAGATTGAGCTTTTTATTCACGGTTCCATGTGCATTGCTTATTCCGGAAATTGTATTATCTCCAATTTTACTTCTGGCCGTGATAGTAATCGCGGCGGTTGTGCACACAGTTGTCGTTTTTTATATGAGCTATCTTTTCCAGAAAATGGAAAAAAAGAGAAAAGTTATTTTATGAGTTCCAAAGATTTATGGGGGATTGCGCAGGTCAAGGCGGCCATAGAAGGAGGAATTGATTCTTTAAAAATTGAGGGGCGGATGAAGAGCAATCTCTATGTGGCCTCTACAACCAAACTTTATTCCCAATTAGTTAAGGACATTTTGTCCGGTAAGCTTGAGGGCGATGATATCCTGATAAAATATCAAAACGAGTTTTTGAAAATTCCCAATCGTCATTATTGCGATGGAAATCTTTCACAATATGCTGGAATGGATTCAATTTATAACGATCGCGAAAATGAAATTAAAGAGTACGATTTTGTAGGTGTAGTGCTAGAAGCAGATCAGAGCGATTTTATGTTAGTCGAAGTTAGGAGAACTTTTTACGAGGGAGATATGCTTGAGCTTATAACGTTTGAAGGGGAAGATATTACGTTTAAGGCCCTCCATATTCTAGATGTTCGTGGCAATCGACAGCTAAAAAGTCGGCCAGGGACACTTATAAAAATGCAAAAAATTTCACAGGCGGCCAAGTGGAATTTGTTACGGGCAAAAATTTAAGCATAAAAAGATCCCTATTGTTTTTGCCCAGATCTTAATATACCATGCAAAAATAAACTGCTTTAATAATGGAGCAAAAAAAATGAGTGAATTTATTTTTTATGCTCTATCTGTGATGGATATTGAAAAAAACTTATCGCAAACAGGCCATCACTCTCTGACAATTATCCTTCCACATGCACAACTAACTCCTCATTTGGCACTAGAAAATGATCAATTTGAGAAATTGGCCATCTTTGCTTGGGCACGCGGCCTTCGGGTTGCTGTTGATTTAGATTTAATACCCGATGATGATCAATTAGAAAAAATTATGCGAGTGGTGGCAGAAATTTTAACAAAGTGGCCAAAGACAATTTTTCGCGTAAAAAATTATGGATTGGCATCTTTATTAGTCTCTTACTATCCCAACATTTTGCTGCATTTGAATGTTGAGTTTGGCCATCACAACAAAGAATCCTTGTTAAAATTGGCACACATTTTTGAAAAAAATTTGCAAAGATTTATTTTATCAATAGAGTTGCCGCAAAATGATATCGCCGCCATAGTAGCTGCTTTGCCCTCTTCTTTGGAGATCGAGATCTTACTTCATGGGCCAATTTTTTTATTTTACTCTCCTCGTAAACTTTTGGGCCGGGATGAAAAAAACGAGGCCCGATGGCCTTCGTCCCATCTTTTTGCCTTGGCAGATAGTGAGGAGAATGCGCATAAAAATTTTCGTGTTTATCAAAATAGTCATGGAACTATTTTATATCATCACAAATATTTGTCGTTGTTAGAGGAATGGGAAAAATTAGCGCAATTGGGAGTAACCCACTTCCGATTGGATTGGAGAGAGATTAAAGACAGAAGCGCTTTATATGATAGTTGGCAAAAAAAAGAATATCTGCAGGTGGCCACGCATACTCCCTTTAAAACCATACGCGGTTTTCATCAAAACAATAAGAGTGATTCTATTTTTGTAAAATTAAAAAATCAAAATCTTCGGCGACAAGGCCCGCAAGAGAATGGACGCACTTATCTCGGAACAGTTATGGATGTTCAGCGGGGTGGCCATCTGGCCATTTTAAATTTAAATAGCACTAACCAACTATGTGTAGGAGAACAAATTGTTATAACTACTCCAGAAGGAAAAGAGATTACAGTTAAAGTCGCTTCACTTTTTAATTCCCGTTGGCAATCAATAGAGCGTTTAGCATATGAGGAAATTGGTTTCATCAATTATGTCAAAGGAGTGACTACCAAGTCCAAAGTTGAGAAGGTATAGCGTATGGATAATGTTAGGCAGATTTTGCAACTAATTTGCTACCGAAGGATAGTGGGGTAGAATTTGGTTATGAAAAATAGATTAATTTGTAGTTTGCTACTGTTTAGCTTACTGGCCGCGAGTCAAGTATATGCTTTTGCCGAAATTAGGTGGGAGAGTCCGGCAAAATTTAAAAAAAATGGTAATCTCTATACAATGGTGGCCATTGGCCAGACCAATGAATCAGTGGAAGTATCTGTTAGCGATAAAGTAAAAGTTGTCGCTAATGGACAAGCATCAAAAACTTCTTTTGTGGCACCAACGGAAGTGGTAAAAAATAGTTCTTACCCCATAAAAAGCACCAGCGCACACGCCTTTGCCCTAAAGTTTCTACTTAAAGATAATCATGCCTATGTCTTAAAAGTTATTATTCAAAATAAAATGGGGAAGAGTAAGGAGTATGTGTTGCAGCTTAATGCAAAAAATGGGGCGGCCAACTACAAGGCCAAATTTTTACGTGATGGAGTAATTAGTAAAAAAAGTGGGCCGATGCCATCTAAAAATGTTGCACTCGATGATCCAAAACTAAAAACGACATACGTTGCAGGAGTACATGGAGGCCTTAATTTTCACAGTTATGGCATGCCGGTGACAGACATTGATTCGGAGGTCTATTATAGCTCCTTTGGTTTTCCGACCTATGGCGCCACTTTGGAGATTATGCCCAAATCGTTTTATTCTCACCGTTATGAGTTATTGCTGGCCCCGGGGAGTTTGGATGGCATTGAAGATGTCGAAATTAGTGGTTCTAATCCCTATTCCTTGATGAAAATAGGAGGAGATTTTATTTGGCATCCAGAGTTTTTGCAAGATTTTCGACTGGCATTTGACCGTTTAGATTTAGTGTTATCGGTGGGTGTTGATTATTGGTCATTGCCTTTTATTACGCCTTATCTGCGCAAAACATTGTTATCTGAAAGTTTGGCATCTATTTTTATATCCACAGGGGTTGGTTTTTATTATTACATTGGAAAAGAGTATATTTTAGATGGTATGTTGCGCTACCTAATGCGAGTTTCTGGTGGGTTTGGTGTGGCCTCATCAAAAACCTTGGCCGGTGATGGAGATTTGGGCCTGCGCTATATCATTAATCCTACCTGGTCTTTAGGCCTTTATGGGACAATGGTTTTTTTACAAGAGAGTGTGGATTTTAACTCCCAACTTGCTGCTGATCCGGTGAATGGTTCTCTTTTGTTTTATTCGACTACACTTTCTTTAAAATTACTGATGACTTTTTAATCCAAAAAAAAGGAGAGAGGGATGCGTTTTACACTTACCATCGCGACAATACTTTTTTTTATAGCAACTTCTTCGGGAAGGGCCGCACTGTCTACTTCTAATACTTTTTCCTCTAAATGGTCAGTTCTTGGAGGAGTGGGAGAGGTAAATGATGCGGATGCGCTCTATTTGAATCCGGCGAGACTAGGGGAAGGGGCCAAATCGGAAATGGCCGCACATTTTGCTGCTAAGTTCATAAACAGTAGTGGGCCGCTTATTACTAATAACAATTATGAGGGAGAGAGTGTGACTACCACTGATCTGGCGTTGTTGTGGAAAATGAAATTAGGCAATCGCTGGGGAATTGGCCTGGGACATTATCCGGTGGCCATTTGGGAGAGCTCTTATCCTCAAGTTGATATGAGTGTGGTGGAAACTTCCATCTATCCATGGAAGGCCTATCAACCATCTTTACACTCTTATTTCGATATTGATGAACTTGCATTGGGTGCGAGCTATCGTTATTCGGGAAACATTTTGCTGGGAGTAGCTTTTCGTGCAACTATAGCGGAAGCAGATTATTCTTACCTTGAATATGATCAACCGACTGATCCCAATAATATGGTGGCCGTGAGTTTAAAAGAGATGAGCGGTAGTAATTGGGGGGGATTTTCTTTGGGTGCAAGCTATCGGCCGGATAGTATGCGTTGGGGCGCAGGAATGCTTATTCGCACTCCCATTCAATTAACATTACAAGGCCTATCTTCTGCAGTAGAACAAAGTGCGCTAGTGGAAACAAATGCACAATGGGAGTATGGGCCGCAAAATGCCACTATGAAAATGGAGCTTCCACTTTCTATTTCGTTGGGAGGACAATACTACCTCGCAGGCGGACGCGAAATTATTTTTGGTACATATAATTTTATTAATTATGCCCAGGCCTCTAAATTTTCTTTGGAGGGAGAATCATTATTGGTGTTTGGTAGCACACGGGAAGTAATAAAAGGCCAGGAAGTGCTACTACATTGGAATGATTTTCATCAAATAAAACTAGGGTATCAAATCGAAAAAGAAGGTTATGAGTTGATGGGCGGATACGCCATCACCTGGCCGGTGGCCACCGACGATGGAGGCAATTCGCAGATGGCCGCCCCTGGATTTGAACATGCGCTCTCTGGTGGGGCAAGCTTTCCGTGGAGTAGTGGCGCTGGAAGTTTGGAGTTATCTACAGAGTATAGTTGGATTGAGGGACAAAATAAGAAGACACCTTCGGCAGCAGAAAATTTTCAACGCACTATGCTTGAGGGCGATTTTTCTACGGAAGTAATTGCCTTTTATTTGGGAGCAAGATGGCGCTGGTAGTCTAATCTAAATACTAATTCCTAGTGCAAAAATAATATCGGTGTAATCAAGCAGCAAACTTTTACTAGGATTGCGGACACTATCGACATTATAAAACATCTTAATTAAATCGATGTTAAGATTTACCATTTCAGTTACATAAAAACGCAACTCTCCCTTGAAAAGATAACCAATTTTATTTTCGGGAGTGTAAGTATTATTTTTATCTTGAGCATTAAAGGAGATCATATTAGTTTCTCCTTCCATCTGCGTGACTCCTAGTCCAAAGCTCAAATCATAATAAAAGATCTGATTAAAAGTGTTAATTTTTCCATAAAATGGGGCAAAAATCAGTGCGCCCCCGTAGTAACCTTTTAGTCGCCGAACAAAGGGGACGGCCGCAATATTGGTACTGATATTTTCCATGGTCTGACTATCTTTGTTGCTGACAGTAGAATAAAGCAGTTCAATACCCCATTCTTCCGCCCAGTAGAATCCTGTTTTTCCTTGTAGCGTTTTTGCATCCTGAAAATCAACATCAGTACTAAAGCCATAACCCACGTTTAGATACCAAGTAAATTTTTTTTCAAAAGCTTTATTTTGTAAAACATAGACCACCTTATCAGGATCAAGCCATTCAAAATTGTAGGTATCATTTTCCCCAGAGCTGGCAGATCTTGGTGAGATACATAAGAAAATTAGTAAACACAGTGCTACAATACTAAATTTCATAGTTCACTATCCTTATTGGGAGTGGAAATGCCTAAAATATCGCAGGCCGCTGCAATTAGTTTTTGATTGGTGAATGGTTTTACTAAAATGTGCTTTATACCATAACGGGTCGCACTGATGACATCTTCTGCTTTCAAAACACCCGAGATTAAGATAATTCTGGTTTTTTGATAATTAGCGTTACGAGAGTAGTTGTTGATATAATCAACAAGATCAAGTCCTCCGCGTTTGGGTAAAATATTATCAATGATTATTAGGTCAAATTTTTGATTACTCAACTTTTGCTTGGCCACTATCACGTCATTGGCAGTGACGACGTTTTCAAATAGTCCTGAAAAGGTAAGAAAAATTTTAACCATATCACAGATTTGTTGCTCATCATCAACAACTAGGGCACTAAATTTGTTTTCTAAGCGTAAAAATTTCACAACTATTTCTTCTTTGCCTCTTTAAATACTCCGTCAATAATTGTCGTAACATCTTCTTTGCTGAATGGTTTTAAAATTAATCCTGCGATATTATATTTTTGACGATCCTCTTGAAAGTGATTCAGAAACTGAGAGGAAGTTAGATAGATTAAAGGAATTGAGTTGCTTTTTTTTCGGACATTTTTTGCAAAGTCATGGCCGTTCATGCGCGGCATGTTGTAATCGGTAATAATTAGATCCATTTCTAACTTATCCATCATCTCTAAGGCCTCAGAAGGATCAGTTGAGCCAATCATCGTGTGGCCGACTTCCTCCAAAAAGGTACTAAGGATGTTTAAAATCTTCTCTTCATCATCCACGACTAAGATTTTTTTTCTACTAGCATCGTTAGAGGCATTCAGCGCATTGACTGAGGCAACATAACTGCTCACTTCGATTAAGGGAAGTTGTACGGTAAAAATAGATCCTTCATTACTGGATTTGGTAAGTTGTAGTTTTCCATGATGGCCTTCAACAATTTTACTGCTGACGGATAGTCCCAGGCCCGTGCCTTCAGAGATTTCTTTCGTAGTAAAAAAAGGAGAAAAAATTTCACCCTGAATTTTTTCAGGAATTCCTGGCCCATTGTCGATAACTAAAATCTCTAGACATTCATCTTGTTTGTTTTTCTTGAGTTTAATTTCTACAATTCCGTGAATGTGAGCTGCTGAGATTGTACTTTGTTCCCGGAGAGCATCTAGAGCATTTTTTAGCAAATTAACTATAACCTGCTCCATTTCTATTCTATTAACCAGAGTGATAAATTTATCTACAGGGCGCTCAAATTTTAGGTCTATACCGGCAGCACGGAAGGGGGTATCTACAAGCATCATGGATTTATCAATTATGGAGATTAAATCATGATATTGCTTTTTTTCCTCACTTTTATGAGCAAAGCTTTTCATATTCATGACAATGGTTTTTATTCTTTGCAGCGCCTCGGAAATATTCTTGTAAGCGTTATCGACAAGTTCTCTTTCTTGGATAGTTTCATTTTCTAACACGCGTTCTAAAATTTCGCCATGGCCCATGGCGATGGCCAAAGGATTATTGATTTCATGCGCAATACTGGCCGATAGTTCGCCAAGCGTTGCTAATTTATCGGCCTGGATAATTTGTCCATGGGCGCGTTTTAGTTCTTCTAATTTTTCGCGATATTTGCGGTGTAATCCTTTTTCTACACTTAAAACATTAAAGCATAAAATATAACGAGTAGTACTAAGAGGAATGACTTTCATTGAGGCGTGCACTTGACGATCAGGTGCCAAATTTTCTTCTGAGGCATCGGAGGCCAATTTTATTTCCATCTCTTGACTGAGCGCCACTTGATTATTGGCCGAGGCCGTAGCAAGTAGTGTTTGTAAAATTTTTTCTTCAACGTTTATAATTTTAAATATAGTTTGCGCGTTTCGGATAATCCTCGGAGATGCTTTGGTGAAGGTGGAGAAAAAATGATTGTAGTAGATTATTTTAAACTTATCATCGATAATGACGATGGGTTCAAAAAGGGCATCTAATAGTTGAAATGGTTGAGTATCCTCTTGCATATAGATAATTCCTTATGTGGGCCTATTTTTTTGGTATGAAGGAAAAGTAATGCTCTTCAATGGCGTCAAATTCCATTTTACTGCTACACTTATCACATTTTATTGCAGGGGCCTTGCGGTTGTTGATGGACTTAACCTCTACTAAAACTTGTTTTTCCAAATTGCATTTATCGCAGTAATAGGGTGTATAAAAAGTTTGAATTTGCGATTTGTCCGTAATGAATCCGTGTACAACGTTGATTTGCTCCACCACAATTTGTCGACAGTTAAAATATTTTATTGTCGCTTGAGTTCCTATTTTCGTTATCAGAGAAATCCATTCTCGGATTCCGCAGGAGTTAATCATTGCAACTTGATCAAAATTAAAATGATATTCGGGCATTTTGAGAGCAATGATCTTTTCAAAATCCGCATCCTCGTTGATATTGCCGATAAAATCGACTTTACAAACATTACCAACCACCTGAGTATTTATGACTAATTTTTCGCTGGACACAAAAAAACTCCTTTTAAAATAATCTTATAGGTCTTATGTGAACTTTGTCACAATAAGAGTGATATCATCATCGAGCGGATGGGCCGCAAAAAAATCTTTGGCATCGCCGACCACATTATCGCGGAATTTATCACTTTCGAGGTTAATATTATTTATAATAGATTTTAAAAAATTTCTATTTCCCCAAGGTTTTTCTTCCTTGTTGGTACACTCAACTATTCCATCAGTAAAAAAAACAATACTTTCGCCAGAGCAAAAAGATATCGTGCAGTCGTTGTAAGAGGCATCTTTTCTCTCTCCTAAACGAGGGCCGTTGGAATCCATCAAGGGATGGAGATTTTGTTTGGAAATTTCTTCGCCGGATTGGCCAGGAATAAAATGCAGTGGGTGATTATGAGAAGCGTTGGCATAGATAAGTTCATTTTTTTTGGTATCTATGACGGCAATAAAAAAAGTCATCAATATTTGACTGCCAATATCGCATACTGCTTTATTCACGATGCGCATCATTTTTGCCGGAGAATTTAAAAGAGAAGGGTCTGATTGGGCCATAATTTCTAAGTTTGAGGCAGAGCAATTGGCGGTAGCGGTGAGAAGAGCGGCCGGAACGCCATGGCCGGTGGCATCGGCAATCATTAAAACCGTTTTTCCATTAATTTGTAAGTGTCCCCACCAATCTCCTCCACATTCAGTGGCCGGTTCATAGAAGGCGGCAATTTCTAGTTTGCCAAATTTAAGATTATTTGCGGGAAAAAAAGATTCTTGTACCAGTTTTGCCACTTTAAGTTCATTCTCTAAGCGGATTTTTTCTCCCATCTGGCCCATATAACGAACAATTTCATCGGCCATGTAGTTGAAAGAATCAGAAAGGGCACCAATCTCATCATGGGAGTGAAGTTCAACGCGGTTTTTAAAATCACTTTGCGCTAGCGTTGATGTCGCGGAAAATAGTTTCTCAATGGAAGAGGTGATAGTGCGCGAAAAGATTATTCCGATGATGATGGCAATGGAGATAAGGAAAATTCCAAAGTAGAGCGATTTATTCATAAGGGTGGTAGCGGCCAAAAATGCCCGATCCTTGGAAATTTCGGCAAAGACAAAAAGATCTTCTCCGCTAATTTGATTATGAGCAACTAAAAAAGTTGTTCCGTTTTCATCCACATAATTGCTAACACCATCTTTTCTATCCACAGAATCAACCAGTGAATTGTAAAAAAGTGCCTTGGCCTGTGGAATTTCTGCCGAGAGATTCTTTTTTAAAAAAAGACGGCCACTTTTGTCAATTATTAATATCTCGTAAATTTTATTATTAGCTATAAGATCGGCCAAATCATCCATTTTTACGCGAGCTACGTAGATCTCGTTTTTTTCTGCGTCAAAGGTGGCCAAAACTAAATGGGGAAATTGAGACGCTGGGTTGTATCCTTCAACATAACGTCGTTTTTTTTCAATCATTAAAAATGGAATGGGATTTATTTGGGAATACTTGATAAAGTAATCAACGGGTAGTCCTTGGCCGCTAAGCGAAATTTCATCACTGACAGCAAAAATAAGTTTAAATTCACCGTCTACCTCGGTTCGCTTATAGATGGAAAATTCGATAAAATTTTTATTGGCCTCAAAAATTGATTTGGCCATTTTTTCTTGTTCAGGGGTATTGGCGTAGATGCGTCCTAAATAATCAGTAATTTGCAGCGCGTGATCTAAAAAAGAAGCGACCTGTTTGGCGATGGCCTCCGAAGTGTTAAGCCCTGTTTCATAGATGTAGGCAGATTTATCTTCGCGAAAAAGTTTAAGTGCGAAATAGGCGTAGTAAGATAGAGACGAAGCGACCAGAAGTATAACTACCGCAATAAGTTTTAACTTAATAGGAATGCGAACTTTTCTTATTTTAGCAATAGTATTATTTTCCATGTAGAATCTTCTTTGATTATTATGACAAATTGAGAGAAAATTACAATATAATAATTTAGGTTATATTGCGCGAGGGTTAGAGGATTTTTTTTTAATGATTCGACGTTTCTTTGATTATTTTTTGATTGCTTTCTTTTCAGTGGTGGCCTATCTGAGCGGGGAGCAAGTTTTTGGAACAGCTCGCAGCGATATGGTTGCCGAGTCAGCAGATATTGTAGGGAAAATTTTAAAAGTTTCCCATGTAGTTAAGTTAAAGGCGGAAGGATTTTTGGCATGGAATGATGCAAAAGAAGAGCAATCACTGGTATTAAATGATCAGGTATATGTTCATGACTTTTCCGCTACAACGCTGGCATTTTCAAGTGGGGAAGAGGTTCGTTTGGCCTCGAATACTCTTTTGAAAATTGATGGGACGAAAGATCTCCCTGAAATTAATCTCAAAAGTGGATTAGTCTACTTTAAAATTTTAGATGAAAAAAAATCGAAATTAAGCTTGCAAATGGGAGGGAAGAAGATAACTTTCAAAAAAAAACGAGGAACAAGTGCAGAGCTTGAGATTTTTAAACAGGAAGAGTCTCTAAAAATAGTAGTTCATCAGGGAGAGGTCCAAATGGCCTCTCAAATAGCAACAGACGATAAAGTAGAAAACTTAGATATCAGCGAGTCGCAGTTTATAGAATTAAATGGCCAAGAAAGTATACCTATTGAGGCCGTTAAAGTAAGAGAAGCAACTTTGTTTTTACAAAAACCCAATGATGGAGAAAAAATTGTCTCTTATGAAAATAGTGGGCAGGTGGAATTTTTTTGGAAGCAGTTGGCATCAGGTAAGGCCACCAAAATTCAAGTCGCTAAAGATCGAAAATTTGAAAACATACTTTTTGAGGAGAGAGTGGAATTGGGCGTAACGTCGCTGTTTTTTAACTACGATTCCCCGGGTAGCTTCTATTGGCGCGCGCTTACTGTGATAGATGATGGTTCCGAGGAGGAAGAAGAGATGACTCCCCCGCATAGTTTTTCAATAGTCAAAAACAGTCCTCCTGAATTTTACTATCCGGAGGAAGGGAGTACCATCTTTTTGGATGAGGATGGCCGAGTATTAAACAAGACTCAAGCAATATTGGAGTGGCAATCCAAACAGGACGCAGATTACTTTTTGGAGTTGTATAAGGGAGAAGATAATGTAGTTGGACAACGGCAAAAAACTAATCGCTACAAATTGTCTAGCTTTTCCGAGGGCGCCTATCGTTTTCGAGTGAAGTATAAAAATCTTGATATGCCAGATTCTCCTTGGACGTCATTTCGCAATTTTTTTATCGAAAGAGTGCAACTCCCGCGCATAAATACCTTGGCCGCCCCTTCGGATGGAGAAGAGTTTATAACAAATCCACAAGGGATCGATCTTCGCTGGGAAGCAGATAAAAATGCCGTCGGTTACTTAATTATGCTTGCAACCGACATGGAGTTTGAAAATGTTGTGGTTAGAAAAACGGTCTATGATCATGAATTCAATTTTATGCCAGAAAAATTTTCTACCTATTTCTGGAAGGTAATGCCCATTGATCGCTTGCAACGAAAAACCACTTTCTCTCCAATTTTTAGTTTTTCCTTGGCCAATTATGCGGTAGAACCCCATTTTCCCACGGCCCAAGACGAATTGGTATTAAAGAGCGTAGATGATAAGATATCTTTTTTAGTCTCCGGAACAATGCATCCACAGGTTCAATACTACTTACAAATTGGGGTAAGTGAAAATTTCGAAGGCCATTTTTTTGAGGCCCCTCTGTCGACCTCTGCTTACAAATGGGAAGAGAGCGAAGAAGGACAGTTTTTTTGGCGCATAAAGATGGCCGACCCATACGGAATAATTAGCTATTCTCAAGCTATTCCTATTAAAATTGAACAGGCCCCAGAGTTAAAAAAACCGGTGATTGATTTGCAAAATATAGAGCAGCAAATGGATATTAAGCGGGTTCAACCGAAAAAGCGAAAAAATAAAAATTCCACTTTTTTACATCGCTTTTTTAATTTTATTATAAGTAGTGCATATGCGGAGAGCGTGGAGAGTGAAGAGTATGTCGACATTGTAAGTATAAGATGGCCCAAACAGAAATTAGCAGTTAAGTATTGCCTGGAAATTTATCGTGATGAAAAGGGGCAACGTCAGCTTTTATCCACTATTGTCAGTGGAGTGCAATATGACTGGAAAGATCCACAGCAAGGAAGAGTTTTTTGGCGTATTGCGGTGATTGACAAATGGGGAAGGCAGAGTCCTTTTAGTGATCTTATTGCCTTAGATGTTGTATTGCCGGAGAGCCTAAAACCCTTTGATCCACCTCGCTTGATTTGGCCTTTGTATGATCAGGCCATTGATTTGAAAGATTCTATGGCCACCTTTTCTTGGCAGGGGGCCCACGGAAGCATTAAGTATCAGTTTGTTATTGCACATGATGATCAATTCAAGGTTCCTATTTTTAAAACGGAACTTACTGGCCAATCAGTGGCCGTAGATCTTTCACAGATTGTGCAAAGGAAGGCCCTTTTTTGGCAGGTGGTTGCCTGGAATAATCTAGGTAAAAAGTCAACAACGATTAGACAGAAGGTGATAATCAATCCTCCCAAAAGAAGAAAAAAAATTACGCATCCTGGATTGCATAAAAATTTAGCGATGATGTTAACACCTAGTTTTGTTAAATATAAATCCAGCAATGAAGAGTTAAATATTGAAATCAATTTTGATGGAATTGTTTATACCTCTTTTGCCTTGGCCGGCCAATGGGAGCGTTCTAATGGAGATTTTTTTGCCATGCAATCATCTCGCACTTCGGGAGAAGTTTTTGGAGAAGTGGCCTATCAAGATAACGAATTATACTTATCCTACAACCGCTTTTATTCTTTAGGACTTTCCTTGCCAACATACATTGGCCTAGGAGTGGGGGGAGATTTCATTACTCAACTTGAGCGAAAAAATGGTGATTTTACTAATGATAATGAACTTTTTTATGAATTACTATTACTAGGCGGCATAGAGTGGGGAACAGCGCATAAGAGTCGCTGGATTCATGTCGCAGAATTAGGAATAGGTGGAGGATCAACTCTTCATCTTCAACTAAAATATCAATTGTCGTTTGAGTTATTTAATACATATTTTCTTTTTGTAGACGCCGCTCTCACTAAGCGTTTTTTATATGGTAAAGAAGTGGTGATTGAGCTTGATCAGGATAAAATAGGAATTGGGATTAAAAAATTATTTTAAGCTTGGTTTTTTTACAACTTCGATTTTGTCTCTGTATGATATAACACTTCTACTCCAAGCGATTTTAATTTTCTAATTTTGATGCGAGCACTAAATTATGCGAAGAAAAAAATGGGATAGCTCAGTCTGTCTTTCCGAGCGTTGCTCCCTTATTCCTTAATAATGAAATTCTTCCTCGACTCACTAATCTAGCTTATTCAATACTAAATCCAAACGCGAAACGAAATTAAGAAGGTCTTCCTTTTGTTCGACCAGATAATCTTCATCAGAAATTACTGTATTTGATAAAGTATGTTGTTGTTCCCACTGTTCAAAAGGATTTAAAGCATCAGCACGAATTCTTCTTTCTTCCTCTCCATTTCTTCCATATTTAGAAGCAATTGCAGGGAACCCTACGCCAACTCCGAAACCTGCTCCAGAAACTAATGTATACATTGTCCACGCTGATATTGCAGGAACTTCTATAGCTACTCCGATAAATGTTATAAATGCAGCACCTGCTCCCATGAAGGCGGCGGCTCCAGATGAGTAAGAAACCTGCATTCTTTCTTTGAATCTTATTCTTTTTAACTCTTTCGTAGCATAATATTCGGATGGCCCGAGGAATTTACAATCATCGTCTGCTTGACAAAATTCAAACTTAATAAATTCTTCATCATCAATAAATTCTTTAATAACATTTATACGACTTGAACTTTCTTTTGTAATAACATCAGCAAAGGAAGTAAATGAACCTAGTAAAAGTATAGACATTAATAATATTTTCACTGGCCATCCTTTGGAGTTTTTCATCCTAATTTACGAATCAAATATTATAAATCAATGCCCATTATTTCAGATTGTGGTGAAAAATGGGGGTTAATCGTTCACCAATCTAATTCCCATGTCCTTAAGGCGACTGTAGCCTTCCCTTTGGACACGCATTATTATATATAAGCTTAGTGTAATGTAAAGTTGAGCTCAGCGATAGGATAAGTGTAAATTTTTACCGCACTGTCAATTTTTTTTCCACCAAATAAAATGGAGTTAAGAAGGCGCAAGGACGAGAACCATAACGGGATTGAGCATGGATATAGTTCCAACTCGGATCTAATTTGTCCGGCGATCTACTAAATGTAAAAGGAAGAAGGTGTTATTTATGAACAATGAAAACAGCAAACAAAGTAATGAAGCAACCGCATTAACGCTGATGGCCGACTTTCCTAAAATATATTGCCCGCTTGTGCGCAAGATATTTAAGATAGATCCAGTTATTTTTAAAAAACTAGGATCTCGCTATAAACTAAAGGCCCCCGAAGTCTATTTGGTTATTAACAAAGTCAATCCCGGATATGAGTGGGTTTTTGAAGATCCCGAAACCATTGCCGTAGAAAAACTAGATGGAACTAATATAAAAATCAAAACAGAAAAAGGACGACTAGTGGCCGTCCAGAATCGAATGAATATCATCGATCCACTTAAGGTAGTAGGAGGGCCAGCACATATCGTAGATGGTATTTTGCGCTCGGCCTCCAAAGATTTAATCAAACCAGATGGTGAACAGGTCGGAGAGTTGATAGGCCCTAAATTACAAGGCAATCCCTACAAACTGGAGTCACATGAGTGGTATCCTTTTGAGAAGGCCATTACCGATTTGAGATATAAATCTTTTCATGAGCATGAACGGAATTTTGAAAATTGGAGTTCTTGGTTTAAAGATCATTTACACTCTCGTTATTTTACTAAACGTGCTTCTAAGTTGGGATTGACGGAGTCAGTTTTTGCGGAAGGAGTTATTTTTTATAATCTCAAACGCAAAGCAGAGAATAAGTCTTGGCGGGCCAAACTTCGTCGCGATATGTTTGCTTGGTTTTATGAACCAGAGATTCCTGTGGCCGGATATGATCCTAATGCTGAATATTCAGATGAGGATCTAAAGCTTCAGGATCTTAAAGACTAATCACTTGCATTCTTTAACTACAAGCAAATAGTCATAGGTGATCGGTATTTACTCTAAACTCAAATAATCCGGCCTTAAAAAGTCCGTTCACCTCAACGATGCTTTTCTCTCTGGGAATACGAGTAGAGAATAAATTTTTTCCGACAACTTGTTTCGACAGACCTCGAATTACTTTTGAAATTTTAATAACGGTATTGGATTTTACTCTGGATAAAAAATATCAACCACCGTTGTCAATTGCCTGAAAAAGCGCAAAGTCAAAATATCCGAGATCAAAAATTATAAGATATCCTGCGACTGTTTTTAAATCCGGAAAATGGTTGTGATCGTTGCTAGTTCCAGGACTTATATCAAACCATTTTACAACACCGCCAAAAATGTCAAAGCAGTGATGCCACTTTATCACCGCCGCGGCAACATTATTTCGGGGGCCAGGGAATATAGTACCCGCCATTTTGGGAAGTGTTATTGAAGTGGAATCAAGAATTAAAATACCCTTAACCTTAAGCAAGGCCAACAACTCTTTACCATTTGGTACCGCAATTTGAGATGCATAAATTTTTTCTTAATACCATCTAATTGCATATTGCCTCTCCTTGGCATATTTTTTCTTTACGTTTATTATTGGATATGCCATATTCAAGTATTAGGAAATAAAATTGAAATGAAAAAAGATAAAAATCAACTGCAACTAAAGGGGACAAGTGGGCATGGAGGATCGCGCGTAGGCAGTGGACGGCCCAAAAACAGCAAGTTTATTTCTCATGTTGAAAGACCTCATATAAAACGCAACATGGCCATTCATGTAAATCTCCACTTGAAAGAAACACTCACCAGCATTAATCTTCGCACTAAAGATTTCTTCAAGCTATTTCGGCAAGCAGTTAAAACGGCCAGGAGAAGAGGCCTTAGAATTGTTCACTATTCCCTAATGCACAATCACCTGCATCTTATTATCGAGGCCGCAAGCAACGAAGAATTATCGAAGGGAATGCAAAGTTTTGCATTGTCGCTTTCAAAACTCGTTAATCATAGAGTAAACAGGCGCATTAAAAAACTGTGGCAGGACCGCTACTGGATGCGATTGCTTCCATCCCCTCGCGAGATTAAAATCGCCCTGCAATACGTGCTAAAAAATCCGCAAAAGAAATTTAAGAATCCTACAGTAATGGATCTATATTCATCGGTGCTGGCGATGAGTATCAATATAATAGAAAAACTATTTCCTGATCTCAAGTTTAAACCTCCTCCGGATTTAGTAGATCGCTTTAAGCCACTAAAAAAAGAGATCCTTAACCGGCCGACTTCGTATCTGCTAAAGCAAGCTCTTACATAGTTAGTGGAAGTTATTTAAATGAAAAAATTTATAATATCTTGAGGAAAGGCAGTCGGTACCTTGGCCGTCGACCCTAAATGCCCCTTCAGCAGCTTTGTTACACAGGCAAACTCTTAGTTTACGCGCAACATGAAAAATACCGATCACCTATGTGCATTAATATCACTATCTGCATTTGCAAGTCCAGAGCAAGATATTGCTCGCGTGAGAGTTGCAATGAAATCAATTGTTGGAATTAGTCGCGGTGCTGGAGATATCCGATTAAATGTTTATAAAGTAGATGGGCCAGTTTGTGGCAGTGCTGGTAACTCCATAATTGCCGATTTCGGTGGCTGCAATCGCTGGAGGATAGTGAGTAATGCTCGGCAAGGCGAGCTTTTCTGAGTAAGAACATAAAAGTTGAGAAATAACGGGCATGGCCCGAAATTTAAATATTTGCTTGAAAAACGGTGGAATGACTTTAAAGTGATGACTCTATTTTAAAGGTTAACGACGATTGATATTCATAAGAATGAAGAATTGATATTTGAGTATCACTAAAACCATTGAAGAAAGACACCATTTCTCTTCCTGTATTTCTTGCTCTGACTGGAAAGTTATTGCTGGTTATTTCAACTCCAAATGTCTCACCAGAGACTAATTTATCCATCATAGGACTAGACTCAATATTAATATGACTTATATTCAAGCTGTCAGCTATAATTTTAATTGCGGATCTGTCGCCGTAATAATGTCGCTCACCTTGCTTATCAATTTTATAAAAGAAAAACATAATGTCACCTTGCGGTACCGGCAGTTTGCAATAGACGTCAATTTCAATACCTCCTAAAAAACAAAAATCTCTATCGACGGCACATTCGAATTCAACATGTTGTTTTCCGTCATACATATTTTTTTCTAGAGGAAAAAAATTATATAAAGATTCATTTCTAGAAGAACAAATTGAATGTTCTAGAGACCCCTTATCTCCATTATGATTTAAAAATAATTTCAACTCCTTCAAAGAGCTTAAAGGATATTGGGTGTCATTTAAAAATTTGTTATCAAAGTTTGATTGTATACAAACTTGTTGATTTTCTAAATTAGCAGTTTTGTCATTTTTTAAATAATATCTAAGCAGGCTATCATATTTATCTTTTATGAATTCTGAGGCATTTGATCCGTCTCCGTGTGGCATAGACTGGCCATGATTCCAAAACCCCAAAAGGAGGTGGTGTTGTGACTTATTTTTAGAGTTCTTTTGTGTTTCTACAAAATTGCGAACGGTATCTGCCGAATTTCCGTCATATTGTAACCCTGCCATATGATAAGTCGGAACGATGATACTCTTTAGTTGATCCACGATTTGTCGCTCTTTCCAAAAAACAGCATTGGGATCACAATAATTTCTGGATATCAATTTCCACTCTGGGATATTTAGATTGAAGACGGCCTCATCATAGGTTCTAATATCAGCAATATTTTTACATTTTTCATCAATGATTTTATTAAAATCCTTAGTATTTACCCATCCCTGACCTGTTTGAATATATCTTAAATAATCTAATGTGGTTAAATTTAATATTCCACGATTCAAAAAATAATCATCATAAAGACTTGCCGGTGCGCTAGATGCAAACACAACTTTCAAAATATAATGGCCAGTTATTCCAGCGGCTAAAGCAGTAAATCCTTCATAGGAACTGCCAACTACCGCAACATTCCCATTGCAAAACGGTTGAACCGCTAACCAGGAAAGAGTATCTTTTCCATCAGAAATTTCAATTGGGTGAAGTAATTTAAAAGTTCCCTCGGAACCATGAGTTCCTCGTATTGATTGAACACAAAAAAGGTACCCTCGGGCGATATAGTATTCGGCCTCCTTTTCATAACGATCATCTCTAAATTGACCATCCTTAAATAAATATGGTGTTCGCAACAAGACTACGGGAAGTGGTACAGATAAATTTTCGTCCGCAGAATAAACGAATGTTTTAAGAGTGATCCCATCTGACATTTGAACTGCAAATATATCTTTTTTCATACTTCTCATTTGTAATTTAGTAAATACTATATATAAAATGCTTATTTTAGACAAGCTGATTACCCTACATAAAAAGGGCTCACCCTAAAACCACTAGATCGCAAGTGGTTTGTGCTCAAAAACGTTGGCGGATAATAGATCTTGCGCAGAAAGGCGAGCTTTTCTGCGCAAGATCACGAAAGTTGAGAAATACGCAGGCATGGACCAAATTTTTAATATTAGCTTGTTGACCAATCTTTAATTAGTAGCAAAACTGTTGGTTATGGAATATATCAAAAAAATCAGAATGAAAGTTGGTCATGATAAAGTTTTAATACCGAGTACTGCTGTCGTTATTTTAGATAAAGGTGATAATCTATTAATGCATTTGAGAGACGACTCTAATACCTGGGGACTTCCTGGAGGTTTAATGGATATTGGAGAAACAGCAGCAGAAAGTGCTCAACGAGAAGTGTTCGAAGAGACTGGATTATCGATAAAAAATCTACAACTCTTCGGCATTTTTTCTGGACCCGAGTTTGAAGCAAAATATCCAAATGGAGATGAAACATTATCTGTCGCAATGGGGTTCTATACGAATACATTTGAAGGAAAAATTGCAAAATCCAATGAATCCCTTAAAATAGAATTTTTTCCACTGAATAACTTGCCTGAAAATATGAATAAGTTTCAACGATTATTTGTTGAAGGCTTTTTAGAATTTCGCCGCAAAGGTTCTGTCCATCCGGTCCTCACATAAAATTACTGGGATTGTAAGTAGTTTGTCCAATCACCTCTCTCGCGAAATCTGTTTGAATTTTTTAAGAAAAAGATCCCAAGGAAGACACTGAACACCGTCAATTTTGTAAGAAATTGGATCTCTCGATAAATAATAAACACCGCGCACCCCTGGAAAATCGGTAGCAATTTTAGCGAGAGATTTTATTTCTTGGCGATCAATTTTTTCGGTGGATTTAATTTCTATCAGGATATTAGAATTTGCTTTTGTTAGGATTAGATCAATCTCGACTTGATTTTTTGTAGAAAAAAATGAAAAGCGAAAATTTTTTTCAAAATAATCGTTGAGCTTTTTTATCTCAGATATTACAAAATGTTCAAAAAGTTCTCCATATTCAGAAGTGCGAGGTGCTGGTTTTTGATCCAGACTACCTTCCAGTGCCTTTTTTATCCCTGTGTCTATAACATAGAATTTGGGTGATAATCTTTGACTCTTTCTTACTGATTGATGAAACACTGGGAGATAAAATCCAAGAAGCGTATCTTCCAAAATTTGAAAATAGTTTTGTACAGTTTTGCTATCCACTCCAACTTCATTCGCGATTTTCTGATGGTTGATTATTTTCCCAGAGACTTGGCCTAATATTTGTAAAAATGAACGGAATGGATCTAGCTTTCTTAGTATTTGTTCTGCTTTAATTTCTTCGCTTAAATAAGTTAATACGTAGGAATTTAAGAATGCTATTTTTTCTCTTTCACTAGACATTGATTGTATGGAAGGGAGTCCACCCCATCGCAAATATTCTAATAGCGAAAAGAGGGAAGTTGTTTTCGATGGAGGAGATAGTTCAAGATAAGAAAGAGGGTGGATCCAATAAACATTGGCCCGTCCGGCCAAGAGATTGGCGGCACCTTGCTTTAATTTACGCGCTGAAGATCCAGTAAGAATAAAACGGATGTTTTTTCTTTCGATTAAATCATGTACCACATCTAACAACTTTGGAACTTTTTGAATTTCATCAATAAACACCCAATCTGGTTTGCGCTTGAGTATATCAATTTCTTGTTCAAGGCTTTCTGGATTTAGGGCATATCGATTTTCTATTTCTGGTCGGAGTAAATTAATGGAAATTGAATTTTTTGGGTGAAACTGTGAATTAATAAAGGTTGATTTGCCAGATCCTCTAACGCCGAATAAAAAAAAACTTCGGGTTTTCAGAGGGGTGAGTAGTCTGGGAATCGTTGTAAATTGTCGGATCATACTCCATTATTGTCTGCTAAAAATGGAGTATGGTCAAATAGTATATTGCGTAGCGAATTTATTTCTTGTATCTATGGGAAATTCGTATTTGGCCTGGCATAATCTTAAATCCGAGTGTAGCGAGTCTTTGCTCTCTGCCTGAGCAAAAGGGTCGGATATTTTTTCAATGCTTGATTATCGAGATTTTTTAGGAGTAGACTAATGACTGCTTTTGATTCAGAAAATTATTAATCATGGAGGTTCGCTTGCCTATCTTTATTGCAATATTCTTCTTTTTTTCTATTTATATTGGAATGGTTGTCCCGCAAAAATTTGGACAACTGTTGCCCGAAAATAGTCTCAAAATTCCCCCCTACTCTTTTTTGGCCAATGATATTACCCGCGAAGAATTTGCAGAAATTCTAAAGCGGGCCAGTGAAGTTTATGCACCAGTGGTGAAAAAAAAATTAGGAGTTTTACACATTCAAAATGGTTGGGCCTTTGATGAGGTTAATGCCTATGCTCAACGAGTAGGCCCCTTATATAGCGTAACCATCTATGGCGGCCTGGCCCGTCATCCTTTGGTGACAAGAGATGGAGTGCTTTTGGCAGTCTGTCATGAACTCGGCCACCATCTAGGAGGAGCACCCAAAACGCGAGGTATTATTTTTAAGTGGCCTTCTTCGGAGGGAGCATCAGACTACTTTGCTTCCTTGAAATGTTTTAGAAATATAGTTAGAAATGATGATAATATTGGCATCATCTCTGCGATGGAGATAGATCATGGAGTAACCGAGCGTTGTGCGCTGACTTATAAACACGATGATGAGAAGGCAATTTGTGTGCGCGCAGCGATGGCCGGAAAATCATTGGCCGATCTTTTTGCTTTAGAAATTGATGGTGGAATGGAGATTTCTTTTGATACTCCAAGCAGGGAAGTTGTGGAGGAAAACGAAGACAAACATACAGATGCCCAGTGTCGATTAGATACTTATTGGCAGGGAGCACTTTGTAATAGGCCCATTACTGAGGAGTTGAGTGATCGAAATAGTGTTGATGGGGCCTGCCATAAACGGCGAGGAGATCAGATAGGTCTACGTCCGGCCTGCTGGTTTGCTGATAGCAAATAAAAGTTAACTTTGTATTATTTGCAGATGAGAGGAAGGGAATTTAAATGAAGGAACTTTTGGGAAATCTATCCCCCTTGCAAGATGATTTCTTTACAGATGATGATATTTCCCTCCCGGATGAAGAGCGGCCGCTTGCAAAATTAGAAGCAGAAAAAGTTAAATTTCAAGTTTGCAGCACGATAAATAATCTCAGATTTAATGTTGATTTTGATCTTTTTTAGAATGGTTGCAGGATATGGGAGTTTCTCGAAATACGGTAGAGGATATTGTTAATTATAATTTCTCAGATCTGTCGCTGGAAGAGCTTTTAGAGATTGAACGATTAGTAAGTTGGCCATAAAATTTTTACCTCAGATGGCAGTTCAATAAAAGGAATTAGGTTTTGTGCGTAAAAGTTATTTTAAAATTAACTATGTGTTGGCGTTTTGTTTTGGAATTGTTTTAGGACTAGGGATGTTTGTTTTTTATTATGGAGAAGGATTTTCCTATGCCTCTAGTGATCCAGCAGTATGTGCTAACTGCCATGCTATGAATCATCAATATGATTCTTGGATTGCTTCGGGGCATCATCATGTTGCGACTTGTAATGACTGTCATATGCCAAGTACAAGTTTTAATAAGCTCTTGGCCAAAGCACTCAACGGGTGGAATCATTCTGTTGCATTTACTTTAGAAAATTATCATCGGCCCATTCAGATAAAAGAGTATAATAAAAATATTTTGCAAAGAAATTGCATTCGCTGCCATCAAGCTTTAATGGAAGATACGCTTTTAAATTTGTATAAAGAAGGGCATTCAATGAATTTATGCATTCATTGTCATAAAAATATTGGACATATGCCGATACAATAACCAGGAGTATGTGTGAACCTAGAAAATAGTTTTGTAAACAGTCGAAAGGGATTAATTGGCATTGCTATTGCCGTGAGCGTGGTGGTTTTTTTGTTAACCATGTTATTGGTATCTATTTTTCGTCATAAGACGGAAGCGAAAAATCCGTATTTGCGCTTAGTTGAAGTTAAGCAGGCAACTACTGACTCTGCATATTGGGGGAATAATTGGCCAATACACTTTGAGCAATATAAAAAAACTGCCAATGCTTCTAGAACTAATTTTGGAGGAGGAGATGCTGATCCAGCTCAAAAGTCTCAGATGTTTCCTTTTTTGACTCGTATGTTTTCAGGTTATGCATTTTCTCTTGATTTCAAAGATAGGCGAGGGCATGCCTATATGTTATCTGATCAAGAAAAAACACGCAGAGTAACTGAGCGTCCACAGTCAGGTGCTTGCTTGCATTGTCACGCTTCTATAATCCCTACGTTGGTACGAATGGGAGGTGGAGAGGTCGCGGCCGATCAATATTTTGAAAATATAATTTGGAGTGGATTTGAGAAAATTGTTAAACTGCCATATCATGAGGCACATAAAGAATTGGAAAAAACGGGATCATTGAATCCGCAAGTGGGAGCCGCGGTTGGAGAGTTTTTAGTTCAAGAGGGAGCTCATCCAGTCTCTTGTACAGATTGTCATAATGCAAAAACTATGCGGCTACAAGTTAACCGGCCAGGATTTGTTGCCGGAATTAGAGCGCTTAAGGCCTCTGAGGGGGTTGCAAATTTTGATGTGAATAGAGATGCAAGTAGGGCGGAGATGCGAACCTACGTCTGTGCTCAGTGTCATGTTGAGTACTATTGTGGGCCAAAAGTTACGCTCTTTTTCCCCTGGGGTAATGGGGTAAAAGTGGAGGAGATAGAAAGTTATTATGAGCAGTATAAATTTACTGATGGGCATCGTTTTTTTGATTGGCAACATGGTGAAACAAGCGCAGAGTTACTAAAGGCCCAGCATCCGGAGTTTGAGTTGTGGCGACAAGGAATCCATGCACAATCAGGAGTTGCGTGTGCAGATTGCCATATGCCATATACAAAAGAAGGCGCAATAAAAGTTTCAGATCACTATGTTCGTTCACCCCTGCTCATGGCCAATCAATCTTGTCAGCAATGTCATGCTTGGAATGAAAAGGAACTACAAGATAGAGTGGCGGCCATACAAAAAAGGAACTTTGATCTACTTCTGCGCGCAGGTAATGCGCTGACGGAATTTTTGGATAGCTATAAACAACTTAAGAAATCATTTAGTGCGGATAAGGTAGAGTCATCTCAGGATCAAGTTAATCTAAACAAAATAGCGGAGCTTCATCGTAAGGCCCAATGGCGTTTGGATTTTGTGGCCGCCGAAAATTCCATGGGATTTCATGCTCCACAGGAAGCAGCTCGTATTTTGGCCGAATCAATAGACTATTTTCGCCAAGCACAACTTATGAGTGTTGAAATGTTAAATATGGGGCATAGAGGAAGTAGTGATTGACGTTTTTCGCTAACTCGCGTACATTTATTTTTTCGCTCTCTGTAAAAAGTTTGTAAAGATTTTGTAAAAACTTTGTCAAAAAATAATCACCCTATTAAAAAATATTGCCAAATGCCTAAAAGTTAATAAGATATTTCGTAACAATAATTGCATTGCTTTGGGTTTTTATTTTATCAAACATAAAGATGGAGAAGATAAATGATAGAAGTAAATCACCTTTCTAAGAGATTCGAATCCATTATGGCCGTAGATGATATTTCCTTTGCGGCAGGCAAAGGAGAGATCTTAGGATTTTTAGGGCCAAACGGAGCAGGAAAGTCCACTACTATGAAAATGATCACCGGATTTATTTTGCCGAGTGATGGAGAGGCACTGGTGTGTGGTAAGAAAGTGCAGGAAGTTCCGACAGTGACAAAAGGATTAATTGGTTATATGTCAGAAAATGCTCCGCTTTATGATGATATGTATGTGGAGGATTTTTTGCGTTACGCTGGAGAGTTGCGCCAAATGGCCGCCGACAAAATCGAGGCCGGCGTTAATCGGGTGATTGATCTCTGTGCACTAACATCTGTACGTTATCAGAAAATCGAAACGCTTTCAAAGGGGTTTCGCCGTCGGGTTTCGATGGCGCAAGCACTGATTCATGATCCAGAGGTTTTGATTTTGGATGAGCCAACGGATGGTTTAGATCCCAATCAAAAACATGAGGTGCGAACATTGATTCGCCAGTTATCAGGGAATAAATGTATTGTGCTTTCCACCCATATTCTAGAAGAAGTGGAGGAAGTCTGTACAAGGGCCATCATAATTGCCAAGGGCAAGTTACTCTACGATGGAACGCCGGCCGATTTGAAATCAAAATCAAAGCAACATAAATTGGATGATGTATTTCGGGCCATTACCACTGGAGAGTCCGTACAGGGGGTTAATTTATGATAGCAGAAGTGACAAAAAGTATTGTGCGCAGAGAGTTTAAATCTTATTTCGCCTCTCCACTTGGTTATGTTTTTTTAATTATTTTTTTATTTGCGATTGGATATGTTACCTTTGAGCCAGGCAGTGGAAGTTTTTTTCTAATGCGTCAGGCGGATTTGAGTAGTTTTTTTAGATATGTTCCTTATCTTTTTTTATTTTTAGTTCCTGCAGTGTCTATGCGGCTTTTGGCCGAAGAACGCAAGAGTGGCACTATAGAGCTGTTGTTAACCATGCCAGTGACGGAAGCTCAGGTCGTGTTTGGTAAGTTTCTGGCGGCTTGGCTTTTTGTGGCAGTGGCCTTGGCCGGAACTTTTCCGCTAGTTTTGACGGTAATTTATTTGGGAAGTCCTGATTTGGGAGTTGTGATTCTAGGCTATCTGGGAGCGGCATTATTGGCAGGAGCGTTTTTGGCCATTGGAATTTTCTTTTCGGCCATTTCTAAAAATCAGGTGGTGAGTTTTATATTGGGAGTAGTTTTTTGTTATGTACTGCTTATGGCCGGATCACCTCCTATCTTGGGTTTTATTTCTACCTTTTTGCCTAAATTTTTAGTGGAAATATTCGAATCACTTAGCATTATGAACCACTTTGAGTCGATGGGCAGAGGGGTAATTGTTATTGGAGATCTTTTCTTTTTTGCCTTAATGATAGGTGGATGGCTTTATGGAACTATTTTATTGATAACAGAAAAAAAATCCAATTAGTTTTACGGAGAATTTTTATATGAAGATAGAGCGTAAACAGGAAGCATATTTAAATATTTTTTTAGCAATTTTAATTGTGGTTTTTGCCACATATATTGGCACCACCATTGGGAAAAAAGTTAAGGTGGATATTACTCAGGAGCGACTATACTCTTTATCCGATGGCACCAAGGCCATTTTACACAAGCTTAGTACTCCAATGACATTAAAATTTTACTATTCAAAAACAGCGGCCAATAAGGGAACGGAGGGCATTCGTGCATTTAATAACTATTATTACTATATCAAGGATTTGTTAGATGAATATGTGGCCAATTCACGAAACAATCTAAAGCTGGAAGTAATAGATCCTCGGCCAGATACTAAAGAGGAGGAGGAGGCAATTGCTGCCGGCCTGAAACGTTTTCCTCTTTCAGAAACTGAAAAATATTTTTTTGGACTAGTAGTGCGCAGTGAAAATGGAACAGAAAAAGTCATTGAGTTTTTTGATCCCAACATGCAGGCCAATGTTGAATATGATATAACTAAGCTTATTTATCAGGCCACGGATCCAAAGAAAATAAATGTAGGAATAATTTCTTCTCTAAAAGTTTTAAGCGAAGATGTTTCTCCCTATATTGCTCAAATGATGAGAATGCAAGGTAAGAATGCAGAAGAATCTTGGATTATAACCAAGATGATGCAAGAATTTTATAGTGTAAAAGAAGTTTTACCAGAGACGGAGAAAATTTCTGCAATAGATCTTTTAGTGGTTATTCATCCTAAGAATTTTTCAGAAAAGACCTTATTTGCGATTGATCAATACTTATTAGAAGGAGGCAAGCTTCTGGTATTGGTAGACCCTTTGGCCATTGTGGAACAGGCGATAAATCCGCCGCAAATGGGAATGCAGATGCAACCTGATTATAGCTCAGATTTAGCTCCTCTGTTGGCAACCTGGGGAATAAAATACGATAAGAGTGATTTTACTGGAGATCGTTATTTGTCTGGAGTTAGACGGATGGATCAATTCTCACCTCCTGTTCGCTTGTTGCCTCTTTTAGAGTGTAATCAGACTTGCACCCAGGTGAGTAAAGATGTTGTTTCTAGTGGAATTAATAATATGGCCTTTATTTATCCAGGAGCACTTAGTACGATGGGAGAGGATACGGGCCATACATTTACTCCTATAATTGGAACTTCAGAGAAGGGTAACACCTATAAAGCAATGGGGTACGAATTAAATAACCCAGTGGCACTTATGAACAAGTTCACGGACGGAGCTAAACCAGTTATCGTGGGATATAAAGTGGTAGGGAAGTTTAAGAGTGCTTTTCCTTCTGGCATAACAGTGGTTGATGAGGAAAAAGCAGAAGATGATAAAACAAAAAATAAGGTAAAGAAAGCAGCAAGCAGAAAATTAGAAGCGATAAGCGAATCAAAAAAAGAGGGGGCGGTGATTGTCATTGCTGATGTTGATTTTATTCACGATCAAAATGCTTTTCGCTCCACCATCTTTGGCCTTTCCATGGTTAACGATAATGCAAAATTATTTTTGAACTCATTGGATAATTTGGCCGGATCTAATGATCTAATGTCGATTCGTTCCAGAGGAAAATTTTCGAGAAATTTTGATGTAGTTGATCAGATTGAATTGGATGCTCAAAAAGATACTGAATCAAAGGTTTCAGAAATTAACGGACAAATAGAACGTTTTACTCAAGAGCTAAATCAGCTAGGACGAAGCGGAGAGAGTGTTGCCCTTATTCAAAATGAAGGTATTAAAAAGAAAAAAGAGTTGGCAGCTCAAATTGCCCTTCTTAAGGGGGAGCTGCGAGAGGTTAAGCGGATTGGCCGTGAAAAGGTGGAAAATCTGGGGGCCTTTTTGCAAAATATTAATACACTACTAGTGCCGATAATTATTTTAATTGTGGGAATCTATTTTTCTATGCGCGAGAAGAAAAGAGTAAAAGGGGTATAATTATATGAGTACAATTACAAAAAAACTTTTAAGCATTGCCGTTGCGCTATTTTTTGTTTCGCTGTTTACCTATTATATTGAACATCGTCGTGGTTATGATCTAGTGGCCGGAGCAGAGTTTATCTCCGGACTAGATATTTCTAAGATTGAACGAATAGTAATTAAAAGCAAGGCCGGCCAGGGAGAATTGGATTTTGTTAAAGAAGGCCCGACCTTTGTATTGGCCGGCCATAATAGCTTTCCGGCAGATACGGGAAAAATTAATGAATTTTTATACAAGGTTGCCAGCATCCAGATTGCTGAAAAAGTATCTAGTTCTGATAAATCATATAACGCTTATGGAGTGGCCGAAGGAATTGCGGATGCTACGGTTGCTTTATATGGAAAAGAAAATAGTAAGCTTGTGGAGTTTTATCTCGGCAGTCGCAATAATAATGGTGGCAGTCACATTAGAAATGTCACCTCTTCGGATACCTATTTAACCATGGAAGGCCTTTCTATCGAAACCGAGAAGGATTTTTTCATTGATAAAACAATTTTAAATCTCAAGACAGAAGATATTGTTACCATTTCAGCGGCAGGTGAATTTGGTAGTTTTGTGGTAAAAAAAGATTTGGCACCGGCCAGTGATGGTTCAGCGAGTACTTCTGTCTCTAAATTCGTCTTGGCCACTGCTCCTGCTGAAAAAGTTGATCAAAGTAAGATTGACGAGTTTGTGCGTGCCTTTAATAATATCTCTTTCACAGAGTTTATAGCGGCAGATGATGCTAAACTTAAATCAGTCAAATTTGAAAGTCGCTATGAAGTTAAAATGGCGGATGCGATGGCCTATCTGGTGGAAATTGGTGTTGGTGGAAGCACTGATAAAGACAAAAAATACTATTGTCGAATTTCTTCTAATATCAATGAACTTCCAGCACAAGTTCAGCTAAATAAAGATGCCGATAAAGCAGAATTAGAAAAAGTTAATCAGATGTTATTGGCGCGTGATAAAGCAAATATTTTCAATAATAGAAATGGCCGTTGGGTTTATGAGATTGTTGAATATAAATTCAAATCACTGAATAAGGGGCGAGATTCCTTTAAGTGATTACTCTATTTTTATTGGCAGCATTTGAGTGAAAGTTACTTCATAATAACTACCACTTGTTAAGGAAACTTCTACTGCATAGAGAGCAATCCCTCGTTGGTCGTTGACGATTATTTCATCGACTTCTTTTGCTAGATCTACGGCCGAACGGCCAAGATGTCCCGCGATATATGATAGTGCTATTGTTCGTACAGCTTCTCTTGAATAGTCAGTTGACTCTAATAGATCATTGGCCCAAGCATTAAAAAATGTTAAAAGCGCAATGCTTAAAAAAAACTTTTTCATAATGTGTCCTCCATCGTTAAAACAGATAAAAATCTAAGAAGCATGACTTTATTGCAATTTTTTGAGTTTGAGTCAACAAGCGATCTGTTGTTGTGTAATTATTTTATGCTTTTATAGGTAGTTAATTTAACTTTAAAGCTTATCAATTAAACTTGAAAAAAATTGACTTTTATACACCCGTGCCTCATCTGGAGATAGATGTCCGAAGGTAGTGCGGTCTTGTTCGAGGTAGAGTGATTTATCTATTTCGCTGATAAAACGTGACTTAAAACGGGCAATTTTTTTTCCATAAAATTGGCGCTCTTTACAGTAAGTCATAAAAAGTTTTTTGCGGGCGCGAGTTACTCCAACGTAGCAGAGGCGCAATTCTTCGCTAATATCATTACCTTCGTTAATGGTTTTTTTATGCGGTAAAATTTCCTCTTCTAGGCCTACTAGGTAGATGATATCAAACTCTAATCCTTTGGAGGAGTGGAGAGTCATCAGAGTTACTTGATTAGCATTAGTTTGATTTTTCTCTTCTCCATCTTTTTCTCGATCTTGTGAATCTTGTAGCATAATTTTTTCCATAAAAGTACGCAGGGAAGACTCGGGCCCCAGTGCGGCAAAGCGTCCGGCCGATTCAATAAAGTAGGATATATCATTTTTGCGTACTTCTGCTTGCTTTGCGTTTTCGGAGTGCTGTTTGTCAATAAAGTCAAAGTAACTGATCTCTTCTACTAAATTAGAGATGGCCTCATTCAAGGGGATAGTTTTAAAAATAGCTTGGAATTTTCGAATAAGTTTAACAAACGTTTCAATATGTTCACTTTGTCCTCCAGCAAGTATTGGATAGCGTTCCATTGAGGAAAAAAGAGAGATTTTTTCTTGCTCGGCCTTGGTTAAAAATTTAGTAAGGGTGGTATTGCCAATGCCGCGATTTGGAACATTTAAAATTCGACGCATCGAAATTTCGTCATTGGGATTGGCGATGGCCGATAAGTAGGCAATGAGATCTTTGACCTCTTTTTTATCATAGAATTTTTGGCCGCCAATTATGGTATATGGAATTTGACTCTCTCGCATGGCATCTTCAAGTACTGGCGCTTGCATTTTCCCGCGATATAGTACAGCAATATCTTTTAGTTTGCCGCCTCGTTGGCGATGGCCCACGATTTCTTCTGCTACGACTTTTGCTTCATGATCATGGTCGCCACAGGCCCACAGTATGGGACGGTGATCGGAGTCAATCTGGGCGCGTAGCATTTTATTTTTGCGATTTTTATTTTGGGCAATGATACTGTTGGCCAAGGCCAATATTGGGCGTGTTGAGCGATAATTTTCTTCTAGTTTAATAACCGTAGCATTTTTAAATTGCTTTTCGAAATTTAAGATATTGCTGATATTGGCGCCGCGAAAGGAGTAGATGGCCTGATCATCATCGCCTACGACACAGATATTTTGATGAGTGGAGGTTAGTCCACGCACTAACTCAAACTGCATATCGTTGGTGTCTTGATATTCATCAATCATTACATATTTGAAGCGAGTAGAATATTTTTTTGCTACCTCCGGAAATTTAGCAAATAGACGCACTGTCAGGAAGAGAATATCGTCAAAGTCAATGGCGTTATAAAATTTTAGTTTTTCTTGATAGAAGTGGTAGCAGTGGTTTGTCGCATGATCATAACCACTATCAGGATCAAAAAAAGTGCTATTGGCAAAATCTATTTGATCAATGCCTTGATTTTTTAGAAATCCAATTTTGCTTAAGATGCGTTGTTTTTCAAATTTGGCAGCATCTTTGTAACACTTCAGTGCTTGGCGGATAATGGAGATTTGGTCGGAAGTGTCGTAGATGCTGAAATTTTTTTTAAGTCCAACTTTTTCAATATCTTCGCGCAAAATGCGCACACAGAGAGAGTGAAAAGTAGAAAGGGTTAGGCCTCGACATTTTTCAGCACCTAATAACCCATGCATTCGCTCCACCATCTCGCGCGCGGCCTTATTGGTGAAACTTACTCCTAAAATTTGAGTTGAGGGGATGGCCAAATTGTCTATCATGTGAGCAATACGGTAGGTTACAGTCCTAGTTTTTCCACTACCTGCTCCTGCCAAAATTAGAAGTGGGCCATCAATTTTGCCGGCGGCCATTTTTTGTTCTTTATTTAATCCGTCTAATGAAAACATTAGTAACCTTTTTATTTTTTCTTTGTCGGGAGCATAAGCAATAGAGTTAGAAGAGTCAAAGTCAATTATCTAAAAAAAACTCTATGCAAATGGCCGAGGTAGTTGTTAAAATCGCTCATCAAAAAAGTTATACATTCAAACGGAGTTTCTTTATGGACAACACACCAGATCAGAGCTTAGTCGAGTCCCTTTTAGAGTTGATCAGAGTCACCTCCTCAACCCTTCCTGCGGACGTAAAAAAAGTTATTAAGGAAGCACATGCACGCGAAAAAGAGGGGACCAATGCAAAATATGCCATGCAGATTATAAACGAAAATATTGCGCTGGCAGAAAAAAATTCTGGCCCAATTTGCCAGGATACTGGAACCATTATTTTTAATGTTTACCATCCTCCAGGATTTAATCAGGGAAAGTTTTCTCTGGCCGCTAAACAAGCAGTGATGAATGCCACCAGCAAGGGATATTTACGACAAAATTCCGTGGACTCGCTTACTGGTAAAAATAGTGGAAACAATGTAGGCCCAGGGCATCCCAGCTTACATTTTCATGAACATGAAGGCAATTCCTTGGAGGTAAGGCTAATGCTTAAAGGGGGAGGGTGCGAGAATATGGGTGCACAATACTCTCTACCTCATACCGAGTTATCTGCCGATCGAGATATTGTGGGAGTTCGTAAAGTTATTTTGGATGCGGTGGTCAAAGCACAAGGAAAAGGATGTGGCCCAGGCATTTTAGGGGTGGCCATTGGGGGTGATCGCGGTGATGGTTATATTGAATCCAAAGTGCAACTGTTGCGAAAATTAGATGATAAAAATCCCAATCCAGTCCTTGATGAGTTAGAAAAAGATATTGTAGTTGCCTCTAATAAATTGGCAATTGGGCCGATGGGGTTTGGGGGAGAGACTACCTTACTTGGTTGCAAGATTGGAGTACTAAATCGTCTTCCGGCCAGTTATTTTGTTTCGGTATCTTATATGTGTTGGGCCTTTAGGCGACAGGGAGTCGTGCTCAATGGTGCTAGCAAAATAAGCAAGTGGCTTTATTAAAATTGTAAGTATAAGCAGAGGATGAAAAGATATGAAAAAATTAAATTATCCATTTACGCAAGAAGCAATTAGAGAGTTAAAGGTTGGTGACATGGTACTTATCAGCGGAAAAATGTTCACTGGCCGCGACGCTGTTCATAAATATTTACATGATGGGAATAAACCACCAGTAGATTTGAAAAATCAGATGATCTATCATTGTGGGCCAGTTATGCTACAAGATCCCAAAACAAAAAAATATAAAGTGGTGGCCGCTGGGCCAACTACCTCCATTCGCGAAGAGCCCTACCAGTGGGAGGTGATGCGTGATTATGGGATTGTGGGGGTCATCGGCAAAGGTGGCATGGGCCAGAAAACGTTAGATGGTTGTAAAAAATATGGTTGTGTTTACTTCCATGCCATTGGTGGGGCAGCGCAAGTATTAGCGGAAAGAATAACTTCAGTAGATAATGTCTATTTGATGGAACTGGGTTCTCCGGAAGCAATGTGGGAATTACAGGTGGTAGATTTTCCTTGCGTGGTCACCATGGATTCACATGGAGGATCTTTGCACGCAGAAGTTTTAGAAAAAAGTAAGGGGAAATTTGCGGAGTTAATTAAGTAGAACAAGCAAACGGGGATACTATGCAAAAATTTTTAATCACGGCGGCCTTGCCATATGCTAACGGCCCGTTGCACTTTGGCCATTTGGCCGGTGCATATTTGCCTGCGGATGTGGTGGTTCGACATAAGAGGTTACAAGGGCAGCAAGTTATGTTCATCTGTGGGTCCGATGAGCATGGTGTGGCCATTATGTTAAATGCTCAGAAAGAGAAAAAAAATTATAAAGAGTATGTTGATTTTTGGCATAAAGAGCATGCTGAACTCTTTGCCCGATATGATATTAAATTTGATTTTTTTGGCCAAACCTCTGCTAAATATCATCAAGAAGAGGTAGTGGAATGGTTTAAACTTTTGCATGCAAAAGGATATATTGCGCCCAAAGATACTGATCAGTTATTTTGTAGCGATTGTAAAAATCATCTGCCGGATCGTTTTGTGGAAGGTGTTTGTTATTCTTGTGGATATAGTGCGGCCAGAGGTGATGAGTGTCCGGCCTGCGGGTTATGGATTGAGGCCTCTCGTTTGAAAAATCCTGTTTGTAAAATTTGTGGCAGTCATAATATTGAACTGGTCTCTGTTTCGCAATACTACTTGCTGCTGTCTAAATTTCATAAGGAGTTTCGGCACTGGTTTGAACCCAAAAAAGAGAGTTGGCGAAAAACAGTCTATCCATTTGTAGATTCTCTAACCAATGAAAATTTGCATGATCGTGCCATTACCCGCGATTTAGATTGGGGAATTGATGTTCCACTGGCGCAGGCCGCCGGCAAAAAACTCTATGTTTGGTTTGATGCCCCGATTGGTTACGTCTCTAATACTAAGGAATATTTGCGCTCCATTGGAAGTTCCGATCACTACTTAAATGATTGGTGGGATAATGCTAATACCACTATTGTTAATTTTGTGGGAAAAGATAATATTATTTTTCACGGAATTATTTTTCCTGTAATGTCGCTGGCCTCAGGCCGTGTTCAGGCCGTCTCTGATCTTCCGGCCAATCAATATGTTAATTTAGAGGGTAAGCAATTTTCTAAATCAACTGGTTGGTACATTGATGCAAAAGCAGCATTAGATGATTTTGAGGCCGATTTTTTGCGCTACTATCTGATTTCCATTATTCCGGAAAGTGCTGATTCTAGTTTTGCCTGGGATCATTTTCATGCCAAGATCAACAATGAGCTGGCCAATAATGTTGGGAATCTGGTCAATCGCGTTTTGAAGTTTTGGCAAAAAAATTGGCCACAGGGAATTGAGTCTCGCTATTTTTCCCAATTTGCCTCATTGCCAATTAATGCACAACTTCTAGAATCAATAAAAAAAATTAATAGTGATTTGGACAGTTATCATATTAGAAAGGCATTAGAGGAAGTAATGGCAATTGGCCATATGTCCAATAACTTTTTTTCTGATCGTGCTCCCTGGGCACAAATAAAGTCCGATGAGAGTGCGGCCAAGGAGACCATTGCTCAAAGTGCGCTACTGGTTTTTGTACTCGGTGTGATGATGCGTCCTTTTTTACCAACATTATCTGCAAAAATTTTGGCCTATTTTTTTGAGGGTGAGGATGAATCACTGATTAAAGAGATTTACTCCGGTAATTTGAGTGCTCTTTCTAAGATCTACTCAAAAGAGGAAAAATTTGTTTTGAAAAAAGGGCCAGACGCACTTATTCCTAAAATAGATGATCTGTTAATAAAAAAGTTAAATGATATTCTAAAACAAAAAATATCGTAGTTAAATTCTTTAATTTTTCTTACTTGATTTAAATTTATGCTCGGCCGATAATAAGTTATTGGATGTTGCCGGTTTTTGGATAAGGAAGGTTTTAGCGATGAATCTTATTTTACTCGTGGATGACAATGCAAAAAGGCAGGATATGTTTTCTTTAAATTTGGAGATGTATTCCGGTGCGGGGGTTATAAAAAAAAATAGTCTGGATAAGGCCCAGGAAGTTTTAAAAGTAATTGATAAAATTGCCCTGATCATTACTTATGCTAAAGTGGCCACTAAAGATGTGGCGTTTCAACTTTACACCGATTTAAAAGGTAGTTCGCGCACTATTCCTATGATTGTCTTAGGAAAAGAAGAAGGAATTAATGATTTGCATGTAGATTTTTTGGAAGAAAATGCTGAAATGCGTGATGTGGTGCAATTAGCGGCAAAGACCCTTGGAGTGACGGCGCTAGATATGGCCACGCAGATGGTGCCGCACTATTTTCCGATGCCCACCTCTTATTTTAAAAATATTCATACTGCGCCTTGTGATGTTTACATAAGACATAAAGAGTCGGCGGGAAATTTTATCTATACCAAAGTGCTCTTTGCTGGCCTGGAATTTGAGGAGACCTTGATTAATGATTTTATCGAGAAAGGAACAATGGATTTTTATGTCGATAAGGCCGATCGCTTGAAAGTGACGGCGGCAGTAACTTCGGGCCTTTTTGAGCGCTTAACGGATAAAAACTTAGATAAGGATGATCGTTTATCGGCCACAGAAGTGGGAATGGAGCTGGCCTCTTTTAAAATTAACAATGATGGATTAACACTAGAAGTGGTGCAGCTTTGTGATGTAACCATTCAATCGATTGTTACTTGCATTAATGATTCCCCCACACTCAAATTGTTGCTTGCTCGTCTTTTGAAGAATCAATCATCTTTTGCCTTTAAACATAGTTTGCTGATTACCTATATAACTAATCTTTTAAACAAACAGGTGGAGTGGGGATCTTCCGAGCAAGCTGACAAGTTAGGTTTTTTGGCCTTTTTCCATGATATAACTTTAGATCGTGATGAACTAGTTTGCATCAATTCTCAGGCCGAATTGGATAGTAGTACGATTTCGGATAATGATAAATTAAAAGTTGGTCGACATGCTTTTGACGCGGCAGAACTAGTCGCCAAATATCCGCGAGCGCCGTTAGGAGTCGATCAATTAATCAGGCAACATCATGGTGAGTTAAACGGGATAGGATTTACTTCCAATCTTCAGGCCAATCTATCTCCGCTAGTGGCCATGTTTATGATTGCCGAAGATTATGTCCATGAAATTTTAAATGCACCGGAAGGAAAGTTTGACCTCCTGCAGACGATGATCAAATTGCGTTCTAAGTATACCAAAGAAAAATTTCGCAAGATGCTCTCAATGCTAGAACGAGTACCATATCCCTAGTCATTTTTTAAAAACTCTCGTAAGACAATGGTCGCATAGGCACCTGGTGGTAGCGTAAAGCATAATTGTAATTTTTGGTGGCCTTTATCATAATTAGTAACGTTAATAGCTGGATAGAGCAAGGCCTCGCGTCTAGCACCTGGAGTTTCTTTGGTGTTAAAGAGTGATTTATCAATTTGTTCTTCTAGCAAAATGGATTCTTCTCGGGCCAGTGCTTCGTCTTTTGGAGATAGCATTTGTGGCCCATAGATGGGGCCAGTGTAGACAATTTTATGTTCGGCAAATTCTCTGTGAGCATCGGATATAATTTCTGTTGTAAGTGGTCTGCTCTTGCCAATATTAAAAAAAATATCACCGGGAATTATTTTATTGTATAGTCCATCAGAAATTCGCGCTGCCAGCCATCGATTGAACAGATATGATTGATAGGCACTGGAGATAAATTTATTTTGCCAATGGCCATTATTTTTTCTTTCTCCAGATAAAAATTGTAATCCTCTTTTGATATTTTTATGCTCAACTCCAAAGCGTTGCTTTCCATAAAAATTAGGTACGCCATTTTGAGCAATTTCGGCAATTAGCTGTTGAGCTATAGAGAGATCGTCTTCCGCTACATTTTCTAAAGATATTATAAATTTATTTCCTGCTAAATGGCCGGTGCGAATTTTATTATTATGGAAACCGATAGGAGTAACTAGAAGAGAAGGGCCAGAAGATATGGCCGCCGCGATTTTTTTTGCCGTTTCCAAGGGGAATTTTGCCCCGACCGAGAGGGAAATATATTGAGACGTTAATCCTTCTTTATCCTTTTGTCCGGCCACGCCGATATCTTTTGAGTGTAATTTGAAATGCTGGCCAATAAGCTGAACAACTTCTTGAGTATTTTTTCCTTGTTTAATCACTTTACAAATTAAATGTTGGCCTGATCCCCAAAAAGAATAAAGTGGCAGTTCTTCTACAATGAAAGAGGAAGCTGATTTATTAAAAGTAGCAGAGAGCTTCAAATGGGAGGAGGTAACATAAGGTAGAGAAAAAGAAGAAGTTTGCAGTTGCTTACACATTGTGTTGATTTAACATAGTCCGTTAAGTTTTGTAAGTACAAACCAAACGACTTCGGGAATTGTTTTTTTGGGAAAATGGAATTTTAAAATAGTTTCTAATTTTTGGTTGGCAAAGGCCTCGGCGGAAGCAAATAGATTGTCGCGTATGCACTGTGTTTGATAATCAGAATGACATTGATTGGCCGAATTTGGATTAAAGGCCAGACAGCCATATGGTTTATATTCAAGGCCAAGGAGACATCCACAAATGTTATGAGTGTAAAAAGGGCAGGTATAGCGTTTTCTCAACAGTGAATTTGCCTTGGTCGAGATATTGTAGTCTAAGCGGTATTGCACAATGGAATTATTTATTTTATCAAGAAGTGTTTTGGTTAAAAGATTTTTTTGTTTGAGATCATCAATAATGTCGATGGCCTGCAATAGGTCAATTTGCATGGAGTTATTTTCAAAGGAACAACAACTTCCAGAGCACTTCTGACAATCAAATCCTTGTTGTGCCAGTTGGCCCATTTTTTCAATCAGTAACTCTCTGCGCACGCCAGGAAGTGGAAGTTTTTCTTGTTGGTATAGAAATAATTTTATTTGTTCAAAATTCATAGTGAAGAAGAGTATAAATATCTACAAAAAACGTGATTGGCAATAGATGGCCGGCAAGGTACTCTTAGAGGTGAAGAGTAAAATTTTATATAACATTTTTATCAAGGATATTTTCTATGTCTAAAGTGCTATTTAATCAAAAATTGGCCAGCATGATTGATCATACCATTTTAAGGCCTACCGCTAGCGAAGAGGAGATTTTGGCCGTTTGTGAGGAGGCCATTGAGTATAAGTTTGCGACGGTCTGTGTTTATTCCAAAAACATTCCTCTTGTGGCAAAAAAACTTAAGGGGAGCGGAGTTTTACCTATTGCAGTGGTAGGATTTCCTACTGGGATTGTTGCTACGGAGGAAAAAGTAAAAGAGGCCAAAATGGCCAAAGAGGCGGGCGCGTTAGAGATTGATATGGTTATTAATCTTGATCAACTTAGGGCCCGCGATTACAGAAGTGTTTTGGAAGATATTGAAGCGGTAGTTGTTGCTGCCGCCCCGGCACTAACAAAAGTAATTATTGAAGCGTCCAATATTTCTGATGATGAAAAAATTATTGCTTGCGCTTTATCTAAGGCCGCGGGCGCCGCCTTTGTGAAAACTTCTACCGGGTTTGGTAAAGGGGGAGCTACTACTCATGATGTTGCCCTAATGAGACGTGTGGTGGGAGAGAAAATGGGAGTGAAGGCGTCAGGTGGAGTTCGCACACGTCAGGAGGCAGAGGCGATGATTGCGGCCGGAGCAAATCGTATTGGTGCCTCGGCCAGCGTGGCCATTGTCTCTGCAGACGTTTCTTCTTCTAAGGATGGTGGCCGTGGGTATTAACGTGGAGATTAAGAGCTTTAGTAGATCTTTTTTTTCATGGCCAATTACTTTTTCGATCAAGCTGGCCTGGATTTTATACACATTTTTTTTACTGCGCTTGCAATTAAAAGGAGAGATTGGGTCTATTGATTTTTCTTTGGCCTCAATTTTTTTATTGTTGGCCGCTTATCCCGCGCTTTTTTGCTTTATTCGTCTATTTGAGCAGCTTACCGTCAAATTGCCTCTACTGCAGGCCGGGCTTAATATTTTTTTTCTTTTTTACTATATTTTTGCCGGCCATTATCACTTGCGCACGGCCTGGAATTTTGATTATTCGGTAGCGGCAGATAATTTTGGCCTTTTGACACAGGCAGAGAGTTTTTCTGTGATTTTGGCCATTTTTAAAACAAAAGATTTAGTTATCACTTTTTTTGCCCTACTGGTTTTTGTTTTTCTGCAGGTAAAATATAAGAAATTTTCTCAATATCGTAGCGAGAGTTGGTCTGTTTCGCTAAAAGTGCTAAGTACATCAATATTCATCTATTTTTTGATGATAATTGTTCCAGCATACGCTTATGACGAAATAGGCCTTTTTGTTAAGTCGGTGCAAGCGTACTATTTTCCTCCATCCGCTCAGCAAGTAGAGCTGTTGGCCAAAGAGGCATATCCCTACCAAAAAGAAGAAATAGTTGCAGATGGAAAAAAAATAACAGGACCTCGCTATCCACAAATTGCAGCTCCGCACATATTTATTATTATGGTGGAATCTTTTAATGCTAATTTTGTACAAAATAAAAATTTGGCGGGATTGGAGTATACTCCTTTTTATAATAGCAAAATTAAAAAAAGTGTTTATTTTAAAAATTTCTATGGGCCTTCGATGCAGACTTCTAAGGGGCAGTTGGCCATTTTATGTTCAATTCTTCCCCTCACCCGCGGAAAGGTATTTACAAATTTTCCTAATCTCTCTTTAAATTGTCTGCCTGAAATTTTAAATAAGGCCGGATATGAGACGATGTTTTTTAAAGCATTTGAAAATATAAATTTTGATAATACAGGGCAATTTGTTTCTAATATTGGATTTAGGCATGTTCATGCAATGGATAATACTTTTGTGAAAAAAAGTGAGCGCAAGAGTAGTCGTTGGGGGTGGGGGATTCCAGATTCTCTTTTTTATAAAAAATTTTTCCAATATTTAGATAAGGAAAAGCAAAGCAAAAAAGAACTTAAAATTTTCGCGGCCCTTACCACCATCTCTAATCATGGGCCATTTAATGAAGTTCCAGAAAATGAGCGATATATCTACAAAAAACAAAGTTCTCCTCATGAATTTATGGCCAATTCTATTCGAGTTACTGATGAATATTTAAAAACTTTTTTTACGGAACTGGAAAAAAGAGATTACCTTAAAAACTCTTTGGTGATAGTAACTGGGGATCATGGACATCCAGCTGGCGAGCAGGGAAGTTATTCTACGCATATCGGATATTATAATTCCACCTTTCGGACTCCCTTTCTGATGTTATGGGAAAATAACCCGGCCTTTGTGCCAGAGCAGATTGAAGAGTATCATTCCCAATTAGATATCGCGCCAACTATTTTAGAAATTTTAGGATTATCAGTACCAAATCATTTTTTGGGAGACTCTTTGTTTTATCCTAAAAAGGGGCCGCTCTTTGTCGTTCAGCCTTATGGCGGAAGATATTTGGGGGTAATAACCCCACCCTATAAATATCTTTATCGACAAAAAAGTGGACAGGAGTTACTCTACCATCTAGAGAATGATCCAATGGAAGAACATGATATTTGGCAGGAGTTTTCCACGCAAGCAGAAAATCATGAAATGATTGCCGGGTGGCGAGATAGCATTAATAAGATTTTTTTAAATGATTTTCTGATTCGTTCTGATCGAATCTGGCCCAGGCCATAGTATTTTATTTATGCGTTTTTATTTCGGGAGATAATCATGAATGGGAATGTGCAAAAAAAAGTTGTTTTGATTGTTGATGATGATGATGGAGTTCGTGAATTAGTGGCCGAAATATTATTGCACGAAGGCCATAGCACTTTGCATGCAAGAAATGGAGAGGAGGCACTTAAGATCATTGCAGAAAAAGGAAATGATATTGATCTAATTATAAGTGATGTGGAAATGCCTGGAGAGTTTAATGGGCCAGAACTTTTAGATCGAGTTAAGATGTTTTATCCTCTTAAGCCAATTGTAGTTTTTATGTCAGGCTATGATGTGGATTTAGATGATTTGTATGCACGCGGGGTATGTTCTTTTATTAAAAAACCATTTTCTTTTGAAAGTTTTGAAAAGGCCATTAATGAGGGCCTTTCTAAGTTACCAACTTATACCAGAGAGTATGATCGATTAGATGTTGAAATGGATATAAAACTGTCGCTGGATTCACTAGAAGAAGCGAGATCATTTAGTGTGCTTAATATTGGACAGGGCGGTATTTTTGTTAGAACCACGGCAGCAGTGGAAATTGGGCATAAAGTAGAGTTTGAGATTTCCTTTACAGGAGAAGAAATATCTCATTTGAAAGGAGTTGGCGAAGTTGCCTGGGTGCGCAAAAAGGATACTGTTGATGCTCCTGCTGGAATCGGGATTAAATTCTTATCGCTAAGTGAAAATGAGCGAAAATTTATTCATGCTTTTGTGGTGAAGAAAAAAATAACCGCCTTTATTCCGAAAAAATAGAGAGTTTGTGAGTAGCATTCCTCAGGTTAAATTACATCCTCTGGCCATCAAGGCGCTAAGACAAGGCCATTTTTGGATTACGGAAGATTCTTTTACCAAAAAATTTCCCGTCAGCGTTGATTTTTTGCAAGGCACAGATGAAGAGGGCCGCCCACTAGCACTCTTACTAAATTCTCCTTCTCATAAACAGATAAAAGCACGTTTATGGCGATTCTTACCATCCAACGAGAAATTGGTTTTTAATTTTGCACAGGAGCTATCCTTTCGAATTGAGTCCGCACTAGTTAGGCGCCTTGAATTAATAGCGGCACAAGAAAGAGAGAATTACTTTTTAATTTTTGGAGAAGGAGATGAGTTACCCGGACTTTTTGTTCAACAATTGGGGTCGGTTTTACTTTTTCAGTATTATACTGATTTTTGGTATAAGTTTGAAGATTTGCTTAGTTCCTTTTTGTTATCTTCCTTGGCCGGCCATTTCCCTTCCAAAAAATTTTATCTCTATGTTCAGCGGCGAAGTCATGATAAAAAAGTTGTTTTGCATCAGCTGACAAAACCGGCCTCGCAGATAAATAGTACACCGTTACCACCACTATTTTCTTTGCAAGAGTTTTCTGTTAACTATTTTATTCGTTTGGGGGAAGGATATGATTTTGGCCTTTACACCGATATGGCCTCTATTCGTAAAAAACTTATTCCATTATTTAAAAAGTCTTCGTCTGTTTTAAATCTTTACGCTTATACTGGTGCATTTTCTTTGCTGGCCGCGTCTTGTGGTGTGGCCTCTATTACCTCGGTGGATATTTCACGCAAATATCTAGGTTGGTTGGAAGAAAATATGGCCGCTAACCATTTTCCTACTTCCTTTATCCACAACGGCTTAAATGTTTCAGTGGAAAAAGGATTAGAAGAGTTACTGAAAAAAGAAGAGCGTTTTGATCTGATAGTTTGTGATCCTCCTTCTGCTTCTTCAGATGGCCAAAAAATATCTTCGGCGTTATCCAATTATGAAAAAATGATACCCAAGATGGAAAAACTGCTATCTGTCGATGGCCATTTGTTGATCTTTTTAAATACTCACACTGTTTCTGCTAAGAAGTTTGAAAATAAAATTTTGCAAATTTTGCAGCAAAAAAAATTAGCAAATGTTTTTTTCGTAGAACGTCTTATAGGCCTAGCGGAGGATTGTCCGACTAAAAAAGGTTTTCCTGAGGGAAGCTATCTTAAAGGCATTTTACTAAAAAAATCTTCCCAAGATTATAAAAAGAGATCATAGTAAGTTAAACGATTAACGGTAAGGAGGTTTGGCGTATATGAAGAAATATGTTTGTAATGTTTGTGGGTATATTTATAATCCAAAAAAGGGAGATCCTGATTATGATGTTGCGGCCGGTACTGAGTGGGAAGAAGTTCCTGCTGATTGGGAATGTCCAGACTGTGGAGCTAGTAAAAGCGAATTTTCTCCGGTTAATTAGATGTAACTCTATTTCAAGTAAATCCGAAGCAAATGATCCGGTACTGCCTATTGGTAGGAATAAAAAATATAAAAATAACCCTCGTCAATCCTCGGGTATTTAGTAAAAGAGGTATAAAAATACCTATACTAAATTATGATATTATTTTTATCGTTTTGTAATTATTTATCTTTCTTCCACCGATACCTCTCGTGTAAAATTAATATAGTGCAGATAGTTATATAAACTTATTGCAAGGGTTCACTTGATGAAAATGAAGGTATTGCTAGCGGGAATTGCAGTAGATATTAATAAACTTCAACTTGATCCAGCTATTGAGGTGATAAGAACTTCTTCAGTGTCGGAGACCTTGGAAGTATTGCAAAGGAATATACCCGATGTAGTAATTTCAGAATTTGTTTTTAAAGATGGAAATGGAGCAGTAATTTTTAAATCAATTCAAGAGAAGCTTGGCTCGGAAGTAGTTTTTGTATGGTACACCAGTAAATCCGATGAAGAGGTATGTGACAAAGATTTTTATCTGCTCAATCCGCTTAATCGTTATATTCCTGCTTCGGCGCCAGCAGAAGATTTGATAGAGGCCATTAAGGACACTCTGGCCAAAAAAGAAGAAAAAGAGATTGGTAAATATGTACGGGTGAGTATAGAGCGTTTTAAAAAATTTAATTCACTTCCTTGTGATGTTTTTATTAAATTATCTGACAACAAAGTGATTAAAATCATAAATAAAGATGAGATGTACTCTCAGGAAATTATCGAAAAGTATAAGGGCAAGGGAATAAAATATCTTTTTGTGCAAGAAGGTGATTTCGCCACTTTTTCTAGTTTTGTCTACACTACCTTACGTTCTTCAGTTGCGGTGGCCCGTGATGATGCGAAGGCCAATAGTGAAGAGATTGATGTTTCAGAAAAAGATATTGCAGTAGTGCATGATCTGATTCGCCATTTAAATGTGGAACAAAGTACGGTGGCCGTGTTAAATGAAGTTTCTACCACCTCTATTCGTACTATCAATAAGGCCCCGGCGCTCAAAGATACTGTTATGAGTATGATGAAAGAGAAGGGTTATCTCTATGGCCACTGCCTGATGATCTCTTATATTTCGGGCCTTATTGCCAATAAGATGCGCTGTGATTCAAAGACAACACTGCAACAACTAAGTATTGCCGCTATTTTGCATGACATTGCGCTAGATAGTGAGGAGTTGGCGCGAGTAGAAGATTTAAATGATGAAAAAAATTCTCCGTTGGATTGGAAAACAAAAGAGAAGATTAAAAAACATCCAATTGTTGCTGCTAATTTAGCAACGAAAATAAAAGATTTGCTCCCAGATGTTAGTTCGATAATTTTATCTCATCACGAACGGCCTGACGGAAGAGGTTTTCCGCGAGGACTAGGGCCGACGGCCGTATTGCAAATAGGCTGTATCTTTATAGTGGCCGAGGATTTTGTAAACAGAGTTTGCTGTCAGGAATTGAATGCGGAGTTTTTGACTAAAATAAAAAATGATTTTTCTAAAAAGTATGGGAAAGGAAATTTTAGGGCCCCATTGCAGGGACTGCTAGATGTTTTAGCTAAAGTTTAGCTTAAAAGAGGAAGTCATGGCCGATAATGAAATGCTAAATTTTTTCTTTGAGGAAGTATTGGAGATGTTTCCTAAGTGGGAGGCAGTTTGTTTGCGTCTAGAGCAAAATCCAGTGCCGACTGATTTTGATGAACTTTTTCGTTATGCCCACAATATTAAAGGGTCTTCCAAAATGGTGGGCCTTGACTCATTAGGTAATTTTGTTCACAAAGTGGAAGATGTCATAAATCTTTTGCGAGAAAAAAAGTTACAACTATCTAGTGAGCATATTGATCTATTTTTGGATGTTCATACTACACTGGAATCATGGCTTGAAGGATTGGGGAAAGATTTGGCCTTCATGCCGGATGTTGCAGATGTTGCGGCCAGAATTTCTTCTATTCTGGGCACAGGTGTAGAGGTAGTCCACTCGGCTTCGACAGAAATTTCGCGCGACAATATCGAAATACTTGCAAAGACAGATGCAGCTAAAGCTATCAATAATGAGATCGCCGAGCATTTGGAGATAGACAAAAGTAATGAGCAAAAGGTTAAAGAGATGATTGTGGAAATGAAAAAAATTGCCATTACCGAAGAGGTTGGTGCGGTGCTGGAGGTGGTTGACGATTTAGTCATATCTAGATTGAAAGCGGTTATGGATAAAATTACGTTAGAAGAGAGTGGTAAGTATAATATGGTTTTAAAAATGGAGAGTATTGATACCGCGGGGATTCAATGGTTACTCGCTTTAAAAAAATCTACACAATATAGCGTTAGAATTTCTTGTCAAACAGAGAGCGTTTTAACGGTTTTGCGTGAACTAGGAGTTGAGGGGCGACTATTATGAGTACAAAAAAAATAACCTTTGCAGGAATTGATGATTCTAAAATGAATCGAATGATTTTTGAAGAGACGGCAACTATTTTAAAGGCCGATGTTATTATCGCTAGTGATGGATTAGATGGCCTAAATCAGATAATCAATTCGGTGGAAGCAAATATTATTCCCGATGTGATTATCACCGATATTAATATGCCAAATATGAACGGGATTGAGCTTATTGCTAAACTAAAAAGCAATCCGGCAACCAAATATATTCCCATTTTAGTTTTGACTACCGAGACTGATTTTAATGTTAAGATGCAAGGGAAAAATCTAGGGGCGGCAGGGTGGATCACCAAGCCACTTGATCCAGAAGAGATTGCCAAAATAATTTTAAAATTTTTAAAAAAGTAGTTTTGCGATATTTAGAGGAAATGCATGTAATGAAATGAAAATTAGGAGATGATTCTATGAACGTAGGTAAGATGAAAGTTGGCGGTAAAATCAATGCCGCTTTTCTTGTTATGATTTTTATTTTTGTGGTGGTGATGGGAATTAGCATAATGTCAATTGATCGTTTAATTGAAGCATTTCATGTCCAGATGGAACATCAAAATGAAATTTTTGTTTTAAAAAATTTAGAAAAAATTGGCCGGGAACTGACTTTGCTTGCGATGGATGTAATTGTAAAAAAAGAGAAAGAAAAAGTATGGGAGGAGACAGATGTAGATTTTTTAGATATTAAAAAAAGAATTACGGTAGCGGAAGAAGAAATAGATAAATTAAAATTTGAGATGGCACAAAAACAAGAAATTGCGCAACTAAAGGAACTAATTCACTCCTTGGCGCAAACGATTGAGCAAGAGCTGCGGGCGGCCATTGTAGGACATGCTGATAATACAGTTTTTGCTGCTTTGGATGAAAAAATAGATGGATTTTATTCTTCATATTTAGGCAAATCAGAGAAAATTGTCCAGACATTAGAAGGAGAAATTGAGATATATACGGCCAAAGTGCAAGAGCAAGAAAAGGTAATTACGCTAATTATCACCCTTGGATTTATGGTTTTTGCTATTGCCATGGCACTAAGTTTCTTTTTGAACTCTTCCGTCAAAAAAGTCGGCCAGCTTTTTTTGACTTCGGTGGAAAGTATTACAAACACTTCCGCACAAATTGCCTCAGGCAATCAAGAGTTATCATCACGAACCCAAGAGCAGGCCTCATCACTAGAGGAGACGGCCTCCACCTTAGAGGAGATTACTTCTACTGTAAAACAGACAACAGATAATGCTCAGCGTGCTAGTCAACTCTCTTCACAAGCAGTACTTGTGGCCAATGATGGTAATGTGCTTTCTACCAATGTTCAGCAGGCCATGAGTGAGATTGCTTCTAGTAGTGGTAAGATAGCAGAAATTGTAAATTTAGTAGAAGAGATCTCCTTTCAAACTAATATTTTAGCGATTAATGCGGCAATTGAAGCGGCCAAGGCCGGAGAACAGGGCAAGGGCTTTGCCGTGGTGGCCATTGAGGTACGTGATTTGGCACAGCGTTCATCGGAGGCCGCCAAAGATATAAAAAGTTTGATTGATAATAGTTTGGATAAAGTAAAGCGAGGAGCAGTGCTCGTTACGGATAATGCCAATAAGCTAAAAGAGATAACTTCTAGCATTCAACAAGTTTCCGACATTATGGGAGAAATTTCTGCGGCCTCAAAAGAACAATATGCCGGAATTGAGCAAATCAATAAAGCAGTAATGGAGCTTGATTCTGTTACGCAGCAAAACTCCTCACTAGTAGAAGAGATTTCTGCCTCTTCGGAAAATTTAAGCACCGATGCGCGGCAGATGAAAATTCTAGTTACAACGCAATTGGCAGATGAAAATGGTGGACGTCAAAAGAGCAAGGCCTCAGTTTCCACGCCTACCAAAGAAAAGAAGGTGTCACATGTTGAGGTAAGAAAAAAAGAGGAAGTAGTGGTGAAGGCCGAAGTTTTAAGTAGTGCGCCGAAAAAAACAGAAGCGGCAGTACCTGCCCCGGCCGCTTCCTCCAAGGCCGTCAAGAAAGCTTCAAGTGGTGGCGAGGATGTAGTGGAGTCAATTTTAGCACAAAGTAGTGCTGGATCTTTAGATAATGGTGAGGATTTTTAAAATGAGTGATCAGAACGATTACAACGAGAGGCTAATAAGAGTTTTCGCAGAAGAGGCGCAGGAATTTATTGCGGCCTTGGATAAAAACTTTGAATTTTTGGATTCCTCTCAAGATCTAGATATGCTCTATCCCATAATTGGAGATATTTTTCGAATTATTCACTCTCTGAAGGCCAGTACGGCCACTTTGGGGTACAATAATATGACCAAATTTGTCCACTCCCTGGAATCTGCTTTAGAGTTGATAAAATCCAAAAAGACTCCACTAAATAGCGAAACGATTAATCTAATGTTTGCGGCCACGAGTGATATAAAAAATGATTTAACGTATCTAATCACTAATCAAAAAGATGTGCCAGATAAAATTGGTTCAGAAGCGGCAAATGCCGTGACACGTTTGCAGTCAGGCACGGGAATGGTAACTGCCACGTCTGCCGTTGCTGTGCCGCTGCCTTCAGTGTCTACTTCTAGCAATCCCAAACCGGCCAAATATTTCCAGCTTATTTTGCGCCTAGATCCAGAACTTTTTACCACCGGAACAGATCCTTTATATCTTATCCAAGAGCTGAAGGCACAAGGCGAAATTATTAATATTTCCTGTAATACAGACATGATTCCGGAAGTAGATCGTTTTGATTTTGAAAAATTGTATCTTTCTTGGGAGATAATTTTAAAAACAACCGTTAGTGAAGAGCAGTTGATGGCCGTATTTGTTTTTGTAAAAGGGCGAAGTGATATCAAAATTTTTGATGTTTCTGGCCGTTATACCGAGGCCGGACATGAAAAATTAATTTCAGAAAAACGTATTGGAGATATTTTAATTGCCCGAGGAAAGGTCGATGAAGAAACAGTTGCGGCAGTGGCAGAAACTCAGCAGCGCATGGGTGATATTTTAATTGCTAAAAATAAAGTTAGTGAAGAAGATGTTCAGAAGGCCTTGGCCGATCAGGAAAATGCGCGAAAAAATATTCCAACCACCGTAAGGGTGGATATTGAAAAATTAGACTCCCTAGTTAATTTAATTGGAGAGCTAATAATTAATGAATCAAGATTACGCACTCTGGCGCAAGATATTTCCGATAGTACTTTGCGCAGACTTATGGTTTCGCAGTGCGAAGAGACTTCACGCATCGTTAATGATTTGCAAGATCGTGCCATGAATACGCGCATGGTACCTGTGGATTCTGTTTTTTCCCAATTCCATCGCATGGTTCGTGATCTCTCTAAAAAACAAGGGAAAAATATTCGCTTAGTTTTAACGGGACAGGAAACGGAATTGGATAAAAATATTATTGAACAGATTAACAATCCTCTTAAGCATCTAGTCCGCAATAGTATTGATCATGGCATTGAAATGCCAGAAGAGCGCACTCGTCTAGGTAAGGCCGCAGAAGCGATTGTCCATTTAAAGGCCTATCAAAAAGAGGGAGGGATTTTTATCGAGATCTCGGACGATGGCAAAGGACTTGATCGAGAGGCAATTTTGCAAAAGGCCATAGAAAAAGGGTTGATTGAAAAAAACGAAGCAGTTACTGACGATCAGATTTACCAGATGATTTTTCGTCCAGGATTTTCTACTGCCAAAGTAGTTACCGATGTTTCTGGCCGTGGGGTGGGAATGGATGTCGTAAAACGTGCCATCTCTGAGTTGCGAGGTTCGATCGATATTCATACGGAGCGAGGAGTTGGTACTTCTTTTGTAATTAGATTACCTCTGACATTAGCAATTATTGATGGATTACTTTTTAGAGTTGGCAATGAAATATTTATTATTCCACTTTTAGCGGTGAATGAAATTTTTCGGCCCAGACGCGAGCAAATTAGAACCATCGAAGGCAAGGGAGAGTTTGTTAATGTGCGAGGGAAGCCTAACTCTCTCATCCGATTAGGAGATATTTTGCTAGTGGCCGGGGCAGAAAAAGATCCTACCAATGGATTAATTTTAAATATTGATGTAGATCACAAAAAATATTCGTTGCTGGTTGATGAAATTATTGGACAACAGCAAGTTGTTTTAAAAAGTTTGGAAGAAAACTATGAAAAAACCGCAGGCCTTTCAGGGGCCACTATTTTGGGTAATGGGCGAATTGCCGCGATCATAGATCCATCTGAGATGGTTGCCCTTTTTAAAAATAGTCAAAGTAGTGATAGCGTTTTAGTTTTCCACAGCAGCGATAAAGGGCGCTAAATAATTATAGATAACTGGCAAATAAAGGAGAAAAATAATGAGCGAAGAACTGGGAGAAAAAAAAGAACAGGTAAAACAGAAAAAAGCAGATATTAAAGAAGCGTTAATGAATCTGTTAAATTCTTCTACCTCGGGTGGTAATCAGTACGTAACCTTTGCCATTGGGCAAGAAGAGTATGGGATAGAGATCAAGCAAGTGCAGGAGATTACCGCCTATCGAACTTTGACTTCACTGCCTAATACGCCACATTACGTTAAAGGGATTTTAAATTTGCGCGGTAACGTTATTCCTATTATGGACCCGCGAATTAAGTTTGGTATGCCAGAGGTAGAGTATAATAAGTCCTCAGTCATAATCATTTTTAAAACGCACGAGAAAACCATCGGTATGATCGTTGATAAAATAAGTGATGTGTTGACTATTGAGCAGGCGGCCATTCAAGAAACGCCAGAAATGGCCATGAATATTGATACCCAGTTTTTAAATGGAGTAGGTAAGGTTGGAGAAAAATTTATAATTATTTTAGATATAGATAAAATTTTCAAACATGATGCTTAGCAAAATAGTGGCCGAAATTTATTATGACAGAAATAACCGATAGAGAATTTAAAGTTTTCCAGGATATGACGCTGAAGCTTCTGGGAATAAAATTGCAAGAGCATAAAAGAACTCTGGTTATATCCCGTTTGTCGGCCAGGTTACGAGATTTAAAATTGGAATCTTTCTCAGACTATATTAATTATTTGGAAAAATCAGATAATGCTGGAGCTGAGTTGGATAAATTTATTAACAAGATAACCACCAACGAGACCTATTTTTTTCGCGAAACGCAGCATTTTGACTTTTTGGCCAACAAGGCCTTTCCATCCATCGAGGAAAAAATTAAAAGTGGTAAAAAAAACAGTCTGCGAATTTGGAGTTCGGCCTGTTCTTCAGGGGAAGAACCTTATTCTATCGCCATTTCGGCGTTAGAGTATTTTAAGGGGATGCGAGGGGTTGATATAAAAATTTTGGCCTCCGACATAAATACTGATGTATTAAAAAAAGCGCAGACTGGGCAGTATAGGCGAGAAGATATTTTAAAGAAGGTTCCAAAAAGTTTATCAGACAAATATTTTCAGACACCTTCTGAGGGGATAATGCAGGTTAAAGATGAGGTGCGCCGACTGGTCACCTTTAAGCGAATTAATTTATTGGATAGTCGTTATCCTTTAAAAAATAGATTGGACATAATTTTTTGTCGCAATGTAATGATCTATTTTGATGAGAGTACCAAAAAACATATTATGGAAATGTTTCATCAAAATTTAGAAGATAGTGGTTTTTTAGTAATTGGACATAGTGAGAATCTTTTTGCATACACAAATCTTTTTGCACCGATGAAAAATACTGTTTATTCAAAAGTATTGGGAAGTAGAGGCGAACAAAAATGAGAAAAATTTTTGATGCTAAATTTAAAGTAGAGGTCGCACTTATTGGGCAAGGCGAATTTTATGTTTCAAATCGTAACGAGATCATTACTACCACTCTTGGATCTTGTATTGCCGTTTGCCTTATGGATCCGTTGGCAAAAGTAGGAGGCATGAATCACTATATGTTGCCAGGGCCAGTGTTACAGGATGATTCATTAGTTTTTGGCAAGGCCAAATATGGAATTAATTCCATGGAAATTTTGATTAACGAGTGTTTACGTGCCGGGGCCAAGCGAGAGCGTTTTGTGGCCAAAATATTTGGTGGAGCAAATATGTTCACTAAAAATGCATCGATTGCTGGCCTGGATGAGGAGTTTAAAACAGTGGCAGTTGGGGCTCAAAATATTGCATTTGCCCGAAAATATTTGGCGTTAGAGGAGATAAAAATTATTAGTGAAGATGTGGGAAAAGATCATGCGCGAAAAATCTATTTTGAACCGGCCACTGGGAATGTCAAACTTTTTAGATTAGATTCCATGAAAAAACAGGCCATCTTACAAGAAGAGGGCCGTTATCATAAGTCCATTCGTCCGACAACTCCTCCTGCGGCCGCTCCAGCTGCTGAGAAAAAAGAGGAGCCAAAAAGTGATAAAACGGATGACAAAATTACTTTTTTTTAAGCGAGATATTTTTTTATGAAAAAATATAAGGTGGTTATAATTGATGATTCCGCCATGGTGCGGACAGTTTTGGCCGATTTAATTAATGGCCTGGATAATTTTGAAGTAGTAGCAACTGCCTCGGATCCTCATATTGGTGCAGATAAAATTGTTCAGCATCAACCCGATGTTATTACCTTAGATGTGGAAATGCCTAAAATGGATGGCCTTACATTTCTAGAAAAGTTAATGCGCTTGCGGCCCATGCCAGTAGTGGTAATAAGTTCACTGACTCAGCACAATTCGGATTTGGCATTAAAGGCGCTAGATTTAGGGGCCGTCGATTATGTCCCCAAACCGACTACTGCGTTAAAAGACTCCATTGCCGCTTTACGAGAAGAGATTAAAATAAAACTGGAGACAGCGGTGGTCTCTAAAGTTAAGCGGCCTAAGCTTACTAAGATTGAGGTGGATAAAAAATATAGCACGGACAATGTTCTCGGGCAAAAAAGTGGACGTATTAATTTTTTAACTACTGACAAGGTAATTGTAATTGGTGCCTCGACGGGAGGAACTGTGGCCTTGGCCAATTTGCTTAAAGATTTACCCACCAATCTTCCAGGCATAGTCGTTGTTCAGCATATGCCACCAGGTTTTACTACCTCTTTTGCCAATCGTCTAAATAATGAATCTAATCTGATGGTGAAAGAAGCGGCCAATGATGACACAATTTTATCTGGCCAAGTTTTATTGGCCCCGGGAGGCAAACATCTTATTATCAATCGTAGTGGTACACGCTATTTTGTAAATATAAATGACGGGGTGCCAGTTAATCGTCATAAACCGTCAGTAGATGTGCTTTTTCGTAGTGCCGCTCAAACATTAGGCCCCAACGCCGTAGGAATTATTCTCACCGGGATGGGAGATGATGGCGCTTCTGGTATGAAAGAAATGAAAGATGCTGGTTCTTTTAATTTGGCGCAAAGCGAAGAGTCCTGTGTTGTTTTTGGAATGCCAAAAGTTGCCATTGAGAAAGGAGGAGTTGATGAGGTACTATCCTTAGAGGCCATTGGTAAGTATCTATTAAAGTATAAAATTTAACTTTGATGAGTGAGTGATTTTTTTAGCATGGCCATGAAGTCACTTCTACTTATCTCTTCTCCTCCCATTGAACGCACCACGGGAGTTATCATTTGAGTATCAATCCAATTGATCATTTTTTCTTGTAAATAATTCATAAGATAAAATAGTGCCAACTTCGAACAATTCGGACGCAGGTAAAACATCGACTCTCCGGAAATGTAACGACTAATGCATACACCATACAGTCCTCCCACCAAAAGTTCATTATCGTAAACTTCTACCGAGTAGGCGTAACCGGCCTGATGTAATTTGCAATATCCTTCAATAATTTCTGGAGTAATCCAAGTTCCTTTCTGGCCTTTGCGGTTATTTGCTTTCGCACAGGCAGTTATGGTTTCTTGGAAGTTGTAATTCATTCGCACCTCATATAGGTTTTTATTAATGAATTTTTGCATTGATTTGGAAATGTGTAGGTTTTGATATTGCAAAATTCCTCGTGGGTCGGGCGCAAACCAGGCCAACGGATATTCGTGCGAGATTGGCCAGGGGAAAATTCCATGAGTATAAGCGTCGTAGAGAGTCGCAATCTCTAAATCTCCACCAACGGCAATAATCCCATCTGTCGAAGCACTTTCCAACGAGGGGAAAATGGAGTGGCCTAATGGAAAGTTCATACAAGAAGATCACCCACAATTTTATTTTGCAGATGAATGTTGTTATAGCGAGACAGAAAAGTCTTTGGTTTTTCTGTGATAAAAAATCTTGTCACCTCTGTAACAAACTTCAAAATAGCAATATCCAGTCCATTGTAGACTCCTGCAATGTGTGAGGTGGTAGATAAATTCTCAATTGCCTGAAGAGTGCTAAAATTGGCCGGTTCAGTAGGGAATACGTCTAAAAAAGCATAGGCCCGTGGGTTTTGTCGCAAAAAGATGATTAGATCATCTAAAACAATTAATCCACCGCGAGCAGCATTTATAAGTAAAAGATCATCTTTACACTGGCCCAAGAAATCCTTATTGATAAAATTAGCGGAAGATGGATTGAGTCCTTGTGCTAGCAAAATAACGTTGTACTCATTGGGCGCCAGTTGGGTATATCCTTTAAAGGGATCATAGATGGCAACAGACAAGGCCAACGGAGCTAGGGCCTGTCGCAAAATTTTTCCTATGTGGCCAAGGCCAAAAATTAAAATTTTTTTTTCAAAGATCAGATCATGCTGCCAATGTCGCTTGGGATCCCAGTTGGATTGACTATTAAAAGTAGTAAAATATTTAAAGATAGCACTTAAGATATAATTGCTTACGGCCTGAGCGCGAATAGGATTTCCCGTAATAATCGGATAGGAAGCATTTTTGACGTAGGAGTAAGGTAAATTATCGTATCCAGAATTTGGATGGATGTGTAGCACCACTCGTTTCCAGTCAAGTTGAAGAGAGTCCATTTTTGTAAGGGAATTAGTTACTAAAATTATTTTCTGATCATTATCATCCGGAATTGTGTAACAATAGTCTATATTGCCAATGGCCTCAACACTGGCCCGTTCTTGTTTGGCAAAATCATCCGCTTGATAGGGAGAAATTGTGGTGCGGTAGAAACAGTATTGGTTTTTCATGGAAAATCTCAACTTATTATCTGGTAATTTTACATAGCGCTAGGTATATTGCAAAGCAGATATTTCTTAGTTATTACTATGATTCATATAAAGTCTAAGCGTGAAATTGAATTGATGAGAAAGAGCTGCCAGTTAGCGGCAAAAACTCTTAAATATATTGAACCCTATGTTCGTCCAGGAATCTCTACAGAAGAGTTAAATAATCTTTGCCACGAATTTATTATTAAGCATGGTGCCATGCCTAGTCCTTTAAATTATCGCGGTTTCCCCAAATCTATTTGTACCTCATTAAATAGCGTTATTTGTCATGGAATTCCCTCGCCTTCAGATATTTTAGAAGAGGGCGATATTATAAATATCGACGTTACAACCTATTTGAATAAATTTCATGGCGATACCAATAAAACGTTTCTGGTTGGGGCCGTTTCGCCGATAGCAAAAAAATTGGTGGAGGTTACTTTTGAATGTTTGATGGCCGGAATTTCGGAAGTAAAACCCAATGCCCATTTAGGAAATATCGGTGCTCGCATTGCAGAACTGGCCCATGCCCATGGATATAGTGTGGTGGAGGATTATTGTGGCCATGGAATTGGCCGGGAATTTCATGAGGAACCACAAGTTGTACACAATAATGTTCGTGGCACTGGAGTAATCATGCGGCCAGGCATGACATTTACTATTGAACCAATGATCAACTTAGGTAAAAAACAAGGCACTGTGCAAAAAGATGGTTGGACGGTTATGACGAAAGATAAAAAACTTTCTGCGCAATTTGAACATACTATTTTGGTTACGGAAAGTGGCCATGAAATTTTAACTCTACTTTCCGATTGAGTGATTAATTAATTATTATTTTTTGCTTCCGCCTCATCTGCTTTTCGTCTGAGTTTTTGTTCCCTGGCAAAATCCTTGGTACATTTAGCATAAATTTCATCAATGCCATCAAGGGCGGTAAAAATCTTAAAAACTTTGGGCAAATCTTCTTTACTAATAAGATTTTTTGTATCTAAGTCTGACTCTAAAAATTTAAAACGTTCCGAAAAATATGTAATTTCTGGAATATACTTTTCTAAACAATCGTAGGTTGCGGCCTTTGCCTGTAGATCTGTTAGATATTGATAAAAAAGGCGAACAACTTCGCCACTTAATTCTTCGCGATCGATGGGAAATAGACGTTTTATTGCCTCATTTTCGTTGCTGTTAACAGTAAAAATGGTCGGGCCATTGGTTAAAATTTCTTTTAGTAAGGCCCTCGAGATATTTTTATTACCACTTTTATTGCCACATATTTTTTGAAAATATTCTGGCCGTAGCTGCATTTTGGTTGCAGATGCAAAATATACTATAAACCACTGGTTTAGTTTGTATTCCGCTGATAAATTGTGTTCCTTATAAATACTATCTTCTTCTGATGCCAAGCAGGTAATAAGATTAATTGGCACACTCGCCGCTGGCCTGACAATTAACAAAGAGGCCAGCATAGACATTATGGCCATTTTTAGAAATGAACTCTTTTTATACATATAATCCTAACTACTCTTTCGGTAATTAAAATTTTTCCTTGACTATCGGGAGTATCCGGCCAGAAAATAAACAACCGGAATAGTTTGGTATTTATTGCTACCAAAGAATATTAATCAACACAAAGGAGTTTGAAATGAAAAAAATTTTAGGAATGATGCTCTTGACGCTATTGGTAATGCCTTTTGCTTATGCTGGAGACGAAGAGCATGCTCTTACAGACATTACTGGCGTAAATTTGCAACTTAAGGCATTTGACCATGCATTTGCTGGCTCAATTGGTAATTCTGCAGTATGGGGATTTTTAGATGAGGCCTCTTTTACTTCTGAGCTTATCGTTAGAAAGTATCAGCAAACAATCAAAGCAACCTTTAAAAAAGTCGATAATCGCATTGGAGGAGTGATCACAAGAATGGACGGAGAGCGTACAGTTGAAACAAATATTTATGTAAAAGGGATTAATGCTGAACAAAAACAGATCATGCTTTCTATTGATAATGAAGATGTACTGGTTACTTTAGATAACAAAGATTTTCAAGAAGGCCATTTTCTAGATACAACTTTCAGTGCCACACTTAAAGGCAAGCAAGTGTCCTTTAATTACAAAGGAGCTGCTTGTTTTGGACTAGCAATGCATTTTTCAATGATGATTTTTGGGGCAATGGCCTATTAGTAATTGTCCATTTTTTTAGATTTTTCCGGTGGTGTGTAGATGGCCATTTTGATAACAGGCGGAGCTGGGTTTATTGGGAGCGTTTTGGCCCACGAGCTAAGCTCTTCTGGCAGAAATCATTTGATTATTGTTGACCGTCTACATAGCACCGACAAATGGAGAAATTTGCGCGGCATGGGTGCCATTGACTACATCCATGCCGATGAGTTGTTTGATAAAGCACATGAGCGCCTTCTCTCTTCAGTCAAGTTTATCTTTCATATGGGTGCCTGTTCTTCTACTACCGAAATGGATGTCGATTATTTAATGAGAAATAATGTCGACTATTCAAAGAGGTTATTCTCTTGGGCCACGCAGCGAAATGTTCCGATAATTTATGCTAGTTCTGCCGCGACCTATGGAGATGGAGAGCTAGGATATGATGATAATCAGTCCGCACTTGGCAATCTTTTGCCCTTAAATCCCTACGGTTTTTCTAAGCAGCTTTTTGATCAGTGGGTTTTGTCACAGAAACGATATCCAACTTTTTGGATAGGCCTAAAATTTTTTAATGTCTATGGGCCTAATGAATATCACAAAGGCAGTATGCGCTCAATGGTACATAAGGCCTTTGAACAAATTCAAAGTGGCCAAGAGGTTCGCTTATTTCGCTCTCATAAAGAAGGTTTTGCTGATGGAGAACAGCTGCGTGATTTTATTTACGTTAAAGATGTTGTGCGTGCAATGGTTGAACTAATGACTCAAAAAAGACGAGGCAAATCTAATCATTCCGGAATCTATAATTTGGGCACAGGCAAGGCCCGCTCTTTTAATGATTTAGTGCGTTCCACTTTTTCGGCCATGGATAAAAAAGTAAAAATTACATATATCGATATGCCAGAGGAAATTAAAAACCAATATCAGTATTTCACTCAAGCAGAGATGCAAAAATTTCATCGATTGTTGCCAAAATTTAAATTCTCTACCCTCGAGGCCGGAGTCACAGATTATGTGCGCAACTACCTATCAAGGCCCAATCCTCATTATATTGCCTAGGATAGTATAAATTTTTCTGGGGATAAAGCAGCTCCACTGGTGACATTTACAAATCCATCCTAGTCGCTAACTGTTGACAAACAGCTGGCCTTTTCTTGGCACTCTTTTCGCAAAAGAGTAAAAGTAACAACAAGATCTTCCAGGAAGGAAGATCGCCTTTTACGATATTTTTTCTAGGATGGAAAAAATCGTAAAATAAAAAATGGAGTTTTTATATGGGCACATCAGAACTAAATCAGTTCCGCGCTTTTTTTTCTAAACTATTGCATGAACAGTTGGCCGAAGAAAGAACTTATTTGCAGGAATCTATTCCAGAAAATGGTGGAGATGAAATGGATAGGCAGGTAGAAGATCGCAACAACGTACTGCGTTTAAAACTTGATGGACGGAAAAATTTTTATTGCAAAAAAATTAAAGAGGCCATGCGGAAAATTAATCAGGGGACCTTTGGATTATGCGATGAGTGTGGAGGAGAAATAGAACATGCAAGACTATTGGCACGTCCGACTGCCACTTTGTGTATTGGTTGTAAAGAAGAGGAAGAACGAACAGAAAATCATATTCCATACAATCGCCGTTCTCACACTTTAGGGAAGGGATTCGACAACTCTAATATCTTGGCCTCAAACAGAGATGGAGTTAATCCTGAAAATGGGGATGGTGAAGATTTGATAAAAGAGAAAATACTTAACTTTAATAAGAGTAAAATCAAAATGGAGAGTGTGGTTAACTTATAAAAAGCAATTGCCTGGCCTTTTAAATATTCCAATAAGAATGTGCAGCAAATAATTGCAAGGTGATTTGATTTATAAATAAACTATGAGATAATTTTTTTATGTACACATTTTTATTGGGAGTATTACTTGGTGTCGTTACGGGCATGTTTGCAGTTGCTGCCTGCAGAAGAATGCATAATTTAGCAATACTGGATGAGCGACAAAAGCATAAGGAGATGGAGCAATTAGAAGCGCAAAGACAATTTTTTCAGGCATCAAAAATGGCCGCACTTACTACGATGATGTCTGGAATTGCGCATGAACTAAATAATCCTCTTACCACAATTTTAGGTTTTTCTACCATCTTACGTCGAGAGATTCCCCATACTAATGAGAAAATTGAAAGACATATTGATCTTATCATTAAAAGTGCTAAGCGAATGGGGACAATTATTGAACAGCTAAGCAAGTTTGGCCACGCTCGTGCGGCAGAATATGGGAAGGGCCCTGTCAATGTTAACGACGTTATCCGCAATTCACTTATATTACTTCGCCCTCAGCTGAAAGGTTGTGATATTACATTAGACTTAAATTTAGATAACAAAATTTTCCCAATAAAAGGTGATAGCGCAAAATTAGAAAATGTCTTTGAAAATTTAATTGTGAATGCCAAGGACGCTTTTGAAAATGTTAAGGATCATAGAGCAAAAAAATTAAACATCATTACGGAGAATGCGCCTGATCACAAAAGTGTACAAATAATTTTTAAGGACAACGCCTCTGGCATTGCTTCCGAATATGTGGAAAAAATTTTCGATCCATTTTTTACTACCAAATGTCCAAATCGTGGAACGGGCCTAGGAATGACGCTAAGTTATGAATGGGTAAAAGAGCATAATGGAACGATTTCATGCTCCTCCGCCGGCCCAGGAGAAGGAACAACTTTTTTTATCTCGCTACCAACAACTATTGCTTGAATAAAATTTCAAGCAATGCGAAAATAGTCTTAATTAATAAGTATTACGCAAAAGAAGGCCAGGATCGGCCTTCTTTGGATTTACAAGGATGTAAACTTCATATGGATAGAAATTGGATTGTGCTCTTTGCGCTAATAGTTATAACCATTGAGTTTGGAAAGAGCTTTTAACTTAGCGCTAGCGAAGTCAACTCTGACATTAATTCCTGGCTGCGGATTACAAATCCCTCCTTATCCTCGTTTTTCAGTCCAGTGCTGGCAATGGTGGCCAGATCTTCGACGTGGTGGCAGAGTTTTTTTACTAGCTCTTCTTGGTTGTTGCGTTTGGAAATTTTCAGGGCATTTTGAATAAGTTGACTATTGGGGTTAATCACTAGAGTTTTTTTCATTGGGAAATGCATTTCTTGTCCCATCGATTTTGCCATATTTTTAAAGCGCTTCATCTGTTCATCAATTCTAAAATAGGCCGGAGCTTTAGAGTTTTTTAGTTTTTCAATTTCTACTTCCATGGAGCTAGAAAAACTATCTTTTTCATCTTTTTTATCTTCTGCTCCCACCAAAACTTTCTTGAAAAGCTCTTTGATCATAATATCTTCATCGGTGGAATTTTCACTGGATAAGATTTTCCCAAATTCAGCATCAATCGAAGCAAAACGTACCGTTTTGTCTCCCAATTTTTTTGCCTCTACATGTTGTAAAAAATGTGGGTCAATATGATCATCTGTCTCTATAACAAAAATGCCCTCATCTTTGAGTTGTTTGCGCAAGCTCCAATCACTAGCATTTTTTTCAAAGTATACGATAGTATCTTTAAGTTTTTCTTGAAATACCTGTGGTATGCTGTCGGCATATTCTTGCATTGTCTTATAAGTTTTATCTTCTACTTTGAAAAGAATATGCTCGCGCATCTGTTCATCAAATTTGTTATCAGAGATAGCTCCATATTTTACAAAAAGCGCAATGTCTTCCCATATCGCTTCAAATTTTGGGCGATCATTTTTAAAGAGTTTTTTTAAGGATTCTGCCACTTTTTTTACAATGTAGTTAGAAATTTTTTTAACGTTAGGATCTCCTTGTAGGGCAGAGCGAGAAACATTCAGAGGGATATCAGGGGAATCAATGGTTCCCTTTAGTAGCGATAAAAACTCGGGGATAATATTTTTAACGTTGTCGGAAACAAAAACCTGTTTGCAATAAAGCTTAATATTAGAGTCATTAAATGGTTTTGTAGGATTAATTTTAGGAAAAAACAAAATTCCTTCGAGTGTAAAAGGATGATCTACGTTGAGATGGAGCCAAAAAAGTGGTTCAGGTTCCATTGGATATAATTTGCGAAAAAAGGCCTTATAATCATCATCGGAAATATCTTTAGGATCTTTTTTCCAAAGTGGTCTAGTTTCATTAACAATGCTCTCTTCCTCTACCGGATATATATCCTTTTCATCTTTACCTTCGGCCCGCATTTTTTCGTTATGCTTTTTGTCTTCAGCAATGCGGTGAAGATCACTCACTGCAATAGGATAGGGCATAAAATCACAAAAGTTTTTTAAAGTTGAGCTGACTTTGTATCCACTTAAAAACTCTTCTCCATCTTTGTTAACATGCAAAGTGATGGAGGTTCCTACTTCAGTACGAGAAGAGCTAGAAAATTGATACTCTGTATCACCGGCGCAGGACCAAGAAGTGGCCACCGCCCCTTTTTCCATAGAAAGAGAATCAATAACCACTTTATCTGCCACCATGAAAGAGGAGTAAAAACCCAGTCCAAACTTACCAATGATGTCGTCTTTGGTGGCCTCTCCTTGTGCCTTGATCTGTTTTACAAATTCTTCTGCTCCAGAAAATGCCAACTGTGCAATATATTTTTCTACCTCTGCTTCGGTCATGCCGATACCGTTATCAGAAATTTTTATAGTTTTATTATCTTTGTCCACCACTACACTAATTTTTCCGGTAGGTATTTCTTCATTTCTAGTACGAGCTAGCGTTGCCCGTTTGGTGATAGCATCAGTAGCATTTGCCACCAATTCTCGCAAAAAAATGTCATGCTCTGAATAGAGCCACTTTTTGATGATAGGGAAGATATCTGAAGTTGCAACGGAAATAGTTCCTTTTCTTTCTGACATGGCCAACACTCCTTGGTAGTGTAAAAAAGTAGATAAAAAATGTTAGATCAATCTAGTGTCTAATTTATTAACGTCAAGGGTGGAGCAATAGACTTTTTATAAAAAAATTTGATATCATTTCTGCGTTTATATTAGTCATAAGACAATTTTGCAGCAAAATGGGGTTTAAAATGCGCCAGAAGAAAAAAATCATAGTTTTAACTACCGGTGGAACTATTGAAAAAACCTATGATGAGCGTGATGGTAGTTTATCAAATAAAGAATCCATAATTCATGACAAGATTATTTCCAAATTGCGATTGCCTTATACCGAGATAATTCAATACTCTATTTTGGCCAAAGATTCTCTTTATATGGATGATGATGACCGAGAATTTATTAGTGTCTGTATAAAAAAACATCTAAAAAGTGATTGTCCCGTGGTTGTTTTGCACGGCACAGATACCATGGCCGATTCTGCCAAGTACTGTTATGAACGTCTCGTTGATGTTAAGCATCCTGTTATTTTCACCGGTGCCATGAGGCCTTTGGGACTTGATGACTCAGATGCCTTTCAAAACTTTGTAGAGGCCATTTTTGCTAGCAAAATTGTCGCTCCTGCTATCTATATTTCCTTTCATAATCAACTATTTAAAGCGCCTAAAGTACGTAAAAATTTGGAAAGAGGAACCTTTGAAGAGTTGTCCTAGTCAATACCTTGCGCACTGTGTAAAAAATTCAAAAAGCTTCATGATTATAGTAAGATAATGCAGAGTGTCGTAGAATCGTCTTAGATCTGTCCATAAGCTAAGGGAGTACCAAATGTTTATAAAACACATTAAAAAATCTTTTGTTCTATTTTTATCTTTTTTGCTGATAACTCAATCGTTATTGGCCGCCCCGAATAATCACGCGGAAGATGTTACTGGAGTATTATCGGAAGTTGCTGCAGAAGATATTTCACTTTATCTTTCGACTAATGCCAAAATTTACTTTGCGCAATATTTATTGATGGACAAAAAAAATTGGAAAGTTGCTTATGAAATTTTGCGAGATGTCATTCGTAATGATCAATCCTTAAGCGATGTGGTTGTAAATAAGATAGATAAAGCAGCAGATATTATTAGGGAATATCAATTTAAAAAGGTGGTAAATAGTGTAATGGCAATCCAATATAAGCAGCGGCCTTATGTGCGTGCTTCGATGTTGCTTTCGGAAGCATTAATGGATTCGAGAATAGATATAAATGTACCCAACGATACGGAAATTATCTTTGTTGAAAAGTTACTTAAAAACTATTTTTCTCCAGGCCATCCGGAGCGAGTCAATATTATCTACCCTTCGGTAGAAGAGTATGCCTTTGCCCAATGGGCACTAACAGACGAAAATTTAAAAAAGGCCAGGATTGCCCCCTCTAATGAAAAAGATGGAGTAATTAATCAGCTGCTAGAATCAAGCAAGGACAGGGCCATAACGCCAGTAATTCCTGGGCCACAGATGCCGCAAACCCCAGGCGGAATTCCCCAAATTCCAGTGGCACGCAAAGATGGCCAAAAAGTACAACTGCAAACGGGAGAAGAGATCACTATTCCGGGAAATACCATACCGCAATTTCCTCGACTTTTTGTCGAGTTAAAACCCGAGGTGTTGGCAGCACAATCATTGGCAAATGATAGCACTAGGATGATTGGGCCAGAGGATATTAAAGCGCTTGGCATGATCGTAGATAGTGGAATTGAAGTGGCCGAAAATGTGGCCCAACTGCAGCAAAATTACGAAAAATTGCGAGAGAGAGTTAGCAACGAATATTTAAATGAGGCCATGCTTATGCAGATAATTGCCGATCCGGGGGCGGTGGTATTAGATCCGCAATTGCAGGCCTTCGCAAAAAAAGTCAGAATTGAAATTAACCTTGGCAAAGTAGAGAGTCCTTCGGCCATCGAGGTGGCCAATGTGCAACAGGTATTAGAAGAAAATATTGTGGAGGTAGGACAAGGAGGTAGCAGTTACAGCATCAACCTTTCCAAATTATATGGAATAACTCGCCATGGAACTTACTCTAATTTAGAATTAAAATATGCTACCGAAAAAGGAAATCTTTCGCAGTCAACACTGATGTTAATCTCCTCTTTGGCCGGCGAGGATCTGCTTTTTTTACGCCTTCTGGCCAATTCCACTGTAACTGCTGGACCGATTCTAAATACGCTATCTGCCACCTCTAAGTTATCCTCATCTTGGCTTAATAAAAATGTTATCGACAAACTTATTCAATCAGGAATTAGAATGAAAATGGCCGCGGGAGAAGGTGGTGCTATAATCATGCCTCGTTCGCCTATTGTCCCAATAGTTCCCAATATGCCGCCTGCAACAACCATTGCCGGACAAAAACTTTCAATGCTGGGAAGATTGTACATTGCTTTTACGGAGAGATTAAATGGAATAAAATCTCCGGTAGAAAAAATTGTTAATGCGGAATTTACCAAGGCGGCGGTGGATCGTTTTAATGAAATCACCCACGGTAAGATTGTTGAGATGATAAAAAACGGAACGATGTTTTATCTTTTAATTGGACTTAACGTTTTTGCGGAGGCGACAGTGGGGGCGTTGGAATACGCTAATGCCAAAACTACTCAAGATAAAAGAGATGTGCGAGATGAAACGCTGGCCCGCATGGGTGGAAGTTTGCTTTATGCTGTGCCGGGAGTTGGTGTTATAACTGGTTTTGTGGATCTATCGCATCTTTTTTTTAGATTACCGGTAGAGGGGACCGATCTGTTTTTCTTGGCCAGATCTTTAGGACAGCGAGCAGCACTTTTAGGTTCAGAATTTAATCCTACCTCCTTGCAGTTAAGAGAGTATGAGTTGAGTTTAAATCTTCCAAGAGAGGCCAACGCGCTGGATCGCTATACCAAAAATATTAACGATATTGGCAAAGCACAAACACAATTGGCGGCCTTAAGTAACGAGGTGCAAAATATTGTGCAAAGTTATCTCTCTTTGCTTTACAAAGGGCATCGACATCTGTCTCGAAGAATTGTGGATCATAGTATGTATGACTTTGGAGAGCAGATTGAAAATTACATCGAGCAGTTTGAGGATAACTTGAAAACTTTTGCTAAAGATGAGAAGATCATCTCCTCTCAAATGCTAACTTTGCTGCCGGCAGTGCAGTAACAAGGATGTTGATATGGCCACGCTCTCCTCCGATGTAGGTTTGACTTACGATGATGTGCTTTTGCTTCCCGCATACTCCGAGTTCTTACCCAGTGATGTTTTACTTCGAACAAAATTTACTCGTAATATTGAGATAAATATTCCCCTTTCTTCCGCGGCCATGGATACGGTTACCGAAGCGGCCACTGCTATTGTTATGGCCCGCGAGGGAGGGATTGGTGTTCTTCATAAAAATTTAGCTCCTAACTTGCAGGCCGCTGAAGTGGAAAAAGTAAAGAAGGCCGTTTCTGGGATTATTTTACATCCTATTGTAACTGGCCCGGATGCTACATTGTTAGAGGTGATGGCCTTGGCCTCTGCCCATCACGTAACGGGACTTCCCGTGGTGGATGAGAAAAAAAAGTTAGTAGGAATTTTGACGAATAGAGATATGCGCTATGAGAGTGACCTCACCATAAAAGTAAAAGAGGTAATGACGCCTTCTGAACGACTGATCACCGCGTCGCCTAATATTTCGATGAGCGAGGCCAAACAGTTATTGAAAAAACATCGAATAGAGAAATTGCCGGTGATAGATAGAGAAGGCCATTTAAAAGGACTTATAACCATTAGCGATATTCAAAAAAACATTGATTATCCATTGGCCAATAAAGATTCACAAGGCCGACTGCGAGTGGCGGCGGCCATTGGTGTTGGGCCGCATGAGTTAGCGCGGGCCAAACTTTTGGCAGAGATGGATGTCGACGTTTTAGTAATTGATACTGCGCATGGCCATTCACGTGGAGTTATTGAAATGGCCGGGCAGGTGAAGAAAATGTTTTCTCAAATTCAATTGGTGGCCGGGAATGTAGCGACTGCCGATGCTTGTCAAGCCTTGATTGCGGCCGGAGTAGATGGTGTAAAAGTAGGAATTGGCCCGGGTTCTATTTGTACTACTAGGGTAGTGGCCGGAATTGGTGTTCCTCAATTTAGTGCGGTTTTAGAATGTTCTAAAGTTTGCAAAGCGGCCGGAGTGGCACTTATTGCGGATGGTGGGATTAAGTATTCAGGAGATATTGTCAAAGCATTAGCGGCCGGAGCTGATAGCGTCATGATCGGTTCGCTTTTTGCTGGGACCGATGAAAGTCCTGGCGAGATGGTTTTGTACAAAGGGCGAGCCTACAAGGTATATCGGGGAATGGGTTCTTTGGGTGCCATGGTTCACGGCTCAAAAGATCGCTATGGGCAAGGTAAAATTACCGATATGAATAAATTGGTTCCAGAGGGAATTGAAGGCCAAGTTCCTCATCGTGGGCCATTATCGCAGAATATCTATCAGTTGATTGGAGGAATAAAGTCGGGAATGGGATACGTGGGTGCTAGTGATTTGCGGGATTTGCAGGCCAAGGCACGATTTATCACTATTTCTGCCGCTTCTTTGCGGGAAAATCACCCGCATGATGTGCAAATTACTAAAGAGGCGCCTAATTATTCTTTATCTTAATTATCTATAAAATAAGATCTAGAGCTTTCAATGATTTGCTAAGGATGCGAGTATCAAAAATTTTCCCCGATTTTACCTCTAGCTCTAGGCGTTTGATTGCTTTTTTTTGCTTTTCGGCGATGGAGATTGGCCCATCATCTTTTTGCACTAAATTGTCAAAAGCGTTGGCGATAGAAACAATTTTGGTTAGTTCATAGATACGACTACCATTTAGGCCACGAGGGTGGCCTGTGCCATCAACATTTTCATGATGTTCAACTACAATTCTCAGAACTTCATCGGATAGGCCATTGTCTACAATGAGAGAGGTTTTTCCCAGTGTTGGATGTTTTTTCATAGCAGTTTCATACTCGGGAGAGTTAATATCTTCGAGATAACGCTTATCAATGCGAGTTTTTCCAAAATCATGCAAAAGTCCACCGGTATAAATTGTTTCTAGCAGAGCGTGCTGTTCGTAGCCGATATTTATGGCCAGATAGGTAGAAAGACTTGCCACATTCATTCCATGATCGGCCAGCCCTTGGCCGTAGAGAAACATTTTTCCAATTAACTTATCCGCTGTTTTTTTAGATTGAATGACAGAAATAACATTACGAGTTCTATCCAAAATGGCCTTGACTGTTTGGTTGGAGACCTCTTTGGTCACAAATTCCATAAGCGTACTGCGGGTAGAAAAATAGGCATCTGCTAAATCGCTATTTTCGGGGCCAATGCGAGAAATAATTTCTTGTTTTTTAGTTTGCTTTAGGCCTTCGGACCATTTTGCAAATAGAGATTCTTCGCTTTTTAAAATATAAACAAATGTCACTTGTCGTTTAACAAATTCTTCATATTTTGCCTTAGAGATTACATCATTTCGAGGCTTATATTTTAGATGGTGGTTATTGACGAAAAGATAGACATCGCCAGGCAACTCTTCATCTGGATAAATATCAAGTAAAGCGTATTGAACATATTCAGACAAAAAAATATCCTCCTATAAAACTTCAGTTGTCTCTATTATAGCAAAGTGTGAGCAGAAAAAAAGAGCAGATTATCCTTGTTTAATAAAATCTTATCAAGACCGTGGTTGATCTCAGGTAGCAATTGACGACGATTAAGGGCATGTGATAAAAAACCTCTATTCTTTTACCTCAACTATTGGATTGTTAATCAAGGAGCATACAAAATGAGAAAGAGTTGCGGATTTATCCTCATAGTACTTTTTGCGTCAATTATTTTCTGGCCGATTTCTGCGCTCTATGCGACGCCAGGATATCAGCAGGCCATGATGGATAAATATCCAGACGCCCGAAATGGACAACTTAATAATTGCGCCACTTGCCATCTGCCTCTAGTCGCTGATTTTTTGAACAATTATGGATTGGCGTTGCGAGAATCTGTCAAACAGGGCGGGAAAGTTGATTTTGATTTTGCTTCGGCCTTGGATTCGGATGGTGATGGTGTTTCTAATATTGATGAGATTAGCAAGCAGTCTTTTCCTGGCTCTCAAGCGTCTGGCCTAGATCAATTTGAATTTACCAATAATAGAGGAGCTGTCTCTTTTGATCATGCAAGTCATTCGGTTAACTCGGCCTATATGGCCTTTGGAAAATGCCAGGTCTGTCACTTTCCGGAAGGTTTTCCAAAAACTTTCGAGGATAAGGTTTTGCAAAAGACGCTTGCGCATAAACTTTGTCTAGGTTGTCACAAAGAACAGCATGCTCAGGGTAATACCAATCCACCTAAGCAATGTGCAGAATGCCACAATTAGGGAATGTATTGGAGCTTTTCAATCAAAATTCCCCATTTGTCGCCAGCAGTTTTTGAGCTAAACCTTAGTTTAATGGTATCACCGTCAACGTAATCGCCTGGGAGATTTTCGGCAATTCCGGAGAGTCTGTCGTAGGTTTTATTCTTTCCATTTTTAATTTGTAGTATATCGCTTAATTCGCGCAACTCCATTTTTTTTATAATTGGCCGGACATATCTGGCGTTAGCTATTTGATAAGTTTTAGATAAATAGTCATAAGAGTTGTAGTTATGTTTTGTTTCAAAAACATCTGAATCTTGTAATGGATAGTCAATCCAACTACTTTCGGGAATTATAAATCGAGGTGGATATATTTTTGCCAAAAGATTATAGGCGTTGGCGCGTCCTCCGGAGATAGTTTGTTTGCGATATGAGGGATGATGTATTGCGCTTTTTTGTAGTTCTTCTTTTAACTGCGCAGGTAGAGTTTTTCCAAAAACGGAAAGATAGAGGCCGGCCATTCCGGCAACATGAGGAGCGGCCATGGAAGTTCCTGAGAGCATGCCATATTTATTTTTGGGAAGGGATGATAAAATTTTCTCTCCGGGAGCGGCCAGATCTACACTTTGTTCTCCGTAGGAGGAGAAGGTGGAGAGTTCATCGTCGGCACCATGTGATCCTACGGAGACAATATTAGGGAGTTTATAACTGGCCGGGTAGAGATGTAGGTTGTCGTTATTTTCGCCAAAATTTCCGGCGGCGGCCACAAAGATAATTCCTTCTTTGTTTGCTTCCGCAATAGCGTCAAAGAGGGCCTGAGAATATTCACCTCCTCCCCAGGAATTGGAGAGTACATCTACTTCTTGGGCCAAAGCATACTCAATTGCGCGTAAGGCACCTTCGGTACTTCCATCTCCATTTTTATCGATAAACTTTAGTGCCATTAAGGAGACATTGGCCATAACCCCGGCGATGCCAAAATTATTATGGGCGGCACCTATGATCCCTGCACAGTGAGTACCATGGCCTTGATCATCCATCGGATCTCCACTGTTTTTTACAAAATTATATCCATAGATATCGTCGATGTAACCATTCTTATCATCGTCTATATTGGCCTGTCCTCTGAACTCTTGGCCATTTATCCAAATGTTATCGCTAAGGTCCGGGTGATTATAATCAATTCCGGTATCGATAACTGCAATTTTAATTTGCCTATCACCTTTGCTAATTTCCCAGGCGCGCACAATATCCAGATCCGCCCCTTTGACACTATTTGTGATGGGATTGGAGTAGTTATTTCCAGTATTTTCTAAGTTCCATTGCTTTGGATATAGTTCGTCTTGAGTCATTATTTTCCATCGATAATTGGCCTCAACATATTTAAATTGGCCTTTTTTCTTGGATAAAAAGGTTAATACATCACTTTGTTTCAGTTTGATGGAGAGAAAAATAGATTTTGCTATTTTGATGGGAACTACTTTTTTTGCTTCAATTTGGGTGTTTTGAGTAAAAAAAGAGGCCGCCTTTTGCAGATCAAATTTTGTATTATCTTCGACTCTTACAATAAATTCATCGGGAACAATATCAGCGTGTAGAGATAAATTTAAGGTTATAAAAAGGGCCGCGGCCAATGCGGAGGAAAATAGTATTCTCAAAAAAACATCCTTGTTTTATTTTGCTGCCTGTTTATAAACAGAGTATCACAGATCAAGTAGGCAATTTAGAGGGCAATTTTGAACGGGAGAGGCAAATAGAAACTAAAAAAATTGACAGTTACGGAAAATCCAATCGGCAAACATCTGGCCACGCATCCATTTTCCATTTGGAGAAATAGTTCCCTCATATACTTGATAAATTAGTTGGTTATAGTAACGCCCAACGAGATATTCAATATTGCGATCACTTATCTTCGACCAACTATATTCTGATTGTTGAGTTAAAAGAGTAATTGCCTCTCCTCGGCCGTTAGCGTGGTTTGCGCCAATTTGTTCAAAGTAGTCAACAATTTGCCTATTACGGATTACAAGTTGAAACTCACCTTCTAATAAATTGTTTTTATCAAGTACGGCCGAACCATCATCGCAGGAAGCATAAACTCTCCACTCAGCCGAGGATGCTCCAAAAGATAATAGAAAGATAGTGCATATAAGTAATATTTTATTGTTCATAGTTTACCTCATTTTTTTACTTTAAACTCCAGGGTAATTGAGTGGCCGGAATTCCATTTTCAGGAGAGGGAATCCACACCGCCCAATCAGAGTCATCGTTAAGATAAAAACGTCCGTTATTAAAGTTGCCAGATCCTGCGGCCAATACCCACTTACGATTATCAGTGGGTATTATCAGTCCATTATCTTTGGAATTAAATTCACGAATAAGATAGATCAATCCGCTTTCGGCCTGTCGATCAGAGCGTCCTTGTCGCTTATATCCAAGGATGCCAGGTTTGGCGTAGTCAATAAAATATTCTCCAGGCCCATAGGCATAACGTCGTCGAAGATAGACTAATTTTTTTATTCCTTCGTTTAAGACGTGAAAGTTATCATGCTTATAATTGCTGACAAAATTTCCTTTGTACATATCTTCGTAGTAAACGGTAGGAACGCCAAATTCATTGAGTAAAATAAAAGTATAAGCTTGCAATTTCGTATGTAGAGGAATGTAGCTTCCCAATTCTTGAGTAGGAATAGTGTCGTGGTTGTCAACAAAAGTAATGGCGTAACGAGGATTTCGTGCCAATAAACCACGGTATGGTAGATCACTAATTCGAGTCGGAGGATAACTATTATTTTCTTTTGCTACTTTTTGAAAGTCGTAGTGAAGTGGAACGTCAAAAAGGGACATGGCATTACCAATTCCGCAATAATTGGTTGCGCCATCACCTTGATTGTAAAAAAGGCCATTATTGGCCGGATTTCCCTCGAGATAGGCACTTAATCTTTCGGCCCATCCATCCCAAGATTCTCCAAACATCAGCATACCGTCAAATTTTCCAATGTCGGACATGTACTTCTGAATAGCAAAGGCCCATTCGGAAATAAAAGGAGTATCGATGTGTCTGACTGCATCTATGCGAAAACCATCTAGTCCAACTTCGTTGATGAGCCATTTTGTCCAGCGAATCATTTCTTCACGAACTTCCGGATTTTGAAAGTCTAAATTGGCGCCTAAAATTATGTCGCTGCGAATAGATTTGTAGATATTTTGTGCTTCCGAGGGCATGCTGGAAAGATCACCAAAATATGCTACTTTATTTATAGACTTCCCTTGAAAAAGATAGAAGCGGTCAAAAATTTCAAGCCCGTTAAAGTGATCTTTGTTCCAAACAAAACTAGAGTGTCGAGTACCACGAGGATCTGGGTCATTTTTATTTTGGAAATTAAAATTTAGGTAGGCCGCAATTTCACCACTGCCGATGTAGCTTACTGTGTTGTTCTTGTTTACGATGAACCCATGAGAGTAGGGGACATTTTCGGCTTGATCTGCTCCCAACATGTGATTCATTACGATGTCGCCAATAACCATGATGCCGCGAGAATGTAGTGCCTCAACTGCCGCCAAAAGTTCTTGTTTGGTTCCATACTTGGTACGCACGCGGCCCATTTGATGAAACTCTCCTAAGTCGTAATGGTCGTAAACGGCGTAACCAACGTTGTATTCGTTGGTGGGACTAAACGCCTTGGACATGGGTGGAAGCCAGACGTGGGTAAAGCCATGTTGCTTGAATTCGTCTGCCATAGTGTAGGAGATATATTGCCAGAGATTGGATTCTGGCCCTTTATGTCCAGAGTCAGGATCGGGAATGTACCAATAAAAGGCCTGTAAAATAGTTGGATTAGCATATAGATTTTCTGCTAGGTAGTTGCCGGGAAACTGATAAGACTTTGCTTGCTCCAAAGAGGCAAAAAGAGGAGTTGAACTAGAGATGGATGAGACTAGAAATAGTAGAAAAAGATACGCGTTTTTTTTCATACTCCCCCAGAGATAAGTGGCCTACCGGAGACTACACGATTATTTGGGACAAATCAACGATTGCTGAAGATCTTGGAGAAAAATAGCTCTGTTTTGATAAAACTACTTAACGATCTAGGGAAAAAGAGTAATATTTTCATGGATAAAAAAAAGTATTTCAGAAATTTAACAAATTTATCAAATCATGGAGGTTTATATGTGGGAGAAGTTGAAGGCAGAGAATGCTTTTTTAGTAGTGGTCGATCTTCAGGAGAAATTTTATCCACTCATCGAGGAGAAAGTTTTAAAAGTGGCAAAAAAGAATATTTTGCTAACGATTTCGATGCTGAAAATGCTCAAAGTACCAATGATTGGGACTGAACATTACGTGAAAGGATTAGGCCCTACCGACCGGGACATCTTGGCAATTTGGGATGGGCCAGCATTTACAGATAAGGTTACTTTTAGTTGTTGCAAAACTTCAACTTTTTTGGAGAATTTAAAAAAACTTAATAAAAAAAAGCGGCCCTTGGCCATTGTTTTTGGCCTAGAAACTCACATCTGTGTTTTGCAAACAGTATTAGATCTAATCAAAAAAAAATACAAAGTTGTTGTGGTTAATGATTGTTGCCTCTCCTCGAATAAGCTGCGTTGGAAAAATGGCCTAGAACTGATGGAACGCGCCGGTGCTTATATTTTAAATACCGAAACGTTGCTATTTTATCTTTTGCAGCGGGCCGATTCGGTAGAATTCAAACAGATGGTAAAACTTTTAAAAGATGATCAACAGTCAAAGTAGTAATCATTTAATTATTAGTTGTGGAGACGCAATTGTTGCTGGTAGCTACCTCAAGCATTCATGCTTTTCATCGGTGATCAACTTTTATGATCCAAACAGTGAAAGGCTTATTTCACTCGTTTCATCAGTGATTGGCGCAGGGCCTGGGAATATTGAAGTTTGTCCTCCAATTCTTGATTATTACCGCCAAGAGTCTGTTGTTAGTGTTGAGATATTACCCAATTTCCCAGCTAACGTTAGAAAAGTTTATTGCTCAAAAATGGAAATTGAGAGTGAGAAGGATTGGGGATGTCGGGTAGCTGAGTTTAAAAAATTAATTTTAAGTTATGCAAAGTGTGCAGATAGCGTTTATCTTTTGCAGGACGTGGGTAGTGGTAGCGATATAAGTGCTTTGAAAAGAAGTACCTTTGATCGCACTTTGTTGAATCATTTTGTACAAGGTGTTGCATTGTTTTTTTCTTCCAGTTGGAAAGAAGGAGTTGTCGTGCTTGCGGGCCTGGGGGGGGGGTTAACGCCTACAGGAGATGATTTCTTGACGGGAGTAATGGTAGGATTGCGTTTTATCTATCTGACAAGAAAAGAGACTTGTTTTAATCCAGATAAAGTAGGTGAAATGATTTTCCATCTGGCGCAAGGACCAAATTTGATTTCCACGGCGCAGTTATTTTGGGCCAGTAGAGGAAGAGTATCTATTACCGTAAAAGAGTTGCTCTCTGCCTTAAATCAAGGGCCGATAGAAAGGTTATCGACGGCCGTAGATCATTTGTCCACCTATGGAAGTTCCTCCGGGGTTGATTTTATGGTAGGCCTTTGTATGACGCTTGAACGCAATGATAAATTGGAGTTTTTTTATGAGTGTAACTAAAGGAATTGTAAAAAAAGGTGATTATTTCGATTCCATCTCCTTGATGATCATTTCTAAGAAGATCAGAGAGATGGAGGGCGTAATTGATTCTGCAGTAGTTATGGGCAGTGCGGAAAATTTATTAATTTTAAAGGCGGCAGGACTTTATATCGAAGATTTTGCAAATGTATCCGATAGTGATTTATTACTGGTACTCTTGGGCCGTGATGAAGAAATTGCTAGCAAAAGATTAAATGAAGCAGAGGAATTACTCCTTCAATCCAAAAAAAAACGAGGTACATTATCCTCTGAGAAAAATGGCAGTTTTGCCGTTACATCATTGGAGAGTGCATACAAAATCATGCCAAGTGCTAATTTAGTAGTAATCTCCACTGCTGGTAAATTCGCATATTCCCAAGCTTTTTCCGCTCTTACCGTTGGCCAGAATGTGATGCTATTTTCAGACAACATAACCATAGAAGAAGAACTGAAATTAAAACTTTTGGCGCAAAAAAGGCAGCTTTTGGTGATGGGGCCAGATTGTGGTACGGCAATTATTGGAGGAGTTCCTCTGGCCTTCGCCAATAGCGTGCGCCTTGGTAAAATTGGAGTTGTCGGCGCCTCTGGCACTGGAATGCAGGAAGTAACATCACTTATTCACAATATGGGAGGCGGAATTTCTCATGCATTGGGCACTGGGGGACGAGATATAAAAGAAAAAATCGGAGGCATCTCTTTTTTGCAGGCCTTTGAAATGCTCGAACAAGACGAAAATACCAAAGTTATTTTGCTAGTGGCCAAGCCGCCACATCAGACTGTTTTAGAGGAAATTGGAAAAAAAGTGGCCAGCTGTAAGTATCCGGTGGTGGCAGTTTTTTTAGGCGCCACAAAAGAGATCGTAGAAAAACATCACATGATTTATGGAAAAACGCTAGAAGAGGGAGCATTGCTGGCATGTCGGTTAGTAGATCCTAGGGCGCAATTAGAATGCAATAACGATGTTACCTCTATAAAAAATGTAACATCTGGCGACAAATACATTCGGGCGCTATATAGCGGTGGAACTTTTTGTTATGAGACGCAACTTATTTTACAAGAAGCAGGTATTAGCTCCCTATATTCTAATACTCCGGCCAGTGGGATTGCCACTTTGGCCAATTCTAATATTTCGCAGGGAAATTGTATTGTTGATTTGGGAGAAGATGAATTTACCAAGGGCCGACCTCACCCCATGATTGATTTTTCTTTGCGAAATCGTCGTATTTTAGAAGAAATTGCTCGGCCAGATACCGCTCTTATAATTTTGGACTTGGTAATTGGACATGGAGCTAATTTAGATCCGCAAAGAGAGTTTATTCCCACGGTAGTAAAAGCAAAAAAACTTGCGCCTCATATTCCCATTATCTGTTTTGTCACTGGAACTGATAGTGATCCTCAAAACCGACAAGAGTTGATTAAAATGCTCAAGGAGAGTGGGGTAGTGGTTGTTTTTACCAATGCACAGGCCGCACATTTGGCAACTAAAATCATTAGAGGAATTTAAAGATGAGTAGTAATAAATTATTAAAAGAAAAATTAAAAATTATAAATTTGGGCATTGAAAGTTTTCACCAAACCGCACTAGCACATGGGGCAAAGTCATTGCACGTAGATTGGAAACCTCCGCTGGTTTTTGACAAAAAACTTCAAGAACTATTGGAGAAAAATCGAAGTAAAATTGAGGCCGCTAATCTCAAAGCGCTAGCAATTGTAAATAGAGGAAGGCCGATGTTAATCGGCCTGGCCCAGGCAGGAGAGGTTATTCCTGGGATGAAAAAAAATCTAATCTTACATGCCGGCCCACCTATTGAGTGGGCACGAATGTGTGGACCTATGAGGGGGGCGATTATTGGGGCATTGTTATATGAGGGGTTGGCCCATAATGAGGAGGATGCAGCAAGTTTGGCCGCTTCTTCTCAAGTTGAATATTCTCCTTGTCACGAACATCAAACTGTTGGGCCGATGGCCGGTGTGGTTTCTTTTTCAATGCCAGTTTTTATTTTGGAAAATAGCGAATATAAAAATCGCGCATATTGCACCATGAATGAAGGTTTGGGTAAAGTTTTGCGCTATGGTGCCTATTCTTTGGAAGTTATCACCAAGCTTCGCTGGATGGAAAAGACTTTATACCCAATATTGAAAGAAGCAATCTCTTTTGCAGGGCCAGTGGATTTAAAAAATATTATTGCTCAGGCATTGCATATGGGAGATGAATTACATAATAGAAATCGTGCAGGGACATCCTTGTTTTATCGTAGTATTGCTCCTCATATTTTAAAAACCAAGGCCGAGCGTCAAGCGCAAATTGATGTTTTAAATTTTATTAATGGTAATGATCATTTCTTTTTAAATCTTTCTATGCCGGCCTCCAAAGTTTCGTTGGATGCTGCGCGCGGAATTGAAAATAGTTCTATGTTGACGGCCATGGCGCGAAATGGAACTGATTTTGGGATTCAATTATCTGCGATGAATGGCCGGTGGTTTGTCGGCCCGGCAGAAGTTCCAGATGCTCTCTTTTTCCCCGGTTTTTCAAAAGCAGATGCCAATCCAGATATTGGAGATAGTGCAATAACCGAAACTGCCGGGCTAGGTGGATTTGCGATTGCCGCCTCACCGGCCATTGTGCAATTTGTGGGCGGGGTAGCTCAAGATGCTATCAATTATACGATGCAGATGTATGAAATTTCGGTAGGAGAAAACAGTGTTTATCAAATTCCTTACTTAAATTTCCGAGGAACTCCTACGGGAATCGATCTAATTAAGGTGGTGGAAAAGAATATTTTGCCCTTTATTGATACGGGAGTTGCTCACAAGAAAGCAGGGATAGGACAGGTAGGTGCCGGAGTCTTATCTGCACCGGCCATGCCTTTTAAATTGGCCTATGAAGAATTTGTGAAAGGGTTATTATCCCATTAAAGATCCATATCTAATATAGCTCACTGAAATTCATTGCGTACTTCTATCTAATTTCTTATCCTTTTAAGATCACACTTTGATTAGGAGAAATAAAATGGAATCAACCAAATTTTTAGAAATGATGAATGGATTTCGCATTTATGATTTGACACAGGATTTGAGTATTCACACTCCTCCCTGGCCTTCCTATATGCCTTTTGGGATTCAATATTTTAAACGAATTGCAGGAGCACATATGGGGCAGGGCGCCAATGGCCAAATTATTACCACTTCCAATCATGTGGGAACCCATATGGATGGAGAGATTCACTTTTATTCTGCGGGAAGGGCCATTGGGAAGGTTCCTCTTGATGAGTGGGTAGGGCCAGGAGTTGTCGTAGATATTTCTGATGCTGTTTCTGATTATAGTCTATATACACCAAAGATGATCACGGATCGAGTAGAGGTAAAAAAAGGAGATATTTTAATTATCAATACTGGTTATAACAGATATGCCTGGGATCAACCAAATTGTGATGAAATTCGCTATTTTGTAAAACACCCAGGGCCTGCTCCAGAATTTCATCAGTGGTGCATGGATATGGAGATTAATTGGATTGGAGTAGATTGTGGTAGCGCGGATCACCCCATGAATACAATTATTCGCCAATGGCATCCAAGTAAATTTTTGGAAGCAGAGGCAAAAATAAAAAGTGAGTATGGAAAAAGTTGGGATGAATTTTTTCCACAAGATATTTATTATCAAGTAATGCATTTAAAACTTTTCCCCAAAGGCATTGTGCATGCAGAAAACTTAGGTGGAGAAATAAATTTGATAAAAAATAAGCGCGCTTGGATTGGATGTTTTCCGTTAAAAGGCATTGAATTAGAATCAGCAATGTGCCGAATTGTGGCCATGACCGGAGAGAGCAAATGGCCATAACATCAGACTTTGTTTATCATTGCCCAAATGATTTAAAAGGGGCGCTTTCCCTGCTAGCAAAAGAAAAAAATGCTCTCCCTCTGGCCGGAGGAACTGATCTCATCTGCAACCTAAAAGAAGAGCGCGCTATTTGCAAAAATTTGATCGATCTAAAAAACATTAAAGGACTCAATTCCATAGCACTGGCAAAAGATAAAAAAAGTATTTTCTTGGGAGCACTTGTTACCTTTTCGGATTTAATTAATAGTGAGCTAATCAATAAGCGCCTACCGCTAGTAATGGAGATGAGCAAAACGGTGGCCTCAGTGGCCATTCGTAATCGGGCCACGCTGGTGGGAAACATTTGCTCAGCAGTTCCATCCATGGATAGTGGTACCATCTTGGCAGTTTATGATGCCAAGGTGGAACTAAGATCATTGAAAGGAGGAAGTAGAGTGGTACCAATAAGCAAATGGTTTGTAGCACCCAAAAAGACGGCCCTTAAAAAAGGAGAGTTGGTGCTGGGAGTAACTATTCCTCTTCCGTCCAATGAACAGGCCGGATGCTACATAAAGCTTGGCCGCTACCAAGGAGAGGATTTGGCCCAGGCCTCTATTTCCGTGTTGGCACTTGCTAACAAACAATATCGAATTGCATTTGGAGCAGTTGCACCAATACCGGTGCGCGCAGGAAAAATTGAAAAGCTTTTAAATGGCCATGAAATTAATACTGCGCTTTTAAAACAGGCATATGATTTGGTGGAGCAAGAAATATCTCCTATTACCGATATTCGTGCTACTGCCAAATATCGAATGCACATGTCAAAAGTGATGTTAGGCCGTGCATTAATAATTGCAGACGAAAGATTAAAAGGCCATGGGCCTCACTATGGAATCACTCATCTATGAAAATCTCATTTGTATTAAACGGCGAAAAACGATCATTAGAAGTTAACCCTTCTGAAATTTTACTTGAGGTATTGCGCAAACGCTTAGGTCTCACCAGTCCCAAATGTGGTTGTGATCGAGGAGATTGTGGCGCTTGCACTATTTTACTTGATGGTAAAAGTGTGAAAAGTTGTCTAGTGCTAGCGGTAGAAGTCGCAGGCCATGAGATCACTACGCTGGAAGGATTAATGCAAAATGGAATCTCTCCTATTCAAGAAAAACTCCTGGATAATAACTCTTTTCAATGTGGCTATTGCGCTCCAGGATTTATTGTTGCGGCCCATGAGTTGTTAGAAAACAATTGTTGTCCATCAGTGGAAGAGATACGGGAGGCATTGGCCGGAAATCTTTGTCGTTGTACCGGATATACTCCCATCATTGATGCTATTGCACAGGTTTGCAAGTGTGAACATGAGGGGAAGAAAGGAGGATGTGGTTGTGAAGGAAGATAATCAGGCATCTGCTAAATTCAAATACATTGGAAAAAATACAAAACGAGTGGATGGGAAAGAGAAGATTACTGGGGCGGCAAAATATGTCGATGATATTGATTTTGGAAATTCTCTACTTTATGCTGCTATTGTAGAATCACCTTATGCTCATGCAAAAATTTTATCTATCAATACGAAAAAGGCAGAAAAAATTCCAGGAGTAGTTCGTGTAGTTACGGGAAATGAATTTCCTTTCCGCTTTGGCCTTTATATGCATGATCGCTATATTTTTGCCCAGGATCGGGTGCGTTTTATCGGAGAGCAAGTCGCGGCAGTTATCGCTCGTGACGAGGCCACCGCCCAAAGGGCCGCCAAATTGGTGGAAGTAAAATATGAAGAGCTTAAACCAATTTTGTCCGTTTATGATGCCTTGGGATTAAGCAGTAAAAAAGAAAATAAACGAAGTAGTGAGAAGGAATTTGGCCATAATCCTAAAAATATGATTCACCCTAAACTCTCCGAATATACTCATGTTCCTTGGTTTTTTCCGCAAGATAACTCCAATATTGCCCATTTTCGTAAAATTAGAAAGGGCGATTTGGAAAGTGGTTTTCAAGAGGCCGACTATATCTTAGAAGATGAATATACCGTTCCTCGCTATGCTCACTGTGCAATTGAAACTCATGCCTCGGTTGGATTGTGCGATCACTCTGGCCGTCTTACTATGTGGACAGCATCGCAATCACCTCATACACAGCGACATCTTTTTGTTGAGGCCTTGGCCCCATTGGGTTTTACCCACAAAGATATTCGAGTTATCACTCCCTATGTAGGAGGAGGTTTTGGTGGAAAGGCCGGAGTCTCCATGGAAATTTTGGCGGCGGCCTTGGCCACCTGTGTGCGCGGCCTGCCAGTAAAAGTAATTTGGAGTCGCTCACAAGAGTTTTATAATACCTATCAGCGCCAAGGAGTGCATGCTAAAATTAAAATGGGAGTAAAAAAAGATGGAACGATTACAGCGCTAGAGCAGTTACTTTATTGGGATGCGGGGGCGTATGTAGAATATGGCGCAAACGTGGTTAATGCTGCCGGCCTTTCCGCCACTGGCCCTTACCGAATTGCCAACGTAAAAATTGATTCAGTTTGTGTCTATACTAATTTGCCACCTGGTGGGCCATATCGTGGGTTTGGTTATTCAGAATTTCTATTTGGACTGGAGTCGCACATTAACGAGATGGCCAAAAAATTAAAATTAGATGCTGTGGATTTTCGTTTAAAAAATGCGATCGCAGAGGGAGATAAATTGGCCTATGGTGCTAGTATGAATCCCAATGGATTACATGAATGTATAACCAAAGTAGCAAAAGCAATAGAGTGGGGGAAAAAATATCCAGAGGATAATAAGAATAAATCCAACATTGTTCATGGAAAAGGTTTTTCTCTATTTTGGAAGGCCCCGGCCATGCCCCCTAATGCCTCTTCTTCTTGTTTTTTAAAATTTAATGAAGATGGAAGTTTAAATATTTTGCTATCGGCCATGGAAATTGGCCAAGGCTATTTCACTGTTATGGCACAGATTGCCGCCGAAATTTTATCTGTTCCTCCGCATAAAATTCGCTGTGAAACTCCCGACACCGATCGCAATCCCTATGAGTGGCAAACCGTGGCCTCACATATAACTTGGTCTTGTGGAAATGCGGTCAAGCGAGCGGCAGAAGATGCGAGAGATCAAATTTTTAAATTAGTTGCGCGGGCCTTGGAAATGCAACAAGAGGATCTATATCTAGAAGATGAGGCCGTAAAATCCAAGAAAGATGGAAAATTTTCTTTAAAATTTTCCGAGTTTATTATCAATGGGATTGGACAAAAAGATGGTACTTTTCGCGGAGGGCCTATTATTGGCCGAGGAATGTTCATGCCAGAATTTGCTTCGGCCATGAGTGATCCGGCCACTGGACAAGGAGGGAAACCCAACGTTCACTATACGGTTGGTGCTGCAGCAGTTGATCTGGCCATTGATAAAGAGAGTGGTAAAATTAAAATTAATAAAGTTGCCTTTGCCGTAGATGCTGGATGTGCTCTGAACCCAGATTTAGTCAAAGGCCAAATTACTGGCGGACTTTTGCAAGGACTGGCCACGGTGCTTTATGAGGATATGCGTTTTGATGACAAAGGAAAGTTATTAAATTCTAATTTTACCGATTATAAAATTCCTACCACTTTAGATGTACCAGAAGAAATTATTTCTATTATTGTGGAAAGGCCACAGCCAGATGGCCCATTCGGAGCAAGAGGAGTAGGAGAGCACACCATGATTCCGGCCGCACCAATGGTTGGAAATGCTGTAGAAGATGCATTGGGCATTCGAATTAAATCGATGCCTATTACTGCCGAAAAAATTGCTTTGGCCGTACTAGAGAAAAGTGAAAATGGGGGAGCTGGCCATTGATAAGGATAGGGATAATTGTCGTTCTCTGCACGGTACTTACAATAAGTAATCTATGTGGTAGTGAGGAGTCGTTTTTTATCCCCTATGGTAGTAATTATTTTCCACTAAATTATTACCCGCCTACTAATACTGTTTTCAGTGAGGAGGAAAATATTGGTAGGGCAAAAGATGTAGACTATTGGTTGAAAAAAAAATTTCCCGATCCTTTACCGCTTAAAATTCAGTACTCTATTATTTCTTCATTTCAACTTTCTCTTTATGATACGCAAGCAGATAAGTCATTAGGCTCTGATTTTTCGCTTTGGGTGCAGCGATGGAAACGACAAACAGATAGGCCTCGTACTCTTTTAGATTTTAAATTGGACTATTTTCACACCTATCTACGAACGGATGAAGGATCGGAAACTCGTTTGGATCTTCTTATTCTATACTCTTTTTTTGGCAAAAAATTTAATTACAGTGTGGGAGTACGACAAATGACCTATCCCTCTAGCAATATTAACAGCGGTACTCTTTTTATCTCGAATTGGGATTATGCGATATATCGGCCAGTGGTGGTCGGGTTATATTTCTTTTACCCAATAATAAATGATCTGGGCCTTATTAATTGGCAGATGACACCGTATGTGAAGGCCAAAGTCGGACCTGTTTTTTTTAACACCGATCTTTTGGAAATTTCGCTAAAACTGCATAATATTTTAACTGCAAATTCTCTTGATACTAGTGGTAGCTATCAAGTTTTTGACTGGACGGCCGATTATCAACATAATGCTTTAAGTTTATTTGTTCGTGGTTCATCGGGAGAACGGATTGGTTTGTTGGATGAGAAGGGAATCAAGAGTGATAATTATGGAGAGTTGATCGCTTCAACCTTTGGGATGGGAATTGGATTCAATTTTCTTTCAAAATCAAAATTGTGTTTTTTTTATGATGTAGCGTCTTATCTTTCTCCGAGTGTAGAAGCCGCGGTGACTCACGACCTCAATGATTATGAAGCAATTACAAAATTTTCTTTGGAGTATAGGCATGAGATTCAATAGAAATATTTTTTTATTTTTCTTTGTTTTTATTTTAAATTTTATTTCCTACACCTTGGGATTTGCTACAGATTATTATGGGGAAGTAGTTGCTATCAAAGGAGTCGCAACGTACGGCCAGCGAGTATTGGTTTTAGGAGACAAAATCCCTTACAGTGGTTCTATTGGAACTGATGTTGATTCAATCATAAAAATATATCTACCAGCAGATGAAACTTTTTTGGTGATAGGCCCGTTATCGCTATTATCTATTAATTCACCAGCGATTTCGTTAGAGAAAACTGCGGAGAATTTACAAAATTTTACTCTGGTTCGTGGCAGTGCTCGTTGGATTTCTCCGCAACGTGAATTTATCTCTCAAAGGCTCATCGTGGTGCAGGCCGGCCCGGGATACGTGGGAGGTAAATCTTCAGATTTTGTGGTAGTCAGTTCTCCTATGTTTGAGGAGATGGAACTAATTGTAATTAACGGCAAGGCACTATTACGTTCTAATGCAATAAAAAAAGATCAAGTATTGGCCACCTCGCTCGCCTGGGCCGGTTTGGGAGGAAGATTTGGCCTAGAGGTCAGTGGCCCACTGTTGCTTTCAGCTAATGTTTTAGATCACTATAAAAAACTCGATATAGCACTACTTCCAGGGCCATGATCTGATATCTACATTGGCGGAATATCTCGACATTGAATGGGTTGATAAATTAAGCGACTATCGGTAGCTACACACTCTTCAGTTAACTCGTCCCATTCCATAATTTTGCACTCTAATTTTTCGTAGCACTGTTTAGGAAAAGCAAAAGAGTAACTATCACCGAAATCATATCCAATGGTTTTACAAACCATTTCTTCACAACTGCCATAGTCGGCAGCTTGGAGAATTGCCGGGGCAAAAAGTAAAAAAGAGGCCAAAAGTAAAGATAATCCACTTGTTTTCATAGGAAACTCCTTGTTTGATGGAAAGATCAACATGGTGTGCAATTACGTCATAATGGAGTCAAGTGGCAACAAAAAATTAACTTTAATGAAAAAATTACGCAATTTTTTTATCAAGGAATGCCAAATTATAGGCCGGGGACTCTTTAAGTTTTGCTCGCCGTTTATTATATTCCTGGGTAGTTTTGACACTAGCGTGTCCAACATCTTGAGAAACGCGAAATAAATCTTCTCCATTTTCTAACGCTGAACCAATATAAGTAGCGCGCGCAGAGTGAGGGGAGATGCGTTTGCTAATTCCGGCCATCTTAGCATATTTGGCAACAATATAATCAACAGATTTTGGGCGTAGTGTTTTATCTAAGGAAGCATGATGTCCCGAAGGATTTTTAGTTGGGCGAAAGATCCAATCATCATCTTCTAGATCTTTTCCGCTGTTATGCATCCAGCTTAGATATTCCTGTAAAACTTCATCACATGTTGGGTGAATAACTTTTTGTAGATATTTACCACCTTTGGCCTTGATGTTTATAATTTTATGGCCATCGATACTTTTATAATCTTTCAACTTCAGATTTATTAACTCAGATTTACGAATTCCAGTAGAAAAGAATAGGTAGATTATTGCTCGATGCAGGGGAGAGGCCTTTTCATCAACTACTCGAAAAAGTTCTCGAACTTCATCGTCAGATAGATCGTTGGTCTCGGTGACTACTTCTTGGCGAGGTCGGCGAATATTCTCGCATGGATTGTGTTCGACAAATCCTTTTTCACATAAAAAATCAAAATAACTGGAGACGGCCGCCAATTTTCGGTTGATTGATTTGGGGGCAAAGTGTGCTTGATCTTCTAACCAATTTCGATATGCTACTAAATGAAATTTTTCTGTCTGCGCAATATTTTGAACGATAGGAAAATTGGTAGCTAGAAATTTTAAAAATTGCTTTATGTCATTACGATATGATTTTTGTGTATGCAAAGAGGGGAAATTTTTAAAAAATTCATAATCAAGTTTTTGTGCTTCTTGATTGTTATCTATTAGTTGAAAATCAGCTTGTCGATCATTTTTAGTAATCTGATATTCAATCACTTCTTTGCTTCTCATATAATCTTTATTATCTACGAGATGAAAGTAATTTTGCAGAGGGGAATTAAGTGCTTATCTAAAGCCGACCATCCTGGTCGGAAATGAGTCGAATAACAAAAGTGGTGTTGGCGGCCGATTTATCCACCCCAACAGTGCCACCATGTGATTCTACAATGCGCTTTACCAGATAAAGGCCAATTCCTGTCCCTTTTCCAGAAGATAATTTGGTAGAAAAAAGAGGAAGAAAGATTTTATCAATTATGGATGGATCGATTTTTCCAGAATCAATAATATAAATAGCAAGATCTTTGGGGCCATTTTGCTGACAACTAATTTTTATCCATTTTTCCGAAAGAGGCGCAATGGCATCGATAGCGTTATTTATAAGATTATAAAAAACTTGATAGATTTGGGTTTTATTTCCAGAGATATTGAGATCATTCTCAGTAGTTAATTTAATTTTTTCAGCGATTATTTTTGAATGCAATTGGCCACTGACTTCGGCAATTATCTCTGAGATTTTTATCTGCTCATTTGTGCTATGCTCGTTTTTAATTAGAGCGCGAACGCTGGCGATGATGTCCAAAATTTTAAGAGCAGATTTTTCAATTTTTTCTCCCAGCTTTGCCACTTTTTCTGCTGGTAAATTACCTTCTCTAAGCATCTCCGCATAACCGTGAATTAGTGTTACTGGATTTTTTATCTCATGTATTACTGACAATGAGGCCATTCCGATATTGGCCATTTCCGCTTCAAATTTTTTTTCATCTAAAACTTGTTTCATGTGAAGAAGAGATCGGTATTACAAGCAACAAACTTAACAAGATTTTATTGTTCTAACAAAATATGTCTTAGCAAATTTTTGTAGGACACTGTTTTTATAAAATGTTAGCATCAACTGATGTTTTTCATTGTGAAAAAAATTATATTTATCGCTACTTTTTTTTCTTTTTCTTCCTTCCTTTTGGCAAAAACCTACGAGACAATTAGACAAAGTGAAATCTATCAAAATCAAAATTGTCAGATAACTCAGAGTTGTTCTCTTAAAAGTTTTGAAATTTTAGTTAAGGATTTAGATATTCAAGGTAGTTTTGGACGCAATCTTAAGTCTCGCGTCTACCTAAGGTATACCACTGACTCCGTGGATAATTTGTTAAAGTTTGGTATTGTGCAATTTATTAGGGGTTGTATGTGGGAGAGTACTAAAGATTCTTTTCATTTTGGGACGGTTCGCGAGTTTTTTGGACGACAAAATGTTAAGTTTATCCATCCACAAATGGTGATTGATTCCATTGATGTTGATCCACTATACAATTCATGGTTGATTACAAAACCTTCACATACTCGTCATGATCTCTATCGTTGGAACAGTGTTGCTGGTTCTTATTCCGAAGATAGCGAATCACTGTATTATCAAAAATTGCCGTTGGTCCCAGTTCTCTATGTTAGGGATACGCCTGGCTCGGCCAGTTACTATGAAGAAGCTGAATCTGCAACAAACACGTCTTTAGAATTTATCTCCTGTGTCTACAAGATCGAAGATATTCCACTGATTAGTACCCCTCAAGGAATGGGCCAGGAGAAGGCATTAAAATGTTTTAATTGGCAAAGTTCTAATGTTTTTAATCATGCCACTAAAAAATTTGAAAAATTGCCGATCGTCTCACCAATTTGCAACTCTCCTCAGGCCTATGCTCAGGCCAATGATATAGACGGACAACTTAAAGATTCTTCTACTTGGCAAAAAAAAATGGAAGAACAAAATAGGGGAGTGCTAGATAAATTACAATGGAGTCATCAATCCGTTTTAGATGGTCGAGTTCGCTCGCAAACCGTGGCCATAGTTGGCGCAGAAATTAATCCAGCAAATTTTCTTGGTATGATTGACCAAAATAAAAAAGAAATTCCCGACAACAGTTTTGATGATGATGGTAACGGTTATGTTGATGATTATAACGGATTAAATCTGTTTTTAGGAAATGGCACTAATTACGGCACACATAATTCGGCCAATGGATTGCACGAAACTAGAGTTGCTTCAATGGTAGCACTGATTTCTGCTTATGATGAGACTAGGCCACATCCTATAAAAATCCTACCCATAACAGTTGATTCTTTTGATGGGAAATCGGATGACTTATATTTTAAGCGCGTTGCGGACGCTATCGATTATGCTGTTTTGCGTGGGGCCAGAGTTATTAACATGTCTTTTGGAATAAGTGAAACTTATCGAACTTTTTTTAAATTCATTGATGGCGACTATGAGAAGTCTCGAACCTATCTACAAAATGCTATCGATCGGGCCTTTGCTCAAGGGGTAATTATATTGGGAGCCTCATCTAATGATATTGCACGCAATCAAGATTTGGAGAAAGAGTTTCCGGCAAATTTGCCTAATGTTTTATCAATAAGTGGAATTAGTGAAAATGCCATCTTAACACGTGCTTTCGGGAAAATAATCAAAACTGCAACTTATAGCGAGAACTTATATCTTTATGATGGCGGAGATTCGCTGGTAGGCGCTTCCGGAACTAGTTATGCTACACCAATTATTGCGGCCTATGCGGCAATAATGTTGGCAAAAAATCCCGAAATGGATTCTGCAGAAGTGGGACAGAGAATATTACAGGCATCAGTTGGCCCAATCATTGGCCGGCGGAAGATTTCGTCTGGATATTTTTTGCCAAATCTATTTTTGAAAGACGAATAAGCTATGAGGTATAATAGGAATTATACCTCATAGCTTATCTTAATTATTTTGATGTTAGGTTTAGGTTTTTGGATGGAAAAAGTAAAAACGACCCCAAACGTATAAGGGATGAAGTTAGAAAGATAGTAATATAGACATACGATGGAGTGCCTTGATTTTCTAAAAAATTAAATATAATTACTCCCACCCCTACTCCAATTCCAATAGCAATTGTATGGTAAAAATTGAAGTAACTCATAAAAGATGTTTTAAAATCATCTTTTGCTTCTTTGAAGACAATAAGAAAAAATGACAATTCGTGTGCACCCCAAAAAATTCCTGTCAGCAGTTCGAGTATAAAAAGATATTTTATGCTGGTAGATAGAGTCCATAGTGCTGGAATTATCGAGATGCCTACCGCCGATAGCAAATAGACCCGTCTTCTATCAACGTTAGAGAAATATTTGCGAAATATTTGTAAAAAAATAATTCTTCCAAAAAAAGAGGAAGCAATTATTATCATGTACTCGAAATAGGAAAATTTCAGAACCTTCAACATGTAGGGCGCAAAGAAACCCGCAGAAATAAAAACACCTGCTTTAAAAATTACTGTAAATGAAGTAATTTTTTTCAAAAAATCATTTGGAATTTTTAAAAAAAGCACCTGCCGAAAGGTCTTCTTCTCATCGCTAAACTCCACAGAAGGATGTTTAAAGAGCATAAAGGTAGAAATTGCTCGAAATAAAAAGCATGCAAAAAAAACGATTTGGAAAATTTTCAAATCGATATTTTGTAATTTACCGTATTGTAATAGCACACCAACGGCCACAATCCCGGCCAGCATGAAAAACGAGGTAATACTATTGCGAACACTAAAAAATAGTGCTGTTTTTTCTTTGTCTATCAATCTAGAAAGCCAAGTGACCCAGGCCGGAGAAATTGTTAGGCCAAAGATGTGATACATTGTTACAACCAAAAACAGAACACTGTAATTGTTTTGTAAAAAAGATTGAAAGAAAACCAGAGGAAGAAATAATACTGCCTGTGAAAATGCACATAAAACTGCCCAGGTGCGATATGATTTAATTTTAGCTAAGCCTATAGGTGCCACAGCTTGCAGAAGTCCACCAATAACAAATGGTACTGTTGCCAGAAGACTGGCCTGTAATTCAGAGTGTCCGAGGCGCAAAGCATAGGCGCTAAAATAAACTTCTCCAGCTCCCGTCATTAGTGCAAAAAAAAGTGCATCAAGAAAATAGACGAGCTTAAAATTGTGTTGGAGCATATGGGAAGTTTTACCGAGGTTGTGTTTCTTTAACTATAATGTCATTGATTCGAGAGGAGATTTCAAGAGATATTTTAAAAATATTATCACAACCAATTCCATTTTCGGAGTATGCCATCATTCCTATTAATGCAAAATATCCTTTGTTTAAGTTAAACCAAGGATACCAGCCGAATTTGCCTTCAGCTGAGACAATCTCTTGGTTGCGCCAAACTCCCAATCCATAATCATAGTTTTTTCTACTCATATTGGAAGGCAATTGGATTTTTTTAGAAAACTCATTATGTGACTCCACTACCCTATCAACTAAATGATGCCACTTACTACTTTTCCCTAATTCTACCAAATAATACATGAGCTTATAGTAATCTTGCATGTTAATAAGCAGGCCATTTGCGAGGGATGGATTGATAATGCCCGTACGCTTGATAGAATCGCTATAATATTGAGTTTTCGGATTTAGCTGCAATGGATTTTTGATAAATTCCTCAAAAATCTGATTCCACACTAGTGGACGTTTGAGTTTGCGTGAGAGAGCAACCTCAACCATGCGGCCAACAATTTGTAGATGATAAGGCCCATACCAAAAAATTTTCTTTGCCTTAGGAACACCAATATTTTTTTCAATTTCTAGGGCCAATTTATAAATTCGCCCGACGCATTCTCCAATTGCCATATTAGAATTTGTGCTGCATCTTTCTTTCGGATGGTGTCCGGGGAGTCCAGAAGTTTGAGAAAGCAAATCCTCTAGGGTAATGGAGGAAAAATTTTTCCATCCAAGCAATTGGCCAGTAGTTGACTCCAATTTAAGCAGTCCTCTCGTAACCAAATTCAAAACGGTAATGGTGGTTATTAGTTGTGATGATGCATCTACTGGAATTAGAGCTTCAAAGGATAGATTTTCCCGAATACTTTGATCTTTACGCGTAGGATAATTAATTTCGCCGAAGCGATAAGAGTAAATGGGCAATCCATTTTTGCCAGATAGAATAAAAGCAATATTGCTAATTCCTTTATTAGTTTCAAGTAGGCCATCGAGATATGCTTCAACAGAGTTAATACTTGTGTTGGAAAGAATCCTTCCAATTTCATCATTCCATAAAGAAGAGGTAGTTGCCGCGGAAGAGAAATTATCGTTGGGAAAAAGTTTCTGCTGATTCAGAAGAGTGTGGGCAACAAGCTTCTCAGTCTCTTCTGTCGAAATAATAGAGGCAATAATGCGGCCATCACTTGCGGGAAGTTTTTGCTCAACCCAATGACAGGAAGCAAGCAATAACGAAAGCAGGAAAAGAATAAGAATAGATCGCACCATACCCAACCTCTTCGACAATTGAATAAACTTCTTAAATCTTAAGTAAGCAATTTGAAAAAGTTTCAAAATAAACAAAAACCTGGGAATCTACGAAGTAAACTAAAGTTTGAATCTTTAAGGATTCTTTGTTACCTTTTGCCCATCAATATTCCGTATTCGCTTAGGAGAATTGTTATGAATAAAATCCCTGTGGCAATCTTGGGTTCTACTGGTGTCGTTGGCCAAAAAATGATTGCCATGCTCTCTGATCATCCCCATTTTTATGTCGCAGAAATTGTTGCCTCCGATAAAAACTTAAATAAGTCTTACGGCGAAGTATCCACTTGGTTTGAGCGCACAAAAATCCCCTCCTCTGTTTTTCAAATGCGTTTTAAATCTACTAGTGAAATTACCTCTCCTTACGCATTGTCGGCCCTACCTTCAGAGGTCGCCGCTGAAATTGAACCAAATCTGGCCAGTAAGGGAATTCATGTAATCAGTAATGCTTCTACTTTTCGAATGAATAAATATGTTCCTCTTTTAATTCCTGAAATTAATCCTTCTCATCTAGAAATCGTGGCACAGCAAAAAACTACCGGCAAAATGGTAACCAACCCCAACTGTTCAACTGTTTTTTTGGCGATGGCCATTTTCCCGCTATATGCAACTTATAAAATAAAGCATATTACGGCCGTAACTCTACAGGCCATTAGTGGCGCCGGATATCCCGGACTTCCTTCGCTAGATATTCTGGGTGATTGTATTCCTAATATTTTAGGAGAAGAGGAAAAGATTCAAAATGAGGTAAAAAAGATTTTGGGATCAACTTCTTTGCCGGCCACTTTTACGACTACCGTCAATGTCAACCGTATTCCTGTCAAGCACGGCCATACAGTGATTGCTAATGTCCATTTCACGGAGAACATTTCAAAGCAAGAGATTGAAAAGTTATTTATCACATACGCCGAAAAATTTCCCCAGGCCTATCAACTACATTTTGATAATTTCTCCCCTCGCCCAACTCGAGATTTAACAGATTTTGACAATCGAACTCATATCGGCAGGATTCGTGTTTCCGAAGATCCTCGTCAAATCTCGTTAGTGGCCATGGGACATAATCTTGTTCGTGGTGCCGCCGGGGCGGCAATCTTAAATCTTGAATTATTTCATAAATACTTAGGAAAATAACGTGAAAGTTGCGCTTATCGGAAATGGAAAAACAGGCCATCATGTTGCAGATCTTCTTACTCAGGAGTCATATGCTTTTTCTATTTTTAATCTGGAAAATCCTCCCACCCTCACAACTTTGAGCGGACACGATGTCATAATTAATTTTACACCGGGAGAAATATTTTTATCCCAACTTGATCTGCTTATTGCCAGTAAAATTCCACTGGCCGCTGGCAGTACAGGACTTATTCTTCCGGAGAATTTAGATACCAGACTTAAATCCAATGGGATTAGGTGGATTTACGCTTCTAATTTTTCCCTAGGCATGGCCTTGGCCAATCGAATGCTGAAAGAACTCTCTCATGCTAAAAATATTTTAAATGATTACAGTTATACGTTAAATGAAACACATCACACAAAGAAAGTAGATAACCCAAGTGGAACGGCACTGGCCTGGGCAAAAATAATAGATGACCCAAAAAAAATTTCCATTACAGGCCATCGAGAAGGTGAAGTAGTCGGTATTCACGAGTTAACACTTAACACTCCCTTTGAAAGTATTACCTTGAAACATGTGGCCCATGATCGAAAAATTTTTGCACAAGGCGCAATATGGGCAGCAAAAAAGCTTTTAAGTGATCCTTCTCTCCCCTACGGACTACATTATTTTTCTAATTTGGCAGGAGAATATTTATATGAAAAGTAGTAATCTTAAAAAAAACATCCATGATTTTTCACTTTGGACAGCGCTTATCACTCCACTTACAGAAAATGACACCTTGGATGTTAAATCCCTGCAAGTTCTGCTAAAAGAGCAAGCAGCGGCCCATAACGGATTGTTGCTCCTAGGAAGTACAGGGGAAGCATTAAATTTAAATCTCGATGAAAAAAAGACAATCTTAAAAATTGCGCTCGAACAAAATTTTCCCGTTCCCATTATGGTGGGAGTTAGTGGCCACAATATCCAAGAGAGTTCTGCTTGGATGCGCTATTTAGAAACTTTGGATGTCGATTGTTATCTTATGCCCACTCCTATTTACGCAAAACCTGGAGAAGAGGGACAGTATCAATGGTTTAAAACACTAATGGATCTCTCTTCACGTCCGGTGATGCTATATAACATTCCTGGACGGGCCGGGATAGCACTAAACCACAATACCGCCAAGCGACTTGCAAAACATCCCAACGCTTGGGCCATCAAAGAGGCCAGTGGTAGCAATCTAGAATTTAGTCGATATCGGGAGGATGCTCCCCAGCTTAAAATTTTTAGTGGAGACGATGGAATGTTACCAGGGCATGCCTCCTTGGGTGCCGCAGGCCTAATCTCGGTGGCGTCTAATGTTTGGCCGGCGGAAACTAATCTTTATACTAAAATGTCTTTAGAGTTAAAAATTACTCCAGAGACGGTAGAAGGCAAGATGTGGCAAAAGGCCTCTGATTCACTTTTTACGGCCAGCAATCCAATCCCGGCCAAAGCAATTTTACATCGTTTAGGTCGAATTAGTTCTAATAAGATGCGTTTACCTCTTTCTGCTTTGGATTTAAAAAGTACCGAGCTTCTCGAAGAGAGCGACCGAGAAATTCGAAAGTGGTTTACTAAATGAATACTCCTAATCTAGATAAATCATTTGAGGAGGTTCTAAATCAACTTGAATCCGGACAGCTGCGTTCGGCGTATTTTAATGAGTCAACAAAATCTTGGTTGAGCAACAGCAAAATAAAAGAGTCTATTTTGGCAGCGTTTCGTGCCGGTGTTTTGATTGAACACAACGGGTTCATTGACAAAGATACTCTGCTGCCGCAGACCTTTAGCGTGGCCCGCGGAGTTAGAATTGTTCCAGGTGGGTCGGCAGTACGGCGTGGTAGCTATGTTGCCACCGGCGTTATAATTATGCCTCCATCCTATATAAATGTTGGAGCATATATCGACAGTGGTACCATGATCGATAGTAATGTGCTGGTCGGTTCTTGCGCTCAAATTGGCAAAAATGTCCATCTTTCGGCCGGAGTCCAAATTGGTGGCGTGCTTGAACCAATTGGACAACGGCCGGTGATAATTGAAGATAACGTCTTTGTGGGTGCTGGATCTATAATTGTAGAAGGCGTTGTGGTTAAGCAATCAGCGGTTATTGCTCCGGGGGTTATTCTCTCCAAGGGAGTCACCGTTTATGACACCGTTCATCAGCGCATTTTAGAGCGTGGTGCTGAAATTCCTCCTTGTGCAGTGGTAATTCCGGGTAGCAGGCCTCTGGGTGATACTCACTCCTGGGGAGAGAAAATGGGGTTACATACAAATTGTGCACTTATAATAAAGTATCGTGATGAAAAGAGTAATGCTTCACTAGAACTAGAACAACTATTAAGATAACCATAATTTTTTTATTATCCCCTTCTCTTCTAATTTCTACTATTGAAAATAAGAATACTCCGAGATAGCTTATATTAAATTAATTTATCGAATAAACGCTTGAGAGGGCCCTTATGTCTGCACCTATAAAAATATTGATTGTTGATGATGAAGAAGCTATCTTGCGCAATTTCAAAGCACTCTTAGAGGATCGTGGACACAGTGTTATTTCTGCACTCAATGGAAAAGAGGCCCTCTCACTATTTGCTAAACATCGTCCAGATATTGTCTTTACCGATTTACGAATGCCGGAAATGAATGGCCTAACTTTAATCTCCAACCTGAAACAATTGGCACCGGAAATTCCCACAGTTGTAGTTTCTGGAACTGGTAACATTAAAGATGCCATTGAGGCCATTCATCATGGAGCATGGGATTATCTTTTAAAGCCTTTACAAGAGACTGGTGAAGTAGAAATTGTGTTACAGCGAACTCTGGAACATGCCCGCTTGCGAGTGGAAAATAAAAAATATGTCAAAGACTTAGAAGGTGCCATCATTCAAAAAAGCAAGGATATTTGGTATAGCGAAATAAAGTTTCGAACTTTGATTGAAAGCTCTCCACTGCCAATTATTTTGATCAAAGATAATAGAATTAATTATGTTAATAATGCGGCCATTCGCATCTATGCTTTTAAAAATTCTAAAGAAATGGTGGGAAAACTAAGTGAGGAGCTTTTTGCGTCTGGAGCTGAGCGAGATTTGCAAAAGCAATTAGCAGAAAATGATTTTGCACTCCTTGTAAATGGCATTAAATTTGAAACAAAGGCCATGCGCAAAGATTTTTCAACTTTTCCGGCCAACATAACGGTCGGCTCCATAACTTTGGCGGAGGGGCCAGCAATAATTATTTTTACCGAAGATATTTCAGAGCGAAGAAAACTTGAAGAACAATTACGACAAGCTCAAAAGCTTGAAACAATCGGCCAATTGGCGGGTGGTGTTGCGCATGATTTTAATAATATTCTAACTGCGATTATCGGTTTTTCTGATTTATTGCGCCGAAAAATAAGTAGTGATGTCCCTTCAACCCAAATTTTAACGCAAGTACAACAGGCCTCCGATCGGGCAAAAAAATTGACTCGCAGTCTACTCTCTTTTTGTCACCAACAAGAAGTTATTGCTAAATATGTTGACCTAAACACTATTATCACTCAATCTCAAAGCTTCTTAAAAAGATTGCTTAGTGACGATATTTCTCTGACGACTTCTTGTCACGACTCCCCTGTCCCTATTTACGCAGACAGTTGCCAAATTGAGCAAATTTTAATGAACTTGGCATCTAATGCGCGTGACGCTATGCCTGGCGGTGGAGAAATAATTATTCGAACGGACATACAAAAAGGAGATGCATCTCATCCGAATGGTTTTGCCATACTTATCGTATCCGATACCGGCGAAGGAATGGATCCGGAAACAAAAAGTAAAATTTTTGAAGCCTTCTTTACAACAAAAGCGGTCGGTGTAGGCACAGGCCTTGGCCTGGCCATTGTTGATGGCATTGTTCGGCAACATGGTGGTTTTATCAACGTTGAAAGTGATAAAGAAAAGGGAACTACTTTTAAAATCTTTCTTCCCCTCATGGATAAAGAAAAAATTATCGGCATAAGTGCTACTGGCGCCGAAGAATATCCCAAAGGTGGCAATGAAGCTATATTGGTTGCCGATGATGATGCTTCTCTGTTAGGTCTTGCAGAAATTTTTCTTCGCGATTTTGGATACCGTGTAATCACGGCCGTAGATGGCCAAGACGCAGTCGATAAATTTAAACTGCATGCCGATGAAGTTGACTTACTATTTTTTGATACCATTATGCCTCGAAAAAATGGAGTTGCTGCCTATGAAGAAATTCGAGCAATAAGGCCAGAAATTAAAGCTCTTTTTACTACCGGCTACTCTTCAGAGGTGGCCTACAATCGCGGAAAAATGGAGGCAAATTTAGAATTAATGATGAAGCCTGTGCGGCCTATTGAATTTCTCTACAAGATACGCGAAATGCTAGATCGTGAGCAAAAATAATGAAGAAATTTATTTCCACTAAAACACTTACTGTACTGACTATAATTTTATTGACCATACTGACAGCACTATCACTTTTGTGGAATATTCATGAAGAAAACAGTCATATTTTCTCCTTGGCCAAAATTGAGGCCGATGCTGCTTACAGTAAGGATTTGGCCTACCGACGATGGGCCGCAGAGCATGGTGGTACTTATGTTGAAGTTACTGCCAATACTCCTCCCAATCCATTTCTGGCGCATATAAAAGAACGAGATATCTCCACCTCCAACGGAAAAAAATTGACGCTGATAAACCCGGCCTACATGACGAGGCAAGTTCACGAAATAGCAAAGGACGAATTTGGAGTAAAAGGACACATCACCAGTCTTCGCCCTCTGCGCCCGGCAAATGCGCCTGATGCTTGGGAAAAAATGGCCTTAACTTCTTTTGAAAATGGCAGTTCGGAAATGACAGAAATTGTAACCTCCCCTTCTGGTGATTATTTGCGCTATATGCGTCCAGTCATAACTGAGCAAGGATGTTTAAAATGTCATGAGTCGCAAGGATACAAATTAGGAGATATTCGCGGAGGAATTAGTGTTTCCGTACCTCTGCACAAACACCAATTGGTTTCTGCACAGGGAGTTAAGATTGTGACAATTTCTCATCTAGTGCTATGGGCACTAATGATTATTGCCGCGCTAATTATTTCTAATCTTTATACCAAAGGAGAAAAGGCCCGCGAGCAGGCCTCGGCACAGGCCATTGAAAATATGCGCGAGAAAAACAATATTCAATCACTCATGCTACAAACGGAAAAGATGATTTCTCTTGGTGGTTTGGCCGCAGGCATGGCCCATGAAATAAACAATCCCTTGGGCATTATTACACAAGCAGCTCAAAATATTGAACGGCGTTTTTCACCTGAAATGACTGCAAATCTGGCCATTGCCAAGGAGGTTGGTACCGATCTAGAAAAAATTAGCGCCTATTGCAAACGTAGAGAGATTGATACTTTTATCGCTGATATAAAAACCGCCGTGGCCCGTGCCTCTCGTATTATTCACAGCATGTTACAATTTAGTCGCAATAGCAAAGATACAAAAATAGCCATCACCTTAGATACTTTGATAGAACAGTCCATCGAACTTGCTGCCAACGATTATAGTCTTAAAAAGAAGTATGATTTTAAGGCCATTAAAATAGTTCGTGAATTTGCCAATGATCTTCCGGCAATTCCGATAATCTTTGGTGAAATGGAACAAGTCTTTTTGAACCTATTAAAAAATGCAGCGCAAGCAATGCATACCAATCCTAGCACTCGCCCACCTCAAATTACTTTGCGTTTAAAAAAGGATGGAAACGCCATATTGATAGAGATAGAAGACAACGGCCAGGGCATGGAGCCAAAAGTTTTAAAAAGAATTTTTGAGCCTTTTTTTACTACCAAATCTCCCAATGAAGGAACTGGACTAGGCTTGGCAGTTACACACCGAATTATCACTTTAAATCATTCTGGCACGATAGATGTCACCTCTACTCTCGGACATGGAAGTTGTTTTTCAATTCGTCTACCGTGTAATTAGATGGTTCAATGATTGTCCATATGACGCTCCTGACACGTCAGGCCCCTATCGAGCAAAGATCCCGACGAGACTTGCAACGAGGAACATACCCTCGTTTTCATCAATGTGGCGGAATCTATATTCGAGGGAAAATTGATGACATAAACTTCGAATTTAAAACAAATCGTGTGCTGATCCAGAAGTTTGCTCGGGCTGATCGTAATGCAAGTTCAATATTTTTTTCAATTTCTAATACTGAATCGTAAAGGTGCTGTTCGATTTGAGCACGAATTATTTCGAATTGTGATGTTTGCTTTAAATTAATTGCCATTACTTCTTCTTGAAACGCGCGGTGCGATCTTCTCCGCGGGCAATAGGCTTGGTCTTTCCATCGACAATTTCATTCATGCCAAGAAGTCGTCTTTGTAGAGACTGAATCTCATTTCTAAATTCATCATATATCTCTTCTGCCATCAAAATAAAGCTTTGGCCATCTCGACGGTTAATGCGTACTGGTTCGCCAACGGCCGCATCCATATAATCTTTAAGCTCTGATCTAAATTTCTTTGCATTTGCACTTTGCATGTTGACCTCCCGATCGCTTTAAGAGTACCACGAAGCGTACTCTTGGTCAATGTGGTTGTATATACTACGGTAGTAATTTTATATTGATTAGAATTGTTGTTTTTGTTGTGCAGAATTCAATATTTTCGGGGACGTGGTTATAATTCGTGGCCATAATTCGCCAGACAACTGGCTAAAAAAAATCGAAATCATCAAACATCTTTATGCGATGTTTGCGCAGAGGAATGATTATTCTTCTTCATCGTATGGAATTTTGTGTAGATCGAACCAGGCAATCAATTGATCTTTTGTTATTTCGCTGGCCGTGGCCTGGTTTACCACAAGTGCAAGTTCTGAATAATTTTCTTCATCATTTTCTGGATAGGTAATACCAATTATGTAAAATAAAAGTGGGCCAAATGTACTAAGTTTGCTAAATTTTTCGGATGGAAAATTTAAAAGATTTAGTAAAAAAAATTCAAGATTACGACTTCAAAGCAGAATACAAGCGAGAG